>Ga0184637_10003326_pt1 | contig 10051 bp, 10 predicted proteins | sample PLM3_127_b2_FD_133143 | JGI IMG/M metagenome (GOLD analysis project Ga0184637, IMG submission 133143) | Groundwater sediment microbial communities from an aquifer in East River, Colorado, USA - PLM3_127_b2 | ecosystem: Environmental > Terrestrial > Soil > Riparian zone | place: USA: East River... | reverse complement strand
CGGCGCGCGAGTTCGACGGCTGGGTGGCGTCGGGGGCGAGGAGCAACTGGGGGCTCCTGGCCAGCGGGATCGCTCGGTTCCGCGGGTTCGGCGGCACGCGCGCCGTCCTCACCAACGTGCCGGTGCGCCTCACCGACGGGGAGGCCAGCCCCGACGGACCGGGCGACCCCTGCGACCTGCGCTGCCCGCGAGACGTCGCGGTGGCGCGGCTGCACCGGCTCCGCGACCTCGGCTTCGACGACGTGGTGCTGGTCGCCCAGCGCCACGATGCCGACTCGCTGCGCGAGCTGCGCGCCCTCTGGTGAGCGGCGCGGCTCCGTTCAGAGTGGGGGGGAGCGAGCCCCCCCACCGGTCACCGTGGGCGGCCATTTCACACCCGTTCAGCCCGCCGGGGCGGGGCGCGCGGCGCGGAGGTCGAGCGCGGTGTGGACCACCAGGGCGCCGAGCACGATGGCGCCGCCGGCCAGCGACGCCGGGGACGGGGTCTCGCCCAGCGCCAGCCACACCCATATCGGCCCGAGCACGCTCTCGAGCACGGCAATGAGCGAGGCCTCGGCCACGGGAATGAGCCGGGCGCCCGCGGTGAAGAGGATGAGTCCGAGCCCGAGCTGAGCGCAGCCGAAGAGGGCCAGCAGCGCGAGGTCCTGAACGTCCGCCGCGCCCGGCCGGGCGGGCCACCAGGCGAAGGCCGCGCCGAGGAGGCCGGCCAGCCCCGCCGCCGCGGCCATGTTCACCTCGCGGTAGCGGCGCACGATCACCGCCGCGGTGGCGAAGACGGCGGCGGTGACCAGGGCGAGCAGGTCGCCGGCCAGCGAGCCCGCCGCCCACGATCGCGAGGCCAGCAACGCCGTGCCGGCGAGCGCTGCGGCCATGGCGAGCCAGGTCCGGCGCCCCACCCGCTCGCCCAGCCAGAGCCAGCCGAGGAGCCCGGCGATGAACGGCGACGTGCTCTGGATGATGAGGGTATTGGCCACCGACGTGCGGGCCAGCGCATTGATGAAGCAGGTGGACGCGGTGGCGAAGCAGACAGCCATGGCCAGGCCGGGCCAGCCGAGCGTTCCCGCCCGCCCGCCGGCCCTCGCCGACGGCGCCCCGCGCGCCTGCGCGCCGGTGACGACGAGCAGGAAGGCGGCGCAGAAGATCCCGCGCCAGAAAACGGTGGTCCAGGTATCGGTGTCGACGAGGCGGGCGAGGAGCCCGCCGCTGCTCCAGCAGAGCGCGGCGCCCGCCACGAGCAGGACGCCGCGCGGCCGGGCCGCCGGCGTCAACGGGCCGGGCCGATCCCGCCGAGCAGGCAGGGGAGCGGCGCGCGCCCGCCCTCCGCCTCCGTCGCCATCGCGCCCCGCCGCATCGCGCGCCATTGTACGCCGCCGGTGCCGGGCCGCTTCGACGAATGTCTTCTCCCCGGCCCGCGGGGTGCGGTATAGCTCGTTCGGTGGGCCGGCAGCCGGGATACCCCCGGCCGGGCCCGCGGAGGAGCAGGCCATGGGGCTCATGGACTTCGTCAAGAAGCAGTTCATCGACATCATCCAGTGGGGACCGTGACGGACCCCACGATACTCTGGCGCCGGCTGGACCTGCCGGGCCACGAGGCCGCGCGCCTGTCGCGCGAGGGCTCGCAGTGGCGGCTTGCCGGCACGGCCGTGCTGGCCCACGAGCAGCGGCCGTGCCGCCTCGACTACGTGATCCTCTGCGATGCGGGATGGCGCTCCGTCTCCGGCACCGTCACCGGCTGGATCGGCCCCGAGCCCGTGGCGATCGAGCTGTCGGTCGACGCCGCCGGACGCTGGCGGCTCAACGGGGTCGAGCGGCCGGCCGTGGACGGCTGCATCGACCTCGACCTGGGCTTCAGCCCGTCCACCAACCTGCTCCCCATCCGCCGCCTGGAGCTGGCCATCGGGCAGGAGGCCCCAGTGCGCGCGGCCTGGCTGCGTTTCCCCGAGCTCGCGCTCGAGCCGCTCGAGCAGCGCTACCGCCTCACCGGGGCGGCCAGCTACCGCTACGAGAGCGCGCGGGGGGCTTTCGTCGCCGACCTCGACGTGAACACGGCCGGCCTCGTCACCCGCTACGGGCGCTACTGGCAGGCCGAGGCCGAGGGCTGAGCACGCGGCCTGACTGGAGTATCCTCTTCGCGCGCCACGGAGGCGCACGGGAGGACGGGTCATGGGCGAGCGGAACAGCGCGGGGGGCGAGCGATGAGGTTCCAGGGCAAGGTGGCGCTGATCTCGGCGGCGGGCGCGGGCATCGGCCGCGCCACGGCGGCCATCATCGGCCGGGAGGGCGGCACGGTCGTCGGGGTGGACATGGACCAGGGCGCGCTCGACCGGCTGGCCGCCGACGTCACCGCCGCGGGCGGGCGGGCCCTGCCGCTCCGCGCCGACGCCCTCGACGCCGCCGCCGTGGACGGCGTGGTCCGACGCACCCTGGACGCCCACGGCCGCATCGACATCCTCGTCAACGCCGTCGGGGGCAGCACCGTCGTGGCGCGGCCCGCCGCCCCCCTGGACGAGCTGACCCTCGAGGAGTGGCAGAAGCTGCTGCACTTCAACCTCACCGGCACCTTCCTCTTCTGCCACGCGGTGGCGCCGGTGATGAAGCGGCAGAAGAGCGGCAAGATCGTCAACCTGTCCTCCATCGCCGGCCGCGGCCGCTCGCAGGCGAGCAGCGGGGCCTACGCCGCTGCCAAGGGCGGCATCATCGCGCTCACGCGCAAGCTCGCCTTCGAGCTGGGGCCGCACGGCATCACGGTGAACGCCATCGCCCCCAGCCTCACGCTGTCCGAGCGGATCCGCCCGCACTGGGAGCGCCGCTCGCCCGAGGGCCAGGCTGCCGAGATCGCGCGCACGCCCCTCGGCCGCGTGGCCACGCCCGAGGACCAGGCCCGGGTCATCTGCTTCCTCGCCTCGTCGGACGCCGACTTCGTCACCGGGGTCACCATCGACGTCACCGGGGGCCAGTAGGCCCCCGGAGATTCCCCCCCCGGAGATTCCCGTTGACAGACCACCAGGCCTCCGCTAGAACCGGCTCGCCGGCCGCCGTCGTCGAGGCGACCAGACGCCCCGCCCGGTCCGGGCGCACCGCGGAACCCGTCCAAGGGAGGACATCGAGATGAGACACGCGCGCACCCTCCTCACCCTCGCCGTCGTCCTGTCGATCGGCTGGCTCGCGCCCGGCGCCGCTCTGGCGCAGGACAAGCCCATCGAGCTGAAGTTCTCGAGCTGGGTCGGCAGCGCCCACGGCCACCACACCGCCGTGATGGCGCCCTGGGCCAAGATGGTGGAGGAGAGGAGCGGCGGTCGGCTCAAGGTGACCATCTACCCGGGCAGCACCCTCGGCAAGCCCGCCGACCACTACGACCTCGTCGTGAACGGCATCGCCGACCTCGCCTTCACCGTGCCCGGCTATACGCCCGGCCGGTTCCCGCTCCTCTCGGTGGCCGAGCTGCCGGGGGTGGGCTTCAAGACGGCCAAGGGCGGCAGCCAGGCCATCTGGGCGCTCTCCGACAAGTACTTCAAGGCGGAGTTCAAGGACGTGAAGCTGCTCTGGCTCTGGGTGCACCCGCCGGGCCACTTTCACCTGGCCAAGAAGCAGGTCCGCGTGCTCGAGGACCTCGCCGGGCTCAAGATCCGCGCGGCCACGCCGATGCTCACCAACATGGTGAAGGGCCTGGGGGCCATCCCGGTGAGCATCACCGCCCCCGACACCTACACGGCCCTCGAGCGGGGCACGGTGGACGGGACCATCTTCCCGTGGGAGGCCATCTCCTCCTTCAAGATCGCCGAGGTGCTCAAGTACCACGTGGACAGCGGTCTCTACGTCGCGCCCTTCCTCACCTTCATGAACCAGAAGAAGTACGACAGCCTGCCGCCCGATCTCCGCAAGGTCATCGACGATCTGAGCGGCAGCTGGGGGGCGGAGTTCACCGGCATCGCCTGGGACAAGAACGAGCTCGAGGGCATCGCGGCGATCAAGAAGGCGGGGGGGACGATCTACAAACTGCCCGCGGAGGAGCGGCAGCGGTGGGCCGCGAAGCTCAAGGGCATGGACGAGGAGTGGGTGAAGAGCCTGGAGGCCAGGGGGCTCCCGAGCCGCCAGCTCCTCAGCGATCTCCGCGAAGCCCTCAAGAAGTACGACCCCTGAGCGCGCCGGACGCGCCGGCCTCCCGCATGCAGCCGTGGCTGGACCATGGCGAGCGGGCCCTGACCCTCGCCGCGGTCGTGGCGACCTTCGCCATGATGGTCCTCACCACCGCCGACGCGGCGGGGCGCTACTTGTTCAACCGTCCCATCCTCGTCGCCTACGAGGTCACCACCAATATCCTGATGGTCGCCGCGGTGTTCCTGGCCATGCCCTATGCCTACCGCCAGGGCGCCAACATCCGCGTGACCTTCCTCGTGGACCGGCTGGGCCGGACAGCGCGGGGCGTGGTGGACCACGCCGTCCAGGTCCTCTCCATCCTCTACTGCGGCGCCCTCGTCTTCGCCACCTTCCAGCAGGCCCGCCACATTCGGGCCACCCGGACGACGTTCATCACCATCGACCTGCCCTTGTGGCCCGCGCATCTGATCGTCTCCATCGGGCTCCTGGTGACCGCGGTCCTGATGCTGGTCGATCAGCCCCGGGTGCGACGGGGCCGGTCCAGCCTCTTCCTCGGCGACTAGCCGTGGTCTACGTGCCGTTCGCGGTCCTGCTGGGGACCCTGCTGCTGGGCGTCCCCATCGCCTTCTCGCTGGCCGCGGCGGGCATCGTGGGCATCTACCTGCTCGGGGGCGACTGGAACGTGGTGTTCCGGATCCTGGGCACCACGCCCTTCGGCACGGCGGCCGAGTACATCCTGACCACGATCCCGATGTTCATCCTCATGGCGTACTTCTCCGCCTCCGGCGGCCTCGCCCGCGACCTCTACACCGCGGCCGCCCACTGGCTCTCGGGGGTCAGGGGCGGCCTCGCCATTGCCACCGTCTTCGCCTGCGGCATCTTCGGGGCCATGTCCGGGGCGAGCCTGGCGGCGGCCGCGGTGATGTCGAGCATCGCCCTGCCCGAGATGCGCCGCCGCGGCTACTCGGACGAGCTGGCCGCGGGATCGGTGGGGATCGGGTCCACCCTCGACATCCTCATCCCGCCGAGCGTCGGCATGGTGATCTACGGCATCACCACCCAGACCTCCATCGGCAAGCTGCTCATCGCCGGGATCGTCCCCGGCATCATCGTGGCCGCCTTCCTCGTCGTGGCCATCATGGTCTGGGTCCGGGTGAGCCCGTCCCACGCGCCCGGGACCTACGTCGTGTCGGCGTCGGAGCGCTGGGCGAGCCTGCGGCGCATCTGGGCGAGCCTGCTGCTGATCGTCCTGGTCGTGGCGCTGCTCTACTCGGGGGTGGCCACCCCGACCGAGGTCGGCGCGCTCGGCGCCTTCATGGCGGCGGCGATCGGCGTCGCCCTGCGCCGTCTGACCTGGGCGGGCGCCCTCGAGGCCGTCCGGCAAACCGTGAAGACCTCGGCGCTGATCTTCATGATCCTCATCGGCGCGACGGTCTTCGGCTACTACATGGCGCTGAGCAAGATCCCCCAGCAGGTGGTGGCCGTCGTCACCGAGATGAACCTCAACCGCTGGGTCGTGATCTCGGGGATCGTGGTGGCCTACTTCGTGGTGAGCATGTTCATGGACGAGCTGCCCCTGCTCCTCCTCACCCTGCAGCTCACGTTTCCCCTCATCACCAACCTCGGGTTCGATCCCGTCTGGTTCGGCGTCATGTCGATGCTGATGGTGTCCATGGGCCTCGTCTTCCCGCCGGTGGGCATGATCGCCTTCGTCGTCAGCTCCACCGGGGGGGTGAGCCTGACGAAGGTCTACAAGGGGACGAGCATCCTCATGGTCGCCCTCGTCATGACCACGGTGCTCATCATGATCTTCCCGCAGATCGTCCTCTGGCTGCCCAACACCATGAAGTGACGCGGAGCCTTCCATGACCATTCGCGCCGACGTGGTGGGGAGCCTGCTGCGGCCCGCCGCCCTCGTGCAGGCCCGCGAGGCGCGGGAGGCCGGCCGCCTCGCGCCCCCGGACTTCAAGCGCATCGAGGATCGCTGCGTGGACGAGGCGGTGCGGCTCCAGGAGGACGCGGGGCTCGACGTGGTCACGGACGGCGAGCTGCGACGCTACGCCTTCTTCGGCCACCTGGTCGAGGCCCTCGACGGCTTCGACCGGCTCGGCGGCTGGGCCATTCCCTTCCGCGGCGAGGACGGCGAGCAGCTCGTCTTCAAGCGCCCGGTGGTCGTCGAGAAGCTCCGGTGGCGGCGCAGCATGTGCGCCGAGGAGCTCGTCTACCTGCGCGGGCGGACCGCCCGGCCCGTCAAGGTCACGCTGGTGAGCATCCAGCAGGCGGCGGCGTACTACGACCCGGAGAAGTCGAAGGGAGCCTATCCCACGCGCGACGCCTACCTGGCCGACGTGGTCGACCTCACGCGGCGCGAGGTGACGGAGCTGGCCCGCCTGGGCTGCACCTACGTCCAGATCGACGCTCCGCAGTACGCGGCGCTGCTCGACCCCGCACTGCGCGAGGGCTACCGGCAGCGGGGCAGCGACCCCGACCGGCTCATCGACGTGTGCATCGAGATGGACAACGCGGTGATCGCCGGCCACGCCGGCGTCACCTTCGGGCTCCACGTCTGCCGCGGCAACAACCAGTCGCTGTTCTACGCGGCCGGAGGCTACGACCCCATCGCGCGGGTCTTCACCCGGAGCCGGTTCCAGCGCTTCCTCCTCGAGTACGACGACGAGCGGTCGGGCGGCTTCGAGCCGCTGCGCGCGGTCCCCGGCGACCGCGAGGTGGTGCTGGGGCTGGTGACCACCAAGAAGCCCCGCCTCGAGCCGGTCGACGAGCTGCGGCGGCGCATCGAGGCGGCCACCGCCTTCGTCCCGCTGGAGCGGCTGGCCCTGTCGCCGCAATGCGGCTTCGCCTCCACCATGGAGGGCAACCGCATCTCGCCGGAGGACCAGCGCGCCAAGCTCCGCCGGGTGGCCGAGACGGCGCGGCTCGTCTGGGGCGGCTGACCGGGCGGCCGCGTCACTCCGAGACCCCGATGAGCTGGGCCAGGCGCTCGGCGTCGGCGCGGAGCGCCGCCGACTCGCCGTCGTGCACGATGCGGCCCTTGCTCATGATCACGGTGCGCGGCGAGAAGTCCAGCGCGACGCGGCTGTTCTGCTCGACGAGCACGATCGACAGCCCGCCCTCCTCCCGCAGGCGCTGCAGCACGGCGGCGAGCGCCTCGACCACCACCGGCGCCAGGCCCTCGGTCGGCTCGTCCATGAGCAGCAGCGATGGGTTGGTCAGGAGCGCGCGCGCGATCGAGAGCATCTGCTGCTCGCCGCCCGAGAGCTGGTCGCCCATGTTCGACAGCCGCTCCGCCAGCCGCGGGAACAGCTCGAACACCCGCTCCGGCGTCCACGACCCCGGCCGGGCGCCGATCTCCAGGTTCTCGCGCACGCTGAGCGAGGGAAAGATCTCCCGCTCCTGGGGCACGAAGCCGATGCCGCGGAGGGCCCGGCGAAAGATCGGCAGGCCGTCGAGGCGCTCGCCGGCGAGCAGCACCTCGCCGCTGTGCAGCGTGCTGTGCCCCATCACCGTCGCGAGCAGCGTCGTCTTGCCCACGCCATTGCGGCCGATCACGCTGACGCTCTCGCCCGGCGCGAGGACCAGATTGACGTCCTCGAGCACGACGGTCTCGCCGTAGCCCGCCGAGACGTGCCGCAGCTCGAGCGCGGGGGTGGCGGCCCCCGGCCCCGGGACCCTAGCCATGATCGGCGCGGCCGAGATAGACGGCCCGGACGTCGGGGTTCGCCGCGATCTCCTTCGGGCTCCCGCTGGCGAAGACGCCGCCGCTCACCATCACCGTGATGCGCTCCGCGAAGCGGAACACGAGGTCCATGTCGTGATCGATGATGAGCACGCCGATCTGCTTGGGCAGGCCGGCGATGGCCTCGAGGATGATGTGGCTCTCCGCGCTGGGCACGCCGGCCGCGGGCTCGTCCAGGAGCAGCACCTCGGGCTTGAGGCCGAGCGCGATGGCGAGCTCCACGAGGCGCTGGCGGCCATACGGCAGCTCGGAGATGCGGTGACCCGCATCGTCCGGAAGCCTCAGCGTCTCGAGCAGATGCATCGACTCCTCCACCACGTCCCGGCGCAGGCCGGCCGGCCGGAGCATGGACGGGGCGACGCCGCGCCGCTCGGCGACCGCCATGTAGACGTTCTCCAGCACGGAAAGCCCGCGGAACAGCCGGTTGATCTGGAACGTGCGGGCGATCCCGAGCTTGACCCGCTCGGCCTGGACGACCCCCGTGATATCGCGCCCCTTCAGCAGCACCGCGCCGGCGGTGGGGCGGATGACGCCGGTGAGCAGATTGACCAGCGTGGTCTTGCCGGCGCCGTTCGGACCGATCACCGCGTGGCGCGCGCCGGCCTCGAGTCGAAAATCGATGTCGCGCGCCGCGGCCAGCGCGCCGAAGTTGCGACAGAGACCCCGGGTCTCGAGCAGGGGGGGGCCGGGCGGAGCGGACGGGGGGCTCATGGCGCCGCGCGCGGGGCGGAGAACCGGCGCCCCAGCGCCTCGCCGATGCCGAGAATGCCGTTGCGCGCGAACAGCGCGATGACGACGAGCAGCAGCCCCAGGCCAAGCTGCCAGGCGGTGGGATAGACCTTGGCCAGGAAGTGCGAGAGCACCATGTACGCCACGGCGCCGACGAAGGCGCCGTAGAGGCGGCCATAGCCGCCCAGGACGAGGATGATGAGCACGGTGGCCGCGCGGTCGAGGCCGAGCGTGCCCAGGTTGACGTAGGCATTGGCCTGGGCCCAGATGCCGCCGGCGATGCCGGCGATCGCCGCGGAGAGGGTGTAGCAGGCGACGAGCCGCGCGCGCACCGGCGCCCCGACCGCGTGCATGCGCAGGGTGTTCTCGCGGATCCCCGTCAGGCTCTGGCCGAAGGGCGAGTAGACCAGCGTCCGCACGAACGCGAAGCACAGGAACAGCACGGCGAGGACGTAGAGATACTGGGTCTTCGGATAGAGCGGATTGAACTCGAACACCCCGAACAGCGGAGCGATGAGCAGGCTGTCGAGGCCGTCGAAGCCGCCGGTGTACGCATGCGCGAGGTTGGCCGCCTCCTCGAGCAGCGCCATGGTGCAGAGCGTCAGCATCAGCAGGGTCAGCCCGCGCGTGCGGAGCAGCACGAGACCCGACCCGAGCCCCACCGCCGCCGCCACCGCCGCGGCGAGGAGCAGGCTGGTGATCGGCTCGTTCCAGATGCCGTGCTTGGCCAGCATGCCCACCGTATAGGCGCCGGCGCCGAAGAACGCCGCGTGGCCGAGGGTCACGATGCCCGCATAGCCGAGCACCAGGTCGAGCGAGAGGGCAAAGAGGATCGTGACCAGGAGCTCGGTGCCGAATCCGAGATGCCGGGGAAAGGCGAAGTAGAAGGCGACGGCGAGGGCCCACGGGATCGCCTCCCACGCCCGCAGCCGATGCCGGCGGGCCAGGGCGCGCGGCGCCGGGTGCTCGCTCCCTGCCGGCCCCGGCGCGGTCATGCCACCTTCCTTCCGAACAGGCCCTGCGGCCGCCACAGCAGGAGCAGGATCGTCAGCCCGTAGATGAACAGCGTCCCGCCCTGGGGCACGTACTTCTTGAGGACGAAGTCGAGCACGCCGATGAGCAGCGCCGCGTAGAACACGCCGGTCACGCGTCCGAGTCCGCCCACCGCCACGACGATCAGGAAATACACCAGGTACTTGAGCGCGTACTGCGGATCGAGGCCCAGGAACTCGGCGCCGAGCCCGCCGCCCAGGGCGGCCATGCCGCTGCCGAAGGCGAAGGTGAGCGTGAACAGCCGGTCGATGTCGATGCCGAGCGACTCGGCCATGCGGCGGTTGTCGACGGCGGCGCGGATCTGCGCGCCCAGGCGCGTGCGCTCGAAGCCGAGCCAGAGGCCGACGACGATCACGACGCCGACCCCGATGAGGACGACGCTGTAGGTGCGATACCGCGTGATCCCCAGGTCGATCT
>Ga0184637_10003325_pt1 | contig 10056 bp, 10 predicted proteins | sample PLM3_127_b2_FD_133143 | JGI IMG/M metagenome (GOLD analysis project Ga0184637, IMG submission 133143) | Groundwater sediment microbial communities from an aquifer in East River, Colorado, USA - PLM3_127_b2 | ecosystem: Environmental > Terrestrial > Soil > Riparian zone | place: USA: East River... | reverse complement strand
CGGCGCGGGCCGGCTCGTGCTCGCCGCGGCCGGCGTCGTCCAGACCATCCCGGCCCTCGCGCTGCTCGTCTTCATGATCCCGCTCCTCGGGATCGGCGCGCGGCCGGCGGTGGCGGCGCTCTTTCTGTACGGCCTCCTGCCCATCGTCCGGAACACGCACGCCGGCCTCACCGGCATCTCGCCCGAGCTCGCCGAGTCGGCCGCGTCGCTCGGCCTGGGGCGCGCCGCGCGGCTCGGACGGATCGAGCTCCCCCTCGCCGCGCCCGCGATCCTCGCCGGCGTCCGCACCTCGGCGGTGATCGCCGTCGGCACCGCCACGCTCGGCGCCCTCATCGGCGCGGGGGGTTACGGCCAGCCCATCCTGGCCGGCATCCGGCTCGCGTCGGTGCCGCTCATCCTCGAGGGGGCGGTGCCCGCGGCGCTGCTCGCGCTGCTGGCGGAGGCGGGGTTCGCGGCGCTCGAGCGCGTGCTCGTGCCGCGCGGGCTCCGGGCGCGGCGGTGAGGCGCGGCGCCCGGACGACGCGCGGTCGGCTGGCGAGCGGTAGGCGTTGTACGCAGCGCATCCCGCGCGGCGCGAGCCTCACAAACGCTTCCAGCCGCCTTTCCCTCCGCCGCACCCGTCGCCCCACTCCTGTCCGAGCGAAGGGTGTCCGCCGGTGCTGTGGAGGAGGCGGACGCTCCACGGCGCCCGGAGCAGCGCGTCGAGGCCGCGCTCCCGCGCGGCGCGCCGTGCCCCCTCGAGCGCGTTCACGAACTCCGCGCGGCGCTCCGCGCCGCGGTGGACCCGGATCTCGCCGACGTAGACGACCCGGTCCTTCGGGGAGATGTCCACGCGTGCGGGCAGCTCGAACATGCGGCCCCCGACGTTCGTGACGTACGTGACGCCCCGCAGGTGGAGGCGGGAGGTACGCGGGATCTCCACGAAGAAGTGACCGGAGAGCGGCAGGTACGCCCAGTCGTACCGGGATGGGACCGTCCGGTGCTCCGTGTCCCACGGCTCGGACAGATCGCGGGTGAAGAACGCCATCACGTTCCCGTCGGTCTCCTGGACGAACACGACCTTCCCCGGCGGCTCGTAGTGCCCGTTCACCCACTGGCCGCCGCAGGCGCGCGGGAGACCGTGCTGCTGAAAGGGCGGGTCCGAGGTGATGGAGCCGACGAGGATCACCGTGTCCGGCGCGAGCGGCTGGCCGGGCTGCACCGATCTCCAGGTGGGCTGGAAGCAGCCGGCGAGCGCGAGGCCGAGAAGCCCGATGACGGAGCGCCGCATGTTCACCTCCGGTGGCGAGAGCGCGTGGATCCTACCTGCAGATGGATGCGAGGCGAAGCATCTGGCGCGGTACGCGACCGAGCAGCGGCGGAGGACTACGGTGTCACGGGCGCCTCAGCCAGATCTGCCACCACGGGAGGGCCGCCTTCGCGACGGGTCCGCCGCTCGCCACCTCGAGCCGCTCGAACGCGCCGCTCGGATCTGCCGCGGGTGAACCCTGTCAGCCGCCTCCCGAGCCGCGTGTCCCTTCAGGCCCCCGCCGACCGCGCCGGAGCGTGCGCGCGCAGGAAGCGTGCGACCCGCGCTCGGACCAGCTCACGGTGCGTGAAGATGCTCACGTGCTCTCCCCCGTCGATGGCGAGGAGCTCGGCGCCCGGAACCCTCGCCGCGAGCTCCTGCCCCTGCTCGAACGGCGCGGCGCTGTCGTGCGTCCCGTGCACGACGAGGAGCGGCGCCGCGATACGCTCGAGCGGGAGCGAGAGCTCGCGGCGCGTGACCGCGACGTCGTTCTCCGTGCCTTCGAGGCGGCGCCGCATCCGGTCCATCGTGCTGAGCTGCAGCTCGCGGAGCAGCGGGCCTGCCTCGGGATCGCGGAGCGTGCGCGCGCGCACCTCGGGGTCCCGGATCGACCGCCGCGCCGACCCCTCCGGATCCCGCTCCGCCTTCCGGCGCATCGCCGCGACCAGCGGGCCACAGCGAGCGGTCAGCTTCATGAGGTGCCACGCGAGCGGCAAGCGGGTCTCGACCCTCCTGCAGACCGACGACACGAACACGAGCCCCCAGCAACGATCCGGGTGGCTGATCGCTCGACCGTAGCGCGTCTCGCGCGGAGCCGCTGGAACCGGGTGCCGAGCTCAGAAATCGAGTGCCTCGGCCTTCGCCTCGACGGGCTGCCGCACGCGCCTCGAGCGGGAGCCAGGGACGCCGTTCGCCTTCGCCGGCGCGGGGCGCTGCAGGGCGCGGGCGGCGCCGTCCCGCCCGCCCTGCCGCTCGACGTGGAACGAGCTGACCATCGCAGCGAGCTCTTCGGCCTGGCCGGAGAGCTCGGACGAGGCGGAGGAGGACTCCTCGGCCGAGGCCGCGTTCTGCTGGGTCACCTTGTCCATCTCGGCGACCGCGGTCGTGACCTGGTCGATCCCGAGGGCCTGTTGCTTCGCGGCGGAGGCGATCTCGCCCACGATGTCCGTCACCTTGCCGACCGCGCTCACGATGTCGGCGAGCCTGGCCGAGACGTGCTTCGAGGTGCTCTCGCCCTCCGACGCCTGCTGGATGGAGCCGCGGATGAGCGTCTCGGTCTTCTGCGCCGCCTCCTTGCAGCGGAGAGCGAGCGAGCGGACCTCCTCGGCCACCACGGCGAACCCGCGGCCCGCCTCCCCCGCTCGCGCCGCCTCGACCGCGGCGTTCAGGGCGAGGAGGTTCGTCTGGAACGCGATCTCGTTGATGTCGCGAATGATCTGCGAGGTGCCCTCGGCGGAGGCGCGGATCTGCCGCATCGCGCCCTGCATCTGCTCGGTCGAGGCGGCGCCCTGGGTGGCGGCGTCGCGGGCCTGGAGCGCCATCGAGCTCGCCCGCTCGGCGCTCTCGGCGGCCTGCCTCGTCACGGCGCTGATCGAGTCGAGCGAGCGCGCGGTTTGCTCGATCGAGGCGGCCTGCTCGGACGCGCCGCCCGCCACCGCCTGGCTCGACGATGCGATCTGGCTCGACGCCGCCGACACCTGCTCGACCGACTCGGCCACCTGCGCCAGCGCGCCGTTCAGCGCCTGCGCCGTGCCGTTGAGCGCGTCCTTCAGCCTCGCGAGGTCGCCGCGGTAGCTCCCGGCCACCCGCGCGCGGAGGTCCCGCTCCGCCAGCCGCTCGAGCGCGCCGGTCGCCTCGTTGATGGGCGCGATCACCGCGTCGAGCGTCCGGTTCAGGCCTTCCACGATCCGCTTGAACTCACCGTCGTGCCTCGAGGCGTCGGCCCGCGTCTCGAGCTCGCCCGCGACGGCGGCCGCCGCCAGCGTGTTCACGTCCCCGAACACCGCCTCCATCGCCTTCTTCACGAGGCCCAGGTTGCCGTTGATCTTCGTGAAGTTCGCGCGCGCCTCGGTCGTGTGCTGGTCGCCCTGCTTGACCTCGAGATCGAACGCGATGTCGCCCGCCGCGAGGCGCGCGAGGTTGCCCGCGATGCGCTCCACCTCCGCGCCGGTGTAGTCCCGCACCCGGATCATCGGCGTGAGGTCGGTCACGGTCTCGACGTAGCCGATCTTCTTGCCGTTGCGGTCGAGCAGCGGCGCGGTGTCCTGCTTGCAGCCCATGCCGCACCAGTCGAAGAAGCTCTCCGCGACGCCACGGTTCAGCTGCTGGATGCCGCACTTCTCCGTGTTGCAGATGTTCGCGCTCGCGTTGCTGCAGGCCATGCCGACGGCGGACTTGCGATCCTTCACGCGCCCCTCGCGGATCATGAGCTGCTCGAAGGGCCGGTTCATGAAGGTCCACTTCATGTCCGCGTCGGTGACGTGGATGGGGAACGGCACGGCGTCGAGGATCGCCTCGTACCAGAGGGCCCTGTCCGTCGAGTCGTCGCGCATCTTGATGATCTGGGTGAGGTCGGTGACCGTCTCGACGTAGCCGATCCGCTCGCCCTTCCGGCTCAGCAGCTCGGCCGTGTCCTGCTTGCAGCCCATGCCGCACCAGTCGAAGTAGCTCTCCTTCACGCCCCGGCGGTGCTGGGCGATGCCGCACTTGTCGGTGTTGCAGATGTTCGCGCTCGCGTTGCTGCAGGCCATCCCGACCGCCGACTTGCGGTCCTTCACGCGGCCCTCGCGGATCATGAGCTGCTCGAACGCCTTGTTCATGAAGGTCCACTTCATGTCGGCGTCCGTGACGTGCACCGGAAACGGCACCGCGTCGATGATCGCCTGGTACCACCCGACCTTGTCCGCGAGCGCCTCCAGGGCCGCGTTCACGTCGCCCACGGCGCCGTGGAGGCTGCGGTCGAGCCGCGAGTCGTCGAGGCGCGAGTCCAGGTCGCCCTCGCCGGCGGCCTCGCGCAGCGCGCGCGTCTCGCCCGCGAGCGCGCGGAGCCGGCCGCCGAGCGACCGCGCCATCGCGGCGCCGGCGCCGAGGGCTGCCGCGAGCGCGAGCGCGGCGCTCGCCGGGAGCCAGCGCCCGGCGGCGCCCAGCAGGAAGGAGACGACCGCGACCGCGGCGAACGCGACGAGGATCTCGCGGGTGGCACGTGCAGCGCGGAACATGATGGGCACCTCGCAGTTGGCGCTCGCGGGGTCGACCGAGCGCGGCAGATCCGAGGGTTGCAGCGATCGTGCCCGAGGGTCTCGAGCGGCCGGGAGCGGGAATACCGCTCCATTTCGGCAGCGCTTCGTTGCGCGAGTGACGTGGCGATCCGACGCATCGCCAACCCAGGACCCATGCCTCACGACCCATGCGCGGAGCGCGATCACCAGCTCATCGCGGGGGGTCGCCGAGGCACCGCGCAGCGGCGACGCTGCGTCACGGACGCGTGAGCAGCGACTTCCAGGCCGCGCTGGCCGCGGGGTCCGGCGGCCCGATCACGAGCAGCTCCCGGCCCAGCAAGGAGAACGTGGCGTTCACGGCCTCCTCCCACCGCGCCGCGAGCCGCGCTCTCAGCGCCCCGACGGTCAGGCCCTCTCCGAGGGCGGTGAGCACGAGCGCCTCCTCGGGCGCCAGCGCGGGGGCGCGGCCGGGGGGTGGAGCAGGCGCGAGCCCCGCCTCGACCGGGATCCGATCGGGGACTCGCACCGGACCGGCGGTCCGCGGCGCTGCCTCCGCCACGCGACCGTAGAGCTCCGCGGCGGGTGCAGCGGTGATGTCGTCGAACGCGATCCCCGCGCGCGGAGCGGGATCGCTCTTCGCCCATGCGACGCGTCCGGAGGCACGAAACGGCGCCGGCGTGTTCGAGTGAGCGAGCTCGAGGAACACCCGCGAGCCGGGATGCAGCGGGCTGGGCGTCGGGACCTGGCATCCGCCCGGACCGAGGTCGATGGTCGGGCTCGCGAAGAAGCCGCCGTCGCTCAGCGCCACCCGGGCATCGCAGTGGACCGGCGCGCGCGGCGTGCGCCGGGGGTTCTCGATGAACTCGGACATGGGTCGCATCGTAGCGACGTGCTCGCCTCTTTGGGATGAGGCATCCTTGCCTCGGTTCGTGCGACCCGGAGCGTCGATCGGCGTCGAGGTGGGAGGGGTCGTTCCGGTGTATGCACGGACCCGCACCCCGAAAGCCGGCGTCCCGCTCAACCGGCCACGATCTCCGCCGGCGTCCAGCGGGCGAGCCTGCGAGCGACCCGAGCCTCGCGCGACTCGTCCCCGTAGTCGACCGCGCGCGCGTCGCGCGGGAAGGCGTCGCGATCGGCGAGCGCGTTCACGTTCACGGTCGCGACGGTCCGGCCCTCGTGCGCCAGGACCGCGCCGAGGAAGACCCCGCACCGGGCGCACACGAGGAAGTCCGCGGAGCGCGTCGCGAAGCGGTACCGCGAGAGCGTGCCGGGCTCCCGCACCACGAAGCGGACGTGGCCGCCGGGATCGCTGGCGGCCCGCGCGCCGTGGCTCCTGCAGAACGTGCAGCCGCACGCGCGGACCTCGAGCGACTCCGGTGGATGGGTCGTCGTCCACTCGACGCGGATCGCGCCGCAGTGGCACCCGCCTTCGAGGACCCGCGCGCCCGGCGTCGTCATGACACGTCCTCCCCTCGACTCTCCTGCTCGCTCGGACCCCCGCGTCTCGTCGCTGCTCATCGTGGGTCCTTCGGTCCGTCGAACGTCGCCCGTCGAAGAGCGACGAGCCATGCTTCCGCATCGGCGACGTTGGGTGGCTCCTCGGGGAGCGTGGACCGCGCGAGCGCGGAGTCCAGCAGGTCGAAGGCGCGGCCCACCGTCGCCTTCCAGCGTTCGGAGACGGCGGGGGCCAGCTCCGATCCCTCACCCCGCTTCTTCGCGTCCACCAGCTCGCGCGCCGCTCCGAAGCCGTGAGCGTCCAGGAGCAGCGTGACGTCCGTCTCGATCTCCCCGGTGAGGAGCGCGTGCGTCCCCGTGAGCGTGGTCCGCAGGACGTACAGGAGCTTCTTGGCCGAGCGGAACCCGTCCTTCTCCCACTCGCGGAGCTGGCCGGTCGCGAACCCGCGGTAGTGACGGTGCAGGCGCCGCGAGAGGCTGCGCTTCACGACCTCGCGGAGGGCGGCGTGTTCGGGCGGGGAGCGGAGGACGAAGCGTGACAGCACCCGCTCGATGAAGTTGCCGTTGCCCTGGAGGATGCCGACGAGCGCGGGCTGGATCTCGTTGGACGAGTAGTCGACCTCGACGCCGTCGAGGACCTCGAGGCGGTCCGGCGCGCTCTGCGGGGGCGGCGAGAGCCCCAGGAGCCGCTCGGTCGGCGCGAGGTGAATCGCCTTCACGTCGAGGTCCGAATCCGGAGACGGGAACCCGTACGCGTGGGCCCCGGAGAGCGATACGACGACGTGCCGGCGGCTCGCGGACTCCTCGTCGAGGAGCCGGTCGGCTGCGGAACGCTGCTTTGCGTCGAGCACGGTCTCGGTCACGAGCTGACCTCCTGAACCGCAGGTGGCGGCGGAGCATCGACACCGAACGGGCCTGGCACGCGCTCCAACCATCGCCGGGCGACCTCTTCCGATATGCGCCGGAGCAGCGCGTCCGCTCGGGCGAGATCGGGCCGGCGCGGGAGGCGGGTCGCGTCGCGGGCGGCCTCCAGCTCGGGGACGAGCGCCTCCCCCTCGGCGAGCACGGAGTCGAGGCCGACCTCGCCTTGCTTCACCGCGAGGAGCCGCTCCCGGACCGCGCCCTTCATCTCGAGCTCCGGCTGGCCCGTTCGCAGCCACCCGGTCGCGACGTGAATGAGCCGGAGCAGGTTGTAGGCGTTCTTCGGGCGGAGCTCGCGCGCGGGCTCGGGCTGCTGGCCGCCCTCTCGCGCGTAGCGAACGAGCGACGCGAAGTCGTTCGCGTCGAGGACTCCCTGGTCGTGCAGCGAGCGATAGAGCTGCTTCACGTACTCCTTCGCCGCGAGGATCCCGTCGGTCTTCGTCGGCGCGGGGCGAGGTGATATGTCCGCAAGCCGCATCGCGACCGCGTCCAAGTCCGGTGGCGGCTCCTCTCGCAGCCAGTCCAGGACGAGGCCGCGATGCTCGGCGAGCCGAGCCGACCGGGTGAGCTTCCCGAGCTGACTGACGGCGTAACGACCGAAGCTGCCGAAGAGGTCCGCCGAGACGAACGCGTCCCGCTCGGCGAGGAGCCACTCGCCGACGGGATCCAGCGGTCGCGCGGTCGCGACGAAGAGCAGCTCGAGCGTGTTCGGGTCCGCGCGGATCGCCTGGTGGATCGCCTTGCGGTGCTCCCAGTACGTGACGCTCCCGTCGGCGCTCGTGAGCGTGTGCGGCGGATCGACGAGGCCGGCGGTCCACGGGAACGGAAGCACGAACACGCCGCGGAGATCGGTGTCGGAGCCCTCGTCGGCGAGTCCCCAGGCGCGTGAGCCGACGATCGCCTCGAGCACGACGCAGGGCCGCAGGGTGTCCCAGCCGGCTGCGCGCTGCTCAGCGAAGCGGACCTGTCCCGGTCTCCTGGGAACCAGCTCGTCACGTGCGTATCGCACCGTGCCGATCCCGGTCACCAGCACGTCGAACCCCTCGCCGCGGATCGCGACGACACGACCGACGACGCCCTGGGGCACTCGGCGGTCGCCTGCGAGCCTCTCGACGCGGGTCGTCACCTCCGTGCCGTGCGGGAGCGGGACGGCGAGCGGGTCGATGGGGGCGAGTCCCTTGGGGCGGCGTTCCACGCCGCAACACTATCAGCCGCGAAGGCTGGCAGCGGGTTGGCCGTGTCCGACCAGGGAAGTCGGTCCCGAACTCCAACCGCTCCGCCCCGGCGTCTCCAGCGGCCAGACGTCAGCGCCTACTGACCGCCAGCTTCACGCCGAACGCGATGAAGACGAGCCCGGTGACGGACTCGAGCGCGCGCTGCACCCGGGGCTGCGCCAGCACGGGCCGCAGCCGCGCGACGAAGAGGGTCACCAGCGACAGCCAGACCAGGCCCTCCACGAAGTGGATGGACGCGAGCAGGATGGACTTCGCGAGCACCGGGTCGCTGGCGCCGATGAACTGCGGCAGGAAGGCGAGGTAGAAGATCGCCACCTTGGGGTTGAGGACGTTGGTGAGGAGTCCCTCGACGTAGGCGCGGTGCGCGCCGGTCGGGTCGGCGGGCCGCTCCACGACGGGCGCGCCGCGCGCCGCGCTCCGGATCGCCTGGACGCCCAGGAACACGAGGTAGAGGGCGCCGGCCAGCTTCACGAGCTCGAAGGCGCGCGCCGACCGGACCAGGACGACCGAGAGCCCGAGGGCCGACAGCGTCGCGTGGATGAAGAGCCCGCTGCCGATGCCCAGGACCGTGAGCAGACCGGCTCGCCGTCCACGGACGAGCGCGCTGCGCACGACGAGCATCGTGTCGGCGCCCGGGGTGAGCGTGAGGATGGCGGCGATGCCGGTGAAGGCGAGGACACGGGCGTCGAACATGGGCCCGAATATACACGGCGCGCTCGCCGCGCTCTCAGGCGCCGCCAGGAAAGGCCAAAGCCCGGGCGCGCCGGGCCGCTACCCGTTGGTCTCGCCCGCACGCGAGGGATGCGCCGCGACGCCAAACGATCGTTGCATCCTCGAATGCCCCGCAAGCGCCAAGCGTCGAGCAGCGAGCACGCGAGGTCCCTCGAGCGTTCGCAGCGCGCGTCAGCGACGGTACGTCCTGGCGAACGGCGCGGAAGGGACCGGCTCTCCCTTCAGTCCCGCGATCACGGGATCTGCCGCGTACGCCGCCTGCCGAAAGACGGGGGCGATACCTGGATCGCCGGCGAGCAGGCCCGCTTCACCGCTGGTCAGCGCGCCCACCTTGACCCGTCACCGCCCCACGGCAATAGTCGGGTGCACGGAGGGAAAACATGGCGAGCTGCGCGACCTGCAGGACGACGATCGTGTTCGGGGGGACGAAGGAAGGCGATCTGCGCTTCTGCGACGCCCGCTGCCAGGGCGCCGCTACGCTGGCGCGCGCGGCCGCGAGCATCCCGGACGCCGCCGTTCGCGAGCAGGCGAACGCCATCCAGCGCGGTCCGTGCCCCTGCTGCGGCCGGCGCAACGGCCCGGTGGACCTGCACCGCTCGTTCCGGGTGCACTCGGCCCTCGTGGTGACGAGCTGGTCCAGCCGCGCCCGCATCTCGTGCCGGTCCTGCAGGACCCGGCAGCGCCTGCTCGACACGCTCTACTGCGCCGCGCTCGGCTGGTGGGGCCTGCCGTGGGGCCTGCTCCTGACGCCCATCCAGATCGTGCGGAACCTGGCAAGCCTCTTCGGGCGCGACGCGCCGCTCGGGACGGCCTCGCCCGCCCTGACGCAGGCGGTCCGGATGCAGCTCGCGGCGAGCCGGCCGCGGTCCGCGGCGTAGCGAAGGAATGGAGCGGCGCCCGCGCGTGCGCCGCCTCGCTCGGTGGGCGCGCTCATCGCAGGGCCCGCAGGGGGCAGCGCGCCAGGGTAGCGCCGCGGGTCGCGGTCGTTACCTTCCCGGCATGCTCACGCTCGGAAGCCACGCTCCCACGTTCGTCGCGAAGGACCATCTCGGCAACGACGTCTCGCTCGTCGATCTGCGCGGCGAGACCGTCGTCCTCTGGTTCTACCCGAAGGCCGACACCCCCGGTTGAACGCGCGAGGGTTGCGGGTTCCGCGACCTCAAGGGCGAGTTCGATCGCAGGAACGCGGTCATCTACGGGGTGAGCT
>Ga0184637_10003324_pt1 | contig 10059 bp, 7 predicted proteins | sample PLM3_127_b2_FD_133143 | JGI IMG/M metagenome (GOLD analysis project Ga0184637, IMG submission 133143) | Groundwater sediment microbial communities from an aquifer in East River, Colorado, USA - PLM3_127_b2 | ecosystem: Environmental > Terrestrial > Soil > Riparian zone | place: USA: East River... | reverse complement strand
CTGACAACGCCCATTCTGCTGGTCACGGCGTTCCAGCTCCTCTACGTCGCCGACTACTTCCTCCACGAGGAGGCCATCCTCAGCACGTGGGACATCCGCCGCGAGCGCTTCGGCTGGATGCTCTGCTGGGGCGACCTCGTGTGGGTGCCGTTCACCTACACGCTGCAGGCGTACTACCTCGTGGATCACCCGCACGAGCTGCCGTGGGTGGCCACGGTGGCGATCGTCGCGCTGAACCTCGCCGGCTACACGATCTTCCGCGGCACCAACATCCAGAAGCATCGGTTCCGCCTGGACCCCGCGGCGCCGGTGTGGGGCCGGAAGCCCGAGTACATCCGGACCGCACAGGGCGGGCTCCTCATCACGTCCGGCTGGTGGGGTCTCGCCCGGCACTTCAACTACCTCGGCGACCTCCTGATGGCGCTGGCGTGGTGTCTGCCGGCGGGGTTCGCGCACCCGGTGCCGTGGTTCTACTTTGCCTTCATGATCGTGCTTCTCGTTCATCGAGAACGGCGCGACAATGCCGCCTGCCTGGAGAAGTACGGAGCGGACTGGGACGCCTACTGCCGAAAGGTCCGCTGGCGGATCCTCCCGGGCGTGTATTGACGTGACCGAACGGACGAGCACCGATGTCCTCATCGCTGGCGGCGGCATGGCCGGCGCCGCTGCGGCCGCAGCGCTCGGCGGCTTAGGGCTCGACGTCCTGGTGGTCGAGCCGGGCCTGGACAGCACCAGGCGCCTGGCCGGTGAGCTGATCCACCCGCCGGGGACGACCGACCTCGCCGAGCTGGGCCTGCTGGGAGCGCTGAAGGCGGCGGGGGGCGTGCCCGTTCGGGGCTTTGCGGTCTTCGCGGGCGGCGACGGTCACGTCCTGCCGTATGCCGCCGCGCCCGGCCAGCGTGCCGAGGGCTTCGCCATGGAGCACGCGACGATCGCGGAGACCATCCGAGGCGTGATCGCCACCCTGCCGCGCGTCACCGTCTGGGACGGCGCTCGCGTCATCGGGCTCGATCACGCTGGCGGCGCCGCCGTCCGCGCCGTGGTCGCGACGGCGGGGCACGAGCAGGAGGTCCACGCCCGCCTGCTCGTCGGCGCTGACGGCGGCGGCTCGACCATCCGCCGTCTGGCCGGTATCGGTTACACCCGCCGACGCATCTCCACGATGATCGGCTACACGCTGCACGGCGTGCGCCTGCCCCATCCGGGATTCGGCACGGTCTTCCTCGACGGCCCCGCGCCTGCTCTCGCCTACGCGGTCGCCCCCGACGTGGTGCGTCTCATGTTCGACGTCCCGGGCCACGCAGATGGCGTCGAGACCGCCGTACGCGGTCCGGGCTACCTGATGGCGCTCCCGACTTCGGTGCGTGACGAGTGGCGGCGGGTGATGACGGCGCAGCGCGGTCTGACCTCGGCGAGCTATTCGATCGTGCCCGAGACCGTCGTGCGGGGCCGGGTGGCCCTCGTCGGCGACGCGGCGGGTTGCTGCCATCCCCTCACTGCGACCGGGCTCAGCGCCTGCACGCGCGACGCCGTCCGGCTCCGCAACGCCCTCCGCACACGCCCCGACGACATCGCGGCGGCGCTGCGACGGTACGCGATCTCCCGCGAGGGGCCGCAGCGCACGCGCCTGGCGCTGGCCGAGGCGCTCTACGCGCTGTTCGTGGCTGGCACGCCGGAGACGCGACTCTTGCGCCACGGCCTGCTCCGGTACTGGAAGTCGAGCGCTCGTGCCCGCGCCGCCTCCATGGCGCTGCTCTCGACCCAGGAGAACCGTATCTCCGCGATGGCGCGGGAGTACGCCCTCGTTGTGAGCTACGCGCTGCCCGGGCTCGGGCGACCGCGCGCTCCCGATCGGCGGCCCGTCACCCAGGCGCGCGCCGCGATGCAGGTGTCGATGGCCGCGCTCCGCTACGCGGGCGCGGCGCTCTGGGGACTCCGCGCGTGATTGCCCCGGGCGCGATGAACGCCGACGTCGCCGTGATCGGTGCCGGACCGGCCGGGGCCGCGGCCGCGCTCCGGCTGGCCCAACTCGGCGTCGGCGACGTGGTGGTCGTCGACCGCGCCGAGTTCCCGCGCGACAAGACCTGCGGCAGCGGACTCTCCCCGAAGGGCATCGAGACGCTGAAGTCGCTGGGTGTCTGGGACGACGTGGCGTCCGACGCCTACGCGATCGGCGGACTGCGCCTCGTGACGCCGGGCGACCGCGAAGTCTACGTCTCGGCGGGCGACACGGCGGCCGCCGCGATTTGCGCCCGCCGCACGCTCGACGATCGGCTCCTGGGGCGGGCCCGCGCGCTGGGCGCCCGGTTCGTGCCGAGGTTCGTGGCCAGTGAGCTCCGCCGCGAGGGTAGCCGTGTGGCCGGCGTCGTCGCCCGCGACGGGCGTGAGATACGCGCGCGGTTCACGCTGGTAGCCGACGGCGGGCACTCCACGTTCGCGCCCGATCCGCGGCCGCGCCGCCGGCTGCAGGCGGTCATGGGCTGGTGGGAGGGCGTGCGCTTCTGGCCCCACCACGTCGAGATGGTCTTCGACCGCGCGCTTGTTCCGGGCTACGGTTGGCTCTTTCCCGAGAGCGACACGCGCGTGAACGTCGGGATCTGCTACGAGGATCCGCATCACGAGGAGAACGGGCGGCGGCTCTTCGAGCGATTCCTCGGCAAGCACTATGGCCGGCGCCTCCAGGGCGCCGTCCAGGTGGGCGGCCTTCGCGGACATCCCATCAGCTACACGTTCACGATGGGTCGGCTCGCTTCGCCGGGACGTCTCGCCGTCGGCGAGGCCGGTCGCATGGTGCATCCCGCGACCGCCGAAGGCATCTCGCAGGCGATGCGATCCGGGATGCTCGCCGCGGAGGCCGTGGCCGACGTGCTGGCCGGCCGCCGCGACGAGCGCGCGGCGCTGGCCGGCTACGAAGCCGGCTGCCGTCGCGCCTTCCGCGCCTCGTTCGGCGCCGCGCGCCTCTGGCGCGCGGCCATCCGCACGCCGCTCCTCGACTGGATCGTGGCCGCCGCCGACCGCCCGGCGTCGCGCACCGCGCTGGCCCGGCTCATGGCGAAGATGTAGCGCGCGCGACGTAGCGGGCGAGCGCCCACGCCGGGAAGTAGCTCGGGTAGAGCCGGTAGTCGAGCATCGCCGAGCCGAAGAACACGCCGTTGACGGCGCCGTGTGGCCAGCCGCCGTCTGGCCGCTGGCGGTCCAGCAGCCATTGCACGCCCCGCAGGACGACGGGGTCGTTGCCGGCGACCACCTCGAGGAGCGCGAGCAGCGCCCACGCCGTCATGACGGGTTGGCTCTCCGGGTGCTCGACGTAGCGTGCCTCGCGGCACCCCGACCAGTGTTCGCCCCAGCCGCCGTCCGCGCGCTGGTGGGCGATCAGCCACCGCGCCGCTCGCGCCAGCGCCGGGTCCTCCCGGGACACGCCGGCCGCCCTCAACCCCTTCACGAAGTGGAACGCGCCATAGGTGAAGTTGATGCCCCAGGCCGCGGGCACGGAGCCGTCGGAGCGCTGCCGGCTCAGGAGGAATCGCGTGCCCGCGGCGATCGCGGGCTGCACGCCCCGGGCGAGTGCCGTGTCTCGGGCCGCAAGGTGCGCGAGGGCCTCGATGCACGAGGCAGTGCACTCAACGTAGGAGCCCTCCACCATGCACTGGCCAAACATCTCCGAGGGGTTCAGCCGCTCGAGCCACACGGGCCCCCGCCGCGCCTCGTACGTGCCGAACCCGCCGTCGCGGTTCTGGCGGGCGAGGATGAACGTCGCGGCCTGGCGGAGCCGCTCGGGCTTCGCCACCGGCGGCGTTCCGGATCGCGCCTCGGCGGCGAGCAGCGCGCTGACCGCCTCGGCCGTGCAGTCGCTGACCGGCCACCGGTGCGAGCCGTCCGAGAAGCACCAGCCGCCGAGGATGGGCTCGCGCGCCGCCTCCCGCAGTCGCGGCAGTTCCTCGGTCATCTGCGCGGCGGCAAGAAAGTCGCTGCCGCACGCGAGAGCGTCAATCGTGCCGCGGTCTCGCGATTCGTCGGCGCGGCGGTCACACGACTCGGCGAGCGCGCGCAGGGCGAACGCCGTGTCCCACGAATTCGAGCGCGCCCCGACGTAGCGGACGCGCTCGCCGTCCGCCCAGCGCCAGGCCTCGAGGCCCTCGAGGCTCGGCGCCAGGTCCGTGTGGCGGGGATCGGCCGCCCAGATGGCCAGGCAGTCGAGCAAGCCGTTGACCGGCGACAGCGCCTGGTAACGGGTGAGCCGCTGCTCGTCGAGGATACGGTCGAGGCAGCGGGCCAGCGCGCGGCGGCGCCAGGGCGCGGGGAGCCGCCGCTCGACGGCGGCGAGCACGTCGGCGGCGAGCCAGAGCGCACGGCCCGGAGACACGTGGAGGTCACTCGGCGCCACCTCGTGCCGATGGGTGCGGAAGTCGACCGCCGCCATCGGCGCGCCGAAGAGCTCCTCCCCGAGCGCGGCGCCCAGCGGGCCGAGGTCGGCGACGGTGCGACGCCCGTAGAGGTACGCCATCGCCAGGTAGATCGCGCGGGTGTGGCAGTAGAGGCGGTCGGGATGCACGGGGAACCATCGAGGCAGCAGGAGCAGCTCCGGGAGGATCGGGCTCAAGCCGCTCCAGCCGTAGAGACCGCAGAGCGCGAGCCAGAACTTCCCCCAGGTGGGGATGGCGAGCACGCCGCCCGGCGCGCGCTGGAGCCAGGTGCGCGCGTTCTTCACGAGCGGCTCGTCGCGCTCGAGCCCGAGCATGCGGAGCGCGACGTACGCGAGCGTCGTCACGAAGACGTAGCCGGGCGACTCCGGATGGAGCCCCCAGGCGCCGTCGGCGGTGCGCGTGCCCTCGAAGTAACGGAGCAGGCCGGCGCGCGTGGACGCGTCGACCGGCCGGCCGACGATCCGACGGACGATGACGTACTGCGCGCTGATCATCGGGCACCAGACCATCTCGCCTTCCCAGTCGCCCCGCGGCGACTGACGCGCGAGCAGGTGCGCGACCGCGCGGTCGAGGCCGGCGCCGACGTCCATGGCGATCAGCGAACGTCGGCCGGCGTGTCGACCCCCGCCGGCGTGGCCGGCGGCCGGCGCGCCGCCTGGGCCAGGTGCTCCTCCCACTTCCTGACGGTGAGCTGCTGGAAGAGACCGATCGCGGGATTTAGCTCGGGGACCGGCTCGTCGAAGTGCGCCTCCCACGCGGCCTGGTCGGCCTCGACGGCGACGCCGTCCTGGCGCAGCAGCGGCCCGATGAGGACGCGGTTCGAGACGCGCAGCACGAGGCTCATGAGTCGGGACGGGACGCGCAGCGGCAGCCACGGGATCTTGAGCGACTCGAAGTAGAAGAGGAAGAAGGTCCGCGTCGTCCGCTCGTTGATGGGCAGGAAGAAGCACCAGTGCTTGATCTTCCCGTCGGTGTTCGACCACTGGTACGGGTAGTCGTAGCAGAGGTCCATCGCGTTCGTGTCGATCCGCCGACGGTCCACGAAGAGCCCTGAGAACCGTCCCCGCCCGACCTTCGTCTCGTAGCTCACGTGGACACGGTCGCCGACCCCCTCGCACCGGGTGAGACGAGCATCGCTGAAGGGTTGGTACTTGCGGTGCAGCCATGCGTGGGTGAAGTCGCTCACGTTGTCGACGATGAGCGAGTGGTGCGCGCGCCAGGTGAAGTCGAGCGGCACGCACGCCCACGGGGCCGCACCCTCGAGCTCCGGGATATCGGGGATCTGGCGAACGTCGGCGCGAGCGGGATCGCCGGGGAAGATCCACACGAGGCCGTAGCGCACGCGCACCGGGTACGCCCGCACGCCGACCGCCGGCATCGGATGGCCGAACAGGTCGTGGGGCACGACGGCCAGGCACCCGTCCTCGCCGTAGGACCAGCCGTGATACAGGCACGTCAGCCGGCAGCCCTCGACGGTGCCCAGCGAGAGCTGGAGCTGGCGGTGGGCGCAGCGGTCCTCGAGCGCGCGGAGCCGCCCGTCCTCGCCGCGGAAGAGCGCGATCGACTGGCCCCAGAACCGTACTTGCCGCACCTGTCCGGGCCCGACGGCCCGGTCGTACTCCACGGCGTACCAGTAGTCCGGGTGCAGTCCCGCCGTGCGCGCCTTCTGCCGCCGGTTGCGCGCCTCGGCGAACGTCGGGGGCCGCGGGGTCACGCCACGCCCTTCGTGCACAGCGCCGAGCGACGGTGCGGTCATGTCCGATCTCCGGCCGTCGCCTGGTGCGCGCGGGCCGCCCGGCGGCGGCGCCGGTACCGCACCACGCACGGCTGTCGCGGCCCGACGACGAACGTCGAGTAGTCGGGGCGATGGTCGGTGCGGGCGAGCGTCAGCTCGAACTCGCGGAGCAGCACCGACCACACCACCTTGATCTGCTGCTGGGCGAACGTCGTGCCGATGCATCGGTGGTGGCCCCCGCCGAAGCCGATGAGCGCGTTGCGCTCGCGCCGGTCCTCCTGGCGCTCGGGGCCGAAGCGGCCCGGGTCGTAGCGGTCGGGATCGGCGAACACGTGTGGCAGCCGGTGGGCGGCCGCCGGCGAGACCATCGCCAGACCGCCGGCCTCCACCACGAGGCCGTCATGCTCGAGGTCGCGCCGGACGCGACGCATCAGCATGATGAGCGGCGGGTGCATCCGCTCGGCCTCCTTGATCGCGCACTCGAGCAGGGGCAGCCGGCGCAGGGCCTCGAGCGTCATGGCCGGGCGCCCGTCGACGCCGCGCTCCTGCTCGTCGCGGACGGCGGCGAGCCACGCGGGGTCGGTGAGGAGCAGCAATCCCGTCCACGCGCCCATCACCGTGCTGGTGTGCTGGCCGGCGAACGCGGCCGAGATGAGGAGTCCGACGATCTCCTCGTCATCGAGCCGACGGCCGTCGGCGTAGCGGGCGGCCATCAGCGTCTCGAGGAAATCGTCGCCGCCGCCGGCGCCGGCGCGGCGCCCGGCGAGGATCTCGCCGAGCAGCGCCGCGATCCGCGCCCGCGCCCGGTCGCGACGCCGGAACGCCGGCAGGGGCAGCCGCGGGTTCACCATCGCGGGGAGACTGATGCCCCCCTCGAGGTCGCGCAGCAGACCTGCCAGCTCGTCGCCGAGCCGCCGGCGGAACTCGATTCCCAGCAGGCAGCGGCTGGCGATGCGGGCGGTGACCTCGCCGAACGCCGAGAGCAGGTCGATCTCGCCCTCGTCGCACCACGCGGCCGCGTACGCCTCGGTCTCGTCCTGCATGAGGCGTGCGTAGGCCGCCAGCCGCTCGTCGCGCAGCGCGGGAAACAGGAAACCCATCTGCTCGTCCATCAGCTCGGGACTCACGTCGAACACCACGCGACGGCCGAAAATCGGAACCATGAACTGGTAGACATCGCGCGCGCTGAGCCGGTCGTCGGCGGCCCGGAAGAACGTCGCGTGCGCCCGCGGGCCGAGCATCGCGGTCACCGTCTCCCCGGCCAGGCGGAAGGAGAAGACCTCGCCCAGCCGCGCGTATCCCCGCAGGAGGAAGGCCACCGGGTCGCGCCGCAGCGCCAGCGCGTGACCCAGCCAGGGCAGCCCGCCCCCCAGCACCGGCGGTCGCCGCGCCGCCGCGGTCACACCGCTCATCTCTGTCTCCGGACGAGGCCGCGGCGGACGAAGTCCGCGTAGGCGTCCTCGATCGCCCCTTCGACCGACGTCGGGTCGTAGCCGAGCGCGGTGCGCGCCTTCGTGAGGTCGGCGTGCCGTTGCATGCGCAGCAGGCGCACGGCGCCCGGGGTGAAGCGCGGCTCGGCGTGCGGAGCCACGCGTCGGGCGACCGCGTCCACCACGCGGGCGACCGCCGCCATCACCGGCGGCGACAGGCGCAGCCTCGGCCGCGGCCGGCCCGTGACGCGCTCGAAGATCTCCATCAGCTCGTCCACGGTTTTGTACGCTGTCGAGAAGATGTACTTGTGGCCCGTCCGGCCCTTGTCCATCGCCAGGCGGTGGCCCTGCACGATGTCGCGCGCGGCGACGAACTCGAAGCCACCGGGGATGTACGCGCGCAGCCGCCCACGGGCGAAGTCCAGCAGAACCTGGCCCATGCGCGACGGCTTGAAGTCGTTCGGCCCCACGATCGCGCATGAGGTCGCGATGACGACGTCGAGCCCCTCGACCGCGGCCTTCAGGCACTCGTGCTCGACGGCGACCTTGCTGCGCTGATAGGGCAGGAGCGGCTCGAACGGGTCGACGGCCATCGACTCGTCGCTCGGGCGGCCGGGCTCGTGGCCGACGGCGCTGAAGGATCCGGTCACGACCACGCGCTGCACGCCGGCGGCCAGCGCGGCCGTCAACAGATTGCGCGTGCCGACGACGTTGCAGGCGGCGATCTCACGGACCTGACTCTCGCCGCTCGAGACCTTGGCCGCGCAGTGGTAGACGCGGTCGCAGCCGCGCACCGCGGCCAGCGTGGCGGAATAGTCGCGCAGGTCGCCGGGGACCCACTCGACGGGGAGCCCGGCGAGCGCCGTGTTGTCGCTGCCCGGTCGCTCCAGCGCGCGCACGGCCTGCCCGTCGTCGAGCAGCCGCCGGACGAGGTTTGCGCCGAGGTGGCCGCTGCCACCGGTCACCAGCACCGGCATAGGGGCCACAAGGATGCACCCGGCGGCATCCGACTTCAATGCTACAGTTCGGCCCGGTCAGCCTGTGCGGCGGCTCCGCTCGGCGGCTGCGATAGTGGACGAGGTCACAGCTCGCTGTGCCTGGCTGGAAGGCTTCTCCTGCACGCCGATGTGGCCGTCTCCGCCCACGCCCGAGAGCGTCTGGAGCATCTTTGTCGCTTATGCGGAGCTCCGCATAAGCAACAGTATGCGGACCGGGGAGTTATGCGGACCTCCGGGACCATTTCGTTGTCGCCTTCATGGGTTGACCGCGTCGGAACTCCGCATAACGGTGGAGGCGCGCAGCGCGGCGATCAGTCGGTCGGGGGGCCGGAACTTCCCCGGCCGTAGCGCCGGCGGCGTCATCGCCGCGAGGGCCTCGAGCTTCTCCGTCGGGTCGGCCTGCAAGTAGATGTCGGTGGTCTGTGTGCTGGCATGGCCCAGCCAGAGCGAGACCTTGCGCAGGTCGCGTGTCGCCTGCAGGGTGGTGAGCGCGCAGGTGTGCCGCAGCACGTGCGGCGAGACACGCTTGGCCCGGAGCGACGGGCACCGCGCGGCGGCCGCGGCGACGTGCTTGGCGAGCACGCGTTCGAAGCCGGAGCGCGTCAGGGGTTTGCCCCAGGCGTTGAGGAACAGCTCCGGGGTGGGCGCGGTGCCGCGCACGGCGAGCCAGGCACGGATCGTGTCGCCCACCGACTTCCACAGGGTCAGGGCGCGCTCGCGGCGCCCTTTGCCGCGCACCCGCACGTCGACGTAGCGGCCGGTGAACTGCACCGCGTCGAGACGCAGGCCGACGAGCTCGGAGACGCGCAGGCCGCCGGCGAGCGCCAGCAGCAGCATGGCGCGGTTGCGGATGCCGAGGCGCGTGGTCGGCTCCGGCGCGTCGAGGAGCGCGCGCCGCTCCTCGGCACTGAGGTGCCGGACGAGCCGCGTGTCGATCCGCTGCGCGGGGATGGCCCGAACGCATCGGACCTGATCGAGCGCCGCCGGCGCCCGGTACTCGACGAACCGCATGAAGGAGCGAATGGCAGCCAGCCGGGCATTCCTCGTGCGCGGCGTGTTGTGCCGCTCCCGCTGGAGATGGTCGAGGAATCGCAACACGAGGGGCGCGTCGAGGTGCTCCAGCGCGAGCGCGGCGGGCGCCACGCCGAGCGCGTGGCTCATGAACTGGAAGAGGAGCTGAAAGGCGTAGGCGTAGGTGGCGCAGGTGTGCGGGCTGGCCCGCCGGTCCACGGCGAGCCGCTGCTGGAGGAACGCGGTGATGTGTGGAGCGATCGGCGTCATCGGGCACCTCCTTCGAGGAACTGTTCACAAGCATCGGCCACGCCCCGCATCAGCAGCGGCGTCGCGTGCAGGTACCAGCACGTGTCGGCGAGGTTGCGATGGCCGAGGTAGGTCGACAGCGCACGCATGTGCCAGCCGACGGGGCTTCCGTCGTGCGGACACGCCTCCAGGGCCCGCACAGCAAAGGTGTG
>Ga0184637_10003323_pt1 | contig 10059 bp, 13 predicted proteins | sample PLM3_127_b2_FD_133143 | JGI IMG/M metagenome (GOLD analysis project Ga0184637, IMG submission 133143) | Groundwater sediment microbial communities from an aquifer in East River, Colorado, USA - PLM3_127_b2 | ecosystem: Environmental > Terrestrial > Soil > Riparian zone | place: USA: East River... | reverse complement strand
GCACCCGGGCGCCGTTCGCACAATCGTCGATACCCCCGTCATCGATATCTCGTCCACGCGCCGGCGATCGATCGCCGTGGCTGAAGCCCGGCTTGGCGGGATTCCCTCAGAAAAGCCTTTGTCACCCGCTCGGACACTGAGTATCCAGTAAGGGGGACACGCAGAATGACGGACGGCGAATCGCCGGTGTGATCGACGCCGGCGGCAGGGCTGCTGCGCATGTCATGAACCTGCCACGGCGGATGAGGTGTCGATGTCAAGAGCAGCGATCGATCAGATCGATTTGGATATTCTGGATGCGCTGCAACGCAATGGGCACTTGTCTCATGCGGAGATCGGACGGATGGTCGGCCTTGCGGTCTCGTCGGTCAACGAGCGCATCCGCAAGCTGGTGCAGCGCGGCATCATCGCCGGCTGGTCGGCGCGCCTCGACCCCGCGTCGCTCGGCCTGGATCTTCTTGCGTTCGTCTATGTGCTGATCGACCGGCCGGAGAATTCCGGACTGTTCCTGGACACGATCTCCCAGGTTCCGGAAGTGCAGGAATGCCACCACATCGCCAGCGACTGGAACTTCCTGTTGAAGGTGCGCGTGCGCAATACCGCCGACTTCGAGGGCCTGCTCACCCATCGTCTGAAGTCGGTGCCGGGCGTGGTGCGCACGCATACGGTGATCTCGCTCACCTCGCACAAGGAAACGACGGCGCTGCCCCTCAAAGCTTAAGTCCGCCGCTTTGCCATCGTCCTCCCCGGGGACGGACCGGGCGGCGCGACATTGCGCCCCCACATTGCGCCCCCACATTGCGCCCCCACATTGCGCCTCTGGGCCGCCGCCGCTATAACGATTCGCTGGATCGAGGGGCGTGGGGGAAGCGCGGTGGCGAAGTCGCCTAAGATATTGATTTTGAATGGCCCGAACCTGAACATGCTGGGCGTTCGGGAGCCGTCGATCTATGGCCGCGACACGCTTTCCGACATCGCCAGGATGTGCGCCCGGCAAGCCACGGAACTGGGCCTGACAGCGGATTTCCGGCAATCCAACCTGGAAGGCGAGCTGGTCACCTGGATCCAGGAAGCGCGCGGCAAGGCGGCCGGCATCGTGATCAATCCCGGCGGCTATGGTCATTCCTCGGTAGCACTCTTGGACGCACTGCAGATCGCCGAGCTGCCGGTGATCGAGGTGCATCTCTCCAACATCCATCGCCGAGAGCACTTCCGACACCATACTTTCACCAGCCAGGCGGCAACCGGCGTGATCTGCGGGCTGGGTGCCAAAAGCTATCTGCTGGCCTTGGACGCGATGGCCAATCTGGTCAAGCCGGGCCTGGTCAAGCCGGATCTGATCAACAAGAAAGACCGCGCCAAGAAAGACCTAGGATGAGCAAATTCGACATTGACGAGGCCTTGATCCGCAAGCTGGCCAAGCTCCTGAAGGAAACCGGCCTGACCGAGATCGAATTCGAAACCGATGATGCGCGCATCCGTGTGAATGCCGGCGGCACTGGTCCGGCCGTGGTGGCGGCCACCGTCTTGGCGGCGCCGGCCGCCGCTGGTTCGGCGGCGCCAGCCGAGGGGCCGGCGGCCGGTTCGGTTTCCTCGCCGATGGTCGGCACCGCCTATCTGTCGCCCGAACCCAACGCCGCCGCCTTCGTGAAGGTCGGCGACCGCGTGGCCAAGGGCCAGACGGTCCTGATCATCGAGGCGATGAAGGTGATGAACCCGATCCCGGCGCCGCATGCCGGAACCGTGACCGAGATCCTGGTCCAGGACGGCCAGCCGGTCGAGTTCGGCGAGCCGCTGATGGTCGTCGCCTAGGTCCGGCCCAGAGAAGACGGCCCAAGAAACATGTGATGGGGCGATGTTCGAAAAAATCCTGATCGCCAATCGCGGCGAGATCGCGCTCCGCATCCACCGCGCCTGCCGCGAAATGGGCATCCGCACCGTCGCGGTCCATTCCGTCGCCGACGCCGATGCCATGCATGTGCGCCTGGCGGATGAGAGTGTGTGCATCGGTCCGGCGCCGTCGCGCGATTCCTATCTCAACATGCCGGCGATCATTTCCGCCGCCACCATCACCGGCGCCGACGCGATCCATCCCGGCATCGGATTCCTGAGCGAGAACGCGCGCTTCGCCTCCATGGTGGAGGAGCACGGCTTCACCTTCATCGGCCCGGCGCCGGATCATTTGTCGCTGATGGGCGACAAGGTGCAGGCCAAGGACGCGGCGGTCCGCTTCGGCATCCCGGTGGTGCCCGGCTCGACCGGCGAAGTGAAGGACGAGGCTGACGCCAGGGCCTGGGGCGTCAAGATCGGCTATCCGGTCCTGATCAAGGCCGCGGCCGGCGGTGGTGGCAAGGGCATGCGCGTCGCCAACGACGAATCCGAGCTGTCGCAAGCCTGGTCGATGGCGCGCAGCGAGGCGATGAAGTCCTTCGGCAACGATGCCGTCTATATGGAGAAATACCTCTCCCACCCGCGCCATATCGAGATCCAGATCCTCGCTGATAATCATGGCAACGTCGTGCATCTGGGCGAGCGCGATTGCTCGCTGCAGCGCCGCCATCAGAAGCTGGTCGAGGAGGCCCCCTCGCCGGCACTCAATGGCGAGCAGCGCGCGCGGATCGGCGAGGTCGCGACCGGCGCCATGCGCAAGATGGGCTATCGCTCGGTCGGCACCATCGAGTTCCTGTTCCAGGATGGCGAGTTCTATTTCATCGAGATGAACACGCGGCTCCAGGTCGAACATCCGGTCAGCGAAATGATCACCGGCATCGATCTGGTGCGCGAGCAGATCCGCGTCGCCTCCGGCGCGCCGCTGGCGATGGTTCAATCCGACATCGCCTTCAACGGTCACGCCATCGAGTGCCGCATCAACGCGGAGAATCCGGAGACCTTCGCGCCGTCACCCGGCCGCGTCACCGAGTATCACGCGCCCGGCGGCCTCGGCGTGCGGGTCGATTCAGCGCTCTATGGCGGCTATCGGGTGCCGCCGCACTATGACAGCCTGATCGCCAAGCTGATCGTGCACGGCCGCAGCCGCAACGAATGCATGATGCGCCTGCGCCGCGCGCTGGAGGAGATGGTGATCAACGGCATTCACACCTCGATCCCGGTGCATCGCCGCATCATGAACGCGCCCGATTTCCTGAACGGCGACTACGACATCCGCTGGCTCGAGAAGTTCGTCGCCGGCGATCAGGACTGACGCGGATTTCCACTGGCTCACGCGCCGGTCGGCACTGCTAGCGCCAAGCAAGGATTTGCCGGAGGCCCGGACCGGGCGCAAAAGAAAAGCGCCGGCTGGGGTACCGCCGGCGCTGGGCTATTAGCGGTCTGCCGCCGCTATTGCGCGGTGGGTGCGGCCTCTTCGGTCGCCTCGACCTGCGTCAGGATCACTTGATCCTGTTCGGGGGGAACCATGGTTTCAGCCACCGGGGCCGGTGTGCTTTGTTGCGCTGTCGTCCCGCTATGACTGGGACACTCGGCGAACGCTGGAGCCGCTACGATCGCCGCAGCGAACCCCAGCGCCACCGATGCTGTGATTTTCATGGGCACCTCCTTTCGCTGTGTTGAAGAACCTATCCTGAACCGATCGACGGGAATGTAAAGCCCCCGCCAGTTCACATTTTGCGGCGTTCACATTTCGCGGTGATCACATTTTGCGGCGATCATATTTGCCGGCCGGACAGCTCAAGGCTCCCGTCATAGAGGCCCGGCAGCCAAGGCAGGTCGGTGGTTCCCGGATCCAGCCCAAGCTGCTTCATCAGCGTCGACAATTGCCCGCGATGATGCGTGCCGTGGTTCAGCATGTGGGTCACCAGAACCCAGCGCGGCAAAGTGCGCGTCCGGCCGTCGATGCCGCTGGTGTAGGTCATGTCGGCGGCAAGCCATGCGACCGTCACCTCCTTCGCCCATGCCGTCATCCGCCGGTCCAATGCACGGCGCGCGGCATCCAGTTCGGCCCAGGTCTCGTGGGCCAGTTCGCCGACCGGCTTCGCCGGCATGGCGCTGCCGGTGAAGCGGCCCATCCACGCGACGTCGCCGAAGATCAGATGATCGAAGGTGTGGTGCACCGACCTGAAGAAGGCGCCAAGATCGCGGCGACGGTCCTCGTCCGACAATCCGCCGCACAGGTCCAGCATGCGCCCGTTCATCCAGGCGCCATAGGCTGACATCACCCGCACATAATCCGGATCGACCATCGTGGCCCCCGCTCTCATTGCCGTGACTATGCCACGGCCCATATTTGCGTTAGGCTTGCATTTCAAGAGGAGGCGCCATGTCGAATCGCGCAGGTTCGCCCCGCGTCACGCCGGAAATGCTGTTACGCGCCTATGCCATCGGGATTTTCCCGATGGCCGAATCCCGCCATGACCCGCACCTCTATTGGATCGATCCGGATGCGCGCGGCATCCTGCCCCTCGACGGGTTCCACGTCTCGCGCAGCCTGCGCAAGACCGCCCTGAAAGGCCCGTTCCGCGTATCGGCCGACCGCGCCTTCGAAGAGGTGGTGGCCGGCTGTGCCGAGCCAGCACCCGGCAGGCGCCAGACCTGGATCAACGACACCATCTTCGATCTGTGCCGCAAGCTGCATGTCATGGGCTATGCCCACAGCGTGGAAACCTGGCTCGACGGCGAGTTGGTCGGCGGCCTCTACGGCGTGGCGCTGGGCGGCGCCTTCTTTGGCGAGAGTATGTTCAGCCGCGAGACCGACGCCAGCAAGATCGCCCTGGTCCATCTGGTGGCGCGGCTGAAGCTTGGCGGCTTCACGCTGCTGGACACGCAGTTCGTCACCAAGCATCTGGAGCGTTTCGGCGCGCTGGAGATTCCGCGCGACGCCTATCGCCAACACCTCAACGACGCGCTGAAGCACCGCGCGACATTTCCGGCCGAGCTGCCGGAGCAGGCCCTCTTGGCGGCGCTGGATTCCGTAACTCGGTAGTCGCCGGTTTCGCGATCGCTAGTTGGATGGCGTCCCGTCGTCGGCGGGCGGGGTGCCGGTTTCGTCCTGCGGCGCCGGCTCCGGCTCGGTCGGCCCGGTACAGTCCAGCACCCACAGATCATAGACCGGATGCTCCATGGCGGAGAGCGCCGGCGAGGACGCGAACATCCAGCCGGAGAAGCGGGTCACCGGCGCCTCGCCCTGCTTCTGCTCGATCACCTGCAGGAACGCGGCACTTTCCGGCGTCTCTTCCGGCGGATGCTTGTCGCAGGCCTGGAGCGTGATCTGCAATGACCCGAAGGAAATGGTCTGCCCGACCGCGATGTCGATGGTGGAGATCCGCGCGGTGATCTTGTCCAGGCCCTGCAGCACGGCGCCTTGCATCTGGATCGCCTGTGCCGGTCCGTTCATCGATGCGACCAACGCCAAGCTGATCAGAACCACATCGATCAAAGCTTGGCCAATCGCCGCCAGCCCACGCTTCATTTGTTCTTCCGATATGGATTCTGGAGGTCATCGACCAGGCGCTGCAGCACGCCGCGCACCTGGCCTTCGTCGCAGCCCATGAGGATGGCGTCTTCGAGCGCGTCCTGCGCCAATTGCCGGATCTCGTCGAGATTCTGGTTCAGCACCTTGATCTTCTCGACGCAGGACACCGGCTTGCCGTCCGGATCGCGCCAGACCGGGCCGTTCTCCTCGACTTGCTTGCCCGCTCCGCCCTTGGCGGCGGAGCCATCCTTTGCCGACATGTCTGCCTGCATCCTTGGCCGGTCGTAAACCGGGCTCAATCGCTTACTTGCTGGCGGTCATTTGCCGCACGTCAATTGCCCCGGGTCAATTGCTGGGGTCAATTACTGGGGTCAATTACTGGCGCCGCCGCTCTCGGTCCCGACCACGAACTTGTTGATCAAATCCGCCAAATTTATGGCGCCCTGCACTTTGCGGATGCGCTCGTTCGGCTCCAGCATTTCCACATCGCCGCCGATGTTGAGCAGGATGTAGTTGTCGCCCAGCAGCCCGTCGCTGGTGACCACGGCGGAGGTATCCTTGGGCAGCTTCACATCGTTGTCGACCTCGATGGTGATCACCGCCTGATAGGCCTCGGCGTCGAAATGCTGGTCGATCACGGTGCCGACCTTGACCCCGGCGATGCGCACGTCGGTGCCGATGATGGTGGAGCCGCCGCTGTCGAAGCGCAGTTCCAACGGATAACCGGAGGCGCTGGCGCCGATCTCGGTCTCGGAATAGATCAGGTACAAAAATCCGGCCGCGACCAGCAGCACCACCGCGCCCAGGACGGTTTCAAGTGTGTTGCGCTCCATGGCCCTCTTGCTTCCTCCGAGTCTCGGTCTGGCCCCAACCAATCCGCCGCTTCGCACGCCTCAGTTTGGCGTCCAAGGTTCGTAGTCGCCGCTGGCCGGCGCGCGCTGGCCGCCTTTCAACGTATGACCCGGCGGCCGATAGGCAAGGTCGGTGCCGGTCAGATTCGGCAGATGTTCTTTCTGCCACTGCCGGCGCGGCGCGTCCTGCACTGGCGGCTCGTTGGTGGTGGCGTGCAGCCAGCCATGCCATTCCGCCGGCACCTTGCTGGCTTCCGGCGCGCCTTTGTACATGACCCAGCGGCGCTCCCGCTTGCGCCCTTTGGTGCGCTTGTCGACGTAATATTTGTTGCCGAACTCGTCGCTGCCGATGAGTTGGCCGTGGAGCAGAGTGTGAAGCCAGGTACCAAACGACATCTGTACTGCCCAAGAGGAATCGGGGACTCGGGACTGCGGCCACAATCCGCCGCCCTTCCGAAACTGGCGGGACTATATCGGCGGGGCGCCAGGCTGGCAAGCTGACGAGCGCGTAGGTGACCAGGGCCAAGTGCCGGTCAAATCAGGATTTTCTCCAGTTCGACATAGGTCGGCTCGGAGAATCCGGCATGCCGGCGATGGGCGCCCTCGACGAAGCCCAGGGCGCGGAAAAACGCCCGGTTCTCAGCCAAGCACAAGCGGCAATCGAGCCGCAGCCGCTTGCCGCCCATCAGCCGCGCCTCAGTCTCCGCCGCGTCCATCAGCGCCAGGCCAAGCCTTCTGCCCCGCGCCGCCGGCTCGACCGCCAGGCGCCCGACATAGACAAAATCGCCCTTGTCTTCGACGGCGACACAGCCGACCGCGATCCCGTCGACCTTCGCCAGCAGCACCCGGCCGCGCGCCATCAGCGCGGCGATGCTGTGGCGCGTTTCGGCCAGGGCGGCGGAGGCCGGCTCGAGTCTGTCGCGATATTGTGCGAAGGCGCGATGGATCAGCGTCACGATCGCATCCGCATCCGCGGGTTCCGCGGCGCGGATGAACGGGCTTGGCGCCAGCGGGCTGGTATGGTCTGTCACGATCAACGGACTCCTGCCGCTCCGATCCGCAAGCTAGGCGCGCGCGCCCCCGAATCTGCAAGGCTGGGAATCCGCAAGCCCACGCAACAACGCGCCGGAGACGTGTTCTGACCAGTATCGCGACCAATGACGCCAGGCGCCGCCTGATCGGCCTTGGCATCACCCTCCTCGCCGCTTTGTTCGTCAGCCTGATCACCACCTTCGCACGCTTGGCCTATGATTCCGGCAGCAATCCGCCGACTCAGGTCCTGTTGCGATCGCTCTGCATGATGCTGGCGCTGGGGGGACTGCAGATGCTGCGCGGACACGGCATTATGCTGCCGCGCCGGGCGCTTCCGACCACCCTCGCCCTCGCTGTCTGCATCTTCCTCATGTCCTTCGGCTACCTGTCCTCGGTCGCCTATATCAGCGTCAGCCTGGCGGTCCTGCTGCTCTACACCTTCCCGCTGATGGTCGGAATCGCGTCACCCCTGCTGGGGCGGGAACGCATGACATGGGTGAAGGCGCTTTGCCTGATCGGCGCCTTTTCCGGCCTGATGGTGGCTTCCTGGACCGGATTCGGCGTGCTCGACTGGCGGGGCATCGCCTTCGCGCTGACCGGGGCGGCGGGCGTCGCCGGCGTCGCGCTCTTCGGCGGCGAAGCCATGAACAAGGCCCACCCGTTCGTCATGAATGCCTGGATGAATCTGTGGGTCGTGCTGGCCGTCGGCGCCTATCTGGCGCTGTTCGGCGATCTCGCCTTGCCGCAGACCCAGACCGGCTGGCTGGCGACGGCTGGCGTGTGCGTCTTCTACACGCTGGGCATCCTGTGCCTGTTCTTAGGGCTAACCATGATCTCGCCGGCGCAGTCGGCGCTGACCATGAACCTGGAGCCGCTCTTCTCGACTCTGGCGGCAATTCTGTTGCTGAGCGAGGCGGTCGGCCTGCGGCAATGGATCGGCATGGCCATCATGTTGATCTTCTTAGGCGTTTCGACGCTCACGGGATTGCCGCGCCGCGAAAAAGCCTGAATTTGCTGGCGCGACTTATCCACAGCCAGCCGCAACACCTACAAGACCCTGGGGGGAGCCACTAGATGTAGGTTCGTCAAGCGGCAAATGTGACAATATGTAGAAATGTTTGCTTGCTCCGACGCGCGCCCCGCGCTCAATATTAAGCATGTCGCTGCGGGGTCACCCGCAAGATATAGCGGCCGATCTGAACAACTTAACCCGCATTGTTGAAGCAGTTTCTTCGACAGGGCGGAGGAGTCCGTTAAGCGGACCGAAGACGGGGGTCAACATGCGCATCGAACGTCGCTTCACCAAGGCCGATCAATCGCCCTACGCCGAGATCGGCTTCCAAACCACGACCAGCGAAATCCGCAATCCGGACGGCTCGGTCGTCTTCCAACTGAAAGACATCCGCGTCCCGGCCGACTGGTCGCAGGTCGCCTCCGACGTTCTGGCGCAGAAATATTTCCGCAAGGCCGGCGTGCCGGCGAAGCTTCGCCCGGTCATCGAGCGCAATGTGCCGGAATGGCTGTGGCGCCAGGAGCCCGACCGTGAAGAGCTGCTGAAGCTCCCGGCCGAGCAGCGCTATGTCGGCGAAATGTCTGCGACCCAGGTGTTCGACCGCCTAGCCGGCACCTGGACCTATTGGGGGTGGAAGGGCGGCTATTACGATTCCGAGGAAGACGCCCGCGCCTTCTTCGACGAGATGCGCCACATGCTGGCCAAGCAGATGGGCGCCCCCAACTCGCCGCAATGGTTCAACACCGGCCTGCATTGGGCCTATGGCATCGACGGTCCGGCCCAGGGCCACTATTACGTCGATTTCGAGACCGGCATGCTGACCGCGTCCGCCTCCGCCTATGAGCATCCGCAGCCGCACGCCTGCTTCATCCAGAGCGTCGCCGACGACCTGGTGAACGAAGGCGGCATCATGGACCTCTGGGTGCGCGAGGCGCGCCTGTTCAAATACGGCTCCGGCACCGGCTCCAACTTCTCCAAGCTGCGCGGCTCCAACGAGAAGCTGTCGGGCGGCGGCAAGTCCTCCGGCCTGATGAGCTTCCTCAAGATCGGCGATCGTGCCGCCGGCGCCATCAAGTCGGGCGGCACCACCCGCCGCGCGGCGAAGATGGTGACCGTCGACCTCGATCACCCGGACATCGAGGATTATATCGACTGGAAGGTTCTGGAAGAGCAAAAGGTGGCTGCCCTCGTTACCGGCTCCCACGCCTGCAACACGCACCTCAACAAGGTGATGAAGGCCGCCCATGCCGGTCCAGATGGCGTCAATGGGGGCGAGGGCAAGTTCGACCCGCTGAAGAACCCGGCGCTGAAGGCCGCGATCCGCGAGGCGCGCAAGGCCAAGGTCCCGGAGAACTACGTCCAGCGCGTGATCCATTTCGCGCGGCAGGGCTACAAGCACATCGACTTCAAGACCTACGACACCGATTGGGACAGCGACGCGTATCTGACCGTCTCGGGCCAGAACTCGAACAACTCGGTCCGCATCAGCAACGATTTCATCCAGAAGGTGGTCGAGGACAGCGACTGGCAGCTGAAGCGCCGCATCGACGGCAAGGTCCACAAGACCATGAAGGCCCGCGATCTGTGGGAAAAGATCGGCGCCGCCGCCTGGGCCTCGGCAGATCCGGGCGTGCAGTTCGACACCACCATCAACGAGTGGCACACCTGCCCGGAATCGGGGCGCATCAATGCCTCCAATCCGTGCTCGGAATACATGTTCCTGGACGACACGGCCT
>Ga0184637_10003321_pt1 | contig 10062 bp, 6 predicted proteins | sample PLM3_127_b2_FD_133143 | JGI IMG/M metagenome (GOLD analysis project Ga0184637, IMG submission 133143) | Groundwater sediment microbial communities from an aquifer in East River, Colorado, USA - PLM3_127_b2 | ecosystem: Environmental > Terrestrial > Soil > Riparian zone | place: USA: East River... | reverse complement strand
TCGCGCAGTCGCGCCAGCAGGAGGGCGCGATCGAAGTCCCCGGCCGCCACCACCGTGAGCTGGTCCGGCGCGTACCAGCGATCGAAGAAGCCGCGCACGCGCGCGCGGTCGAAGGCCGCGACGCTCTCGGGCGGGCCCAGGATCGGCGCGCGGTAGGGGTGCGCGCGGAACGCCTGCTCGAACACGGCGTTGCCGAGCACCTGGAAGGGCGAGTCCTCTCCGCGCCGGATCTCCTCGAGCACCACCTCGATCTCCCGGCTGATCTCCTGCGGGTCGAAGATCGAGTGCAGCACCGCGTCGGTGAGCACGTCGATTCCGATCTCGAGCCGGTCGCTCGGCAGCGTCGCGTGGTAGACCGTGACGTCGAACGAGGTGTAGGCATTGATGCGACCGCCGGCTCCCTCGACGTCGCCCGCGATCTGGCCGACGCCGCGCCGCTCGGTCCCCTTGAAGAGCATGTGCTCGTGGAAATGGGCGAGGCCGGCCTCGCCGGGGCGCTCGTCGGCGGAGCCGGCGCGGCACCAGATCTGGAGCTCCACCACGGGCGCGAGCCGGGCCTCGCGCAGCAGCACGCAGGGCCCGCCGGGGAGCATCTCGCGGTGGATGTCGGGGAGGCTCACGACGCGCCCGAAGGTATCCGAGCGGCCAGCCGGTCGCATCGCGCGCGGGGCGACTAAGATCCCTGGCAGTGAGCGATGCGAGCGTCGGCGTCTACCTGCATGTTCCCTTCTGTGAGCGCGTGTGTCCCTACTGCGACTTCGCGGTGGTGGCGGCGCGGCCGCTCGCCGCGGTGCTCGAGCGGCGGTACCAGGCGGCGCTGCTCCGCGAGCTGGAGGCGCGGCGGGCGGTCTTCGAGAACCGCAGTCTGGCGAGCCTGTATCTGGGCGGCGGCACACCGTCGCTGCTGCGGCCCGAATCCGTGGCGGAGCTGGTTGCGGCGGTGCGCGGCGCGTTCGTCTGCGATGGGCCGGTCGAGGTCACGCTGGAGGTGAACCCGAGCACGCTCGAGCGCCGGCGTCTTCCCGGCTTTCGCGCGGCGGGTGTGTCGCGTCTGTCGGTGGGCATCCAGTCCTTCGACAATACGGTGCTGCGGCGTCTCGGGCGCGCGCACCGGGCCGATGAGGCGCGCGCCACGCTCGCCGCCTGTCGGGAGACCCGGTTCGACGCGATCTCGCTCGATCTGATCTTCGCCGCGCCCGACCAGACGCTCGCCAGCTTCGAGCGCGACCTCGGCGAGGTGATCGGCTTCCAGCCGGAGCACGTCTCGACCTACGAGCTCACGATCGAGGCGGGGACTCCCTTCGCGAAGGCCGCCGCGAGCGGCCGGCTGGCGCGGCCCGACGAAGAGCTCGTGCTCGCGATGCAGGAGATCGCCGAGGATCGGCTGCGGGCCGCGGGACTGAACCGCTACGAAATTTCCAACTACGCGCGGCCGGGCTTCGAAGCGGTCCACAACCGGCGCTACTGGGAACGACGGCCGGTGCTGGGGCTGGGCGTCGGCGCCTTCTCCACCGATCCCCCCGTTCCGCGGGCGCCCTTCGGCGTGCGGCGCTCGAACCGGCGCGAGCTCCCCGCCTATCTCGAATGCATCGAGCAGGGCCGCTCTCCCGAAGCCGGGCCGGCCGAGCAGCTCGACGCGGCCACCGCCAGAGGGGAGGCGATCTTCCTGGGCCTGCGCGCGGGAGGCGTCGACGCTGCGCGCTTCGAGGGCGAGTTCGGCGACCCGCCGCGTTCGTTCTATCGCGCGGAGATCGAGGCGCTCGCGCGCGCGGGCCTGCTCGAGGAGCAGGCGTGCGGGGATCTGAGGCTGACGGCGCGCGGACGCCAGCTGGCCGACCATGTTTTCATGCACTTCGTATGACGAGCCCCGGGGGGGTTCGTTGACGCGACGGCCGCCGGGTGGTAACCACTTTTCGTCGGTTTTTCCGAGGTTTCCATGGCTTCACAAAGCCCGGAACCGCACTGGGCCAGACCCGCGCTGAGCGAGCGCCAGCGGTCCGTGCTGCGCGCGGTCGTGATGGCCTACCTGGGCGACGCCGCCCCCATCGGTTCCGCCAGCATTGCTCAGCTGCTGGCGGTGAATCTCTCCTCCGCGACGATCCGCAGCACGCTCGCCGAGCTGGGAGCGCTCGGGCTGGTCAAGCAGCGACACGCGAGCGCCGGGCGCGTGCCGAGCGAGCGGGGCCTGCGGCTCTTCGTCGACGAGCTGCAGGGCCGGGACCTGCTGCCCCCGCACGAGAAGCGGTCGATCGCGAGCAGCCTTGCCGAGGCCGAGGGCGACGGCGCCGTTCACGTCGCCTCGCAGCTGCTCTCCGAATGCAGCCGCCAGCTCGGCTTCGTGGTGGCGCCGCGTCTCGACCGCGTCGTGCTGCGTCACGTGAGCCTGGTGCGGCTCGCGAGCGATCGGCTGCTGGTCGTGCTGGTATCGCAGACGGGTGTCGCCTACCGCCGGGTGATCCTGGACGACGGCTCCGGGGACCAGGCGGAGCTCGACCGGATCGCGGCGGGGCTGGGTGAGCGCGTCGCAGGCCGCACCCTGGCGGAAGTGAGAGAAAGGCTGTCGCAGGAAGCCAAGCTGCTGCGGCGCCAGGCGGGACGCTTGCTCTCGCGCACGCTCGAGCTGGGCCTGCGGGCCCTCGCCAGCCCCGAGCCGACCGATGCCGACGTCGTGATCGAGACGCGCCTGGCGCTGCTGACTCAGCCGGAGTTCCAGGACCCCCGCCGGATCCGCGACGTGCTGGCCGCCGTGGAGACCAAGGAGCGCCTGCTCGAGCTGCTCGACAAGACGCTCGACGGCGACGGCGTGAGCGTCGCCTTCGGGGAGGAGCTCGAGGAGCCGGCGCTCCACGACTGTGCCTTGGTCGCGAGCCGGTACGGCGGGCCGGGAGCGCCCCTGGGCGTGCTCGGTGTGATCGGGCCCAGCCGAATGAACTATGCGCGGGTGATCCCGCTCGTCCGATACCTTTCGGAGGTGATTACGGGAAAGCTCTGCGCATGACGAATCGGCCCGGAAAGAAGAATCTTCCCAAGCTCCCGCCCCCGGAGCCCGTGGCGGCGGTGGAGGGCTGGGAGTCCCTCGCCGGAGAGGAGGCCTCCGGGGGGGTGCTGGCGCCGAGCCCCGAGCTGGAAGAGGCGCTGCGCGAGGCCGCGGAGGCCGTCTCAGACCCCCGCGCCCCGGCGCCGGCCGCCGAGAGCCCTGAAGCGATCGCCGCAACGGCCCGGATCGAGGATCTCTCGGCCGAGCTGGTCGAGACCAAGGATCGCCTGATTCGCCTCCAGGCGGACTTCGAGAACTTCCGCCGCCGCGCCCTGCGCGAGCGGGAGGAGGCGATCCGCTACGGCGCCCAGAATCTCTTCAAGGAGCTCCTGACGACGGTCGATAACCTGGAGCGCGCGATCGACCACGCCCGCAAGGGGGCGGGCGGGGACTTGGAGAATCTTCTGCAGGGCGTCGAGCTCGTGCAGAAGGGACTCCTCGGGTTGATGGCGAGGCATGGCGTCACCGAGGTCGATGCGATCGGCAAGCCGTTCGACCCCGCGCACCACGAGGCGATGGCGCAGGCGCCCGACGCCTCGGTGGCTCCGAATACGGTCCTCGAGGTGTTGCAAAAGGGATACAAGCTGCGCGATCGATTGCTTCGACCGGCGCGGGTGATCGTCGCCCGTCCGGTGGAAGCGGCCGTCGAGGGCAGCGAGGGCCAGGCCACCGACTAGTGCTCGGACGCGGCCCGGCCCTTCGGGAATGGGGGCCCGCCGGTGGGCAAGGTCATCGGGATCGACCTCGGGACGACCAACTCGTGCGTCGCCCTATTCGATGCAGGCGAGCCCCAGATCGTCGCCAACTCCGAAGGCTCCCGGACCACGCCGTCGATCGTCGGGTTCTCGCCGTCGGGCGAGAAGCTGGTCGGGCAGATCGCCAAGCGCCAGGCCGTCACCAATCCCGAGAACACGATCTTCGCCGTCAAGCGATTGATTGGCCGCAAGTACACCAGCGCCGAGGCCAAGAGTTTTGCCTCGATCGCGCCCTTCAAGATCGAGGCCGCCCCCAACGGCGACGCCTGGGTGCGGGTGGACAAGCGCTCCTACTCGCCCCAGGAGATCTCCGCGCTGGTGCTCTCGAAGATGAAGGATGCCGTGGCGGACTTCCTCGGCGAGCCGGTCGTGGATGCCGTGATCACGGTGCCGGCCTATTTCGACGACTCGCAGCGACAGGCGACCCAGGACGCGGGCAAGATCGCGGGCCTGAACGTGCTGCGCATCATCAACGAGCCGACCGCGGCGGCGCTCGCCTACGGGCTCAGCAACGCGACCAACAAGCGCATCGCGATCTTCGACCTCGGGGGCGGCACCTTCGACGTCTCGATCCTCGAGATCGCCGACGGCGTGTTCGAGGTCAAGAGCACCAACGGCGACACCTATCTCGGCGGCGAAGATTTCGACATGCGCATCTGCGAGTTCCTGATCGGAAGCTTCAAGGACGCGCACGGCATCGATCTGCACTCCGACAAGATGGCGCTGCAGCGGCTCAAGGAGTCGGCGGAGCGCGCGAAGCACGAGCTGTCCTCGTGCGAGGAGACGGACATCAACCTGCCCTTCATCGCGGCCGACGAGAACGGTCCCAAGCACCTCCAGGCCGCGCTCACGCGCGCCAAGCTCGAGTCCCTGGTCGCCGACCTGATCGGCCGCCTGGTCGATCCCTGCCTGAAGGCGCTCGCCGACGCGCACCTGGCCCGGGAGGCGGTCGACGAGGTGATCCTGGTGGGCGGCATGACCCGGATGCCGGCGGTGCAGCGCAAGGTGGAGGAGATCTTCGGCAAGCCGCCGAACAAGAACGTGAACCCCGACGAGGTGGTCGCCGCGGGAGCGGCCATCCAGGGCGGCGTGCTGACGGGCGCGCTGGCGAACGTGCTGCTGCTCGACGTGACGCCGCTCTCGCTCGGCGTCGAGACGCAAGGCGGAATCGCGACGAAGATCATCGAGCGCAACACCACCGTGCCCACGTCCAAGAGCCAGGTCTTCTCGACCACCGAGGACAGCCAGAGCGTGGTGCGCATCCACGTCGTGCAGGGCGAGCGCGAGATGGCGAAGGACAACAAGACGCTCGGCCGCTTCGAGCTGCTCGGCGTCCCCCCGGCGCCGCGCGGCGTCCCGCAGATCGAGGTCAGCTTCGAGATCGATGCCGATGGGATCCTCTCCGTCTCCGCCAAGGATCTGGGGACCGGCAAGACCCAGGCGATCCGGGTCACGGCCTCGAGCGGGCTCAGCAAGGACCAGATCGAGATGCTGGTGCAGGAGGCTGTGCAGAACAGCCAGGCCGATCAGACGCGCCGAACGCTGGTCGAGCTGCGCAACAAGGCGGACGGTCTGATCTACTCGACCGAGCGCACGCTCGAGGAGTTCGCGAAGAACGTGAAGCCGGAGGATCGCAGCGCGATCGACACGATGATCGCGAAGACGCGCGAGGCGATGAAGAACGACGACGCGACCGCGCTGCGAACGGCCGTGGACGAGCTCTCGGCGCTCACCTACCAGATGACCGAGACCCTCTACGCCGAATTCGGCGGCAACGAGCCTTAGGGGTCCCGGCGCGCGGGCGGCCGCGCGCGACCCCGGCTTCGCTCGGCTCCGCCTCGCTGCGCGGCCGCCTCAGAAGGCGGCCTTGCGACCTGCCTCATCAGGCTTCGCGTTCGTGGCAAGTCCGGCAAGCGGGCGAAGCCCGCGCGCAGCGAGCCGAAGGCGAGCGAAGTTCATCGTAACGGAGCTATCGTGCCGGCCCGGGGCATCCCATTTGGCCAAGCGCGATTACTATGAAGTTCTGGGCGTCCCCCGGAGCGTGGACGAGAGCGAGCTCAAGAAGGCTTATCGCAAGCTCGCGCTCCAGCACCACCCGGATCGCAATCCCGACGATCCCGAGGCGGAGGAGCGCTTCAAGGAAGCCAGCGAGGCCTACGCCGTACTCTCCGATCCGGACAAGCGGCGGGCCTATGATCGCTTCGGCTTCCAGGGCGTGGGCGGCGGCCCGGGCGGCTTTCCCGACTTCGGCGACCTTGGCAGCTTCGGAGACGTCTTCAACGACCTCTTCGGCGATCTCTTCGGAGGTCGCGCTGGCGGACGCCGTCAGGGGCGCGGCCAGCGCGGCGCCGACCTCCGCTACAACCTCGAGATCGAGCTCCACGACGTGGTCGCGGGGCTCGAGGCGCAGATCAAGATCCCGAAGATGCGCGCCTGCGAGACCTGTCGCGGAAGCGGTGCGCGGCCCGGCACCAGCGCCGAGGTCTGCTCGCGCTGTCGGGGCAGCGGACAGGTGGTGCTCCAGCAGGGCTTCTTCCGCATCAGCCGTCCCTGCGACGACTGCGCCGGTGCCGGCGAGGTCGTGCGCGAGCGCTGTCCCGACTGCCGCGGCGCAGGGCGCAGCGAAGGCCTGCAGAGCGTCAAGGTGCGCGTACCGCCCGGCGTCGACGAGGGCACGCGGCTGCGCCTCACGGGCGAGGGAGAGGCGGGCATCGCCGGCGGCCCGCCGGGCGATCTCTACGTGGTGATCGCGATGAAGCCGCACCCCTTGTTCACGCGTGACGGGCAGGATCTCCACTGCGAGGTGCCGATCTCGTTCACGCAGGCCGCGCTCGGCGCGGAGATCGAGGTGCCGACCCTCGAGGGCAAGCTCAAGCAGCGGATCGCGGAAGGCGCGCAGAGCGGAAAGATGATCCGTCTGCGTGGCAAGGGCCTGCCCTCACTGCGCTCGTCCGCGCGCGGCGACCAGCATCTACACCTCTTCGTCGAGGTTCCAACCCGGCTCAACAAGCGGCAGCGCGAGCTGCTGGAGGAGTTCGCAGAAGAGGGCGGGGCGGAAGTTTCGCCGGTGAGGAAGAGCTTCCTCGACAAGCTGCGCGATCTCTTCGAATGATCCGTGTGCACCGGCAGCTCCTCGCGCTGATCCCCCTCGCCGTCGCCCTGTTCGCGTGCGCGGGGGCGCGCGAGCGGCTCGCGATCGCGCCTCCCGCCGCCGAGCGCGAGGCCTACGCCGCGGCGCTGGCGCCGCTGCCCCGTGATCCCGCCGGTGCCGAGCGCCGGCTCTCGGAATTCCTCCTGCGCTATCCCGACAGCTCTCTCAGCGACGACGCGGGGCTCGAGCTCGGCCGCATCGCGCTGGCTCGCGGCGACCGGGAGAAGGCCCTCGCGCGCCTGCGCGCCGTCGTCGACGCCCACCCGGACGGCGACCGCAGCGACTCCGCGCGGGTCGAGCTGGCGCAGCTCGAGGCGGCACGTGGCCGGAACGAGATCGCTGCGAGCGAGCTCGGTCGCGCGCGCATCTCGAAGCTCCCACCGGACGAACGACGCGTCGCCTACCGCGTGCTGGCGGACGTCGCCTCCGACCCCGTCGCCTCGCTGCGTTGGCGCGCGCGGCTGCGGGCCGAGGAGACCGACCCGGAACGGGTCGCGCGCATCGATGCCGAGCTCGATCGGGCGCTCGACGGCTTCTCGGCTGCCGATCTCGACCGCGCGGCGGAGCAGCTCGGCGATCAGACCCCGGCGGCCCGTGTGCTGGCGCGCCGAGCGGAGCTGGCGCTCGCGCAAGGCGATCTGGAGACGGCGCGGCGCGCCTGGGAAGCGGCGCGCCGGCGCAACCTCGCCGCGCCCGACGCCGCCCGCGTGGCGGCGGTGGGTGAGCGCATCGCGCGATCCGAGCGCGGCCTCTTCGACACGGCCGACCTGCCGACCTTCGAGCAGGCAGCGCAGGCGCCGTCTCCCGACACTTCGGCGGCGACGGGCACGATCGGCGTCGTGCTGCCGCTCTCGGGCTCCTTCGCGCGCTTCGGCGAGGAGAGCCTGCAGGGCATCCTGCTGGCCGCAGGCCTGTACGACGGGCCTTCAGCGTCCGGCACCGGGCCCGGCGTGAAGCTGCGGATCCGCGACACCGCGGGGCGTCCCGAGCTGGCTGCCGAGGCCGTGCGCGAGCTCGCGGCGGACCCCGAGGTGTCGGCGATCGTGGGCCCGCTGCTCTCGGGCGAGAGCGAGGCCGCAGCCGCGGCGGCGGATGCAGCGGGGGTGCCGCTGCTCGCGCTCTCCTCGCGGGAGGAGATCGCCCATGGCCGGAGCTTCGTGTTCCGGCTGCGCACGACCCCGCAGGAGGAGATCACGGCGCTGGTCGATCACGCCGTCCATGACCTGGGCGCGCTGCGCTTCGCGATCCTCTATCCCCGCGATCGCTATGGCCGCGGCGCGCACAAGCTCTTCTGGGAAGCCGTCGAGCAGGCGGGCGGCCGCGTGGTCGCGGTCGCGGCCTACGACCCTTCGGCGAACGACTTCGCCGATCCGATCCGGCAGCTGCTCGGATACTCGATGCTTTCCCCGGCCGAGGAGTCGATGCTCGCGCAGCGAGCGAATCTCGAGCGGCGCGCGCGGCGTCTGGCCCCCCAGGCCGCGGCGAAGCTGCGCGAGGAGGCGCGTGCCCTCACCGGGCCGGGCGGCACGCCGCTCCCGCCGATCGTCGACTTCGACGTGCTCTTCATCCCCGAGTCCTATGAGAAGGTCGTGCTGATCGCGCCCCAGCTCGCCTTCCACGAGGCGTTCGGCATGCGCCTGGCCGGCACCAGCGGCTGGTACCACCCGGACCTGCTGGAGCTCGGTCGCCGTCACGTCGCGGGCGCCCGCTTCAGCTCCCTGTTCTTTCCGGACAGCCCGCTCCCGAACGCCAGGGAGTTCGCGCGCCGCTACCAGCTGGTCTTCTCGTCGGCGCCGGGTGCCTTCGGGGCGCAGGGCTACGACGCTGCGCAGCTGGTTCTGTTGCAGCTCGCGCATGGCAGCCACTCGCGCAGCGCGGTGCGCGACGGCGTTCTCGCCGTCCGCGGCTTCCCAGGTGCGAGCGGCGTGCTCTCGATGCGCGAGGACGGCAACGCCCACAAACGTCCCTTCCTCCTCGGCGTCGAGAACGGCCAGCTGGTGCAGGTGAACTAGCAAGGCCGCGAAGCGGCCGCGCAGCGAGCCGCAGGCGAGCGAAGTTCACCCAGGCCTGCCACAACCGAGCGAAGTCCTCTCAAGCCCGCTTTCGGCTCCGTCGAAGATGGAGCCATGGGTGAGAACTCCTCGGCCTTCACCATCCCCGACGAGCTGCCCGTGTTGCCGCTCCGCGAGATGGTGGTCTTCCCCTACATGGTGCTGCCGCTGTTCGTGAAACGCGAGCGCTCGATCGCCGCGGTCGACGATGCGCTGGCGGGCGACCGCCTGCTGATGCTGGTGGCCCAGCGCGATCCCGAGATCGCCGACCCCACGCCCGACGATCTCTACCGCGTGGGAACCGTGGTGACGGTGATGCGCACGCTGCGAATGGCCGACGGCCGCATGAAGGTGCTGGTCCAGGGCCTCGCGCGCGCCTCGATCGACGCCTACCTCGAGAACCCCCGCGCGCTCTGGGGCGCGGCGTCGCCGCTTCCCTCCGACGACGAGGCGGAGTGGTGCGTGGAGGGCGAGGCGCTGGTGCGCACGGTGCGCGCCCGCGTCGAGGAGCTGCTGCCGCTCAAGAACCTGCCCCCCGAGGTGCTCTCGGTCACCGCGAACGTCAGCGAGCCGGGGCGGCTCGCCGACCTGGTGGCGGCCAATCTGCGGCTGCGGCTCGCGGAGGCGCAGGAGCTGCTCGAGATCGCCGACCCGCTCGCGCGGCTGCGCCGGGTGGACGCGCTCTTGCGTCGCGAGGTCGACGTCACCGCGGTCCAGGCCGAGATCCAGTCCCAGGCGCAGGACGAGATGACGCGCGGCCAGCGCGAGCACTACCTGCGCGAGCAGCTGCGCGCGATCCAGGCCGAGCTCGGCGAAACCGATCCGCGCCTCGAGGAGGTGGAGGAGTACCGCGCCAAGGTCGAGGAGGCGGAGATGCCCGAGGAGGCGCTGGCCGAGGCCATGCGCCAGCTGCGCCGCCTGGAGCGCATGCACCCCGACGGGCCGGAGGCGCACGTGGTGCGCACCTACCTCGACTGGATGGTCGAGCTGCCGTGGGCGCGCAGCTCGGTCGACCAGCTCGAACTCGCCACCGCCAAGCACATCCTGGACGAGGACCACGCCCATCTG
>Ga0184637_10003320_pt1 | contig 10063 bp, 8 predicted proteins | sample PLM3_127_b2_FD_133143 | JGI IMG/M metagenome (GOLD analysis project Ga0184637, IMG submission 133143) | Groundwater sediment microbial communities from an aquifer in East River, Colorado, USA - PLM3_127_b2 | ecosystem: Environmental > Terrestrial > Soil > Riparian zone | place: USA: East River... | reverse complement strand
GGCATACAGCGCGGGGATGCGATAGACGCCGGTCATGCAGGTCGTGGTGTTGCGGATGTGGCCCATGGAAGCCGGTGCCAGGTAGGCGCCCATGTCGTTCACCCAGTCGAGCTTCATGCCGAGGAACCGCCCGTCACGGTCGAGCGCGAGCTGGCCGGCGATGATGTTGGCGCGGCCGTGCGTATCGGTCATGAAACCTTCCGAGCGGCTCGACACCCACCGCACCGGCTTGCCGGTGTCCTTCGCCGCGAGCATCAGCGCGCAGTATTCCGGGTAGGCCGGCGTGCGCTGGCCGAAACCGCCGCCGATGTCGCGCGCGACGAAGTGCAGCTTGTCCTCCGGCTCCCCGGTATAGACGGACATGTGTTTGCGCAGCGTGGTGACGCCCTGCATGCACACGTGGAAGGTATACGACCCGTCGGCTGCGTCGTGGGCGACGGTACAGGCGCGTGGCTCCATCGGGCTCGGGGCGACCCGCGTCACTTCCACCTTGAGGCGCGTCACGTGCGCGGCCCTGGCGAACGCCGCTTCGACCGCCGCGGCATCGCCCGCTTCCGACTCCAGCGACAGGTTGCCCGGCACGTTGCCATGCAACTGGGAGGCGCCAGGCGCGAGCGCTTCCTCGGGATGGATCGCTGGCGGCAGATCGCGGTATTCCACCTCGACCAGCTCGGCGGCGTCCTGCGCCGTGGCGGCGCTGTCCGCCACCACCATCGCCAGCGCCTCGCCGACGAAGTGCACTTTGCCATGGGCGAGCACCGGGCGGTCCGGCGCGCGCGTTTGCATGCCGCCTTTGCCCGGGAAGGTCAGCGTGTGCAGCTGCTTGACGTAGCCGGCGCGCACCGCGTCGGCGCCCGTAAACACGCGCTTCACGCCCGGCTGCTGCAGCGCCTTGGCGGCGTCGACCGCGACGATTTCCGCGTGCGCGCGGTCGGCGCGCACGAAGTGCGCATAGAGCTGCCCGGGGAAGCTCCAGTCCGCCGCGTACTTGCCGGCGCCGGTGGTGAGCCGCGCGTCCTCGACCCGCCCCACCGGCCCGTGATGCTTATGTGTTGTCGCGCTCATTTCAAGAGTCCAAATCGGATTTAACCGCAGATGAACGCAGATGAACGCGGATCAAAAAACCAGAATTGCTCTTCATTTCCTTCTCTTTGTTCGCTCCGCGTTCTCCGTGGCCACGATTCCCTGGTGTTGTTCTTATCTGCGTGTATCTGCGTTCATCTGCGGCTCAATTAGTTTTTTCTGGCCGAGTGTATCGCGTGCCACAGCTTCGCCGGCGTCAGCGGCATGTCGAGATGCTGGATGCCGAGCGGGCGCAGCGCGTCGATTACCGCGTTGGTGAGCGACGGCATCGAGGCCGTGCAGCCCGACTCGCCGACGCCCTTCACGCCGAGCACGTTGTTGACGCTCGGCAGCGGGGCATCCTGCATGCGGATCTGCGGCACCAGGCCGGCGCGCGGCATGCAGTAGTCCATGAAGCTGCCGCTCAGCAGTTGCCCGGTGTTGCGGTCGTAGATCACCTGCTCGCTGAAGATCTGGCCCGCACCCTGCGCCACCGCGCCATGGACCTGCCCTTCGACGATAGTGTGGTTGATGACGTTGCCGCAATCGTCCACTGCGTTGTAGGCGACGATCTGCGTCACCCCGGTCTCCGGATCGATCTCCACCTCAGTGATGTGGCAGCCGTTGGGGAAGGTGGAGCCGAAGCTACCCTCGCCCATGACGTTGATCGGCTTTTTCGCCGCCAGCTCGAACAGGCTGATCTTCTTTTTCTCGCCGTGCACCTGGAACACGCCCTTCGCGTAGCCCACCTGCGACGGCTCGACCTCCAGCTGCTCCGCGGCGAGCGATTTCCCCTGCTCGATCAGCTTCAGCGCGGCGAGCTTGCAGACGCTACCGGCGCCCACAGTGGAACGCGAGCCGCCGGTATGGTTGCCGAACAGCGGCTTCACGCCCTGCCGGATGCGCACCCGCTCGAGCGGCACGCCGAGCGTATCCGCCACGATCATGCCGAAGGTGGTCTCGTGTCCCTGGCCCTGCGATTGCGACACCGTGAACACGTCGACCGCGCCGGCGGCGGTCGCCTCGATCTCGACCTGGTCCTTGGGAAACAGGCCCGCGCCTGTGTTCTCGATGACGGTGGCGATGCCCAGCCCGCGCAGTTTCCCCGCTTTTTCCGATTTCTTCCGGCGCGCCGCGAAGCCTTTCCAGTCTCCGAACTTGAGCGCCCGCTCCAGCACGCCATGCAGGTCGGAGGCCTCGTAGGTCGAGCCGGTGGGCGTCTTGTAGGGAAACGCGTCCTTCGGGATGAAATTGCGCTTCCGCAATTCCGCCGGGTCCACCTTCAGATCGGCCGCGGCCTGGTTCACCAGGCGCTCGATCACGTAGGCCATGTCGGGGCGTCCCGCGCCGCGGTAGGCGGCAACCGGCACCGTGTTGGTGAAGGCCAGCCGGAATCGCCCGTAGAGCGCGGGGATGCGATAGACGCCGGTCATGCAGATGGACGGGTTGCGGGTATGGCTCGCCGAGCCGGTCGCGGAGAGATAGCCGCCCATGTCGGCGATCCAGTCGAGCCGCAGGCCGAGAAATTTCCCGTCGCGGTCGAGGGCGAGCTCGCCGTTCACCGTGTTGCCCCGGCCATGCGTGTCGCTCATGAAGCCTTCCGAACGCGTGGAGATCCACCGCACCGGGCGCCCCAGTTCCTTCGACGCCAGCATCTGCATGCAATATTCGGGGTAAGCGGCGCTCCGCTGGCCGAAGCTGCCGCCGATGTCCTGCGCGTGCACCACGATTTGCTCTTCCGGCACGTCGGTGATGGCCGCGAGCTGCTTGCGCATCATGTTGATGCCCTGGATGCAGACGTGCACGTGATAGGTGCCGTTCTTCGGCTCGTAGCGCACGGTGCAGCCGCGTAGCTCCATCGGGCTGGGCGCGACGCGCGTGACTTCAAGCTTCAGCTTCGTCACGTGCGCGGCCTGGGCGAACGCCGCTTTCACCGCATCCTCGTTGCCCGCTTCGTAATCGAACGCCAGATTGCCGGGCGCTTCCTCGTGCAGCTGCGGCGCGCCGGCGGCAAGCGCCGCCTCGGCGGACACCACCGGCGGCAGATCGCGGTACTCGACTTCCACCAGCTCGGCGGCGTCCTGCGCCGCCTGTGCCGAGTTCGCGACCACCATCGCCAATGCGTCGCCGACGTGGCGCACCTTGCGCGCCGCCAGCACCGGGCGGGGCGGCTTGATGATGTGGTTCCCGCCGCGGCCGGGAAAGTTCACGATCACGAAATACTTGGTGTAGCCGGCGCGCAGGGCGTCCCCGCCGGTGTAAACCCGCTTGACTCCCGGGTGCTTGAGCGCCTTGTCGGCGTTGACCGAGACGATCTCGGCGTGGGCGCGGTCCGAGCGCACGAATGAGGCGTAGAGCTGGCCGGGCAGGCTCCAGTCGGCGGCGTACTTGCCGGTGCCGGTGACCAGCCGGCGGTCTTCCACCCTGCCGCTGAAATGATGTGCATGCGCGTCCGTCATGACGATCTTCCGGGAAAGTCCGTTTGTTGGAACCGGGGGAATGCGCCTCGGTACGGATTTTGTACCGGGGGACGCTTGCCGGCGATTATCCGGCATACTGCGCTGGCCAGCAATCCGAGAGTCCATATATTGGGGAGTTTGCCGGAGGAGTTTGCCGGCTTCGCGCTCGGCAAACTCCTGAAGGTAGAATCCATGGGCGGATGGGGGCGGCGCTGGATTAAACTGCCCGCAATGGCTCACCATTGGCACGGTAATGGATTGATCCCGTGTCGTTATGGCCCTATTCGAGCGTCATCTTACAGGCGTCTTTATGTAAGGAATTTGTCGGGCCAGAGTCCGATAAATTCCTAATCTTATGAAGAAAGACACTCTGCTGGCCCATGCCGGGCGCGACCCTGAACGCTACCAGGGCATGGTCAATACGCCGGTGTTCCGCACGTCCACGGTCCTGCATCCCGACCTGGAATCGTACGAGGCACCGCGCGACGAGGACTACCAGAGAATCAGCTACGGGCGCAGCGGCACGCCGACCACGCGGGCGCTGGAGGAAGCGGTTGCGCGCCTCGAAGGCGGTTACCGCGCAGTGGCGGTGCCCTCCGGGCTCGCGGCCATCCTGGCATCGCTGTGCGCCTTCGCGAAGAACGGCGACCATTTGCTGGTCGTGGACACGGCGTACGGGCCGGCGCGGAACTTCTGCAACGCGCGGTTGAAGCCCAACGGCGTGGACGTCGAGTACTACGATCCCCGGATCGGCGCCGGCATCACCGGGCTGATCCGCCCCAACACGCGCGCGATCTTTTGCGAGTCCCCCGGCTCGCTCACCTTCGAGATGCAGGACATCCCCGCCATCGCCGAAGCCGCGCACGCCCGGGGCATACCGGTGCTCGCCGACAACACCTGGGGCACGCCCTATTTCTTCCGCTCTTTCGAGCGCGGCGTGGACATCTCGATTCATTCCGCGACCAAGTACATCGTCGGCCATGCCGACGCGATAATGGGGGTCATCGTCACCAACGAGCAGCACTGGCGGACGGTGCGCCGGACGGTGGCCGATTACGGTTACAGCGTGAGCCCGGACGACTGCTACCTCGCGCTGCGTGGCCTGCGCACCCTGGGCGTGCGCCTGAAGCACCAGATGCAGAGCGCGCTCCAGGTCGCGGGCTGGCTCAGGGCGCGGCCCGAGGTGAAGCGCGTGCTCTACCCCGCGCTGGAAGGCGACCCCGGCCATGCGATCTGGAAACGCGATTTCAGCGGGGCGGCCGCCCTGTTTTCGTTCGTGATGAACGTCGCGGACGGCAGGCAGACCGCCGCGTTCGTCAATGCGCTCGAGCTCTTCGGCATCGGCTCGAGCTGGGGCGGCTACGAGAGCCTCGTCAGCGTCGCTCACGCCGGGAAGATCCGCACCGCGACGAAGTGGAATCCCGGCGGCGAAACGATCCGGCTCCATATCGGGCTCGAAGACCCCGACGATCTTATCGCCGACCTCGAGCGCGGCTTCGCCAGAATGCAGGAAGCGTGACAGGTGATATGTGATAGGTGATAGGAGCTAACTCCCGCGCGAGCGCGGGTGACTTATCACCTGCACTTTTCACGCCGTTCGAGTCCTATCACTTATCACCTATCACTTATCACGCACTTCCCAAGGGAGACAGAAATGAAAGTGGGTTTCATCGGCATCGGCACCATGGGCGGCCACATGGCGCTCAACGTCCGCGCCAAGGGCTACGACGTGGTCGTCAACGACGTGCGGCGCGAAGCCGCGGCGCCGCACCTCAAGGCGGGCGCAACCTGGGCCGACTCGGCGCGCAAGGTGGCGGAGACGGCGGACGTGGTGTTCACCTCGCTGCCGGGTCCGAAGGAAGTGCAGACGGTCGCGGAGGAGCTGCTCGCCGGCATGCGCAGGGGTACGGCGTGGTTCGATCTCTCGACCAACTCGCCCACCGTGGTGCGGAACCTGAGCGAGCGCTTCGCGGAGAAAGGCATTGCCATGCTGGACTCGCCGGTGAGCGGCGGACCCGCCGGCGCGAAGAGCGGCAAGCTCGCGCTGTGGGTGAGCGGCGACAAGGCGGCATTCGACAAGCACAAGGCCGTGCTCGACGCCATCGGCGACCAGGCCATCCACATCGGACCGGTCGGCGCCGGCACCGTCGCCAAGCTGGTGCACAACTGCGCGGGCTACGCGATCCTCGCCGCGCTCGCCGAGGTCTTCACGCTCGGGGTGAAAGCCGGGGTCGAGCCGCTCGCGCTATGGGCGGCGGTGCGCCAGGGCGCGTTCGGCCGCAAGCGATCGTTCGACCGTCTCGCCGAGCAGTTCCTGCTCGGGAAATTCGACCCGCCCGCGTTCTCGCTCGAGCTCGCCCACAAGGACGTGACGCTCGCCACCGAACTGGGCCGCGAATTTCACGTGCCGATGAAGCTCGCCAACACGGTGCTCCAGGAAATGACCGAGGCCATGAACCGCGACGGCTGGCCCAAGCGCGATTCGCGCATATTCATGCTGCTGCAGGAAGAGCGCGCCGGCGTGAACATCAAAGTGGCGCCGGAGAAGGTCCAGGAAGTCCTGGACCGCGGCTAACGCCGCAAGACGTGAGTCGGGAGGTCGGGAGATCGTGAGGTGGAAAGACAGTGAGATCGGAAGGTCGGGAGGTCTTGAGGTCGTCAGAAGGCGTAGTTCCCTCTCCCGCACTCGCGCTCTCCCGCCCTCACGCCTTACTTGATCTGAACCGGTTTGCCGCGCGCCGCGGAAGCGACGATCGCTTCCAGCACGGCAATGCCGTTGATGGCCTCCTCGGCCGGCACCAGGAACGGCTTTTTCCCGGCGACGGCATCGGCGAACGCCTCGAGTTCGAGCTTTTCCTTGTCCACCGCCGGCAACGTGATCTTCTCCGGAGCCCCCTGCAGGCCGCGGAGGGTGAGCTCGGTGTCGCCGCGCAGTTCGAGCCAGCCCTTCGCGCCGAATACGTGCACGCGGTACAGCTCCGCGGTCGTGAACAGGGTGCTCAGGTAACCGGTGACGCCGTTTGCGAACTTCAGCAGCATCGAGGTCGTGTCGTCCATGTCGACCCCGGCGGGCAGCTTGCGGTTGTTGCTGAACGCATAGACGCTGTTGACGGGGCCCGCGACCTGGATCATTGCATCCAGCGTGTGGATGCCGCGCGCCGTCATCCCCCCGCCCGGCGCCTCGGCCCGGGTGGCGCGCCAGCTGTCGGGAGCAAGGCCGTAACCGGTGGCCCCTGAATGCGCTGCCTCGACGTGCAGCACGTCGCCGATCTGGCCGGCGCGGATGCGCGACATCATCTCGACGAACGACGGCGCATAGCGGCGGTTGAAGCCCATGCCCAGGGTGACCCCCGCGGCGCGGCACGCCTCGATCGCCTTCTCGGCGGTCTTGCGCGTCAGCGTCATCGGCTTCTCGACGAAGACGTGCTTGCCGGCCTTCGCCGCCTGGATGATCTGCTTCATGTGCAGCGAATGCGGCGTCGCCAGCACCACCGCGTCAATCTCGGGATCCTTGAGGACCCGGCCGTAGGAGGAGACGACCTTGACGCCGGTTTTCTGCGAGTACTCCTGGTGCCGCTCGGGGTCGCGGGAAATCCCCTTCACGAAGCGGATCTTGTCGCTCGCCTGCACCGCCTCCGTCAGGCGGTTGCCCCACCGCCCCAGCCCGTAAATCGCCGCTTTCAGCATTGCTTCCCCTCCTGCACTGATGTTGAAAGGCGGGAACGATAGCACAAGCGGCGAGGCGCGGCTTTCCCGAGCCGGTCCGCGCGCGAGAACGCCCTGACTGCGCTATTTTTTTCCGCTGCAGACGTCCGCGCTGCGGGCGGTGGCGTACTGGAGATGATTGAAGCCGGGCACGTTGAAGGTCTTGTCGTCGTCGCGGAAGAGGTACGGGTGCTCGCCTAACTCCTTGTAGCGCGCCAGCAGCATCCCCGGCTCCATGCCCGGCCGGTGCTCCCGCCGCAGGAATCCGTCAATGAGCCGCTTGGCGCTGGCTATCGCGTCCGGGAGCGCCTCATACTCCCCGACGCGGCGAACCTTGCTGTTATCGGCATCGCCGTGCCCGCTCACGCCTTCCACCAAGTACGCCATCTGCCCCCCGCTCTTGAGGTTGAGTCGCCCTGATATTGTACTGCGGCGCGGAGCATACGGGACGGCCGCCGGTCCGGATTCAGACCGGCAGCCCCGGGCGCGCCGCATCAGCGCGGCGGCGGCTGGTTGGGCGGGGGCGGAGGCGGCGTGTAGCTGGCTGCGGGCGGCGCCTGCGTGAAGCGCGCCGAAATCGGGATGCGGTGTCCCTTGGCGTACATGCATTGCTGGTAGGCGATGTCGTAGCGGTGCTGGGAGCCGTGGGCCGAGCGTTCGGCCGCGCCGGCCCCGGCCAGACCGCCGAACAGCAGGCCGACGCCCGCGCCCGCCGCCGCGCCAGAACTGCCGTCGATTGCGGCGCCGGCGGCGGCGCCGAGCAGCGTGCCTGCCGCGGCGCTGCGCACGCCGCTGTCGGCGGCGGCGCGCGACGGCGTCACGCCGGCCACCTGGTCGTAGGCGAACTGCCGGCACGCGCCGTCGTCGAAGCGGAACTGGTCAAAGTTCTTGCCGGTGCCGGGCAGCACCATTACGGCCGGGCCGGTGGGCGCGGTAGCGCACGCGCCGAGCCCGAGCAGCGCGGCGAGCAGCAACCATCTCGGAAAGCGGGTCATGACGGCCTCCCGGTCAGGACGGCGGTTGCGGCTTCACCCGTTGCCACCCGGCGGGGCATTTGTCCACGTACGGGTAATAGGCCTTGGCTTCGGGGCAGTAGTACCAGTACGGGTCGGAACCTTGCGCCGCAGGCGCCTGCCCTTGCTCGATGTATTCCGTTGGCCCAGACGGTCGCACAGCCGCGTACGGATAGGGATAGTAGTAATAACCAGGCGGGTACGCGTAGTACGGCGGGTACGCGTAGTACCACGGCGCGAACACGATGGGCGCGCCGATGTAGACGCCCACCCGGGCGCGCGGGTAATTGCCGCCATGAGCAAGCGCGGCGGTGCTGGCCGCCACGCCGAGTGCGAGAACGGCGGCGGATAACCAATTGACGCTGAGTGTCCTCATGAACCTATGTTAAGCAAAGCACCGGCGCCGGATGCGGGAAAATTGTTACAAGACGTAACGCCGTTGTCGCCGTACTGCGACAAGCAGCGCGGCGAGCCTGCCTCGAGTAGCTGCGTTGCGCCGGGCGGCGCCGCCTCCCATGACGCTATTCGACCTTCATGCCGGCGTCCTTGACGACCTTGCGCCAGCGGGTGATTTCAGAGGCAAGATGACGGCCGAATTGCTCCGGCGTGCTGCCGACCGGCTCGGCGCCATCCGGCGCGAGCCGCTCGACGATGTCCGGCGACTGGCTCGCCTTCACCAGCTCGGCATTGAGCTGGCTCAAGACCGCCGCCGGCGTGCCGGCCGGGGCGAGCACGCCGAACCAGGTGCTGTTCTCGTACCCCGGCACGCCCGATTCCGAAACGGTCGGAAGATCGGGCAGCACCCTGGAACGTTGTGCCGTCGTCACCGCCAGCGCCCGCAGCTTGCCGGATTTCACGTGCGTCAGCGACGACAGCACGTTGCCGAACAGCATGTGCACCTGGCCGGCCATCGCGTCGATCAGCGCCGGCCCGGTGCCCTTGTACGGGATATGGGCGATGTTCACGCCAGCCATGGTCCGGAACAGCTCGAATGCCATGTGGGTGGAGCTGCCGTGGCCGGCCGAGCCGCAGTCCAGCATCGCGGGTCTGGTCCTGGCGAGAACCAGCAGGTCCTTGACCGACCTCACCGGCAGCGAGGGGTGCGTCAGGAGCAGGAACGGCGCCTGGGCAACGAGCGAAATCGGCGCGAAGTCCCTGACCGGGTCGTATGGCAGCTTGCTGTAGACGGCCGGCGTGATCGTATAGCCGCTCGTGACCCCCAGCAGCGTATAGCCATCCGGCGGCGACTTGGCAATCTGCGCATAGGCGATCGTGCCGCCCGCGCCGGCGCGGTTTTCGACCACGAACGGCCGTCCCAGGTTCTCCGAGAGCTTCTGCGCGAACAGGCGCGCCTGGATGTCGGTGGCACCACCCGGCGCCAGCCCGATGACGATCCGCACCGGCCTGGCTGGATAGGTCTCGGCCGCTCCCTGCGCGAAAACAGTGCCGGGCACGAGCAACGACGCGGCAAATGCCGCTTTCAGCCAGCCACGCTCCACGCTCTTTCTCCGAGTTCCGGTTCTTTATTGCGGCTTGAGCTATTGGCTCAAGCCGCAACGGGCGTAGAGCCGGACGGCATTGTCCCAGAACAGCTTGCGCTTGCGTGCCTCCGCCATGTTCCAGTCGAGCACCAGCCCGACCGATTCCGGAAAATGACTCTCCCCATGCGGATAGTCGGACGCGTACATCAACACGCCCTCCCCCACGAGGTCGGTCACGGCGTTGGTCAGTTTCTCGCCTTCCGGGATTTCGATGCTCTGGAAGTAACGCCCCCCCATCACGTACTCGCTCGGCTTGCCCTTGAGGGGCGCAATCGCCGCGCGG
>Ga0184637_10003317_pt1 | contig 10068 bp, 9 predicted proteins | sample PLM3_127_b2_FD_133143 | JGI IMG/M metagenome (GOLD analysis project Ga0184637, IMG submission 133143) | Groundwater sediment microbial communities from an aquifer in East River, Colorado, USA - PLM3_127_b2 | ecosystem: Environmental > Terrestrial > Soil > Riparian zone | place: USA: East River... | reverse complement strand
AGCCGGTATTGGCGGTTAGGGTGTCATTCATATTTGGCAGTTCCAGGGCAAAATGCTGGAAACCGCCATTGGCATAGAAACCTTTAATCTTTGGAATAGGTGCAGAGCCGGTGACCCTGTATTGCCTGGTGTTGCGCCTGTTCGATGTGTTTAGTCCATCATTGAAATCGCTTCCTCGTAAATCAAACTCAAGAAAAGAACTGGCGTAACCAAAACGAACTGCAGAATTGAAATACTTTTGCGAATAATCAAAATTACTCCCACCGACAAATCCCGCCGGACCAGTCAAGTCAAGCGATTGACCGGACTTATTTATCTGACCGTACCCTCCAAAAACTCTGATATTCTTATGCACTTGGGCCCAAAATGAAGCATTGGAGTTTTTTCGTTTGGTCGACTTGTCTCCTGCAAAACTGTACTGGCGACGGTATTCATTGTGCGAGAGCCTGGCGCTAAATAGACCAGTTTTAGCAGCACCGAATAGCAGATTTCTATTCTGAAGCGTGACATTTTTGAAATCTCCGAAAACCCTGATGCCGTCTTTCAGTCGGTAGCTGAAATCTTTCAGTGACAGGCAGACGCCTTCATAGAGATCATAACTCGGTTGATAAACTCCGTTGTTCCCTTCTTCATCCGTCAGAACATATCCAAGCTTAGCAGTCCCGTGCGGCTCCTCGGCTAAAGCAACAGAGGTCAACATCAAATCTGCTCCCAGAGCAATAAGAACGAATATGACTTTTGCCGACATCATTTTCTTAATTTTTAATTACTCACATTATGGCAGAAGCAAGTCCCTGCCCCCGAACCGACTTTGGCACCTAAGTTCGGGTCCAAAAGCCAACGATTATTGTTTGAACCGTGCATTTCGCTGTGACATTCCAAACAGTTGAAATTCACACCCTCACCGCTGTGTGCTGTGACATGTCCGGCCGGAGTGCCGTGGCATTGCTGGCAGAGCAAATTGTTCGGACGGCTCAACAGTTTGTCATTGGGACTTCCGTGCGGCATGTGGCAGGAAATGCACCCGCCGCTTCCTTCAGTCGCGAAACTGCTCGTAGCATCGTGCTCAAACAAATACGGGCCGCCTTCCACCGGATGACAACTGGCGCAATTTGCCGATGCCCCATGCGCAAATGCTGGTTCCAGCTTTCCTGTAAAGTCGTGACAGCTGATGCAGGAAACAGCGTTGTCGGTCAATGGATGATTTGAATTTCTGGCGAATTGTGTGGTTACAGCTTGGTGACATTCGGCACAGAATTTAGTTTTGTCATCAAGGAGCAATCCGTCCCTACCTTTGTGAACGCTGTGGCAGGAAATGCAAGAAAGACCCTCACCCAAATGCGGATCAAATCCGGCATTGTCCAACTGCATATGGGGTTGATGGCATTGTGTGCACACCGCCAGAACCCCGCCGTTATCCATAATTTCCGGGTTGCCGATATTGCTCACGTTCGGGTCTTCAACATGGGCGGCAGCTCCCGAATGACAATTGACACAATTGATCTCAAGATTGTGAGGCAGCATCGCCGAAGCGTGCGCTGTGCCGACAAGGCCGGTGTCGTAATCTTCGTGGCAATCTTTGCATAACTCACCGGCTTCGATATCATCAGGAGAATTCTTGAATAAGTTTGAATTTGCACGAGAGGTTGGAAACGAAATGCAAAGAAGCATTATGAACAAGACACCCGGGACGCCGAATGCCAGCAGATTTGCTTTCAACACTTCCTCCAGTTGCGGGAACTCCCCGAAGCCAAACTGATAGTATTTCCGCTTGTGCTATCGTAAAATAGCTTATATCCGTTCTGGCAGTCAAGTAAAATCGAAAGAAATAACATTGTGGTATACAGGCACTGGCCGTTTATGTTCCAAATATTAGACCGTATGATGCTTCCCTTTAATGATTTACGAATAATAATTCTTAATATCTACTTTTTCTGGGCTGGCAGAAGAATATCTTCTTGACAACGTTAACGACATCAAACATATTGTCGATATTAGAGTCGGAAACCAATGATGACTAATTTTTATAGCATATAAGACTGTTAAGTGAAACCAATGATTTACCCTAAACACATCGTGTACTCGCTGGAAGCATTGGCCTATTTGGCCAGTCCGCCCGAGAATAAATACATAAAAGCGCAGGATGTGGCTTCAAAACTCCACATTCCTCGTCATTTTCTGGGGAAAGTGCTGACTGACCTTGTCAAAAAACGCTTAGTTATGTCTATCAAAGGGCCTTCCGGTGGCTTCGCTTTAGCTGCTAATTCGGCAAATATTTCAATATATCGCATTTTGACAAAACTTGGCGGCCTTGAGAAATTGGAAGATTCCTGTGTGATGGGTCTAAGCGAATGTACCGAAGAAAGCCCATGCGCCTTGCACGACCTCTGGACAGATTTTAGGGAAAAGACCATTTCGAAAACTCAAAAGTTGACACTTGAAGAATTTTCGCAGACCTTTATGAACAAATTGCAATCCGTCAAATGATTAATTCCGAAAGCATTAAGGCAAAACAACGACAAGTGTCAAGGGTGAAGATCATTTATGGTAGTATTCGAAGGCAGGGTTGTTCCTTCGCAAATTCAACGAAAAACCGTACCATTTTCACATGGATTTTGATTTAAAATCCCCAAAAATACCCGCGCTGCAACCCGAGAACCCGGAGCGGCGCTCTTTTCTTTCGACCGCCTTGTCCACGGTAAGCCTGGCCTTTTTGGGGTTTGTCTTTTACCCTGTTTTCAAATACTTGAAGCAGCCACTGGCATCGGGCATTAATGTCAAAACGACTGTAGCAGCCAAAATCTCCGAATTGCCCAACGACAGCGGGAAAATATTTCGTTTCGGAGATTCACCGGCAATTTTGATAAGAACTCCCGAAGGCCAACTAAAGTCGTTTTCCGCAGTCTGCACACATTTAGATTGCACAGTCCAGTATGTGCCGGGGAAAAGGCATATTTTCTGCGCTTGTCATAACGGGAGATATGATTTGAACGGCAGAGTAATATCCGGTCCGCCTCCGCGGCCCTTGGAAGAATTCAAAGTATATGAAGAAGGCGAGGATATCTTTGTCAGCAAAGCATAGCCATCATTCTCGATCTTACAAAAAATGTTCTGCCGACCCAGATATTGGATGCTCCTGGAGAGTTCATGATGGCAATTAAAGAATTTTTAATCTCCCGACTGCCAGTCAAAGAGGCTCTGGACATTTTGAAGAAAAAAGAGGTGCCAGTCCATAGATTAAGTCCTTTTTATTATCTGGGAGGGATTTGCCTTTATTTGCTTATCGTGCAAATTGTAACCGGCGTACTATTGCTAATCTATTACAGTCCGAGCGAAGACCAGGCCTATCAATCCGTAAAATTTATAATGACCAAGGTGAGTTTCGGATGGCTTATTCGTTCCATTCATGCCTGGTCGGCCAATATGTTAATGGTCGCTTTGTTCATTCATCTGTTCTCTACGTTTTTGATGAAGGCCTACCGACCACCACGGGAATTTACCTGGATGACCGGCATATTGATGTTCCTGACATGTCTGGGATTGGGATTTACAGGTTACCTGTTGCCTTGGAATCAACTGGCTTACTTCGCCACCAAAGTTGGTACTGAAATAGTTGCTGCTGTACCCTTAATGGGAGAAGCACTCAAGGAATTCCTTAGAGGCGGAACAAATGTAACCGGAGTGACTTTGACTAGATTTTTTGCGTTGCATATTTGGATTCTGCCGTTGATGCTCTTCGCCATTGCAGGACTTCACTTGATTTTGGTACAGAAGCATGGCATGAGCCGGCCCCATTGCGAATCATCCAAACCTAAACAATCAATGCCGTTTTTCCCTCATTTTCTGCTTCGGGATTTAAATGTCTGGCTTCTTGTTTTGGCAATTCTGACAATTTTAAGTTTCTATTTTCCTACCCATCTCGGTGAACCGGCCGACCCTTTGTCGCCCACGCCGATCGGCATAAAGCCGGAATGGTACTTTTTGTTTACGTTTCAACTTTTAAAACTTTTCCCGGCACACATATTATGGTTTGAGGGTGAACACATCGGTATAATCGGGTTCGGGATTGTGGGAATCCTAATTTTTCTGGTGCCTTTTCTTGACAAAAAATCTGCAAAAGATGAGCGCAGTCCTGCATTTACAATTATCGGATGGTTTATGATAGCTACTATTGTCGGGCTCACAATTTGGGGAGTTTTAGATTAGTCATGCCAGCACGATTTAATAAATCGTATTTACTGATTGATAGAATTGGCTTTAATTGCATGAGGTCAAGTTCTCCCTTCTATGTTCTCCTCTTCATAATTTTCGGACTGGCAAATTCGGCAAAGACTCAACAGCAAAGTACTTGCGTTTCCTGCCATCTAGAAGAAGTCGATGAGGACCACACGAAGCTGGTCGAAGAACATCTCAATGGAGTTCACGCCAAAAGAGGTGTCGGGTGCGAAGGCTGCCATGGTGGCGATCCCACCGCCGAAGAAGCGGAGGACGCCATGGACGAAAAGGCCGGCTATACGGGGAAACTCGCCAGGCACTTAATACCGGCCATGTGCGCGCACTGCCATGCCGATCCCAACTATATGAGGGGCTTCAATCCTAATATACCCACCGACCAGTATTCCAAATATCTCATATCAGGACACGGCAAACGCTTGACGAAAAAACGTGACCCTAAAGTCGCAGTATGTACGAGTTGCCACGGAACTCATGGAATTTTGGCACCAAACGATCCGTCATCATCGGTCTATTCACTTAACATTCCGAATACTTGCGCCAAATGTCATAGTGATTCGACCTATATGACTGGAAGAAACATTCCGACCAACCAGTTTGCACTTTACGCGCATAGCGTTCACGGCGAAGCCCTCTTGAATAGAGATGACCGAGCCGCTCCCACTTGTACCGGCTGTCACGGCAGTCACGAAGCGCGTCGCCCGGAACCAAGCGGCGTGGCCAACACTTGCGCTCAATGCCATAATTATAATCGCGAACTCTTCGTCGCCTCTCCGCACAATGCAGCTTTCGAAAAAAACAATTATTCGGAATGTGAGGTTTGTCACGGTAATCACGCCATCACCAAAACTTCTGATGATATGCTTCTTTCTGATTCCGAAGGAGTCTGTCAGAAATGTCATGATGAAGGTAGTAAGGGACTGCTTACCGCCGCCGCCATGAAGGCATCCATCGACTCGCTGAAAATGATGATCAATACCGCCAATGGTGTGGTGGAATTGGGGCGAACCTACGGCATGAGTTCAGAAGAACCCGAATATCAGCTGCGCCAGGCTCACAATAAACTGGTGCAGGCCAGAGCGCTGATACATACCTTTTCAGCGGAAAAAGTGGCTCCGGCGACTTCAGAGGGGATAAAATTGGCTATTGAAGCCAACAGCCAGGGGCAGGAATTGATGAACCAATATAATTTTCGGCGCCGCGGATTCATTCTTTCGGTTATAGTTATTCTTCTGTTATCGGTTCTGCTGACAGTCAAGATTCGTTCGCTCTAGTATAGAAGGATTGAAATGGTGAATTTGATTAAAACAGACATTCACCGGGTGAACACAAGAATTGAATTTGACCTCTTCATGGTTTATTTAAGATTTTATTCCATTTGATTGTAGAATATATTGAGCCAGTGAGATTGACCAATTGAAAATTCGCGAAGGGACGAGAGTATTACAAGTTTTTGGTAACCTAAGAATTGATATGGGGCAAATTGAAATGAGAGGAAAGTACCATGAAAACGCTGTTTAAGACGATTGCGCTCATGCTGACAGCTCTGTTTGGGCTGTTTATTGTTTCGCAGGGTGTGATGTCCGAAGAAGAAGAAACTTCCACGGCCATTGAATTTGTGGGTGCCGCAAAATGCAAAATCTGCCATAACAAAGTAGAAAGCGGGGCCCAGTTTACTGTGTGGTCTAAGGCCAGTCACTCCCAGGCCTTTACATTGTTGGCTACGGACAAGGCAAAAGAAGTAGCTAAAGGGATGGGGATTGAGGATCCCCAGAAAAGCGGGAAATGTCTGAAATGCCACAGTACCGCCTACTTTTTCACGGAGCAAAAAGTCACCAATATTGCTGTGAAAAAGGACGGTAGCCCCCGCTTGGCGGTAGAAGAAGGCATCAGTTGTGAAAGCTGCCACTGGGCCGGTTCGCTTTATCAGCCTAAAAAGGTAATGGAGAGTTTTGACGCTTCGGTTAAGGCAGGGATGAATCCTCATCCAGAAGAAAACTGTGTAAAGTGCCATAACAAGGATAACCCAAATTGGGATCCCCAGAAGTATACTCTAAAAGACGGGACAAAAACCGGCTTTGATTTTGATCAGGCCTTCGAAAAGATTAATCATCCCAATCCGTTAATGGCCGCCGCACGTGAAAAACGTAAAGCTGAAGCCAAAAAATAGGTTTTGGAGAATTAATATCAATTTATTAGGAGGAATGATTGAACGAGTTTGAAATGCAAGCACACACATCCGCGCTGGAAGTACTATGGTGGGTGAGTTTTGGAATCACGATTATTACTTTAGTACTGATAATTTACAGTATGGTCCGCGATGCTCCATTTGCTGCACAGAGATCGGGCAAAATAACTTTGTTCTTTGCCATGGGACTTCTTCCCTTAGGCTCACTGTATTTTACCGACAGAACACTTTTGGATTCAATGAAAGAAGTCGAATTTTGTGGTTCCTGTCACATAATGAAGCCCTTTGTGGAAAGCCTGAATGACCTTGAAGGTGAAGGATTAGCTGCGCTGCATGTCCAGCATGCGCGCATTCGTGAAGCAGCGTGTTATACCTGCCACACGGATTATGATATGTTGGGTGGCGTTAAAGGCAAAATTCGGGGAATGCGCCATCTAATAAACAATTACATGAAAAGTGAAAAAGAAAGACCCAAATTGTATGAGCCCTATCCAAACGGAAACTGTTTTTCCTGTCACATGAAATCTTCAACTTGGATTATGGTCGAAGAACACAAAGATAACCTTGATGAAATGGTGTCTGAAGATCTTTCGTGTTTGGAATGCCACGGACCTTCGCACCCTGTGAAAGAGTAACATAAAATGAAGTTTATCCGAACCGCGCAGACGTTTATCTTGACAGGCCTTTTCCTGGGATTAATTGCTATACTTAAACCCACCTCACTGCCAATTTTTTCTTACTTTTCAATCGGTCATATCTTGATTGTAGTTGGATTGGTTTTATATTTTGTCAGGATTTGGCAAGATCTGAAAAAACACAAAGTCCTGTGATCCCCCATGCGAAAGCTACTGGACAATCTTTCCCAGGAAATCCAGGATTTCTATAATCACGTCGAAGAAATTCCCTTAATCCCGTCGGTGACCGTTCAGGAAATTCGCGAATACCTAAATATCAATTACAGTTTTTGTCAGCCACAGTTACTTGAGGGCGTCTGTCTGGATGTTCAAAACATGCTTCGACGGTGGAACCTTCACAATAATCACCCGCACTATCTTGGCTTATATGTACCTGGGACATTGCTGCCTTCGGTTATAGCCGACGCCCTTGTTGCGTTATACAATCCGCAGCTGGGAGTTTGGGCTCATGCTCCTGCCGCCTGCGAAATTGAACGGTATACGTTGCAATTCTTGATGAAAAAGTTTGGGATGGACCCGGAAAGTGGGAGTGCCAATTTTACAACTGGCGGCACCGAAGCAAATCTATCGGCGGTATTAATTGCCCTGACCAAGTCGTTCCCGGATATCGGTGAAAATGGGATTCGCTCTTTGAAAAAGCAGCCGGTTTTCTATGTGTCTGAAGAAGCCCACCATTCATTTATAAAAATTGGCCAGATAACCGGACTTGGTTACTATGCAGTGCGAAATGTTAAAACTGACGATGAATTCAAAATGGACATTAAGGAATTGAAACGGCTTGTAAAAAGAGATAAGTCCGATGGTTTCGCACCGTTTATGGTCGTAGGGACGGCGGGAACTACCAGCGCCGGAGTAATTGATCCGCTTCTTAAAATCTCAGAATTTTGTAAGGACAATAATCTTTGGTTCCATGCTGATGCGGCCTATGGCGGAGCAGCAATTATGTCGGACCGATTAAAGCATGTCCTAGTCGGAATTGAGAAGGCGGATTCAATTACATGCGATGCGCACAAGTGGTTTTCAGTTTCAATGGGCGCCGGAATGTTTTTCTGCCGTCACAAAAAACATGTCGCAGAGACATTTCAGGCCGGTGCCGCTTATTTGCCTGAATCTGTTATAGATACAATAGACGCCTACAACACAACGATTCAATGCTCTCGCCGGTTTATCGGCCTGAAATTGTTTATGACATTGGCCGAATTAGGGGAAAAAGGCTATTCAGGTTTTATCGAAAAACAGTCACATTTGGGTGAATACTTGCGAATCAAGCTCCAAGCATCTGACTTCGAAATAGTAAATCACACTCCTCTGCCGATTGTCTGTTTTACTCATGCAAATATGAATAGAGGTGAATTGACGATAACGGCCGTATTGAAAAATCTTTACGATCGCAAGAATTTTTGGATTTCCGAGACAAAGCTAAAAAAGAGTATTCCGGTTTTAAGAGCCTGCATCACCAGTTTTCGAACGACCCAAGATGATATCGACGAACTGGTTCAGGAATTGTCTGTTGTCGTTGCCGACATGGCTGCACTTGGGGTCAGCGTCAAATGACTACTGCTGTAAATTCAGGAGCTTATTAACTCTTGAAAACTTAATCTCTGATTGCTTTGACGCATTCGCATCTTGTTTAAAAGGATTTTGGAAAGATCCCTAAGCGTCAGTAGTTGTGCTTCGGACACAACTTGTTCTTTGAACTTCGTCCAGCGGTCATGAAAAGCGCACGGAGTTTCTGACGAACATTTTCCCAATCCCATTACGCAATCTTCCTCAAGAGGCGTAAGACTGTCCAAGGATGCCATAACCCGATAGAGTGTGATCTTCTCGGGATTAATTATCAACTCGAATCCACCAGTCGGACCTTTGGACGAACTGATGTATTTCTTTTTCACCAGTTGGGTCATCACTTTGCCAAGATATTGCTCGGGAATCTTTAGGATTTCGGAAAGTTGACGAGTCTTGACAGGAGTGCCTGAATCTAATCCCGCGAGAAAGGCCAGTGCTTCAATTGCATATGATGTCGCTTGAGGGTATATCAAATAAGTCCTCTAATCTTGAGTCCTTCTCGAATAGTCTTTTTTTGAAGGGGCAAATCAGCTAATAGTTTGCCGACTTTAGTATCTATAAGTTACCAATTATTCAATTATTGTCAATTAAAATCCATCAAGACAAAGCAAGCAGCTAAGTCAATGAGGATTCTAATGGTAATATCAAGCTAAGATATTGAAATATATATAGATATAGCATCAGCTCAGTGTAATTCATTTGAAGCCCTAAAAATGCGCTTAAAAGCAAAAAATTCCGATTTCACTTGACAAAAAGTGCGCGAGCGCCGATGTTATCGATACAAGGGTCGAGAACTCCTAAATTGGGAGGTCAGTGATGAATAAGTTTCAATTAAATGACGGAATTGATTTCACCAGTTTCAAGCTGGGCCAAATGGTACCCGAGTTTGAAGCTGATTCAACTTATGGACTTGTGCGCCTAACGGATTATAGGGGGAAATGGGTGATTTTGCTTTCCAAGCCCGGCGACTTTTGTACCGGCAGCGCTCATGAAATCAAAAACTTCACTGACCTCTTCAATAAGCTCCGAGAATTGAATTGTGAGTTATTCGGCATCAGCGGACTGGACATTCATTCGCCTCTAACTTGGTCTCAATCTTTGCGGGAACAATACGGCGTTAGAATTTGGTTTCCGATAATTCTGGATGCCCGTCATCAGCTGGCCAGAATACTTGGCATGATTAATCCTGAGGACGAGGCCGCCGGAATAAATCGCTCGATATACATAATCGACGACAAGCAGATTCTTCGTTCAATCGTGTATTACCATGCTGCTAATTCGGATACCCTGCACGAAGTGATCAGATTGGTGAAGGAATTGAAGCGGACCGATACCTGCGGCATCGTCACTGATGACAACTGGAGTCCCGGAAATGAATGGATTCTT
>Ga0184637_10003316_pt1 | contig 10073 bp, 11 predicted proteins | sample PLM3_127_b2_FD_133143 | JGI IMG/M metagenome (GOLD analysis project Ga0184637, IMG submission 133143) | Groundwater sediment microbial communities from an aquifer in East River, Colorado, USA - PLM3_127_b2 | ecosystem: Environmental > Terrestrial > Soil > Riparian zone | place: USA: East River... | reverse complement strand
GCCCTGCTCCTTCACGCCGGGCGACATTTCCGCGTTCACGAAATGCAGCGGCACCTTCATGTGGATCTTGCGGTCCTTCGCCACGCGCTGGAAATCCACGTGCTGCACCTGCGCCTTGAAGGGATGCATGTTGAACGCGCGCAGCAGCACCTCCTGGGCGGCCGCATCGAGCTTGAGCGTCAGGATCGAGGCGTGGAACGACTCGTTCCTCAGGTGCTGATACAGCTCCTTGTGATCGAGCTCGATGTTGACCGGCCCGCCCTCGCCGCCGTAGAGGATCCCCGGCACCCTGCCCGCGCTGCGCATGCGGCGGCTCGGACCCGTACCCCGCACTTCGCGCTTGCGCGCGCTGATTTCGATTTTCATCGCCTTGCTCCTGTCTATTCAATGAACAGCGAACTCACCGAATCCTCGGTGAATATCCTGAGAATGGTCTCGGCCAGCAGTCCCGCCACCGAGAGCTGGCGGATCTTGGCGCAGCCGCGCGCTTCCTCGCGCAGCGGGATGGTGTCGGTCACCACCAGCTCGTCCAGGTCGGACGCGTTGATGCGCTCGATCGCGCCGCCCGAGAGCACCGGATGCGTGCAGTACGCGACCACCTTGCTCGCCCCTTCCTCCTTCAGCACCTGCGCTGCCTTCACCAGAGTGCCGGCGGTGTCCACCATGTCGTCCATGATGACGCAGGTGCGGCCCTTCACCTCGCCGATCACGTTCATCACCTCGGACACGTTCGCCTTCGGGCGCCGCTTGTCGATGATCGCAAGGTCCGACTCCAGGCGCTTCGCCAGCGCGCGCGCGCGCACCACGCCGCCGACGTCCGGCGACACCACGATCAGGTCCTCGTAGCGCTGCTTCCACACGTCGCCCAGCAGCACCGGCGCGGCATAGATGTTGTCCACCGGGATGTCGAAGAATCCCTGGATCTGGTCGGCATGCAGGTCCATCGTCAGCACGCGCGCCACCCCGACTGAAGCGAGCATGTTGGCGACCACCTTGGCGCTGATCGCCACGCGCGCCGAGCGCGGCCGGCGGTCCTGGCGCGCATAGCCGAAGTAGGGGATCGCCGCGCTGACGCGCGCCGCCGAGGAGCGCTTCAGGGCATCGATCATCACCATCAGCTCGACCAGCGTGTCGTTGGTCGGCGCGCACGTGGACTGCAGCACGAACACGTCCTTGCCGCGCACGTTCTCCAGGATCTCGACCATCACTTCGCCGTCGGAGAACTTGCCGACGATAGCCCGCCCGAGCGAGATGTTCAGGTGCTTCACCACGTCCTGCGCGAGACGCGGGTTGGCGTTCCCGGTGAACAACATCAAGCGCTCGAGCGGCAAGGAGACCATATTCGCCTGGTTCACGTGAGCAATCTAAGACTGGCTGGGGAGGTAGGATTCGAACCCACGAATGCCGGAATCAAAATCCGGTGCCTTAACCAACTTGGCGACTCCCCAACGGAAAATCGGTTCAACCTGCCCAGTCGTGCAGCGGGTGGCGCTCCAGTCCGCGCGCCACGAAACCCTGCATCGTCTGCGGCAACTCCGCCAGCAGCGCGCGCGCGTCGCCTTCCGCGGCAAACTCGGCGAATACGCACGCCCCTGAGCCCGTCATCCTGGCTTCGCTCCGGCGCGCCCGCAGCCAATCCAGATGCGCCGCGATCCCGGGGTGGCGCCGCGCCACCAACGGCTCGAGATCGTTTCTGCCAAGCCCGAAGAAAAAGGGCGGTATTTTGAGTGCTTTGGTATTTCGTGTCAATGCGTTATCCGCGAATACGGATCCCGTGGCGACGCTCTCGCGCGGCACCAGCACGAGATACCAGCGCGGCGGCAGCGCAAGCGCGGTCAGCCGCTCGCCGATGCCCTCGCCGATCGCGTTCTCGCCGAACACGAACAGCGGCACGTCGGCGCCGAGCCTGCATGCGAGCGCCATGAGCTCGGCGCGCGAATAGGCCGTGCGCCAGAGCCGGTTGAGGGCGAGCAGCACGGTGGCCGCGTCGGAAGAGCCGCCGCCGAGGCCGCCGCCGATGGGCAGGACCTTTTCCAGGCTGAGCTCCGCGCCCATCGGGCAACCACTCGCCGACTGCAGCAGCTGCGCCGCGCGCAGGCACAGGTCCTCCTCGGGCGCGATCGCGGGCAACGGTTGAGCCCGCGCGATCACACCATCGGTGCGCACCCGTACCCCCACCCGGTCGGCGCGGTCGATCAGCCGGAATACGGTCTGCAGCTCATGCATGCCGTCGGCGCGGCGGCCGAGCACGTGCAGGAAGAGGTTCAGTTTCCCGGGAGCGGGGAACCACTCGAGGCCGCGCGCTACTTCCATTCCGCGATCGCGAGGCGCAGCTCGAGGCCCGGATAGGTGAGCTTCATGCGCGCGGGCAGGCGCCCGTCGGCGCCCCATTCGAGGTATTCGATCTTCCAGCCCGATTGCTCCAGCTCGGCTATCCGACCCGAGCTGCCGGTGCGCACCTGCGAGGGTCCGGGGCCGGCGCGCGCGCGTACCCAGTCGGCAAGCCCCGCGAGCGGCAGGCGAAAACCGAGCACCTGCTCGGTGAGCGTTTCGGCGTCGGCGGCGCGGTACTCGCGCGCCTCCGCATCGGTGAGCGTGACCGCGTCGCCTTCGCGCACGATGCGCGCGACGCCCTGTCCCAGCGGCGTCGTGATCAGGACCTCGTCGTTGCGCGCACCGTGGCGCCAGGCGATGTTGCCGGTAGACGATTCATCGCGCCAGCGCACCGCGATCCGCCCGGTGAGCTCGAATTCGGCATCGCCGCCCGGGGCGAGGAACCGCATCTCGGCGCACGCCGCGACCAGCAACGTCGCGACGAGGGCGAGCGCGCGGGTTGCGCTGGAACGCCTCACTTCCTGAGACGTTGCATCGTCTTCTGCAGCGTGTCGTTGTCGGGGCTTGCCTCCAGCGCCTCGCGCCAGATCAGCTCGGCCTCGGCGCGCTCGCCCAGCACCCACAGCACTTCGCCCAGATGCGCGCCGATCTCGCCGTCGGGGCGGCCCTGCCAGGCGCGCCTCAGCTGCTGCGCCGCGCCCTTCAGGTCGCCCATCCGGTAGAGCACCCAGCCCATCGAGTCCATGATGTAGTAATCCTCGGGGGCGAGCTCGAGCGCCTTCTCGATCAGCTTGCGCGCTTCGGGCAGGCGCTCGTTGCGGTCCGCGAGCGAATAGCCGAGCGCATTGTAGGCGTGGGCGTGGTCCGGCTTCACGTTGATCAGCGTTCTCAGATTCGATTCCAGCACGTCCAGACGGTTGAGCTTCTCCGCCGTCAGCGCCTGGTCGTAGAGCAGCTCGGGCTGCTGCGGGTCGCTCTCCAGCGCCTTGCGCAGCAGCTCGAACGCATCGCCGTGGCGGCTCGCCTCGCGCAGCAGCTGCGCCTCGGCGATGAGCAGCTGCACGCGCTCCCCGTCGCCCACGCTCACGGCCTGCAGGTACTTCCTCGCCTCGTCGAGCTTGCCCTGCTTGGCGAGCGCGTTCGCGGTGCGCATGCGCGCCTGCGTGGCGTGCTCGCCGCGCCGGATCGCCTCGTACCAGCGGATCGCGCGTGGCCAGTCCTTCTGCTCCTCGGCGATCTGCGCCAGCGTGAAGCGCAATCCGTTCGGGTCGCGGAAGCCGATCTCGAGCAGCCGCGTCAGGTTGGCTTCCGCGGTGCCATAGTCCTTCGCCTGCATCGCGAGCAGGCCCACCCCGTAGATCGCCTCCGCATCGTCCTTATGCAGCGAGAGCAGCAGCTCGAACTGGGTGCGCGCCTCGGGGAAGCGCTTTTCGCCGACCAGCAGGCGGGCGTAATTCATCCGCACATCGCGCGCGTTCGGATACTTGGCGAGGAAGGCGCCCAGCCGCTGGATGGCGTCGCCGGGCGAGCGGCGGCGCAGGATCTGCGCCTCGAAGATGGCGGCGATGTCCCAGCCCGGGCGCAACGCGGCGGCGCGCGCGAGTTCCTGCAGCGCGAGGGTTTCGTCGTTTGCCGCCAGCGCGGCCTGCGCGATCGCGAAATGCGCTTCCGGCGCCTGCGGATAGGATTCCGCGAGCTTGCGCACGACGCGCAGATTGGCTGCCTTGTCCGCGTTCTGGCCGAGCAGCTGGCCGAGCTGCATCATGCCTGCGGCGCCCCCACCATTGCTCTTCAGCAGCCGCGCGATGTACGGCATCGCCTCATCCACCTGACGCGCAGTGACCAGCAGCACCGTGAAGGTGCGCAGCGCCTGCGGCGAATCCGGATCGGTCTCGTGCCAGACGCGCGCCGCTTCCAGCGCGAGCTGCGGCGCGCGGGCGAAATTGGAGATCTCGACCGCGCGCCGCGCGATGCGCGGATCGCGCGTCTGCTTCGCCAGATCGACGTAGGCCTGTGCCGCGAGTGCCGGGCTGCCGCGCTGCGCGGCAATCTCGCCCAGCAGGATCGAGTACAGCAACTGCTCGCTCAACTCCTGCTGCGGCAGCTTGGCGGTCGACTTCGGCCCCTCCGCCGCGGACAGCGGCGGTTCGTCGTCGTCGTCGTCCGGGTCGGCTGGCCCGGGCTGCGCGAGCGCAAGCAGCGGAAACAGCACCGCGAGGAGCAGTGCCAGCAGTCGTGGTTGCATGCGCATGAAAGGTCGAGTGTAGGTATATTTGATGCCTCGCACAAGCAAGGGAATCGCGTGCCGGAACTGCCCGAGGTGGAAGTCACGCGACGCGGAATCGCGCCGCACCTGATCGGCCGCGAGATCGCGGCGGTCGCAGTGCGCGAGCCGCGGCTGCGCTGGCGGGTTCCGGATGCGGTTTTGCGTCTCGCTGGACGCACGGTGCGCGCCGTGGAGCGCCGCGGCAAGTATCTCCTGATCGATTGCGGCGGCGGGCACCTGATCGTGCACCTCGGCATGTCCGGCAGTCTGAGGCTGGTGAGCCGGGAGACGGCGCCGCAAAAGCATGACCACGTCGACCTGGCGTTCGGCGCCCGCGTGCTGCGCATGCGCGATCCGCGCCGCTTCGGTGCCGTCCTCTGGACCGAGGCGCCGCCCGAATCGCACCCGCTGATCCGCCACCTCGGGGTCGAGCCGCTCTCGCGCGGGTTCGACGCGCCGCGCCTGCGCGCGCTCGCGCGCGCCTGCCGCACCTCGATCAAGCAGTTCCTGATGGACGGGCGCCGCATCGTCGGCGTGGGCAATATCTATGCGTCGGAAGCGCTGTTCATCGCCGGGATCCGGCCGCAGACAGCGGCGCAACGCCTCTCGCCCGAGCGCTGCTCCCGGCTCGTCGCGGCGATCAAGCGCACGCTGCGCGCCGCGATCCGCGCAGGAGGCTCGTCGTTGCGCGATTTCGTCGGCAGCGACGGCGAGCCGGGCCATTTCCAGACGCGCTACCGGGTGTACGGCCGGGAGGGCCTGCCGTGCCGCCGCTGCGCGGGGACGATCCGGCGCATCGTGCAGGGCCAGCGCGCCACCTACTACTGCCCCACCTGCCAGAAATGAAGAACCCGGACGGGTTCGGGAAAACCTAATTCTGCGACTGCTTCACCTTCTCGGCGAGCTTCGCGCACACGATGGGATGCACGAACTTGGAGACGTCGCCGCCGAGCAGCGCGATTTCACGCACCAGCGTCGCCGAAATGAACATGTGCTGCTCCGAGGGCGTGAGGAACACGGTTTCCATGTTGGGATTCAGATTGCGGTTCATCCCCGCGAGCTGGAATTCGTATTCGAAATCCGACACCGCGCGCAATCCGCGCAGCACCACTTGCGCGTCGTGCTGGCGCACGAAGTCGATCAGCAGGCCGCTGAACCCGACCACCTCGATGTTGCCGATGCCGGAAAGCACTTCGCGCGCCATGTCGAGCCGCTCGCGAAGACTGAAGAAAGGCGTTTTCACGCGGCTGTCCGCCACTGCCACGATCAAGGCGTCGAACAGGACGCTCGCTCGCCGCACGAGGTCTTCGTGGCCGCGCGTCAGCGGGTCAAACGTTCCCGGATACACCGCTCGGATCATGACCGCTCCAATCGAATAGCTGGTAGCTCACGCCGCCGGCGCGCGCACGCTTCAGCTCGCGCCAGGGTGGAGCCGCCTCCACCGGCCGGTCCGCCTCGGCAACCACGCGTGCTCCCTTCTGCAGCAGCGCCGGCAGCCGTGCGAGGAGCATCGGCACCGCATTCTGCCTGAACGGAGGATCGAGGAAAACCACGTCGAAGCGCTCGCGTGCGCGCGCCAGATAGGCCTCGGCCTGCGCGCCGACGATCTCGACCTGCGACGCGCCCAGCGCGGCGCGGCTCGATTCGAGCGCCTTCAGGGTGGCGCGGTCGGCCTCGATCATCACCACGCGCGCAGCGCCGCGCGAAGCGGCCTCGAAACCGAGCGCCCCGCTGCCGGCAAACAGGTCGAGGCAGGCCATTCCGCTCAGATCCTGGCCGAGCCAGTTGAACAGCGTCTCGCGCACGCGGTCCGGCGTAGGCCGCAGCCCGGGGCGCGCCGCCACGCGGATCAGGCGGCTGCGGTATTCGCCTCCGACGATGCGCACGCGCCCTTTGCTAAAATTCATTCATCCATGTTAGCAGCGACTTCCTGGGCGGCGCGGCTCAAGGCTGGGCTGGCGCGCACGCGCGAGGCGCTGGGAACGGACCTGGGCGCGCTCCTCGCGCGGCGCAGGATCGACGAGGCGCTGTTCGAGGAGCTGGAGGGCGCGCTCATCACCGCGGACTGCGGCCTCGATGCGACGCGGTCGCTGATCACGCGCCTGCGCGAGCGCGCGAGAAAGGAGCGCATCGAGGACGGCATGGCGCTCAAGCGCGCGCTCAAGGAAGAGCTGCGCGCGCTGGTCGCACCGCTCGAGCGCAGGCTGGAGCCCGGCCGCGCGCGGCCGTTCGTCATCGTCGTGGCCGGGGTCAATGGTTCGGGCAAGACCACCTCGATCGGAAAGCTCGCCAAGTGGCTGCAGGCCGAGGGCAAGAGCGTGCTGCTCGCCGCGGGCGACACCTTTCGTGCCGCGGCGCACGCGCAGCTCGTCGCCTGGGGCGAGCGCAATCGCGTTCCCGTGATCGGGCAGCAGGGCGGAGACCCCGGTGCGGTGGTGTTCGACGCCATCAGCGCCGCGGCGGCGCGCGGCATCGACGTCGTGATCGCCGACACCGCCGGGCGCCTGCCGACGCAGCTGCACCTGATGGAGGAGATCAGCAAGGTGCGGCGCGTCGCGGCAAAGGCGCTCGCCGGCGCGCCGCACGAGGTGCTGCTGGTGCTGGATGCGAACACGGGGCAGAACGCGCTGGCGCAGGTGCGCGCGTTCGATGCCGCGCTGGGGTTGAGCGGTCTCATCCTCACCAAGCTCGACGGCACGGCAAAGGGCGGGATCGTGTGCGCGATCGCGCACCTCGGATCGGCAAACGCGGCACGGAAGGCGATCCCACTGCTTTTCGTCGGCGTGGGCGAAGGGATCGACGACCTGCGCCCGTTCGCCGCCGCCGAGTTCGCCGAGGCGCTGGTTGATTAGCTTCTCCGGCGTCTGCAAGCGCTATCCCGGCGGCAAGGACGCGCTGCAGGGGATCTCATTCGGTGTCGAAGCGGGGACATTCGCCTTCGTCGCCGGGCATTCGGGCGCCGGAAAATCCACGCTGCTCAAGCTCATTCCGGCGATCGAGCGGCCGACCTCGGGCACGGTGCTGGTGAACGGGCAGAACGTCGGCGCGCTGCGGCGCTCGGCGCTGCCGTACCTGCGGCGCAATCTCGGTCTCGTGTTCCAGGACCAGAAGCTGCTCTACGACCGCACCGTGTACGACAACGTGATGCTGCCCCTCGCCTTCAGCGGCCATGCGCCCAGGGAAGCGGGCCGGCGCGCGCGCGCCGCGCTCGACAAGGTGGGGCTGCTCGCGCGCGAGCGCGCGAACCCGATCCAGCTCTCGGGCGGCGAGCAGCAGCGCCTCGCGATCGCGCGCGCCGTGGTCAACCGGCCGGCGATCCTGATCGCCGACGAGCCGACCGCGAACCTCGATGCCGCATCCGCTGCCGACATCCTCGGCATCTTCGCCGCCTTCAACCAGGTCGGCGTCACTCTCATCGTCGCCACGCACGACGAGGCGGTGATCAGCCGCTACGCGGGGTGCGTGCTGCGGCTCGCCGCGGGCAGGCTGGCGGCGTCATGAGGGCGTGGCTGCGGCAGCACCGGCAGGCCTTCGCGCTCGCCGCGCGGAAGATCGGGGCGCAGGGTTCCGCGGCACTCCTCAATGCGCTCGTGATCGGCGTCGCGCTCTCGCTGCCCGCGGGTGGCTACGCGCTGCTTTCCGACCTGCAGGCGGTGATGCACCGGGTCGCCTACGCGCCGCAGCTTTCCCTGTACCTGCGCCCGGATGCGCCGCGCGCCGGGGCAGAAGCGCTCGCGGCCCGGCTCAGGCGCGATGTCCGCCTGAGCGAGGTGCGCTTCGTCCCGCGCGAGGAGGCACTCGCGCGTCTGCGCGCGACCGAACCCGTGGCCGAGGTCGTGGCGGCGCTCGGGCAGAACCCGCTACCCGACGCTTTCGTCGTGCGCGCGAACGAAACGAGCCCCGCCGCACTCGACGCTCTTGCGCGCGATTTGCGCGCGCTGCCCGGAATCGCGCACGTGCAGGTCGATTCCGACTGGGCGCGGCGCTTCGGCGCCCTTGCGGCGGTGGCGCGCATCGGCATCGCCCTGCTCGCCGCGCTGCTCGCAACGGGCCTGATCGCAGTGACCTACAACACCATCCGCCTGCAGGTCCTCACCCAGCGCGCCGAGATCGAAGTCTCGCGGCTGATCGGGGCGACCGACGCCTTCATCCGGCGGCCTTACTACTACCTTGGACTGCTGCAGGGGCTGGCCGGGGGTCTGGTGGCGCTCGCGATCCTCGCGGCCTGCATCGCAGCCCTCAACGTGGGGGTGCGCGAACTCGCCCAGACCTATGGCGCAAGCTACCGGCTGAGCTTCCTTTCCACGGGCGATGGCCTGGCCGTGATCGCATTTTCGGCTTTGCTGGGAGGGCTGGGCGCATACTTGTCAGTGAGTAAATACTTACGTGATTTTGACTGATATCATTAGGAACAAGGGGAGTTTTCCACGGGAACCTGGAACCCGATTAGCACTCCAATTGGCGGAGTGCTAGAATTCTCGTACGGAGGTTTGGCATGGGACACACGATGACATTCCCGCTGACCGCGCCGCTCGCTGCAGTGAGCCTGGAGGCGTACATCCAGTCGGTACACCGCATCCCGATTCTCAGCGCCGAGGAAGAGCAGGCACTGGCGCGGCGCTTTCGCAATGAGGAAGACCTGGATGCAGCGCGGCAGCTGGTGCTTTCGCACCTGCGGCTGGTGGTCGCGGTCGCACGCGGCTACCTCGGTTACGGCCTGCCGCACGCGGACCTGATCCAGGAAGGCAACATCGGCCTCATGAAGGCGGTGAAGCGCTTCGACCCCCAGCGCGGCGTGCGCCTGGTGTCGTTCGCGATCTACTGGGTCAAGGCCGAGATCCACGAGTACATCCTGCGCAACTGGCGCCTGGTGAAAGTCGCCACCACCAAGGCGCAACGGAAGCTGTTCTTCAACCTGCGCTCCATGAAACGGGGCCTCGAGCCGATGGGCGCCGAGGAGATCGGCCGCATGGCGGCGGATCTCCGGGTCAAGCCCGCGGAAGTGGCAGAAATGGAAACCCGCCTGACCGGGCGCGACGTCGCATTCGAAGCCGATGACGACGACGAGGGATACGCCCCGGTGCACTACCTCGCGGCCGACGCAGCCGCCGAGCCCTCGCGCCTGCTCGAAGCCGAGGAGGAAGAGCGCGTGCAGACCGCCGGCCTGAAGAAAGCCCTCGCTGCGCTCGATCCGCGCAGCCGCAGGATCATCGAGTCGCGCTGGCTGAAGGAGAAGGACGCAGCCACGCTTCACGACCTGGCAGCGGAGTTCAAGGTTTCGGCCGAGCGCATCCGCCAGATCGAGGCGAAGGCGCTGGAGAAGATGAAGAAGGCGATGCTCGCGCAGGAAGCGCCGCTGCGCGCGCTGCCGGCGCCGATGGCCGCGTAAGAATCGGCAGAAGAACGTCGATGTCCTCGGTGCTGCGCAGAAAGCCGTTGAGTCGCACCGCATGCCCGCCGACGAGGATGTACT
>Ga0184637_10003315_pt1 | contig 10077 bp, 11 predicted proteins | sample PLM3_127_b2_FD_133143 | JGI IMG/M metagenome (GOLD analysis project Ga0184637, IMG submission 133143) | Groundwater sediment microbial communities from an aquifer in East River, Colorado, USA - PLM3_127_b2 | ecosystem: Environmental > Terrestrial > Soil > Riparian zone | place: USA: East River... | reverse complement strand
GGCTCGACCTGGAGGGCAAAGTCCATGACGCGCGGGACGATGACACCGGCGGGCGGGCAGAAGCCCAGGCAGGCGGACTCGTTGAGCGCCTTGCGATCCAGCGCGTGGTTGACGGCCAGCCGCATGCGCTTGTCGGCCCACGGGGACTTGGGGTCCCACTGGTCGGCGAACTCGATCCAGAAGATGGACGCATGCCGCGTGGCCACCAGCTGCAGGCGCGGGTCGCGTTTCACATTCGCGGCATCTTCACCATCAAGGGCAAAAGCGATGTCCGCCTCGCCGTTCTTCAGCATCGCCACGCGCGTGGTGCCCTCAGGGACGCTCTTCATCGTGAGCCGCTTGATGTGGGGCACCTGCCGCCAGTACCCGGGGTTGGCTTCCAGCACCACCTCGACGCCGGGCTTGTGGCTCACGAACTTGTAGGGGCCGGCGCCGATCGGATGCTTCCTGAAGCCGTCGTCTCCGACCTGCGTCAGGTACTTCTTGGGCACGACGATCCCGGCGGCCGTGGCCGAGGTGCCGTAGAAGGCCAGGAAGTCCGGCCAGGGCTCCTTGAGCTGGAAGCGCACGGTCAGGGGATCCACGATCTCCACCTGCTGGACGCGTTCCTGGAATGCCTTGGCCCCCGCGCCCTTGTAGCGCTCGAAGCTGAACTTCACGTCCTCGGCGGTGAGGGGGTCGCCGTTGTGGAACTTGAGCCCGCGCCGCAGCTTGAACTCGTAGGTGAGCCCATCCGGGCTCTCCTTCCACGACTCCGCCAAGCTGTTGCCCATCTTCTGTCCGGGGAGGGGGCGGAGCAACGCGTCGTGGATGGCATAGAGCAGCCCGAAGGGCGTGACCTGGGGCGGGGCGGTCGACGGATCGAACCAGCTCGGGGCGATGGTGACGTGCCAGGCGGCGATGGCCTCTCCCGGGGGCGTCTGGCCAACCGCCGCCTGGGTCACTCTCAGGGTCAGCACCACGGCTACGAGCATCACGACCAGGCCACGATGGGACGGCAGCATCCAGGATCTCTTCTGTGAGTCCATGGTTCCCTCCGGCTCATCCCCGGCCGCCCCGCGCGGGCGGCACTCGATCAGGAGGCTATGCGAGTCGCTCGATGCGCCAGAGAATCCCCTCAAAGAGGAGCAGCGTCAAGGGATTCTCTGGGCGTTCTCCACCTGAGGCGCGCGGTCTCGACCAGACGCAGCGCCATCCGCGACGCGATCGCCTGGTCGCCATCGCTTCGGTCCGCGACCATATGGTCAGATATGGCAGTATGGTCGTATATGGTAAAGGTCACGTTCACCCTGGATGACGAGACGGTCGACCGCTTGCGCCGAACGGCTTCCCGCCTGGCGAGGCCGCAGAGCTACGTGGTCCGCGAAGCCATCAGAGAGTACGAAGCGCGCTCCACCAAGCTGAGCGACGAGGAGCGCGCGCGGATGCTCGCCATCGTCGATCGCATGGTCCGGGAACCACCCACGCGAACGGTCGCCGAGGTGGACTCGGAGCTCGCAGAGATCCGAGCGGTTCGGCGACGCTGGGGCCGGCGCGGGACGAGCTCGCGGCGTCCTTGATCCACCTCGACACCTCGGTGCTGGTCGACGCGCTGACCGGGCCCCGGCGCTCCGCTCCAGCACTCCGGGGAATCCTGGATCGCGGCGAGCGAATCTCGATCTCGACGTTCGTCCTGTACGAGTGGCTGCGTGGGCCGCGGCGCGAGGCCGAGATCGCTCATCAGGAGGCGCTCCTCCCGGCGGAGCAGGCGGTGCCCTTCGGTCCTCGCGAGGCGGCGATGGCCGCCGATCTGTATCGCGCAGTACCCCGGGCGCGTCAGCGCGAATTCGACCTCGGAGTGGCCGCGTGCGCGCTGGCGAACGGGGCGGACCTCTGGACGCTGAACGCCCGCGACTATCGCGACATCCCCGGCCTGAATCTCGTGGAGACATGACCGGATAGCCATCGTCTCCACGAGATGAGGGCCTCCGGCCCGCGGACTGGACGGGGCGCTCCCGTTACTCCTCAGCAGGGAACATATGTGAAGGACCCGCCGTTGGGTCTACTTGACACGCGCGAGGCACGGTCAGTACCGTGCCCGCCGGTCGATCCTCGAATGGATGGGAGGCGCTTATGAAGCGCATCGCGTTCTTGCTCGCCATATCCCTGATCGTGGTGTCGTGTACGACGGTGCAGCAAGGAAGCCAGGACCCGGTGGTCCGAGCCGTCCATGCGCTCGGGGGTCCTGACGCACTGCGCGGCATGAAGACCGTCTCGCTGAAGGGGACGGTCAAGCAGTGGGAGCCCGAGCAATCGATGGCCCCGGGTGGCGAGATGCGCTTCGCCAACGAGGCGACGTTCGACACGGTCATCGACGCCACCAACGGCTTCACGCGCACCGACTGGGTGCGCAAGTTCGCGTACCCGGCGCCCCGCACGTTCACCTTCACGGAGATCGTCGCTGCGAACGTCGGCTACGTGGCCGGCATCGACAGCAACGGGCGCACCAAGCAGAGTCTCGAGTCGAACCCGCCCGCCCACACGATGTCGGGGCTGCGGCTGGCCGCCACCCAGCGCGAGCTGCGGCGCGCCTCCGCCCTGCTGCTGCTCGACATGTACCGGAACCCCGCCGCCGTCTTCGCCATCCCCGACGTGACCGTCGGCGGTGTCGCCTACCCCGCCGTCAACTACCGCGTGGGCGATCAGACGCTCACCGTCATGTTCGATGGCGCGACGGGGTTGCCGGCGCGCATCCGCTCGCTCGACTACGACAACGTCTGGGGCGACGTTACCTACGACCTCGTGCTCTCCGACTGGCAGACGTTCGACCGCGTGAAGGTCGCCACCACCCGGAAGTACGAGCTGAGCGGCCGCACCGTCATCGAGGTGAAAGTCACCGACGTCAAGATGAATGCGCCCGTCGCCCCCGAGCGGTTCGGGATTCCCACCGCGTACCTGACCGGGGCGCCGAAGCCCGCGACTGGCGCCGTGCCGTTCCAGTGGGTCCTCCGCCGGCAGTTCATCGGCACCTACATGGACTCCGAGTCCCCCAGCTACGACACGCGCGCCTCGCAGGGGCTGCGACTGGTGGAGTTGGCCCCGGGGGTCCAGCACGTGGTCGGCGGCACGCATCACAGCATGATCGTCGAGATGCGCGACCACCTGATCGTGTTCGACGCGCCGGTGACCGACGGGCAGTCGAACTGGGTCCTCAACGCCGCCCGCGCGAAGTATCCGGGCAAGCCCGTGAAGTATCTCGTGCTCACCCATCACCACATGGACCACGCGGGCGGGCTACGCGCCTACGCCGACCAGGGCGCGAGCATTGTCGTCGGCAAGGGCGCCGCCGACCACTACCGCCGCGTCCTCGCCGCGCCCTACACGCGCAACCCCGACCTCAAAGCGCGTGACTTGAAGGCCACGGAGATCATCGAGGTGGTGGACAAGCGCGTGTTCCCGGACGGCTCGCGGCAGGTGGAGGTGTACGTGATCGAGAATCCCCACGCCGCGAGCACCCTGATCGGCTACATCCCCGCGGCGAGCCTGGGCTACGTCACCGACATCTGGAGCCCCGGCACGCCGCTGCCCGACAAGCTCAACCCGAACCAGGCCGCGCTCGTCGTCGGCGTGAGGAAGGCCGGGATCTCGCCGACCAGGTTCGCGGGCGGCCACGGCTCGACCGCCGACTACGCGCCGTTCGCCGCGCTGGAAGGAAAGTAGGCTCGCTCGGCGGAGCTGCGGGTCAGGCCTCCTGCTTGGCCCCCAGCTCCGCCCAGCGCTCGTAGAGCCGGTCCACTTCCGCCCGCGCGGCCTCGAGGGCCGCGTACCGCTGCTGGAGGGCCGTCGGGTCGGAGGCGATCGCCGGGTCGTCCGCCTCACGCTGGCACGCCTCGACGGCGCCCTCCGCATCCAGGATCGCCTGTTCCAGGCCGTCCCACTCGCGCTGTTCGAGATAGCCGAGACGCTTCGGCCGCGGGCGCTCGCGCCCGGGCGCGCGTTCCGTCGCCTGACGCGGCGCCGGCTCGGCCGCGCTGCGGGCCGCTTCCCATTGCGCGTAGTCGGCGAACGTCGCCGTCCCGCCCTCGCCGTCGAGGGCCAGGATCACCGTGGCCACGCGCTCCAGCATGAAGCGGTCGTGGGTGACGAGGACCAGGCCGCCGTCGAACTCCGCGAGGCTGTTCTCGAGCACTTCGAGCGTCGGGATATCGAGGTCGTTGGTGGGCTCGTCGAGGATGAGCACGTCGGCGGGCTCGCGCATCAGGCGCGCGATGAGGATGCGAGCCTGCTCGCCGCCCGACAGACGGCCCACGGACACCTCGAGCTGCTCGGGTTGGAACAGGAAGCGCTTGGCCCACGCGGCCACGTGGACGCTGCGGCCCTGCCAGATGACGGCGTCGCCCTCGGGCGCCAGCGCGCGGCGAAGGCTCTGGGTGGGATCGAGGCCGCCGCGCTCCTGCGCGAAGCGGACCATGCGCAGGTCGTCCGCGCGCTCGATCTCGCCGGCGTCGGGCGGCAGCGCGCCCGCGAGCATGTTCAGCAAGGTCGTCTTGCCGCTGCCGTTCGGGCCGATCAGCCCGACGCGCGTGCCAGGCGTGATGATGAGGTCGAGGTCGCTGACGAGGCGCCGGCCGCCGAGCGACTTCGTCAGGCCGCGCGCGGCCAGCAGCCGGCGCGTCCGGCGCTGTGAGGACACAAAATCGATGCCGGCGGTGGCCGTGGCGCCGCGCGCCCGGCTGTCCTCCAGCTCCTCGATGAGCCGTCCCGCCTCCTTGATGCGCCCCTTCGCCTTGGTGGACCGCGCCTTGGCGCCGCGGCGGAGCCACTCGATCTCGCGCCGCACGGTGTTGGCCAGCGATTCCTGATAGGCCGCCTGCCCGCGCAGAAACTCATCGCGCCGCGCCAGAAAGTCGCTGTAGCGACCGTCGGTCTGGAACAGACCACCCGGGTAGGCGCGGTTCAGCTCGAGCATGCGCGTGGCCACGTGCTCCAGGAAGTAGCGGTCGTGGCTGACAACGAGGAACGCGCGCGCCCGCTCCTTCAGGAGGCCTTCCAGCCAGAGAATGCCCTCCACGTCGAGGTGATTGGTGGGTTCGTCCATCAAGAGGATGTCGGGTTCGGCCGCCAGCTCGCGGGCGACGGCCAGCCGCTTCTTCCAGCCCCCCGAGAGCGTGTCGATGTCCGCGCGTCCGTCCGTGAAGCCGGCGCGGCCGAGAGCTTGCGCGAGACGACCGGGCCGATCCTCCTCGTCCACTCCGGCCAGCGCCGCCATCACGACGTCCTCGACGGTGCAATCGGCCGGGAAGACGGGGTCCTGGGGCACGTATCCGACACGGACGCCGCTGCGCAGCGAGCGGGAGCCGCGGTCGGGTGTCGTATCGCCGGCGAGAATCCTGAGGAGCGTGGACTTGCCGGAGCCATTGGGGCCGACGAGACCGGCCTGGTCGCCTTCGACCAATCCGAACGACAGATCGTCGAAGAGCGACCGGGTCCCGTAGGCCATGCTGACCGCCTCACAACTGAGCAGGAGCGGACGGGCCATCCGACCTTACTTCTTCTTCTTGGGCTTCTTCTTTTCCTTCTGCATGCTCTTGCCTTTCGCCATGGGCTCACCTCCTCTCGTCGGGTGCTGGCCAGGCTGCGCCACCGCTGTCTCGGCAAGTTGCGCTTCGAGTTCACCCGGCTGGGGCTGCGTTGCGTCGTCCCGGTGTACTAGAGCCGAAGACGCCCGAAGGCAGTGCGAGAGCTCCCTCAGGCGGCGGCCTGGGCCGCGGTCGGCCCGTCGCCGACCAGCGTGGTGCGGCGCATGTCGCGCGGCTCGTGCGCCGGGAACGGCCGAGCGCGGTGCATGGTCTGGCGGTTGTCCCACATCACCAGATCGCCGACCCGCCAGGTGTGGGCATAGATGAACTGGCGCTGGGTGGCGTGCTCGACGAGGTCGCGCAGGAAGGCCCTCGCCTCCGGCACCGGCCAGCCAAGGATGCTCCCCGCGTGCGAAGACAGGTAGAGCGACTTCCGCTTCGTCACCGGGTGGGTGCGCACCAGGCACTGGCGCACCGGCTTGAAGCGCTCGCGCTCCTCGTCGGTGAAGTCGGTGAAGCCGAGCTGCTGGCGCGAGAAGATCTGCGAGTGCTCGCAGATCAGCCCCTCGACCTCGGCCTGGGTCTCGGCGTCGAGCGCATCGTACGCGGCGACCATGTAGGCGAACTCGGTGTTGCCGCCTTTTGACGGGGTGCTGTGGGCGTGCAGCAGCGAGTACTTCGCGGGGACGACTTTGAAGGAGCTGTCGGAGTGCCACAGGCGGTTGCCGATGGCAAACAGCCGCCGCCGGTCGTCCCGGGCGAACGTCTTGTTTTCCTTGTCGAGATTGGAGACGTCGGCGAAGGTGGTGGGCAGGCGCAACTGATCGGGCGCGCGCAGGCTCGTGCCGATCGCGTGCTCGATGTCCCCCAGGCTGCGGGTGAAGGCAAGCTGCTGCGCGTCGTCGATCTGCTGGTCGTGGAACACCAGCACCGCGTACGTGTCCATTCCGGCATGAATCGCCGCCACGTCTGCCGGTGATAAGGGCTTGGTCATGTCGACGCCCTCCACTTCGGCGGCGAAGCACGGGCCGATCTGACGGGTGCTCACGGGCATGGGCGGCCTCCCTCTCGCGTTTGCCCGATTTTAGACCCAGGCGGGACCCGGAGTCAGGATTGATCTGCGGCGACGTAGAATCTCCCGGAGGAAGGGGGTCCTGACCATGAGTGGAGCGCTGGCGGGTATCCGGGTCGTCGATCTCACAAACAACCAGGCGGGACCGTCCTGCGGCCAGATGCTGGCCTGGCTGGGCGCGGACGTGATCAAGGTCGAGGAGCCCGAGAAGGGCGACCCGGCGCGGCAGTCCATGAGGGATCGCCCCGACGCCGACAGTCTCTTCTTCCTCTCCTTCAACGCCAACAAGCGCAGCCTGACGGTCAATCTGAAGAACGCGCGCGGCAAGGACGTCTTCCGCGCCCTGCTGAAGACGGCCGACGTGCTCCTGGAGAATTTCGGCCCGGGGGTCATCGACCGTCTCGGCTTCGGCTATGCCGCAGTCCGCGAGCTCAATCCGCGACTGGTGCACGCCAGCATCAAGGGCTTCGGCTCGTACGGGCCGTACCGCGACTACAAGAGCTACGAGCCCATCGCGCAGGCGATGGGGGGTGCCATGAGCGTCACCGGCTCCCCGGACGGGCCACCGACGTACCACTGGCCGTCGATCGGCGATTCCGGCACCGGCATGCACTGCGTCATCGGCATCCTCGCCGCGCTCATGCAGCGCCAGACCACCGGCGAAGGCCAGCAGATCGAGGTGTCGATGCAGGACGCCGTGCTGAACCTCGTCCGCGTCAGCATCCGGGACCACCAGCGCTTCGGGAAGACGAGGGAGCGCACGGGGAACCAGCTCGGCGGCGGGGTGCCGGGGACGACGTACCGTTGCCATCCCGGCGGCGCCAACGACTACGTCTTCATCTACGCCCAGCAGCAGATGTGGCACCCGCTGCTGCGCGCCATCGGGCGCGACGACCTCGTCGGCGACCCGCGCTACGAGACCGCGGAGGCCCGCGTGCAGCGCAAGGACGAGGTCGACGCGCTCGTGGAGGGCTGGACGTCAAAACGCTCGAAGCACGATGTCATGAAGATCCTGGCCGGTGCCGGCGTGCCCTGTGGCGCCTGCCTGGATACCGGCGAGATCCTGACCGACCCCCATCTCCACGCGCGCGACATGATCGTCGAGGTCGAGCATCCCGTGCGCGGGCGTTACATCACCGTGGGCAATCCGATCAAGCTCTCCGCCTCGCCGACGACGATCGGGCCGGCGCCGCTGCTCGGCCAGCATCGCCACGAGGTCCTGAAGGAGCTGGGCTACAGCGACGCCGAGATCAAGGCGCTCGCAGAGGACGGTGCGATCTGACCGTCCGCCGCGGGTCCGTGAGGCTCAGATCCCCCCGGGGCTGGAGCTGTGGATCCCTACGCCAGCCGATCACGCCTTCGGCGCGCTTTTGGCTGCGGGTGCGGCACGAGGATCAGCCACGCGCTCAGGATGCTCGGCCTCCCGGCGGCGGATGAGCTGCGCGAGCGCGTCGAGATCATTTCCACAGGAGGCGAGGAGTTCACGGCGTCGCTGACGGACTTCCTCGATCAGGAAATCCACGAACACGGACCGCGTGCCTTCACTGCTCATCCTTCATCCTCCAGCCACAGCATCTCGGGGGTCACCACCTGCGGCGTCAAGAGTCCCAGACGTCGATTGATCACGGTGAGGTGGGCCAGCTTGTTCGGGTTGGCCAGGTGCCGGATGTTCCATGTCAGGAGAAAGTCGAACTCGTAGACGCACGCGGCGGCGAGATGCAGGGCATCGCCCTGCAGGTCCCCGGGTACCAGCCGTTCCCTCACGTAGCGGTGAGCGACGTTGACGACTTCCTCGGTGATGGGAATACGTCGCAACGGGTCGACCAAGTCGAGGGCGATCGCTTTGCCGGCCAGTCGCCCTGCACCAGCTCCAGCACGACGGCCTCCGAGATCCAGACGTCGTACCGCGGCCCTGGTCGATCCACCATGCGCGAGTCAGCTCGCGGCGGTGGACACTGCTCGGGTCCGTCCGCGTGCTGGCGTATGCGCTCGGAATCGTCCTCTCCAGATAGACACGCTGCGCCACGTCTCCGATTCTAAGGGCCTGCCAGCCTCTTTGTGCCCGGAACTACGCATCCGCCTCGGAACGAGCGCGAGCTCGTCACGATCTCCTGAGCTGGCGGCAAACATCCTGACCGGCGCCGGCGTGCCCTGTGGCGCGTGCCTAGATGCCGGCGAGATCCTGACCGACCCCCATCTCCACGCGAGCGACATGATCGTCGGGGTCGAGCACCCCGTGCGCGGCCGCTACGTCACCGTGGGCAATCCGATCAAGCTCTCCGCCTCGCCCACGACGATCGGGCCGTCGCCCCTGCTCGGCCAGCACCGTCACGAGGTCCTGAAGGAGCTGGGCTACAGCGACGACGAGATCGCCGCCCTCGCGCAGGACGGAGCGATCTGACCGTCCTCCGCGCTTGGTAGCCGGGAGCCACCGAGCGCCCGAAGGGCGTCCTCAGGAAGTTTGCGAGCCGGGCGGAACCATGGCCGGGAACAGCGGAACGCAGTCGGCGCCGCACGACGACGCAGGATCGGACGGCGAGCCCGGACGATGGAGCACGGCGCGGGTAGGCGTAAGGAATAGTCGCTGGCGGCCCGGCTCGACGGCGGCGGAGCCATCGACAATCAGGCTGTAGTCGCCCGCGCTTCGCACCGGAAAGAGCAAGGTTACCAGCGGCTTGGCCTTCGCATTTAGCGCGGTCGATGCTCCGATCTCGGCGGCAAGCCCGTCGCCCTCCCAGCGCACCGGCGCGTAGGTGACGTGCGGACGGCCCTCCGCGGACACGGTCATCACGTAAGCCCCCGATCCCCGCTCCTTCACCGCCGCCTCCAGCCTGGTCAGTGCCCCCGCCAACTTGATCATCGCGCTGCCTCCTCTGTGTGGCGCTCCAATTCTGCGCCGCCGCTCAGCCACCAGGGCTGTCATCCATGAGGTCAAGGAGACGCCGGACGTCGCGTCGCGATCCGCTCGAAAGACGCTCGCGGCAGCCGCCAGCCCAAAGGTTCGACCCGCTGGCCCGCGCGAGGCATCATGATGCTCATGCGAACCACCTTGACGCTCGACGACGATGTTCTGAGGGCCGCGAAGAGACTCGCGCGCCAACAGGATCGTCCCTTGAAGGACGTCATCAACGAGGCGTTGCGCCAGGGGCTGGCCCTCGGCGATCCGCGACAGCGTCCTGTCTACTCGTTCCGGCTCAAGACCGTTGAGGGCCGCCTCCTGCCCGGGGTCGATCTCGCTGACCGGGACAGGCTGTTCGAGCTGCTGGACCGCGGATAGCGGGTGATCGCGCTCGACACGAACATCCTGCTCCACGCGCACGGGCGCGGCACCGCGCACCACGAGCAGGCCCTGGTGCTGCTCGAAGGGCTGAGCCAGGGCCCCGCGCCGTACGCGCCCTTCTGGCCGTCTCTGTACGAGTTCCTGCGCGTGGTGACGCATCACCGCGT
>Ga0184637_10003314_pt1 | contig 10079 bp, 6 predicted proteins | sample PLM3_127_b2_FD_133143 | JGI IMG/M metagenome (GOLD analysis project Ga0184637, IMG submission 133143) | Groundwater sediment microbial communities from an aquifer in East River, Colorado, USA - PLM3_127_b2 | ecosystem: Environmental > Terrestrial > Soil > Riparian zone | place: USA: East River... | reverse complement strand
GCCGGATTCGGGTCCGGAAGACGCCGGATCAAGACGAACGAGTAGATCTTGAGTCCGATGATCCCGAGCGAGATGACGCACGGGATCCACACCGAGCCGGTGATGATCATGATGAGAGGCACGAACTGGCTGTTGAGCGTCTTGGCGGGGACGGACCAATTGAGTCGCCAGATGGTGCGGTCCACCTGGTGGAAGTAGTTGGGCGAGACGATCGGCCAGCGCATGAACTGGTTCGAGAGGTAGAGATCGATCACGTTGAACTGGAAGAGGAACGTGGCGACCGGCACCACGAACTCCGGGCGGAGCGCGACGAAGTTGAAGTAGAAGAAGGCGATGAGGATGCGATCGGTGATGATGTCGAACTGGGCGCCGACGCGCGTCTCCTGCTTGAGGCCGCGGGCCAAGGCGCCGTCCAGGATGTCGAGCGCCCAGAACAGGGCGAGGCCGACGTAGTTGAGCCCCGCGTCACGGTGATACGCGGCCACCGCGAAGACGACCATGCCGACGATGGTGCGGACCGCCGTGACGAGGTTGGCCCAGGTCTTCAGATCTTCCCGAGCAGACAACGCATGGGGCAATGCTTCCATCTCGGACCGCTCCCGCTCCTTCCCAGCCGAAGCGATCATCGCACCGGCGCGCGGATGGTAGAGCCATCCGTCGTGCTGTCAACCCCGGGAGGCCCTTCGGGCGTGGGGTTCACGCGTGCGACCGCCGATAACCTCCGGCATGAGCCTCCATGCGAGCGCCTCGGCCTGGGCTCCGGCGACCCCCGCGGCGACGGGTCGCCGAAGCCGGAGCTGGTCCGCGCGTCTGCTCCGAAATCGCGACGATCCGGTTCACGGGACGGCGGGCGCGGCATCGGACGCGTTACGCCGAGGAGGTGACCTACCGTTACGAGGTGAACGGCGAGCGTTTCCTGAGCGCACAGTACCGGCGAACGAACCTGGCGGGATCGAGCTCGGCGGCCTCCCGCCGGGCTCGTCGTTACGTCCTCGGCACGCGGGTGCCGGTCTGGTACAACCCGCTCAACCCCGCCGACGCCGTGCTCGCGCGCGCCCCCAACATGTGTGGCTCACGATCCTCGGTTTCCTGGGGTTCATGGTGTGGCTGTTCTCGCTGTGGTCGAGTCGCGCTCGACCTGCAGCACCGCGACGCCGGTGAACGGGCCCCCGCGGATGCCGAAGATCAAGCGCAGCCGGCGCTCGTTCGCCTGAAACGCGGGGTCGGCGGCCAGCGGCTGGAATTGCGGGCGTAGCCGCTCGATCACGAACTCCTCGATCACGAGGTAATCGACGCCGCTGCGCCGGGCGAATTCGATCACCGTGTCGTAGTCGTCGTCAGGCAGCTGAACGTGGCGCATGCCGGCGAAGAACGGCACATAGGCCTTGCGGTCCATCACGGTCGCGCCGGGGCGCCCGTTCGCGCGCAGCCACTCCCCCGCTGCGCGCATCTGCGTCATGGGTCCGTCGTCGAAGTCGCGCGCAATGCGTCCGGGCCGATCCAGCCACACGACCACCAACCCGGCGACGATCAGCATCGCGACTCCGGCGGTCGTGACGCGGGCGCGTGCCGGCCAACGCGACATGAACCACGCCGCACCGATCGCGGCATAGGTCGCGAGTGCCGGCACGAACAGCTGCGAGAATCGCAGGTCGACACCCACCGCGAGCAGCGGCAGCACGAGCAGCGGGGCGAGCGCCGCCGCCAGCGGCCCCGGCCGCGCGAGGAGCCCCGCCACGCTGAGCACCATCAGCGGCCACGGCCACACCTCGAGCACCCGCCCTGCGTGGCCCCCGAGCCTCGGCAGATAGCGACGCGCGATCTCGGGCCCCGCCCAGCGCACGCGCTCGATCAGCGAACGCTTCGGCTCCGCCTGGACCGCGTCGCCGACGCGCCACTCGACGTCGCGGCGATGTTCGAACGGCGGTCGGACCAGCACGCTCTTGGGGGAGAGCGTCGGCTCACCGCGCTCCCAGGTCAGGTAGCCGGCATACGGGCCCGCGATCAGCGCGAAGCCCGCCAGCAGCCGCACGGCGCCGCGCATCCCGCCACGAGCGAGCAGCGCGGCCACCGGCGTGATGACCAGCGCCTCGGGGCGCACCGTGTATGCCAGCCCCAGCGCCGAGCCGCCGGCCATTCCGTGGCCCCGTTCGAGCAGCAGCAGTCCCGCGGTCGCGAACGCCAGATACGTGGTCTCGGTCATGATCGGCCCGGCGTAGACGGCGAGCAGCGGGTGGAGCGCCACGAGCGCCGCGGCCATCGCGGCCCAAGGCCGCGACACCGCGCGGCGCGCGAGAAGATAGACGAGCGGGATGAGCGCCAGCCCGGCGGCGAACGACAGCGAGCGTCCGGGCAGCTCGCGGCCGGGCACCAGCAAACCGATCGCCGCGATCAGCGCCGAGTAGCCGTGATGGGCGGGGCCGATCGCCTTCTCGCCGCCGCGCAGCGCCTCGGCCATGCTCACGTAGAGCGGCGAGTCCATGGTGATGCCCGCGTTGCGGGTCACGAGCCACCATCGGAGCGCGGCGCCGCCGGACACAATCGCGGCGACGACCAACGCGTCGATGCTCCACGATTGTCGCGTGCGTCTGGCAATCATCGCGTCCGCGCCACTTCGAAGATCGCGATCCCCGTCATGGGTCCCTCGTCGCCGCCGAACACCATCCGCAGCCGCCGCTCGCGGTCGCGGAATGCCGGGTCGGTCATGAGCGGCACGAACTGGCGCCGCATACCCCACATCACGTACTCCTCGACCACCAGGTAATCGACGCCGCTCGCTCGCGCGTGCTCGACTATCGTGTCGTAGTCGTCGTCGGGCATGAGCACGTGGCGCATGCCGGCGAAGAACGGGACGTAGGGCTTGCGGTCCATCACGCGGGCGCCCGCGCGGCCGTTGACCGCGAGCCAAGCGCCCGCGCGCCGCAGCGTGCGCATCGGACCATCCTCGAAGTGGCGCACCGAATCGCCGGCGGGTCCCCGCCAGCACCAGACGAGGCCGCCGGCGAGCGCGAACGCCGCGAGCGTGACGGCGGCCCGTCGAGCCGGCCTTGCGCGCTCGGCGGACCACGCCACCAGCCATGCGGCACCCACGCCGGCGTAGATCGCGAGGGCCGGGATCAGCGTCTGCGGGTAGCGGAGGTGGGGCGTGACGCCAAGCATCGGCAGCACGGGGACGATCGCGAGCGGAGCGATCAGGAGGCCGCGATGCCGGAGGGCCCCCGCCACGCTCAGGGCCATGAGCGGCAGCGGCCACGCCTGGAGGATGCGCTCGAGCTGGCCCCGCAGGCGGCCGGGATAGCGCGCCGCCGCGGCGGGCAACGTCTCGCGGGCGCGATCGAGCGGGGAGCGTGCGGGGGCCGTCGCGGTGTCGGCCCCGGCGATCCGCCACTCGGCATCGTCGCGCGCAGCGCCCGATGCGGCGATCAGATTGGTCTTGGGCGTGAGGGTGATCGCGCCACGCTCGAAGCTCAGCAACGCCACCTCGGGGAGCGCGGCGAGCGAGAACACGGCGAGCCACAGCGCCCGCCGCCGCCACGTGGCGATCGCGGGCAGGGCGGCGAGCGCGATGACCAGCGCCTCGGGACGGACGCAATAGCCGAAGCCGAGCAGCGCCCCCGCCGCTGCCGTCCAGCCCTGCATGAGGACCAGCAGCGCCGCGTACGCCACCGCCTGGAACGGGGCCTCGGTCATGAGCGCGCCGCTGTACAGCGCGAGCAGCGGATGGAGCGCCACCAGCGCTGCGGCTGTGAAGGCGCCCCAACGCGGCAGCATCCGGCGCGCGAGCGCGAAGGTGATGGCGATGAGCGCCACGCCGGCGAGCAAGGAGACCGCGCGCCCCGGCAGCTCGCGGCCCGGGAGCGCGAGGCTGGCGAGCGCCACCAGCGCCGGATACCCGTGATGGGCGGGACCGATCGGCTCGGAAGCGCGGCCGAGCGTCTCGGCCATGGAAACGTAGAGCGGCGAATCCATCGTAAGGCCGCTGGTGCGAACCGCGAGCCACAGGCGCAGGGCGGTCCCGGCGAGGAGAACGGCGCCGAGCGCCAGCCCGTCGGCTCGGGACGAGGAGGGTCGGGAAGGTCGGCGCGGGGCGGCCGTCGAAAGCGGGCGACGCATACGTGGTGCGCGGAAGATTGCATCAGGGGGGGCGGCCGGGCAAGTCGGACAACCGGTTGCGCCGGTTCGAACCGGGCTGCAAGTGGGAATCCCTATTCCCGCCCGCCCTCCTCAAGATGGCTGCGAAGGCCCCTTGACCCCCAGGTCGCGGCCGAACCGTACCGGGAACGAGGCTCATCGCTTGAGTTCCGCCGCCCAGCGGTCATCCCCCCAGGATGCGGGTCATCACCGCCTGCACCGTGCCGCTCCAGCCGAGCGGGTGCATCGCGCGCTCGACCTCGCGTGTCGCGATCTGGCGCGTCGCCAGTTCATCGCGTACTTCGGGCGGTAGGTCCATGAACGCCGGCGAGGGGAGGATGCGTCCGGTCCGATCGCGTTCGCGGAAGGGCGTGACCGCAGCCTCGAGCAGGGTGGCGTCATCCATTCGGCTCATGACCACACTCCGGCGACCTCGACCCCTTTGCCCCTGAGGCAATCGGCCAGACTCCTGCGTGCGCGCACGATCTGCTGCAGGAACGTGTTGAGCTTGAGATCAAGCGCTTCGGCCAGCTCGCGGTCCGACCGCGCGCAGCCCTGGGCGACGCGCAGCTCGAGCGCCGCGCGCGGGCGATCGGGGATCCGCCGCAGGCAGTCGCGGATCGCGCGGGCGAGGCTCGGGTCGGGTCCGGGATCGGGCTCGACCGCCAGCTCGGGCGCGTCCTCGAGGCCTTCCAGGGAAACGAGCGTCCCGAGCCTCGCCCGCCGCAGCTCCTCGCGGGCGACGTTGCGCGCGACCGCCAGCGCCATCCGGAGCGAGGCGTTCTCCCCCTCGAAGACCTTCGCCGACGTCGTCGCCATCAGCCACATGCGGAGGAAGGTCTCCTGCATGACCACCTCGAGGTCCACCGCCCGGGCGAAGCGGACCAGGCTCGCACCGATGGGGCGCTCGGCGCGCCCCATCCACTCCGCGAACGCCATGGCATCGCCCGCACGAGCCCTGGTGAACAGCCCGTCGATCCCGCTCATCGGCTCATCGCGGCCGTGAGGCATCCCGCGGGAGCGCGAGGCTCAGGATGATCTGTCGCGGTGCCCGATCGCCGGCCTTTCCCTCGGGGTGGGAGAGCCAGCGCAGGTCGACCGACCGTGTTGCGGCCAACTCCGGGTGGCCCACGATGGCGAGCGCGAGCCGTACCAGGAGGCCGGCCGCGTGCGGGCCCCGCGGGGAGCACTCCCCCGGCACCACTTGGGCGACCAGCCAGGTCACGCCGTCGAGCCACAGGTTGATCTCCCCGTCCGGGATCGCGAACCCGTCGAACGGGGTCTCGAACTCGACCGTGAGTCCGCTGCCCCCGATCTCCAGCACGCGCGCTGCGCCGATCGACACCTCGGACGGCGGGATCCACTGCGGAATCGGGGTCGGGGTCGAGCCGAAGGCTGCGCCGAACATCCTCGCCAGGGGGGTTGCGGACCTCCTTGCGGAGCCGGCGAGCTCCGGGGCCCCGCGCCCCAGACTCATATACAGCGCGGATCGCCCACGCCCCAGGAGATTCAGGGCCATCGCGCGCGGCGGCCCGCCCATGAACAGCCCGCTGCCTTCGGCCGAGACGCCGGCCGGCACTTCGAGGGGCAGGCGCTCGCGGCGACGTGGGAGCTTGGGGTCCACGGAGGGCGCTTCGGCCACTGCCACCATGCTGGTCATCCAGCTGGTGATCCCATGGCGGAGGCCGGCCTGCTCGATCCGGGCATCGAGCGCCTCGCGGTCGCCCTCCCGCGCAGACGCCGCCAACTCCAGGTCGGCGATTCGCTCGCGCCCATAGAGCGCGCCGAGCGGAAGCGACGTCACGGCGAGCGGGGACGGTCCCGGAGTGGCTGCCGATTCGGACGCGCCTGCGGGCAGCACGATGCGCCAGATCCACGCGTCCGCCGTGCCGGCCTCACGGCCGCTCACCTCCAACGTCCCCCCCTCCGGCTTCAGCTCCAGCGAGAGCATCAGGGGCTGGCCGCCGAGAATATCGCGCGGGCGCTCCGGCGCGATCCCGCACACCGCCGTTCCACCGACCGCAAGCTCGGTCAGCACCGGGCGGACCGTCGCCCGGCACAGCCGGCGCGAGGCCTCCGCCGCCGAGGCCTGGTCGGACGCGAACACCTCGACGCCGCGCCCGGCGCGCGCCACCGCCCGGGTGAGCGCGCGATTCGGCGCCGCCCCGACGCCCACGGTGTGGACCCGGGCATTCGCCGGCAGCCGGCGCAGGATGTCACCGACCACCCGCGACTCGAAGCCGATCTCGCCGTCCGTGACCAGCACCACTTGGCGCTGGGAGTCTTCACGCAGCGGGGCGAGCGCCTTGATGAGCGCCGTTTCCATCTCGGTCCCTCCGCCCGCGCCGAGCTCGTCCAGGGCGCTCAACGACTTGCGGAGATTCTCGGGGGTGGCCTTCAGAAGGCCGCGAGAGAGCGGGAGCGGCTGGGACGCAAACGCGATGACTTCGAAGCGGTCGCCAGCCCCGAGGCTCTCGAGCAGTCCGGCGACCACACGCTTCGCCAGCACGAGCGGCTCACCGGTCATGGACCCGCTCGCGTCGAGCAGCACCGTGACGTCCCGAGCGAGCGCAGCGGCGGGCGCCGCCGGCGGCGTGAGGGTGACGAGCGCGTAGCGGCCACCATCCCCGGGACGGCCGGGCCCTTCGACCAGTCGGACACCGACGCGCTCGGCGCAGGCGTTCCAGCGCACGACCACGTCCCGATCGAGACGCGCACCGGCGCGAAATCCCACGCGGGTGGCGCCGGCATCCGCCACGCACTGGATGTCGTGGGTCGAGGAGAGGACGGCGATCACGTCGGGCGATCCGTCCGCCACCGTCAGGTCGAGCTCGATCCGGGCGGGGATCTCCCCCTCCCCCACTCGGTCGACGTCGAGGCGCGCGGCGTCCGTGACCCGGCCGGGCTCGCCCTCGTAGCGCACCCCGACCACCGTCGGGAACCGATACTCCCAGCGCGCGGGTTCCTGTCCCTCGGATGGGACGAAGCCGAGCGGATGGAGCACCTCGATCTCGACCCGCACGGGCTGACCGGGCGGAAGCGAGCCAAGGCGCTGGGTAAACGTGTCGTCGCGATCCTGTTCGAGCAGCCCGGCCGCCCGCCCCTCGAACAGCGCCTTTTCGTACGCCAACTTCGCCACCTCGCGCTTCTCGATTTCTCCCCGGATCACGCGCTCTCCCATGTGGATGGCGTAGCCGATGACCGCCCCATCGGCCGGCAGGGGCAGCGTGTAGAGCACCTCGAGCGGCTCGTCGTAGGGATTGCGGAAGTCCTGCGTCAGGGTGGTGAGCGCGAGCCCACCTTCGGCGCGCGCGGTTATTCGAGCGGATCCCAGCGGAAAGGTGCGTCCGTCCACGGTCACCAGGGCGGCGCCCGGGGCGGCCGGGAGCCTCGATTCCAGGTGTGACTTCGGCATGGTCAACCCTCCTTGGCGCCTTGGTAGGCGGCTGGCTCCGGATTGCCCGGAACGAGCCAGCTCGCCCTGTGGGCGCTACGAGTACATGACCGGAGGGGGTCGGTTTGTGACAGTCCGAACCCCGGTAAGTCGCCCCAACCCCATCGCTTCAACTCCGCCGCCCAGTTGAGGACGATGCTCACCGCTGTCGCAGACGCCTTGATCGCCACCTCCGTGGTCACCCGCACCCGGTCAGCGCCCGGCCGGCGAGTCGATCGCCCGCAGCAGCTGTCGCCCGTAGAAGTTCCTGCTGGTCTCGCGCGCCTGCCGCTCGAGCTCGGCGGTCAGCACCCTCCGCAGTGTCGTGTCGCGCATCACGCGCCCGACCAGCTCCGCGTTGCGCGTGCGTCCGCCGGTGACCAGCCGGTAGGCGAACGAGTCGGCCACCGCGCCGAGCGGACCCTCCCGGCGCACGTAGACCGCCGCCACGTCGTCCACGAACACCACCGCCCAGGCCGGATCGGCGTCGATCAGGTCGACCAGACCGTAACGCTCGGTGTAACGACGGCTGAGCAGCGCGTAGTCGAATTTGTAGCGGGCGTCGAGCTCGCTCCAGCCGGCCGTGGAGGTGATGGTCCGGTAGTAGAGGTCGCGGACCTCCGGGGACGCATCCTCGGGGCTCCCGCTCATGAACGGGAGGCGCTCGCGCTCGGGCCAGAAGTGCCACATCTGGGAGCCCCCCAGATAGAAGTGGTTGAAGCCTCGCCCGCGCACCCCGTGAGCCGCCATGAACTCGCACGCGTGCTTGGGCGTGTGTCGCAGATCGAACGCGACGCCGATCGGTCCCTGGTAGCGGGTCCACTCGCGCCACCCCACCGCGATGCACAGCGCCGAGACCAAGGCGGCGCGCGGCCACGGTCGCGCCAGCGAGGCATGCCGAGGCCACACGCGGACCAGGGCGTCGAGATCGCGTGCGAGGTAGGGCGCGGCCGCCAGAGCGTAGGTGGCGATGAAGCGGCTGCTCGAGAGGCCGAGCACCGTGAAGGCCCCGCACATCATCAGCTCGACACGGTCGAGGCCGCGGCGCCGCCAGCGCCACAGCGCCAGCAGCGGCCAGCCCGCCATCACGAACGGCAGGCCGTTCGCGAGATTGATCCTCCAGTCCACGGGGTTGATCTCTGAGATCACCTGCCACATCGGCTCGTTTCGCCACACCAACAGGTACTGGAATGGACGCGCCAGCGTGTGCCAGCCGTACGGATTCGCGAACGAGACCGCGGCCATCGCCAGGGCGACGAGCCACAGGCGCCGCGTGCCTGGCGCGGCGACGCTGCGCGCCTCGATCATGCCGTCGAGCACGTGGATGCCGAGGACCAAGAAGCCGAGGTAATAGGAGAGGTGGCTGTTCGCCCACGCCCACGCCACCGCGACCAGCCACAGACTGCGGTCCGCGCCCCCCTGACGGCGACTCTCCAGCAGCCAGAGCGTGAGGGCGAACCACACCGAAGCCAGCGTCTCGGGCCGAATCTGCGAGCGTTGCCGGTAGATCAGGGCGCACACGACCATCACCAAGAGGGGTGTCAGTCCCGCCGCCCCGAGCCGCCGCGCCGCGCCCAACAGCAGGGCGAACACGAGCAGCGTGGTGAGCCAGCGCCAGACGAAGAGGCCCGTCACACCGCCCGCGGACCAGAGCATCCAGACCAGCGCGTCAAAGCCCCACGACGGGTTGACCAGTGGCGCGCCGTAGTTCGGCCAGGTAAAGACCTGCGTGTGCGGGACCATCCCCAGCGCCCATATGGCGCGGCCGAACACCAGGTGCTGCCACGCATCGGCGTCGTAGAGATGAAACGAGACCGACACCAGGACACATGCGGCCGCGACCAGCTTGGCGATCAAAGCCGCCGGATGTCCGGGCGACACGGGTGGTGGCGAAGGGGCGCGCCGGGCGCGGGTCACAGCGACCGGGGGCGTGGCCGGCCGAGGCGGGTGCCGGAGGACAGCGACATCGAACCAATCTACCTCAAGCCCGCGGGGCTTGCCGATCGCGACCTCGCGCCCGAACCCGACTCCAGCCCTCAGGCCTGGTCGAGCTTGAGCCTGCGGAGCAGCAGGGCGTACCTCGGGTCGTTGCGGATGGGATCCAGCCGCGGGTGGACGCGAAGGAAGATGATTCCGGACGCCCCTTCATCGATCGCAGTCTCGAGCCAGCGGAACGCCTCGTCGGCGTCGCCGAGGTTGGCGTGGAGTGCCGCGATGCCCCATGAGGAGACGACGCGCCGAGCCCGCGCCGCGATGAGCTCCCCGAGCATGTGGCGCGCCGCGCCCGCGTTCCCCCTGCTCGCCTCCAGGTGTGCCAGCCCGAACGACGGCCCGACCACCGCACCGGCCAGCCGCCGGCCCTCCTCGTATTCCGAGCGGGCTTCGTCGAAACGGCCGAGCGCCTCCAGCGAGCGCGCGAGATCGGTATGCGCGCCATCGAAGCGTGGATCCAACTCGATCGCCTTGCGGTAGTACTCCACCGAGCGCTCGTATTCGCGGGCGTAGTAGTAGGCGT
>Ga0184637_10003312_pt1 | contig 10081 bp, 9 predicted proteins | sample PLM3_127_b2_FD_133143 | JGI IMG/M metagenome (GOLD analysis project Ga0184637, IMG submission 133143) | Groundwater sediment microbial communities from an aquifer in East River, Colorado, USA - PLM3_127_b2 | ecosystem: Environmental > Terrestrial > Soil > Riparian zone | place: USA: East River... | reverse complement strand
CGGCGGGCGCTCGAGCTGCTTGCGCCGCATGACCGCCTGCAGCGCCTGCGGTTCGAGGCGCGCGCGCGGGCGCGTTACGCCTGGCAGGTATTGCCCGCCCTTCACCACGCGCGCTGGGCAGACGTGCGGACGGCGCTCCATCTGGCCGCGACCGGACGCGACGAGATCCCGCAGCCCTACTGAGGCCGAGGAAGCATCCCGACGTGACGCCGCTGCGGATCCTGTTCGTCAGTGCGGACCTGAGCCCCTACCTCACGACGTGCGCGAGACGCGATGCCTTTCGGGCGCTCGGCCAGGACCTCGAGAGCGTCACGGCGGAGGACTTCATCGGTCTGGACCAGCGCTGGCTCAACCGGTTCTCCTACTGGACGCTGCTCGCGCCGCGCACCTTCGCCTTCAATCGGGCGATTCTCGAGGCCGCCGAGCGCATGCGGGCGCAGGTGGTCTGGATCGAAAAGGGGACCGAGGTATTCCCCCGCACCCTGCTCGCCTTGCGCCGCGATCCGTCGCGGATCCTCGTCTACCACAACACGGACGACTGGAAGGCGAGAACGCGCCTACACCGACTGCACTGGCGCTTCTTGCTGCGCGGGCTGCGTCTCTACCACGTCTACTTCACGTCGAATCTGTACAACGTGAAGGAGTTCCAGGAGCTCGGGCTCCGGGAAGTCCATCACATGGAGCTGGCCGCGAACCCGATCTACCCCGAGCCCGAGCCCGTGCCCGAGACGGAGCGAATGGCACTCGGCGCGCAGGTCGGCTTCATCGGCCACTGGGAGCAGACCACCGAACGCATGCTGCGTCGCGTCGCCGATGCGGGGCTCGCGCTCAAAATATTCGGAGCCGGTTGGCAGCGGGCAGATCTCTCCAGCGCGCTCGGCCGCGCGGTCCAGGGGCGCCCGGTGGTCGGCCTCGAGTACATGCGAGCGATTCTCTCCCTCGACGTGAACATCGGGATCGTCTCGAAATGGAATCGCAGCCATACGGCCTCGCGCACCTTCCAGATCCCCGCCTTGGGCGCCTTCCTGCTGCACGAGCGCAACCAGGTGATCACGCAGCTCTTCCGCGAGGGCGTGGAAGCGGAGTTCTTCGGCACGGACGACGAGCTGGTCGACAAGTGCCGACATTACGTCGCACATCCCGAAGAGCGCCGCCGGATCGCCGAAGCCGGACGCCGGCGCTGTCTGGATTCCGGGTATTTCGAGACCGATCGCGTTCGCGACGTGCTCCCCCTGCTCGAGCGCATGGTCGCCGCCAGACGCTGACGAGCGGAGTTCAGGTAGGCTGTTACCTTGCTTGCGAAGACGGCTGCGCGCGATCTGCCGGCTCGAATGACACCGAAATTGACGAGCGGGGACGCCGGGTTTAGGCTGAGGCCCCCCGCGGCGCCGAGTGCGCGATCCCGAAGGCCGATGAATCGTCAGCTCTTCCAATACCATCCGACCATCGGCTACCAGTTCATCCCCGGGCTCCGGACGCGCGAGGAGCACGAGGGCGGCGGTTTTCTCCTGCGCACCAACCAGGCCGGCTTCCGCTGCCGCCACGAGTTCGTCGCGCACAAGCGTCCCGGCACCCATCGGGTGCTGCTCTTCGGCGACTCCTACACGGCAGGCATGGGGGTGAGCGACGCCGCGCGCTACGGGGACGTCCTCGAACGGCTGCTGCCGGACGTCGAGGTCTACAACTTCGGCCTCCCCGGGAGCGGGACCGACCAGCAATACCTGATCCACCGGGAGTACGCGGCGCACTTCGAGCACGACCTGGTCGTGATCGGCGCGATGGTCGAGAACATCCGCCGCGTGGCGTCGCGCTATCGCCCCTATGCCACCCTCGAGGGCGACACCCTGACCCTCGCCAAGCCCTATTTCACGCTGGAATCGGATGGTTCCCTGCGGCTCCACCATGTGCCCGTTCCCAAGACGCCGCTGGCTTCCGAATCCGAGGAGCAGCGCTTCGTCGATCGCTATGGAAGGCTGGTGTGGCTGCGTCAAGCCGTGAACCGACTCGGGCCGGGTCTCAAGGACCGCGTGCAGCGACTCACGCGCTACCAGCCGCTGCCGGCCTATGACAAACCGGACGACCCGGCCTGGCGACTGATGAAGGCGATCCTGGTGCGCTGGAGCCAGGAGGCGCGGGTCCCGGTCGTGATCGTGCCGGTTCCCCTCTACCAGTACGTGGAGAAGACGGCCTCGGCGCGCGCCTATCAGGGGCGATTTCGCGAGCTCGCGGAGCTGCCCGGTGTCACGATCCAGGATCCGCTGCCGGAGTTTCACCGCCATCCGCGGGCGCAGAGGCGTGGCTTCCGTTTCGTGCACGACTGCCACCTCACGCCGTCGGCCCATCGCGTGCTGGCAGAGTCCCTGGCGCACGCCGTGCGGGCCTTGCTGCCGGTGGGCGGATCGCGCGCCGCATGAGCGTCGTCGTTCTCGGCATTTCCGGCTTCTACCACGACGCGGCCGCGGCGATCGTGCGCGACGGCGAGATCGTCGCGGCCGCCCAGGAAGAGCGCTTCTCGCGCAAGAAGCACGACCCGCGTTTTCCGCGTCACGCCATCAACTACTGCCTCGGCGAGGCCTACGTCGAGCCCGGCGAGCTCTCGGCCGTGGTCTTCTACGACAATCCGATCCTGAGCTTCGATCGCGTGCTCAAGAGCCAGCTGACGGTCGCGCCGCGCGGTCGCGAGCAGTGGATCAAGGCGGCCGGGGCCTTCCTCGGGGCAAAGCTCTTCGTCACCCGCTATGTGCGCGACTGTCTGAAGTCGGACGTGCCCGTCTGGTTCACCAAGCACCACCTGTCCCACGCCGCATCCGCCTTCTATCCATCTCCGTATGAGCGGGCGGCGATCCTCACCACGGACGGCGTCGGGGAATGGGCCACCACCAGCATCGCGCGTGGGGATGGCGCTGAGATCGAGGTCCTCGCGGAGATCCACTATCCCCACTCGCTCGGTCTTCTCTACAGCGCCTTCACCGCATTCTGCGGCTTCAAGGTCAACTCGGGCGAGTACAAGCTGATGGGTCTCGCGCCGTACGGCCGGCCGCGCTACGCCGACCGCATTCGCGAGCGGCTGATCTTCGTGAAGCCGGACGGCTCGTACCGGCTGGACATGGACTACTTCTCCTACCTCGACTCGAACTCGATGGTGAACGAGCGCTTCTGCGAGCTATTCGACGGGCCGCCGCGCCGACCCGAATCGCCCATCACCCGGCGTGAGATGGACCTGGCTGCTTCGATCCAGCAGGTCACCGAGGAGATCGTGCTCGGGCTGGCGCGCCACGCTCGCGCGGTGACCGGACTCGAACACCTGTGCCTCGCTGGCGGCGTTGCGCTCAATTGTGTCGCCAACGGCTTGCTGCTGCGGGAGCGGGTCTTCGATGGAATCTGGATCCAGCCCGCGGCCGGCGACGCAGGCGGGGCGCTGGGAGCCGCGCTCGCGGCGTCCCATCGCCGCCTCGGCGTGCCGCGCCGCCTGCCCACGCACGGTCGCGACTCGCAGAAGGGGAGCTACCTGGGGCCGGCGTTCTCGAGCGCCGAGGTGCAGGCATTTCTCGATCGACACGACTATCCCTTCGAGCGGGTCGAGGAGCCGCGAGAGCGCGCGGAGCGGATCGCCCGGGCGCTCGACGAGGGAAAGGTGGTGGGCTTCCTGTCGGGGCGCATGGAGTTCGGTCCGCGCGCACTGGGCGCCCGTTCGATCCTCGGAGACCCACGCCGGGCCGACACCCAGGTGCTCATGAATCTGAAGATCAAGTACCGGGAATCCTTCCGGCCCTTCGCGCCGGCGGTGCTCGCGGAGCGCTGCGCCGACTATTTCGACCTCGCAGACGAAAGCCCCTACATGCTGCTCGTCGCGCCGGTGCGGGCCGAGCGACGCCGCCCGATGCAGCTCGGCGCGTTCGAGTCGGGCAACGACGATCTGCTCGCGGTCGTGAGCCAGGCGCGCAGCGACATTCCGGCGGTCACCCACTTCGACTACAGCGCACGGGTGCAGACCGTTCGTCGCGAGGAGCATCCCGACTACTACGCCGTGATCGAGGCCTTCGAACGCCTCACGGGTTGCGCGGTGTTGGTGAACACGTCGTTCAACGTGCGGGGTGAGCCAATCGTGTGCTCGCCTCGCGACGCGTATCGCTGCTTCATGCGCACGGAGATGGATCTGTTGGTGCTCGAGGACTGCCTGCTCTTCAAGGAGAAGCAGCCGGCCGCGGCCCCGGACGACACCGATTGGAAGCGTGAGTATGAGCTCGACTGAGAACCCGCGGCTGGGCAGGTTCTTCGACAAGCGCCTGGTTCCGCTGGCGAAGCGGCTGCGCGACCGGCGTACGCGGTTCTTTCCGATGGGGCCCGACGCGGAAGCCGAGAGCTACTACCTCCCCGTGAGTCGGGTGGAGCCGGAGTTCATCGAGCTGGAGGGGCCGGAAGCCTGTGAAAAAGCGTTGCGTAACCTGTGGGAAGAGCAGAGAATGCCGGAGCTGGCCGCTCTGGCGGGGCCGCTCCTGGACCTCGCCCTGCGGCTCGAGATCCGTGAGGAGGAGTGGGGCGAGATCTCGCCCTTTGTCTACGTGATGTACTGAGCGAGGCGACATGAATCGCTCCAAGCTCGCTATCGCCTCCGCCTTCGAGACGACCGGATTGAGCCGGAGTCTGCTCGCGCTCCAGCGCGCTGCGCTCCGACCCCATGCGCGAGCCCTCAACTACCACGACGTGCCCTACGCGCTCGCGAGCGCCTTCGAATCCCAGCTCCAGTTCTACGCCCGGCGTTTCGTCTCGATGGGCTACCAAGACCTGCTGGCTCTGCAGGCCGGCGAGTGGCCGCACCAGAAGCCCGGGCTGGTGCTGACCTTCGACGACGGTTTGCGCTCCCACGCCGAGGTGGTGGCGCCGCTGCTCGAGAAGTACGAGATGACCGGCTGGTTCATGGTGCCGACGGGGGTTCTCGGCGAGCCTGCGGAGGGGGGCGGCGCTCCCGCCCATACCGTGCGCGAGCCGACGCTCTCCTGGCGGTCTCTCTTGCGGCTCCGCGACCGTCACGTGATCGGCTGCCACACGTTCAGCCACCGCCGGCTGACGACCGCGCTCACGCCCGAGGACCTCACCCGCGAGATCGGCGATGCCAAGCGGGCGCTCGAAGACGGGCTCGGGTGCTCGATCCCGGTCTTCGCCTGGGTCGGGGGCGAGGAGGAGACCTACAGCGCCGCCGCCGCTGAGGCGATCCGGCGCGCCGGCTTCCGGGTGAGCTTCATGACCAACAGCGCGCCGATCCGACCCGGCGCCGACCTCCTGCAGCTGCAACGCACGAACGTCGAGGCGAGCGATCCGCCGGCCGTGGTGAACCTGAGCCTCTCGGGCTTCTTCGATGCTTGGTACGCGAGCAAGCGCCGGCGCGTGAATCGCCTGACCGCGGCCTGAGCCGGGCCACCGCTCGCGCCCCCGGCGCCCCGCTCATTTCCGGATGGCAAAAACCAGCCCGCGGGCGCGGTCGGAGAGGCGCGAAGCCCAGGGGGCTTCCGCGCGCTCGAAGCGGCCCGCTCCGTGCCTGAGCTCCAGGAAGGAGTGCTCGAAGCGGCGGATCTGCTGCGCTTCGTGAAACTCCCGGTAGATGTCGTGCCAGTACGACTGCGTGATGTGCTCGACGATGTCGAGCCCGAGCGCCGTCGCCAGCTTGGACAGCTCCGGCTCGAGCAGATTCTCTCCACTTCGAAGGATCGGGGCAGCGGCGGCGAGGAACGCGCGGCCACCCTTCGCGAGCATGCGGGGCAGCACCCGGATGAAATTCAGCAGCACCTCCATGCCCATCTCGCCGCCGTAACCGTCGTAGTGCGTGTCCTTGCACTCGGGCGGCAGGAGTACGAACGGGGTGTTCCAGGTGACGAGGTCGAAGAGGCCGTGGGAGGGACCGTTCGCGATCGCGTCTTCCAGATGGACGGCGACCTGGATGCCGTTCAGCTCGGCGTTCAGACGGGTCACCGCGACCGCCCGCGGGTTGATGTCCAGACCGACCCGTTCGTCGGCGTGCGGGCTCACGCTGAGCAGGACGACACCGGAGCCAGGACCGACGTCCAGGTAGCGGCGATGGTGGCCAAGCCGCATCTCACGCATGAATTCGGCCATCATGAACGAATCCTGCCCGACCAGCACCCGGCGCAGGAGCTTCGTCCGTTCGGTATCTCCGATCAGCGTCACCTCGCCGATCGAATAGACGCAGAACCGACACCAGAGGCCGCCCTCCGACTCGCGCAGCAGCTCCCGGTCGATCCAGGCTCGGGTCGCGCCCGAACCGATCAGGGCGTCCCAGTCGGCACGCGGCAGCGACTCGCTCTGGATCAGCGCTCGGTGCAGGAGCTGATCGCGCGAGCTCGCCGATCGGCGGTAGAGGGCCGAGAACGCCGAGGGATCGAAGAGGGTGCTCTCGCCAGCGGTGAATCGGCGCAGGACTCGGAGCTCGTGACCGAAGGGAATGCGGCCCAGCTTGGGCGGGGGAAATCGGCGTGCGCTCCGGATCGGCAGGTCGCGGATCGTCGCGAGGAACTCGGCCCGGAAGGGCCCGGCGAGCTGGTCGAGCCAGTCGTTCTTCTCGACCACGAACGACTCGCGCGGTGCGGCGCTGGGAGAAGCGGACATGGACGCGGAGCCTCCGAGCTCGGGACCCGCCATGATCGGGGCTTCCCCTGCGATCGGTCAAGGGATTCCCGAAGGGGTGCGCTTCTCGCACACGGTCACCGCGATCCGGGCCCAGCTCTCCGGCAGGAAGCGCCCCACGGTCGCGTCGAACAGCCGGATTCCCGCGCTGTAGACGTGATACGCGGGACCGGAGCGGAAGCGCAGGCCGAGCGCGGCCAGCCGTCGCAGACCGCCGCCCCAGTGCTGGATCTTGTCGAACGTGGCGGACGCGATGAAGACCTTCTCCTGGCCGTGATGCTCGCGGACGCGAAACCCGTGAGCCTCGAAGATCGCCAGATTCTCCTCCGGCGTCTGCCAGCCGAAGTGCCCGTCCGAGTCGATCATGAGCTCGCGAAAGAGCTGGGGATGGCGCCGTCTCAAGGTCCGATACAGCGGGCTCTGGCAGTCGAGGTCGTACAGGAAGACGAGCTTGCCGCCGGGGCGAAGCACGCGCGCGCACTCCGCGAGCACCCGCGGCTTCTGATCCGGCGGGATGTGTTCCCAGGCGAAGGAGCCGAGCACCGCGTCGACGCTGGCATCCGGCAGCGGGATCGCGCGCGCGGCGTCCGCCTGGAGGCAGGCCGCGTATAGGTTCGCGATGCCGGCCAGCGACTGGAGCGAGAGATCGAGCCCGATTACGCGGTAGCGGCGGGCGAAGTACGCGACGCCGCCACCGCAGCCCATCTCGATCACGGTCGCCCCCGCCGGCACCCAGCGTCGTACGGTCCACACGTAGCCGCTGTTGATCAGCCAGAGGGGCCACGCCCAGACCGCGCTCTCGCGTCTCGGCACGAAACGGATCGTGTAGAGGTAGCGCCCTTCGTAGAACTCGTCGGCGCCCGGAAGGAAGCGCACCACCCCCCGCTCGACGGGGAAGCGACCGTCACACGAATCGCATCGGTAGACCTCGCCCACGCGGCGGAGCGGAGTCTTGTCGACGGGACACGCTAGTTCGAAGTCGTCGTGCACGGAGCCTCGGAAGGCTGGGAACCTATCACAACGGTTTCATCGACACTGCGCACCGGCGGGTCTCGCCCGCACGTCCGCGTTCCAGGTACTCGAACACCGTTGCGAGTCGCTCCGCATTGCTGTACCCGGCCTCGAGGCAGCGGCGCCGACCGGCTGCGGCGATGCGCAGTCGCTCTTCGGGATGCGCCAGGTAGTGGCGGATCTTTGCGTCGAGCTCGTCCCGGGAGGCGAAGAACTCGACCTCGGAGCCCTCCTCGAACAGGCGCCGATGCTCGTCCGTCCGCTCCGCGAGCAGAAATCCCCCGCAGGCGGGGATCTCGATGCTTCGCGTCGTCTGGAGATCCCGGTAGGCCTTGCGCAGGAAGCCGAGGTTGATCTTCGTCGCGTTCACGGCCCGCGCGTAGTCGAGCCCATCCAGCACCTCGCGACGGATCGCGAGATTCTCGTGGCGGCCGCGGAAGCGCTCCCAGCGCGCTCCGTGGATCGTCACGCGCACGCCCCGACGCGCGAGCCAGAGCATCAGATCGGCGCGCTCTCGCTCGAATGTGCCGACGAACCCGACGTCGGCGCCGAATCGGCGCCGTTCCGATTCGCTGAGCTCGAGCGGGTGATGGATCTCGGGATCGAACGCATTGTCGACGAAGCAGACGTCCCGCGCGCCGAGATCGGGGAGCTCCGCGACGTTGAAGGACTTCGTCGTCACGTGCAGGTCGTAGAGCGAAACGCAGCGCCCCCAGTCGACCGAAGTATTGTCGGGGCTCGCCATGTCGTCCGGACTGTAGGCAACACACAACAGAGACGGTTGCATCGCGCGGGCTCGGCGAAGCGTGCGTGGCCGGATCGCGAGACCCTTGTCTACCCAGAGTACGTCGAAGCGCTGGCGGCGGATCGCCCTCAGGATCGCGGCGTTGGTTCCGTACACGTCGGGAGGGCGCCGGACGTGGTGACCCAGGCGGTAGAGCTGACGGCGCCAGCCGCGATCGGGCACGCCGGCTTCGACGTGCTCCACACGGTGGCCGAGCGAGCGCAGGGCGTTGGCGCGCTGCAGACAGGTGCCCGAGGTGGGCCCCACGTAGAGAATCGGGTGCGCTGCCGTCACGTCGCGCCCCTGGCTCAGAGCGGCACCGAAGCGCGGTAGAGCGTGCCGCGCCCAGAGGCACGGTAGGCACCCATGGCGGCTGGAACCACGCAGCTCGCCCCTTGCGCGAGACGCACGCGCGGTTGCGCATCTGCCGGCGTGAGCTCGACCTCGCCTTCGGTGCACAGCAGGATTTCGACGCTGCGCTGCGCCGCGCTCGCGACCGGCGGCCCGCCGCGCAGGATCACGCGCGCCAGCTCGAACTCGATCGCGGGGGTCCGGTAGCTCTCCCAACCCGTCGCGTCAGTCTGCGCCTGCACACGCTCGGGCCGTTCCGGCTCGAAGCGGAGCACGCGGAGCAGCTCATCGACCGCGATCGCCTTGGTCGTGAGTCCGCCGCGCAGCACGTTGTCGGAGCTCGCCATCAACTCGACGCCCACGCCCTGGAGATAGCCGTGCAGCTCGCGCGCCGGCAGGAAGATGGCCTCGCCGGGCTCGAGCCTGACGGCGTGCAGAAAGAGCGGCGCCAGCACGCCGACGTCGTCGCGGTGGACCTGCTGCAGGCGAGCGATCCACTCGAAGGCGACGTCGTCTTCCGCGCGCTCGGCTGCTGCTCGAGCAGCGGCCCGCACCAGGAGCACGCGCGCCTCGGGCGCGAGGGCGAAGAGCCCGCGCAGCCAGGCGGAGAGCGCCGCGCCCTCCCCTCCCGTCGTAAGACACGCTGCTGCGCGGTCGAGCTCCGGCACCGCGAGCCGCGCGGCGAGCGCGAGGATCTCGCGCGGCGCGCGGAAGCCGCGCAGCGCCCAGAAGGGCGTGAGCGCGCACAGCAACTCCGGCTTGTGGCACGGGTCGCGGTAGCAGCGCTCGGGCGCGTCGAGCGGGATCCCCGCTGCGTTCTCGCTCGCGAAGCCCTCGCGCGCCTGCGCCGCGTCGGGATGCGCCTGGATCGAGAGGGGCCGATCGGCCGCCAGCAGCTTCATCAAAAACGGGAGGCGCCCCGCGAACTTCGCATGCACCCGCGGCCCCAGGATCTCCTGCGGGCGCTCCTCGATCCATTCCAACAGCGAGCGCCGCTCGCCAGCCAGCAGGGCGGTCGAAGGCGCGCTCGGGTGCGCCCCCATCCACAGCTCGGCCTGCGGCGCGGCGGAGGGAGCGGGCCGGCCCAGCAGCTCGGCGATCGCCGTGCGCGAGCCCCAGTCGTACTCCCGGATCCGGTTCTCCAGCAGCGCGATCCTCGGCATCCAGCTCCCCGGCCCGCGAGCCGCGCTAACGGGAGGAGCCCTCGACGCGCGCGAGCTTCGTGCGCAGCTGCGCCATCGCCAGGTGGAACACGACGCCGTGCAGGGCCTCGGTCATGCCCATGTCGTCGATCGG
>Ga0184637_10003311_pt1 | contig 10081 bp, 7 predicted proteins | sample PLM3_127_b2_FD_133143 | JGI IMG/M metagenome (GOLD analysis project Ga0184637, IMG submission 133143) | Groundwater sediment microbial communities from an aquifer in East River, Colorado, USA - PLM3_127_b2 | ecosystem: Environmental > Terrestrial > Soil > Riparian zone | place: USA: East River... | reverse complement strand
CTACGACGCCATCGTCGAGGCCTGCCGCACCGCCTGGAACGATCTCACCGCCATCCCGACACGGCTCGCTTCCATCACACGACGTGACTGGGCCACAGTGTCATGAATTCAGTCGGTTGGTATGATACCGGAGGCAACTCGGATTGCCGCGTCATGCCCCGCGCTCCGAACGCCCGACAAAATCGCCTTCCCCTGCCTGCCTCGCTGCCCGCCCCGGCCCGAACCCCGTCGAGGGCGTTTGAGAGGATCCGCGCCAGAATAAGCTCACCCTTCGCTGCGTTTCCCCAGGCAAACATCCTAAATGAAAAGTTAACTACTTTGTGGAAGTATTTCAGCTTGGCGTCGCAATTTGAAAGTGCGCCCTACACACTCTCTCGTGTCTGTTCCCCTGACGCGATTGGGGGCGACTTGAAGACCCAGCAAGACAACTGAAAGCCTGGGTGCATGAGCATGACTACGAGATTCACCGCGACCGATTCAGGGCGCCAGCAGACCACACCGTCTGGCTCCGGCGACCCTGCGCCAGATCCCCCGGTGCGGCCCGCCCACCGTCGATCGGCAATGATCATTGTTCTTCCGGCCATTGCGTTGCTGGCGCTCTCGGCAATCTCCCGCTATGTCGTCGGGCCAAAGGTCGAGATGCTGCCGCACGATTATTCAAGCCAGGTCGTGTACGATACGGACGCAATGTTCCGTGAATCGCTGGATGCCCCCTGGACAACGACCAAGAACATCGGGCGGCGCAGTGATCAAGTCCTCACCGATGCTGACGGCATCGCCGTGATTCAGAGCAGCGTCGTGTGGTCATTGCTATCCGGAGAGTTGGTCTATCAAACCTCGCACCTGTTCGGCGTCGAGCGCAATACCCGGCGCAACGTGCAAGGTTACGGCGACCAGGACCGCAGCGGCCAGTTTCTTTTCCCGCCCGGCGCCGAGTCTGGGACCTTCGACATATGGGACATCACGTATCCGGGAAAGCAGGTCGCTACGTTCGAAAGATTCGAGACCGTCGACGGCCTGCGCCTCGCGGTGTTCAGCTTTGTCGTCACCGCGGTGGACGACACGGTGAACTATGATTACATGGCCGACGTGCCGGAGCGCTACAAGGGACTCAGCGACGGCCAGGGCACCTACTGGGTCGAGCCGGTCTCCGGGATAATCGTCAATGATGACGACACCGGCCGGACCTACTTTGCTGACCCGGTCACGGGTAAGGACCTCGGCGCTTTTTCCACCTGGCACAATCGATACACGCCCGAAACCCACGCCGCGCTGCTGCAGCAAGCGAAACAATGGCGGCTGAAGATCCTCGCCGCCAAGGTGTGGTTGCCGCTGTTCCTGGCTGCGCTCGGCGTGAGTTGGTCGGTCGCCGCGGCGTTCCGATTTTGGGTGCGGCGGCGGAAGGGGGCCAAGCTGAGCACAAACTCATGAACGTCCGGCGCGCGTCACGCGCCAGCGTAGCACACCAGCTCGCGGCGATCCTGACGCTGTGCGCGGGCGTGTCGGTGCTTGTCGTGGGGTCAATCTCGTATCTAAGCGGCCAAGCGGCGCTCGAAGATGCCGCCAAGGCGGAGCTCTATGCGCGTGCCATCGAGAAGCAGAGATCAATCGAATATTGGCTGGACCTGCGGCTCACCGAGCTTGAGCGCTTTGCGCGCGCGCTCGATGTCTCGGACGCCGAGGTATTCGCGCTGGCATCCGACAACGGGTCGGCGCCGGCAGTGTTGGACCGGCTGCAACAGAGCCTGGAACGCCGGGTGATCGCGGACGATGACTTCTTGGGGCTCATGCTGCTCGAACCGGACCATGGCCGAGCTGTTGCCGTAACCGGCCCGGCCGATCTTGGGCGATCCTATGAGACGCAGCCATTCTTCATCGCCGGCCGCAAAGCGCCTTGGGCCGGCAATCTGATTGACTCCGAAGCGGAGGTGGAACGGAACATGCGAGCGCCCGTGGTAGCCGTACCGCTGCGCTCGGGACCGCTGTTGCTGGGTGTCCTCGCCGCTCGTCTCAATCCGACGGAAATAGGCCAGATTACCGGGCGCAGGTCGGGCCTACGCCACAGCGAGGATGCCTATGTCGTCGATAGCCAAAGGATGTTGCTCTCGATTCCTGACATTCTGGACGAAGGTCCAACGGCGACGACGATCGTCGACTCAGAGGCAGTGCGAAGGTGCCTTGGGCGCACTGATGGTCTCGTCCTGGCCGACGACCACCGGGGGGTTCCTTCGGTCAGCGTCTATCGGTGGCTGGCGCGCGAGCAATGGTGCCTGATTGTCAAGATGGACGAGGCGGAGGCCTTCGCGCCGGCGCGCGGCTTTGGCCGAACCCTGACAATCATCGGCCTCGTCTTGCTGCTGCCGGCGGCGGCGTTGGCCTGGTGGCTGGCGCGAGCAATCACCCGTCCAATCCGCGCCATGCAAGACGTCGCGGAGCGGATCACAGCCGGCCGGCGTGACTTAGTTCTGCAGGAGCAAGGACCGAAGGAGCTAGGCGCTCTCGCGCGCGCCTTCAACCGAATGACCGGGGCTCTCGCCAACACGGAGCATCAGTTGATGAGCCACGCAACGGAACTCGAGGAACGCATCGCCGAGAAGACGCAGGAATTGGCCGATCGCGCTCACGCATTGGCGAGATCCAACGCCGAGCTCGAGCGCTTCGCATATGTCGCGTCGCACGATCTGCAAGAGCCGCTGCGCATGGTGGCAAGCTACACTCAGTTGCTTGGTCGGCGCTACAAGGGCAAGCTTGACGCGGACGCGGACGAGTTCATCGGTTTCGCCGTGGACGGAGCAACCCGTATGCAAGCTCTGATCAATGACCTGCTCAGCTATGCGCGCATCAGCACCAATGCCCGACCGCTCGCGCCCGTGGACAGCGGTACGGCGCTGGATCGCGCGCTCGCCAATCTTCGCGTCGCGCTGAACGAGAGCGGCGCGTCCATTCGACGCGGCGAACTGCCGACGATCAACGCCGATGATGGCCAACTGACACAGCTATTCCAGAACCTCGTCGGCAACGCGATCAAGTTTCGCGGTAAGCGGCCGCCCGAGATAGAGATCGACGCCGTGCGCAAACGGCAAGATTGGGTCTTCCGGGTTAGCGACAACGGCATCGGCATTGACCCGGAATTCGCCGACCAGTTGTTCGTCATGTTCAAGCGGCTGCACAGCCGCGCCGAGTATCCCGGCACCGGCATAGGCCTTGCCATCTGCAAGAGGATCGTCGAGCGGCAAGGCGGCCGGATCTGGATTGAGTCGCAGCCGGGGGTAGGCGCGACATTCTTCTTCACGCAGCCCGTGCGCGACGCCGAGGAACAGCGCGGCGGTGCCGGCCAAGCCGTCGCCGACGGTTCGGCCCCGCATCCCCATGCGCGGATCGCTTCGACAGGGAGGGTGGCATGAGCGCAAGGAATTCCGGCCGACCGATCAACATCCTGCTGGTCGAAGACAACCCCGGCGACGCCCGGCTGACAGTCGAGGCGCTACGCGAGGGCAAAGTGCGCAACGAACTCTGGGTGGTCGGCGACGGAGTCGAGGCAATGGCCTTCTTGCGCCGGGAAAACAACCATAACGGCGCGCCGCGGCCAGACCTCATCCTGCTCGACCTCAACCTGCCGCGCAAGGATGGCCGCCAGGTGCTGGAAGAAATCAAACAGGATCCCGACCTGCGGCGGATCCCGGTCCTTATCCTTACGACCTCGCGAGCGGAGAAGGATATCCTGGCCAGCTACAACCTGCACGCCAACTGCTACATCGCCAAGCCTGTCGATCTCGATGAGTTCATGGAGGTGGTGAAGGGCATCCAAGACTTTTGGCTCACCATCGTGAAATTGCCTCCGGAGTGATGCGCCGTGACCGATAGACCGATCGACATCCTCCTGATTGAGGACAACGCCGGCGATGCCAGACTCATGCGGGAGATGCTCGCCGAGACTGAAATTCCGTTCAACCTCGAGGTCGCCCCGCGACTTGAAACAGGACTCCGGCATCTCGGAGCGCGACGCGCCGACCTGATTCTGCTCGATCTCTCGCTGCCGGACAGCGAAGGCCTCGACACAGTGGGTCGTGTTTGCGACGCCGCACCCTATAGCCCGGTCATCGTCCTGACCGGGCTGGATGACGAGGCCCTTGCCGGCCGCGCGGTGCGCAAAGGCGCGCAGGACTATCTGGTGAAGGGCCAGGTGGGCCCCCCGCAGGTAGGGCGTGCTATCAGATATGCCCGGGAGCGTCACGCGGCGCTCGCGATCCAGCGGCATCAGTCGCGCATGCAGGCGGTGGGCCAGCTCACCGGCGGCATTGCGCACGAATTCAACAACATGCTTGCGGTGATCATCGGCAACGCCGACCTGCTGCTGGGCAACATCGCGGACACCGACCAGCATGGCCAGCTTGAGAGCCTCCTGGCGGCGGCCAATCGCGCCGCCGGCCTGACCAGGCACTTGCTGGCCTTCTGCCAGATACAGCCGCTGCAGCCACGGCTGGTAGATGCCATTGCGACAGTCCGTGCCATTGAGCCTCTGGTCAGTGTCATTCTAGACGGCTTGATAGGCCTGCGGATCAGCGCGGCGCCGGACCTGCGGCTTGTCTTGGTTGACGCCGGACAGCTGCAGACGGCGCTGGTGCATCTGATCAGCAATGGCCGCGATGCCTCCCCGACGGGCAGCACGATTGAAATCACGGTGGAGAATCGGACGATCGATACACACGCCGGGCAGCAATGCGGTCTCGTTCCAGGCGAGTATCTTGCCATCGCCGTGCGCGACCACGGTGTGGGCATGACGCCGGAAGTTCTCGAGCGCGCCTGCGAGCCGTTCTTTACAACGAAGGATGTCGGCAAGGGCACGGGCCTCGGTCTCAGCATGGCCTACGGTTTCGCGCGACAGTCCGGAGGCAATCTTGAAATCGTCAGCCAGGTGGGCGCTGGAACGACCGCGACGCTGCTCCTGCCGGCAAACAGCGAGGCGCTTGGCGACGGATCGAGTCGCTCACTGGACGCGGCGGCTCGCGAAGACTTGCCATTGTCCTGATCGCGGGCCTGAGCAAGGTCGGCAACGTGGCGGTGTAGTAGACGGCTTTCGCCTTAGATCGCACCGCTGCCGGAACACACACCGCCCGTCACCCCGGCCTTGAGCCGGGGCCCATTCCTCAACCGCTCTTGCATCGGATCAATGGATCCCGGCTCGCGCCACTTCGTGGCTTGGCCGGGATGACGAGCGAGTGTGTGGCGGACCCTACCTCTGCCCCGTCAACCGCCAGCGCAGCAGGGCCAGGCGGTCGTTGCCCCAATAGACCTCGCCGTCGATGACGAAGCTGGGCACGCCGAACACGCCGAGCGCCACGGCATCAGTCACCGCGTGGTGCAGCCGCGCCTTGGTGTCGGATGATTTCGACGCCTCGACCAGGCGCCGCGGGTCGAGCCCGGCGTCACGCGCCGCCGAGGAGATGACGGATTCGGTGTCGGGCGCGTCGCGGTCGCCCATCACCACGGCATAGACGCATTTGGCGAACAGCGCGCAGCCCTCCGTCTCGCGCGACGCCTCGTGCGCCGCCAGATTGAAGCGCAGCCAGTCGTAACGCTCCCACACCACCGGTTTCAGTGGGATGTCGTAGTAATCGGCCCAGCGCTGCGCATCGACGTTGCGATATTTGGTGTCGTACTGGCCGGAGGTCGGCGCGCCGGAGAACGGGTCCCATTTGCGCGCCACCATCAGCAGATCGAAATCGAGCGGCCGCCAGGTGACCTCCGCGCCACATTCGCGCTCCAGCGCCTCGATCTGCGTGCTGGCCAAATATGAGTAGCGGCTGTTGAGGGCGAAATAGAAGTCGACATGCTTGGACATCGGCGGTCCCCCGGGGAATGGGATCGTCTCAGATCGGGTTATGGGTGATTAGATCACAGCGGCGCGTCGCTTGTCGCCTGCGCGATCCATGCGCGGACGGCACGACGCCCCCGCCGGGCGCGCAAAGCCGTCGATGATTTGCGGGATTAGCGCGGCATTAGTTGCGGCCGCTCAACAGGCCGCGCGCCACCACCTGGGCCTGGATCTCGGCAGCACCCTCGAACACGTTGAGGATGCGTGCGTCGCACAAGACGCGGCTGATGGCATATTCCTGCGCGTAGCCGTTGCCGCCGTGAATCTGCAACGCATTGTCGGCGTTGGCCCAGGCGACGCGCGCCGCCAGCAGCTTGGCCATGCCGGCGGGGATGTCGCAGCGCCGGTCGCCATCTTTCTCCCGCGCTGCAAAATAGCTGAGCTGGCGCGCGATCATGGTCTCGACCGCCATCCAGACGAGCTTGCCGTGCACGCGCGGGAAATCGAAGATCGGCTTGCCGAACTGGATGCGTTCGCGGGCGTATGTCAGGCCCAGTTCCATGGCGCATTGCGCGACGCCGACAGCGCGCGCCGCGGTCTGGATGCGCGCCGATTCGAAGGTCGCCATCAATTGCTTGAAACCTTCGCCCTCGCGCCCGCCCAGAAGATTCGCCGCCGGGACTTCGAAGCCATCGAAGCCGATCTCGTATTCCTTCATGCCGCGATAGCCGAGGACGCCGATCTCGCCACCCTTCATGCCAGGTGCTGGAAACGGATTCGCGTCCGTGCCGCGCGGCTTCTCGGCCAGGAACATGGACAGGCCGCGATAGTCGCTCGAACTCGGATCGGTGCGCACCAGGAGCGTCATGACATCGGCGCGCGCCGCGTGGGTGATCCAGGTCTTGTTGCCGGTCACCCGATAGATATCGCCGTCCTTCACCGCGCGGGTCTTGAGCGAGCCGAGATCGGAACCGGTATTCGGCTCGGTGAACACCGCCGTCGGCAGGATCGCGCCGCTGGCGAGCTTCGGCAGCCAATGGCGCTTCTGTTCTTCGGTGCCGCCGAGGCGGATCAGCTCAGCCGCGATTTCCGAGCGCGTGCCGAGCGAGCCCAGGCCGATATAGCCGCGCGACAATTCCTCGGTCACCACGCACATGGCGAGCTTGCCTAGCCCTGAGCCGCCGAATTCCTCCGGCACGGTCAGGCCGAACACGCCCATCTCGGCAAGCTGGCCGACGATCGCCAGCGGGATCAGCTCGTCCCTGAGGTGCCAGCGATGCGCATCCTCGCGGTGATCCTCGGCAAAGCGGCGGAACTGGTCACGCACCAACAGCAGCGTCTCATCGCCCAAAGCCGCCTCGCCGAAATCGCCGTCGGCGATCAAGGTTGCCAAGCGCGCCCGTGTCGCCGGCGAATTTCCGGCGCGCAGTTTTTCGGCGCGCGCGGCAAGCGTCGCGAGATCGGCGTCCGAAAGTCCGAGATCGGCGGGCCGCACCATTTCGCCCTGGCTCATCGGCAGGCCGCCCAGGATCTGCGCGGTATATTCGGCGAAGCCGATCTGCAGGATCAGGAGCTCGCGCTCGCCAAGCCGGCCATCGCGCTCGAGCGTCTCCGCCCAATCGAGCGTCGCCTTCAACGCCGCCACATAGGTCGCGAGCCAGGCCAAGCCATGCGCCGCATGCTGTTCGCGATCGAGTGCCGCGGCATCGACGCGGCCGCCGGGCGCCAGCGTGCGAGAGAGCGCGGATTGCGCCCGCGCCAGCACGTCTTCGGTCGCGGTGAGCGCGGCGCGACAGGAAGACATCAAATCAGGCAGCAGCGGCGTGGCCGCCTGCGGCACGGCATTCATGGGACTGGCCCTCAAGTCAGGAATCGACGGCGATCAGCCTTCGATCACGTCTTCCAGGGTGCGGCAGCCGGGCCGCTTGGCCTGGACCAGGACGGCCATATTGCCCGGCTTGTGCTGGTTCTTCCACATCTTGGTATGGGCCGCCGGGATGTCGTGCCAGCCGAACACTTCCGACATGCAGGGGTCGATGCGCCGCTCGACCACCAGATTGTTGGCCTGGCTCGCCTGCAAGAGGTTGGCGAAATGGCTGCCCTGGATGCGTTTCTGCCGCATCCAGACGAAGCGCGCATCCATGGTGAGGTTGTAGCCGGTGGTGCCGGCGCAGAACACCACCATGCCGCCGCGCTTCACCACGAAGCAGGAGACCGGGAAGGTCTGCTCACCCGGATGCTCGAACACGAAATCGACGTCGACGCCCTTGCCGGTGACGCCCCAGATCGCTTTGCCGAATTCGCGGCAGCGCTTCATGTAGTCGTTGTAACCGGCCGCGTCGTCGACGTCGGGCAACTGGCCCCAGCAATTGAAGTCGTTGCGGTTGATGACCCCCTTGGCGCCCAGCGACATGACGAAGTCGCGCTTGCTCTCGTCCGAGATCACGCCGATGGCGTTGGCGCCCGCCGTCGCGCAGAGCTGCACCGCCATCGAGCCGAGCCCGCCCGAGGCGCCCCAGATCAAGACGTTGTGCCCCGGCCGCAGGATATGCGGGCGATGGCCGAACAGCATGCGATAGGCGGTGGCGAGGGTCAGCGTATAGCAGGCGCTCTCCTCCCAGGTCAGGTGCTTCGCCCGCGGCATCAACTGCCGGCCCTGCACCTTGGCGAACTGGGCGAAAGAACCGTCCGGCGTCTCATAGCCCCAGATGCGCTGCGAGGGCGAGAACATCGGGTCGCCGCCGTTGCACTCCTCGTCATCGCCGTCATCCTGGTTGCAATGGACGACGACCTCGTCGCCCACCTTCCAGCGCTTCACCTTGGAGCCGACGGCCCAGACGATGCCGGCCGCATCGGAACCGGCGATGTGGTACTCGGCCTTGTGCACGTCAAAGGGCGAGATCGGCTTGCCGAGGCCGGCCCAGACGCCGTTGTAATTGACGCCCGCCGCCATCACCAGCACGACCACCTCGTCGGCATCGGGCAGCGGCGTTGGCACCACTTCGATCTGCATGGATTGCTCGGGCGGGCCGTGGCGCTCGCGCCGGATGGCCCAGGCATACATCTTGGACGGCAGATGACCGAGCGGCGGAATCTCGCCAACCTCGTAGAGGTCCTTGTGCGCGCCATTGCCGCCCTTGGCATTGCCCTGATGCAGTTTGATCACCGCAGCGGATTCCGACATGTCCCTGATCCTTGTCGCTGTTCCTGCCCGTCCCGGTCGTTGCCGGCCAGCCAGGATCATGCCTTCGCAGGTGCGATTGCGCAATGCAAAATAGTTAGGATCGGTCGCGTTGGCTGGGAAAAAAGAAACTTAATATCAATTGACGCCATGTATTAGCATATTAATTTCATATTCCTGTGTGCGGCGCATCCATAAATTGCTCGATTATTCCCTGGCGCAGACGGCCCTCAGCGCCTGCCATTCCGCCTCGCTCATCGCCGGAGCGCCGGTCGGCGGCTGTTTGGTGGCTTCGATACGCTCATCGAGATCGGGATGGGTGGAGAGAAACATCGGCAGGCCGCCGTGCCCGTCCTTCTTGAACTCCTCGAAGAAGGCCGCCATGCCGTCGGCGCGGATGCCGGCCCGCTTCAGCAGCGCGATGCCGCGCTGATCCGCCTCGCGCTCCATATCGCGGCTGTAGGAGAGCGTCAAGGCGATCTGACCCATGTTGGCCAGCGTGGAATCGCCGAGGATAAGCGTGAAGATCGCGCCCAGGCCGAGCTGATGAATGAGCCCTCGGATCGGATGGCGCAACTCGACATGACCCATCTCATGCGCCAGCACGCCGGCCACCATCTCCGGCGACTTGGCGCGATCGATCAGGCCGGAAAAGACCACGATCCGCTGGCCCGGCACGGCGAAGGCGTTCGCATCCCGGTCGCGCAGCACGAACAACTTGATCTCGCCCGTGTCGCCTTGCCCAGCGGTCTTCCCGGGCCACAGCCGGTCGCCCAATGCCCGCAGCGCCTTGATCCCCTCAGCGCCCGTGCAGCGCTGCGCCTCCGGGAACCAGGAATATTCCAGCTCGGCGCCAATGCGATTCTCCCAGCTTCGCGGCATGCGCGCCGCAAGCTCCGTGGTGGCCCGCGTCCAGCCAAAATAGAGCGCGACCACGGCGACGGCGGCAACCGAACCCCACAGGACGAATCCCTTGAACAGGGTCCTGCGCTCGCGGCTGCGCCAGCGGGCGATCTGCGGCTGCTCGGCCAGGAGCTTCTGCAGATCCGCGCCGGCGGCGAGCTCAAGCCGCTGACCATGATCCG
>Ga0184637_10003310_pt1 | contig 10081 bp, 6 predicted proteins | sample PLM3_127_b2_FD_133143 | JGI IMG/M metagenome (GOLD analysis project Ga0184637, IMG submission 133143) | Groundwater sediment microbial communities from an aquifer in East River, Colorado, USA - PLM3_127_b2 | ecosystem: Environmental > Terrestrial > Soil > Riparian zone | place: USA: East River... | reverse complement strand
TGGTCTATCGTGCAGGCCGCCTCCGTGTTCGCCTCAGCCGCCATTCCCCGATAATAGCAGACGGTGGACGCCTGGGGCGTAGCGTGGCCCCGCTCATGGTTCGGGCAAACCTCACCACGAGCGGTTCGAGCAAACCTCACCACGAGCGGGAAGGGGCGTTGTGCGAACGAGGACGGTGTGCCTTGAGACGACATCCGGCCTCGCTCGTCCTGAGGTTCGCTCGAAGGACGAGCGGAGAACGACGTAAGACCGGGATCCGAGGTTTGCCCGTCCTATCTCTCGATCGGCGCTCCCACCAGCGAGCCCCACTCCGTCCACGACCCGTCGTAGTTCTTCACGTCTTTATAGCCCAGAAGGTGCGTGAGCACGAACCAGGTGTGCGCCGAGCGCTCGCCGATCCGGCAGTAGGCGATGACCTCCTTGTCCGGGGTCACGTCCTGGCTGCCGTAGAGCTCCATCAGTTCGTCGGCGGACTTGAATGTCCCGTCTTCATTCATCGCCTGAGACCAGACGATGTTCTTCGCCCCCGGGATGTGGCCGCCCCGCTGCGACCCCTCCTGCGGCAAGTTGTCCGGCGCCAGCAGCTCTCCCGAGTATTCCCGCGGCGAGCGCACGTCGACAAGCGCTACCTTACCCTTCTCCACCTTGTCCAGCTTGTCCAGCACGTAATCGCGCATCGCCCGGATTTCCTTGTCCGGGCTCCTCGCCTTGTACTGCGTCGGCGGGTGCGACGGCGCCTCCGTGATGAGCGAGCGCCCTTCGTCCACCCACTTCTTTCGCCCGCCGTTCATCAGCTTGACGTTCTCGACGCCGTAATACTGGAGTACCCACAGCGCGTAGGCAGCGAACCAGTTGTTGTTGTCGCCGTAGAGCACGACCGTCGTGTCCTTGTCCACGCCCGCCTGCGACAGCAGCTGTTCGATGCCGTCCTTGTCCGCCACGTTCCGCATCAGCTGCGTCTCCAGGTCCGCTTTCCAGTTCCAACCCACGGCACCCGGTATGTGACCGGTGTCGTACGCCGCGGTATCAACGTCGACCTCGATCAGACGCACCTTCGGGTTATTCAAGTTGTCCGCCGCCCACTGGGTGGACACGAGAGAATCGGGGTTCGCGTATTCGGCCATCAGCTCCTCCTCTGGCTGTGTGATCTCGTTTATCTTGCCGGTCTTGACGTCGTAGATGAACCCGTGCACGTCAATTGAGTTCGGCAGGTAGGGATTGTCCTTGATCTTCTTCACCTGGTTCAGGAGGTTCTGTTCCAGGTCGCCGAAGGCGTAGAACGGGATCTTGCCTGCGTCCTGTCCCGTCTCCTCTTTCAGCCGCTGCTGTAGCTCCTCATCCTTGAACGTCAGCATCTCGCAGTCTGTGTGCTCGATGACGAAGAACGTCTCCGTGCCGAGCAGCTTGTGCGAGATGATGAGCGACCGCAGGGCGTCGTCCGTTACCAGCCCACCCGCGTTGCGGATGAGGTGCGCGTCGCCCGTCCGCAGCCCGAGCATCGGCTCCGGTGAGAGCCGCGCATCCATACAGGCGACGACGGCGAGCTTCCTGCCCAGCGGCATCGGCAGCCCGCCGAGGTTAAAGGACGAGGCGTACTCCTCGTTGGCGTTCACGGCATCCTCATAGACCGGCATGCGCGACCTCCGTCAGTACAAACGCCTCAGGGCAACCGTATCGTAGGAAGAGCCGTCGATTCCGTCAAGTAACAGAAGCGGCCGGCGGCACCAGCGCCGTCGCCGTCCCGGCCGCGACCGCCTCCAACTGTTCGTTCTCGCACCACACCGCGTACACCCTTCGCACGACGGCCCCATCCTCCGCTGCCTCCGCCAGCCGCCCGTTTGCCGTTAGCGTCTCGCCGCATAGCACCGGCCGCAGGAAGGCAAGCGATAGCTTCGCGTTCTCGAACCACTCCTTCCCCAGCACACCCGTCATCATCTCGCTGACGTAGTCCGCCGCCATTAGCCCCTGCGCCACCGTCGTCTCGAAGCCGGCCTTCTTCGCCGCCTCCGGCTGCACGTGTATCGACGTCCCCCGCAGCGCGTTCGCTGAGTCCTCCGAGTACGCCGTCAGCCCTTCCTTCGTCAGCGTCCGCACTACCGCCGTCAGCTCTCCCTTGCGGGCCTCTCCTTCTTCCTTCTTCCTTCTTCCTTCTTCCTTTTCTGTTTTCCCTTCCTCCCTCGCAAACGCCATCGTCAACGTCGACTTCCCGATGATCAGCCCCGTCTCATCCCGCCACCGGGTCTCGAAGACGAACCAGCGACGCCCGCGCCTCTCGTACTTATCGGCGAACCGGCCATAGCCGACCGGCTGCCGGTCCAGCCGCAGCGCCGCTGCCGTCTCGATCTCGTGCTTCGCGTGCAGCGTCCCCAGCGGCACCGGCGCGATGCTATCCAGAAAGCGCACGGCGGCGTTCCCGAGGATCGATGGCGGTGCCACCGGCGGCCCCCAGGGCGACCGCTCCCCGTGCCACGGATGCTCGTTCTCCACCGCCTCCAAGTGCCGCGCGATCCGCTCCCGCAGGGGGTACTTCCACGGCCCGTATTCCTTCCCCACCTCGATTCGCTCGTATGAAAGGTCGGACATCGTGAACGCGATGATAGCAGGGGGCGCGCGCGCGTGTCATTCCTAAAAGCAAGCGGCCGATAAGAACGCTTCTTTCCGCTCGTCCTGAGGTATCGAAGGAACGAGCGGAGCACGCCGATCCGCTTGGCCGCAGACGCACCCTCTATCCAGCCCGCGTCGTTGTATCATGCGAGAAGTACACAGGAGCGCATACGAATGCTCCGCGCCGCCGCTGCCGCTGTCGCCGTCCTCGCCGCCTTCCTCGGCGTCATGTACGTCCGCTTCTCCGGCGACACCGTCCCCGCGCCGCAGCCGACGTCCTCGCCGGCGGCCGTGGCGACCGACGCCACCACTCCTACGCTTGCCGCCCAGCCGGAATTCCTGATCGGCGTCGATGCCATTCCGCTCGAAGTCGGCCCGGAGATGGAAATCCCGCTGGACATCGCTCTCATCGTGGAGACCGGTTGCTGGCAGTGTGACGGGCCTACTACGGGTTTCGTTCGCGTCTACGGCGACGCCAGCGGGGTCCTCCGAACCGATAAACTACTGGACCCATCGGCGCTCGGCCTCGGACCTCGAATGGTCAGCACATCGAAGGGTATCGAGCAGCAGGAACCTTACATTACCGGGTTTGCTATGGCACCAGGCGCTTCCGATATGGTTGTCAGCGTCTGCATCACGGAAACCTGCGGCAGCGGTGGACTCGATTCGTGGAGTGCGGGCTCTGAAACCGTTATCGTGCACTCGACGGATGGCGGCGTGACCTGGGGCGAGCTTGGTCGCCTCGGTGCCGGCGGCTTCGTCGTGGCTTTGGCCGACGAAGGCCGAGCGATCGTTGGCAAGTGGGATGCTGCGAACCGGCCAGCTACGTTCGTCTACTTTCCTGGGCTTGAGCCGATTGATTTGCCGTCCAACGGTTCCTGGCCGGTGGGGTTCCTGGACGGAGAGGTCTTGTGGCTCACTCCTCCAGGTAGCGGCTTGTCGCTCGGAGATCAGCCGCTCGTCTATTTCGGTGAAAACGCTGGTATTGCGTCGGTTGCTGTGGCGCCGCCCAACTCGGAGCCGAGACTCGCGGTCTCGTGGAATTGGCCCGGCACGACCGCGGAGCAGGCATACTTCTTGACTCTCATCGACAGTCGAGGGCGCAGCTTCGAAACGTACGAATTTGGCTCCTTCGCGATGGTAGAGGTCAACCTTATTGCCGAGCTAGCGGGTAACGCAGAAACTCTCAAGTACGGACAGCCACCGGCGACGGCGGGCGCCCATCCGCTCAACTACCTGCCGGCCACCGTCGACCTGTCGACTCGAACCGTCCGGCCGATTCGTCAACCATTCACAGACCCCGATTTTCCGCGCGGCCGCAACCACATCGTCGCCGTCCAGCGCGGTCCCTTCGCGCGCGTCGTCAATACCGATAATACGTGCGTCAACATCCGCTCGGAGCCCGGGTCGGCCGGGCAGGTGGTCGACTGCGCTGCCGAGGGCGTCCTCCTGCAAGACCTGCTCGAACTCCAGTTCGTCGAAGATGCGACCTGGGTTCGCGTTCGCGCGCCTGCCGGAGTCGAGGGCTGGGCCAGCGTGCAGTACCTCGAAGCAGCTCGGCGCTCCTGACGGACCAATCTTCAATTCTTCCCCCTTAACTGTTACCCCGAGGTCGGGGTCGGATGGCCCATCGCGCTATAATCCTCCCGTGAGCCCCACCACCGAGCGCCGCCTCGTCCTCATCGACGGCCACTCCATCATCCACCGCTCCTTTCACGCGATGAAGATGGTCAAGGAGCCGCTCAAGCTGCGTTCGACGGGCGAGCTGATCGGCGCCCCGTTCGGCTTTGCGAATACGTTCCTCCACATGTTCGGCGAGCTCAAGCCCACCCACGTCATCGTCACGCTCGACATGGCCGGCCCGACCTTTCGCCACGAGATCACCGATACCTACAAGGCCACCCGCGTCCCCATGGCGGACGAGGAGCGCGAGGAGTTCGGCCGCCAGATGAAGCGCTGCCGGCAGGTGATCGAGACGTTCGGCATGCCCATCTTCGAGCTCGAAGGCTACGAGGCGGACGATATCTTGGGCGCGCTTTCTGTCCAGGCGGCGAAGGAGGGGATCGATACCTTCCTCGTCAGCATGGACAGCGACATCGCCCAGCTTGTCGCGCCGGCTGTACACCTCTGGATGTACCGCCCCTACCAACGCGATTCGGTCATATACAAAGGCCCGGAGGACGTCCTCGAACGCTACGGCGTCCGCCCGGAGCAGATGGCCGACCTCAAGGCGCTCAAGGGCGATACGTCCGACAACATCCCCGGCATCCCGGGCGTCGGCGACAAGACCGCGATCAGGCTCGTCCAGGAGTTCGGCAGCGTCGAGGCGATGCTCGACCGCGTGGACGAGGTTCAGCCGGCGAAGCTCCAGGCGGCCGTCCGCGCCGCCGAGGACCAGATCCGGCAGAGCAAGCGTCTCGCCACCATCGACTGCGACGCCCCCGTCACCCTCGACCTCGCCGCCGCCGATTTCTACGCCCACTACGACCGCAACCGCGTCCTCGAGTTCTTCCGCGAGATGGAGTTCCGCACCCTGACCGCACGGCTGCCCGAGCCCAGCGGGCGTGCGCCCGCCGCGCCCGCGGAGGCGGCTGCGCCGGCTCCGGCCGAGGCGCGCGTCTCCGTCGTCGACAGCGAGGACGCCCTCAAGAAGCTTGCGGACCGTATCGCCAAGCAGAAGTCGTTTGTGCTCGACATCGAGACCACGAACCGTGAGGCGATGCGTGCGGACCTCGTCGGCCTCTCGGTGGCGCTCGGTGACGGGGAGGCGTTCTACATTCCGACGGGCCACGCGCCGCGCCTGGGCGAGAACGGCCAGCTCCCGGTCGATGCCGTCCTTCAGCGCCTCGCGCCGCTCATCGAGGACGCGGATATCGCCAAGACCGGCCACTACCTAAAGTACGACATCGTCGTCCTCGCCCGCCACGGCGTCCGGCCGCGCGGCATCGCCTTCGACACGATGATCGCTGCCCACCTCCTGGGCGAAGGAGGCGGCGCCGGCCGGCCTGAAGAGGGCGCGCTCGCCCTCGGCTGGCTCGGCTCCCGCCGCCTCGGCATCGAGCTGCCGGACCGCAACAGCCTGCTGAACCCGGGCAACAAACGCTCGCAGCAGATCACCTGGGACCAGGTCGACATCGCCGCCGCAGGGCGGTGCGCCGGCGCCTGCGCGGATGCCATCGCCCGCCTGCGACAGTCACTCGAGCCGGAGCTGGACGAGAAGGGAATGCGCCGCCTCTTCGACGAGATCGAGATGCCGCTCGTCTCCGTCCTCGCCCGCATGGAGCTGAACGGCGTCGCCATCGACACGGGAGCCCTGCGCGAAATGTCCGAATCGCTCACGATGGAGATCCGCCGCATTGAGCAGGACATCTACGACTCCGTCGGCCACGAGTTCAACATCGGCTCGCCGATTCAGCTGTCGCAGATCCTCTTCGAGGAGCTGCGCCTGCCGAAGACGCGCCGCCTCAAGACCGGCGCCTACAGCACCGATCAACAGTCGCTGGAAGGCCTGCGTGGCCTGCACGAGATAATCGAACACATCTACGCGTATCGCGAGTTGACGAAGCTGAAGTCGACATACCTCGACACCCTCCCGTTCCTCGTCCACCCGCAGACCAAGCGCATCCACACCGACTTCAACCAGACCGGCGCCGCCACGGGCCGCCTCGCCTCCAGCAATCCAAACCTCATGAACATTCCTGTTCGCACCGAGCTCGGCGAGCAGATCCGCCGCGCTTTCATCGCCCGCGACGTCGGGCCCGAGCCGATGCTCCTCGCCGCCGACTACTCCCAGATCGAGCTGCGCATCGTCGCCCACATGACGGAGGACCCCGCGCTCCTCGAGGCCTTCCGGCACGACGAAGACATCCACGCCGCCACCGCTGCCCGCGTCTTCGGCGTCCCGCTCGCCGAGGTGACGTCCGGAATGCGTCGCCGCGCCAAGGTCTTCAACTTCGGCGTCCTCTACGGCCTCTCCGACTACGGTCTCTCCGTGCGCGAGAAGATCTCCCGCGAGGAGGCCGCCGAATTCATCCGCACCTACTTTGAGACCTACCCGGGCATCCAGCGCTACGTCTCCGAGACGATCCAGCGCGTGCGCGAATACGGCTACGCGGAGACGTTGTTCGGCCGCCGGCGCTACATCCCGGAGATCCACTCCACCAACTTCAACGTTCGCAACGCCGCCGAGCGCGCAGCCGTCAACATGCCCGTCCAGGGCACGGCCGCCGACATCATCAAGATCGCGATGGACCGCCTTGACGACGAGATGCAGCGCCGCCGGATGCGCAGCCTCATGACCCTCCAGGTCCACGACGAGCTGATGTTCGAGTGCCCCAACGAAGAGCTCGAAGACATGCGGCGTCTCTGCCTCGACATAATGCCCAAATCCCTCGAGATGAAGGTCCCCCTCAAGATCGACACCAAGACCGGCCGCAACTGGGGCGAGATGCAGTACGGCGAGCCGGTGGAGCTCGGCGAGCTGACGGGCGCTTAAGGCCCAATCGCTGCTCGGACAGCCCGGCAGCGCCGACGTAACTTAACCATCGGCAGACTGTGGCGTTTTACGTACAGTGGACGGACGCTGCGCCTCGACTCTGGCGGTGCTCGCACTGGCCGTTGCCTCCGCCGGCCTCGTCGCCTGTAACGAGGCCGAGTCGGTCGTTATCGAGAACAACACATCGCGCACCGTGGTCGTTTACGAAGACGATGTCGCGACAGAGCTGATCAACTCTGGCCTCACGAAGGAGTTCAGCTCGCATCAATTCCGCGGCACGCTGACCTTTGCGGTCCGGTACCTCTGCGACGAGGACGTCTGCGATCAGACGGTGCTTGCCGAGCGCACCTTCACCTGGGAAGAGATGGAGCAAACCAGCGGTATCACGATCACTGTAGGCGGCGCCACCCTCGGCGAGCCGTAAGGCCTTTGAAGGCGCGCCGGATGTAGCGGGGCGCCTTCAGGCCTCCATCGCTCAGTTTCCTGCACATCCCTTGCTCCTTGCTCCCGTCTCCTTGATCCTTGTCTCATGCCCGAACTACCCGAAGTCGAGACCATCCGCCGCGACCTGCTCCCCCTCGTGCGCGGCCGCACCATCAGCGAAGCCTGGGTCTCCCCGAACGCGCCCCGCCTCGTCCAGCTCCTTCCGCCGGAGGAGTTCTGCCGTCAGATCGCCGGACGCCGGATCGAGGACATCTCCCGGCGAGGGAAGTATCTCCTCTTCCGGCTCGACATCGGCCTGCGCTGGGCCGTACACCTCCGCATGACCGGCCGCCTGCTGCACGACGCGAACGCCTGCCCGGAGACGCCGTACCTGCGGGCGACATTCCACCTCGACGACGGTGCCTGGCTGTGCTTCATCGATTTGCGAAAGTTCGGCACGATGTGGCTGATCGATGAAGAATCTCTCGTCACCGCGAAGCTGGGACCGGAGCCGTTGGGCGATGAGTTCACGCCGGCTTACCTGCACGCGCTCCTGAAGCGGCGCTCGGCGCCGGTCAAGGCCGTCCTGCTCGACCAGGGCGCCATCGCCGGTATCGGCAACATCTACGCCGACGAGGCGCTCTTCATCGCCGGCATCAACCCCAGGCGCGCGGCCAACACGCTCTCGAAGCAGCGCGCCGCCCGCCTCTACGAGGGCATCCAGGAAACGCTCGAGGTCGCGCTCGGAGATCGCGGCTCCAGCTTTCGAGACTACCTGGACGCCAGCGGTCGCGAGGGCGGGCACCAGCTGAAGGTCAAGGTCTTCCGCCGAACGAATCTCCCGTGCTACGTCTGCGGAACCCCCATCCGGCGCATCAAGCTCGGTGGCCGCAGCACCCATTTCTGCCCCAAATGTCAGCGCTAACTCGGCGCGATCCGAATGTAGCGGAGCGCTTTCAGGCCTCCACGGCCGCCGGCGAATACGCGCGACCCGAGTGGCCGCCGGTCGTAGACGCAATGAAGCCCCGCCCTTGGGGCGGGGCTTCAGCTTCCTTCCTGTTGCCTCTTACGGCCCGCTTCTCGTCCTAGAATCGCCCCGGCGGCGAATTGAACCCCTCGAACGGCTCTTCCTTGATCTCCCACCGTTTGACCTTCATGTTCCGCGATGACTCGAGGTGAATATCGATGCGGATGTCGACGCCCTGGCCGACGTGCTCGTTCTCATCCGGACCATCTTCGGCGTGTTCGACCGGTGTCGCGGCCGCTTCGTCGGTGGTCACTCCGGCTGTATTCTCGATGGGGCCGGTGTCATGCACAAGGCCGCTGACTTCGTCCGGCTTGCGTCCGTTCGAGTGGACCTTCCGCGGCGGCTTCTCATCGCTCTCGTCGCCGTTTGCGTCGCGGCTGTCTTCTTCAATCGGGGCTGGCTTGTACCCGTTGCCGTTCGTGTGCACGCGCGTTATCGACCCGCGCAATTCAATGGACGGATGTCCCTCGGCCATCTCATCGCTAATGGCAGCGGTTTCGTCTTCGATCTCTCCTTCCAACGCGACCGCGTCTTCGACCACCGGGGCGGTTGACGGCGCCTCTGGCGATGCGTCGTCCAGGATCGGCGCCGCTTCGAGCACCTTTTCTAGGGCGAGCTCGATCACGACCTCAGGCTCTTCCGGCGTCTCCGGCTGCGCGGCCGGCATCGCCTCCGGCTCCTGTACCGCCGGCTCGAACCTCGGCCGGGTCTCCTCCGGGGCCTCCGGCGCGGCGGCCACCGGCTGCTCCTCCACGGGAACCTCTTGCGCATCTTCGCGGAACAACGCTCGAAGGCGCGCCGGACGGGCCTTCGCCTCCGGCTCGCTGCCGCGGTCTGCCGGCCGCTTCTTCGCCGAGCCCTCCACCCAGGAGGTCAGCTCGAAGGAGTCATCGATTCCGCCCATCGGATCAGCAACGCCGGTGTGAGCGTTCGGCGCTTCCTCGAACATGTCGCGCGCCTCTTCATCGGGATCCAGCCGCTCGATCTCCATGGCGAGCGGCGCCGGGGGCGGCGACCACACGTCGTTGCTGGGCACCTCGGTCTCGACATCGTATGCGGTGCCGGGCGGGGCCGAAGGCGTCAGGATCATCTTGCCCCAGGGGTCCGCCGTCAGCCTCACCGGCACGGCCCAGTACAGCATCATCACGCCCAGGTCCGTCCCGTGTCGCACCTCTTCACGCAGGAACGCCTGCGCCGGCTCCATGTCCACAAAGGAAAAGAGGTAGACGACCCCATCCCGCGTCACGTCGCGGATCATCACTACTGCCTCCGGCGCGGTCTCCGACGGACCATCCAGTCCAGAGTCCGGCGCCCGAGTCATCGCCCAAAAGGCGATGATCCCGCCCTGGCTCTGGTTGGGGAACCAGTAGAGGACGAAATCAGTCGCCGACACGGCGTCGGGGAAAACATGCGTCTTGAAGGATGCCCTGCCGGAAGCGTCGTTGACCAGCAGCATCAGCGGCGGGCCGCTGCCCAGGCCCCCAGCATCATTGGTCGCTTCCTCCCGGTCTGCTACCGCAGTGCCCCCTCTA
>Ga0184637_10003309_pt1 | contig 10083 bp, 8 predicted proteins | sample PLM3_127_b2_FD_133143 | JGI IMG/M metagenome (GOLD analysis project Ga0184637, IMG submission 133143) | Groundwater sediment microbial communities from an aquifer in East River, Colorado, USA - PLM3_127_b2 | ecosystem: Environmental > Terrestrial > Soil > Riparian zone | place: USA: East River... | reverse complement strand
CGGCTCGCCGCCAGCAACGCCGAACTGGTGAAGCGTGTCGCCGATCTGTGCGGCAAATATGACCGGCATCCGGCGAGCGCCGCGGAAGCGCGCGCATTGCTGGGCCTGCGGCCGGCCTGACGGCGATCAAAGGCCGAACGTCAAAAGCGGGGCGGCGTCAGCGTTTTCAGGAAGCGGCGGACAACCTCGCTGGCCCGATCGTCCATCCAGGTGATGTGATGCAGGCCGCGATTCTCGATGACAACGGATTGGCCGTATTTGTGGTTCGACATGTAGTCGCCGCAAGTGCCGGCATTTCCGGCGCGATCAAACCACGGATCGTAGCGTGATACCAAGGCCAGGATCGGAATATCGGCCGGTGTCTTGAGGCCGGCGACCTCGTCGGCATATTGCGCGCCGCCGCAGGTCCAGCCGGTGATCACCACGCCGCGAAATTCATGACCCGGATAATTGGCGGCGGCCATGGCGCCCTCGCCGAGGCCATAGAGGATGATGGCGGACTGGTCGACCCAAGACAGCTTGCGCAGTTCCGCCAGGGCCACCGCGATCTCGGTCTGACGCTGGGCATAGGCGTCGGGGTTTAAGCCGGCGACGAACTCGAAACGGACGCAGTCGGACTTGCGCGCGCGGCTGTCGAAACTGTCCGGCGCGAAGACGGCGAAGCCGATGGCGGCCAGTTCCTCGATGTCGCGGACCGCCTCGATCTTCAGCCCCGGGCAGTCGTGCAAATAGAGGACGACCGGCAGCTTGGCGCCGGCGGGCATTTTGGAAAAGAAGCTTTCGATATGGCGCAGCCGGCCGAAGATTCCGCGATGTCCTGGCCCCGCGACATTGGATCCGATCTGGACGATGGCGTTGCGCCAGGCCTGAAAGGCCGCGGGCGTCAGGTCTACGCTCTTGGCCGGCGGCTTCGGCGACATGGCGGCAAGGCAAGCGACGGCAACAACGAGCGCCGCCGGCCGAATCGCCGCAAGGAGCCGACTCACCCGCCCAGGCTGAGTGCGCGTTCGATCCGTGATGGTCATGGCGACAGGATCTCCGTCTCCGGCAGCATCCCAGCATAGCCCGGATCGGCGGCTAGATCGACCAGTCGCCGAGAAAGGGGTCCTTTGGCGCGGCTCGCGGCGGCGATGGCGGGCCGACGGGGACCGTCGGCGGTTCTACGGCCGGCGCGGCGCCCCGCGGCAGTCGCCCCAAGGCGTCGACGATCTGAGCCACCCCCGCGACCGCGCCGAACACGCCGTCTTCCACCGTGACCATGTGAATGGCGGCGCGGTGCGCCTCCGCATCGCCGGAGCCGCAGGCGTCGCCGGCCAGCAGGCATTCGAAGCCGCGATCATTCGCCTCGCGCAAGGTGCAATGCACGCAGACGTCGGTGGTCACCCCGGCGAAGATCACGCTGTCGATGCGATGCGCGGCGAGGATCGCCGCCAGATCCGTGCCCCAGAAGGCGCTGTTGGCGGTCTTGTCGACGATGAACTCGCCGGAAAGCGGCGCCAGTTCGGGGATGATGTCGAAGCCCGCTTCGCCGCGAATGAGGAAGCGGCCCAGGGGTCCGGACTTGCCGATCGACGAAGCGCCGGTGGCGACCCGTGCGCGCGTATGGGGCGGCAACTCCGCAAGATCAGGGCGATAGCCTTGACGCGTATGGATGATGGTCAAGCCGGCCTTGCGGGCCGCGTCCAGCAGGCGCCGCGCCGGGCCGATCGCGGCGCGAACGCCGCCGAGGTCATAGCCCATGCCGGCCAGGTAGCCGCGCGGATCGAGGAAATCGCGCTGCATATCGATCAGGAGCAACGCCACGCGCGCCACGGCGAGGCCAGCATACGGAAACGACCGTGGATTGGCGGTGATTTGGATCATGGTCTTGGCCGGCACCTGGGATCGATCGGGCACCATCATGGCAACAGCTTAGCCGCGCCGCCAGCCGTTTCATCCTGCCGCGCGGGAGGAGCAGCCGAACCGGATTGCGTCAATTGCCGGCGAGCTGGCCGAAGGCGGCGGTGGCATCGACGCGACCGGCGCCGAATTGTGGATCGCGGTTGGGTGGGCCGAGATCAGTGGCGGTCGCTTCCATGACCTTGCGCAGCTGCGAGGGGGCGAGGCTATCGTCGCGCGCAATCATCAGCGCGGCGAAGCCGCTGACATAGGCGGCGGCCATGGACGTGCCCGACATGTAGTCGTATCCGCCGCCGGGGTCGGCGACCAGGATGTCGACGCCAGGCGCCGCAAGGGTGACGTAGCTGCCGCGATTAGCATGCTTGTAGAGCCGATCCTTGCCGTCGGTCGCGGTCACGGCGATGACGCCGGCCTGAGCCGCGGGATAGGCCGGCGGCGCCTTCGGTCCGGCGTTGCCGGCGGCGGCGACCACGACAATGCGGGCCAGCAGGGCCTGCTCGACGGTCTGCGTCACCAATCTGTCCTGCGGCCCGGTCAGGCTGAGATTGATGACGCGCACCGCAACGTCGATGGCGCGGCTGATGCCCTTCGACACGTAGTAGGAGCTGGATCGCGCCGCGGCGCCGGAGCCGCTGGATTGATGGAAGGCGCGGATCGCCACCAGTTCCGCATCAGGGGCCACGCCATCCAGCCCGTTGCGGCCAGCGATGATCCCGGCGATCGCGGTGCCGTGCGCTTCCGCGGTGGGACGCGTGTGGTTCTTGATCACGTCAATCACCGAGAGGCGCACGCCGGACAGGGCCGGATGGGTGACGTCGACGCCGCTATCCACCATCGCGACCCTGACGCCGTCGCCCTTCGTCAGGCTCTGGACCGAGCCGATCTGCAGGCGCTCCAGCGCGTATTGCGTGCCGGGGCTGCCGGAGCCCGACGATTGCAAGGTCGATTGCGCGCCGAGAAACTCCAGATTGCGCTGCACCCAGAGCGGCCGCGGATCGGCAGCCATGTCCGCGAGCACGGCTTCATAGGGTTGGGTGCCGGCAACGCTCAGCAGGAAAACATGCGCGCCAAGGCGTGCCAGGCGGAAATAGTCAGTGACCGTGCTGCTATGGTCGGCGGCGAATTGCGCGCCGATCTCAAAAGGATCGGTGCCGCGAAACACCACAATAGCCTCGCCCGGAAAGAATGCCGGCACGTCAGGTTGATCAATCAAGGGGCCGCCTGGGACAGCGAGCTCGCCTCCGGGATTACTCTTGTTGCCGCCGCCGCAGCAGCCGCCATCGGGAGGTGGCGGCGGCGATGGGCCACTGCCGCCAGGACCGCCGCCTCCGCCGCCACCACCGGCGCCGCCATCGCCAGGAGGTTGCGGCGCGATCAGCGGCAGATCGGGCGCCGGGCTCGAAATGCTGACACCTTCCGCGCCGGCCGGGCGCGCGCCAATGGAGAGCGTGGCCAAAGCCAGGCCAAACGTGGCAACCGCAACCATTGGCAGTCCGCGCCAGCGCAAGTGGGCGATCTCCTTCCGCGCGCGAGCCCGATGGCTACGAGCCGCGCAGGACCGATTGGACCAGATCTTTCTTCGCCAACATCTCGGCCATCGCCGCCGAGACCTTGTCCGGATCGGCGGTCGGCAATTGCACGACAAAGGCGTTGCCGGGCTTCGGGCCGTCGACAATGACCGCGTCGAGCGTGGTCAGCAGATCGCCGATATCGCCGCTGGTCGCGGTTGGCTGAAAGACGACGATGAGCTTGGAGCCGGCGTCGATGCCAGTCATCCCGGTTGCGGTTCCAAAGTCCGTGCCAGACTCTGTTCCTGGGCCGGGCCGGTAGAGCTGCGTGCCCATGACCACAAGAGCGACGCAAGCGGCGGCAAAGGCGACCTGCCAGACCAGACGGCGGCCGAACAACGCGCCGACCCAGTCCGCGCCCGATGCCGTCTCCTCGACCTTCGGCGCGCGCAGTTGGCGTGTCGTCTCCACCTGCTGCAGCAGGCGTTGCAGGTTCTCCGGCGGCGGCGGCTCGACCGCTTCACTGCCGCGCGCGACGGCATCGCGTTCGCGCTGCACCTGGGCAAGCTTCTGCGCCAGATCCGGCATCGTGCTCAGTGCCGCCTCCAGCCCACGCGCGTCTTCGCGCGAAATGCGGCCGGTCACGTACCATGGCAGGAGCTCTTCGACATCCTGCGGCTCCACGGGACCATGGGGTTGCTTCACGTTTCTCATGCCGCCGCTCCCTGAATGCCTTCCGCCTCGAGCAGCGCCTTCAGCCGCTGGCGGGCGTAGAACATGCGGGTCTTCACGGTGTTCTCCGGGCAATCGAGAATCTCGGCGATCTGGCTGACGCTGAATTCCTGGAAGTAGGCCAGTTGCAGCACCACCCGATGATCCACACTCAGCCTTTCCATGAGCCTGGCGATCGCCATCGCAACATCCGCCTCGGCCAGCCTCACATCGGCCAACGGGGATTCGTCGGCGATCTCGGCGGCCGCTTCGTCGTTCAGTTCGACCTCGCGCCGGCGCCGCAGCCAGGAGATCGCCTTGTGATGGGCGATCGCATAAATCCAGGTCGCGACAGAGGATTTTCCCTCGAACCTGCCGGCCTGGCGCCAGACATCCAGCATGGTGTCGTTGAGGACATCCGCCGCCGCCTCCCGATCGCGGAGCGTCTTGACCAGGAAGGCGAACAGCGGCCGTTCCAGCCGGTGATACAAAGCCGCGACCGCCTCCTGGTCGCCCTGGGCGATGCGCGCCAGCAACTGACCGTCGCTAGCGGTTGCGTCCGCGGCTCTCGCACTCAGCATGTCCATGCCGCTCATCCGTCGCAGCTCAGCCCTCGGCGGTTCGACGTCGCCGATGCCTTTTGTTCAAGTGATTGTTTTCTTTTGGCTTTCGGTCCACCGACAAACTACCGCAAAATGGCCGGGATTGTATAGGGTGGGAACCGTGCCCGGGACTGCCCGGCTGCCGGGCCTCCAGCTTGAGATCGATTGACAGAATCCGGGCCAAAGGGCAACTAGTGGCCATCAAATCCGCCAGCCATCCACCCGGATATGCACAATCCCCGCGTGTGGCGGCCAGCCCGAAGCCAGCCGTCCCCTTGACCACAAATGCCATGAAACTCAGGTATTTCTTGCCGACCACCCATCGGGAGCGCCGGCGTTCGAACCTCACCTTTGTGGAGCCGGCCGACATCGTGGTCATGTGGTCGCCCAAGGCGGCTTGCACCACGGCCATAACCTGGGCGTTCCAGCACAACGGGCTGCTGGAGGAGGCGCTCGGCTTCGGGCCCTGGATCCATCGCTACCGCCTGCGCCGCTACCAGAAAACCGAGCGGTATCTGGGGCGGCTTCGCCGCCTCAGCCAGCACAGCCGCTACGTCGTCAAGATCGTGCGCAATCCCTTCGAGCGGGCGGTAAGCTCGTTCGTGCATGCCTATCGCCACGATTACGAAGATTTCGCGTTGCGAGAGATGCTGGGGCGGCCGGTGGACCGGCAGCAGCGCTTCTCTTTCCGAGAATTCGTCGGTCTGCTGGAGCGCAGCGATTTGACCCGGTGCAATCCGCATCACCGCCTGCAATCGACGCCGCTGGAGCGCCACGTCCTGTTCGGGCTGAAGCCGCATCGGACGATCAAGATCGAAGACGGGTTGGAGCGCGCGCTGAGCGAGATCGAGCGCTCCTTCAACCTGCCGGAGACCGATTTCGCCAATCCGGTGTTCCGCTCAGGCCATCATACGTCGCGCGCGGCATCGGCGGAGTCGGCGGCGGACCGCAAAGATCTGTGGGGGCCGGTTTTGCCGCCTGCGGCGGCGTTCTATGACGACGACCTGATCGATCGCGTCGCGCGGCTCTATGCCGAGGATTTTCAGCGCTACGGCTACGACACCAAATTGCCGAGATGAGCGACGCGCGCTGGAACATCCGCGCCCGCGTTGGCTTCGCGGCGCGGCGTCGTGTTAAACTCGCCAAAAGCGTTCCAGCCGCAAGACCATGATACTGTTCCATATCCCCGGCATCGATAGCGGCGACCTGCGCTTGTGGCGGCGCACCATCGTGCCGGCCTATCTGCTGCGCCGCGCGGGCGTCATGGCAAAGATTGTCGTCGGCGACGTGCCGATTTCGGATTTCGCCGGCGCATCGGCCATCGTGCTCGGCGGTTCGATCAGCGCGATCAGCGTCAAACTGAGCCAGGGGGCGCGCGCCGCCGGCCTGCGCGTCATCCTGGATATCGCCGATACGCGCCCTCTGACGGCGGATGTGGCGGCCGCTCGGTCGGTCGCGCAAACGGCGGACATGATCATTGTCGGCAATGACGAACTGGCGGCGCTCGCGGCAACGCGGCTTGGACCGCAGTGCCCATCGCGCGTGATCGCCGGTGCGGCCGCGCGCGGCATTGATGTATTGCGGGCGCTGGCGATGTTTCCCGGGATCGGCATCATGCTCATTGCCGATGCCACCAGGATACGGGTGATCGATGCGGTGCGTCGGCTGCGGCACCGGATGCGCCAGCGGCGGAAAGCGCCAGCGGCCGCTGGCCCCTGCATTGTCTGGTTCGGCGACGGAAACGGACTCAATCAGGAAGGCGGCTTAGCTGAGTTGATGCTGGCGGTCGGTGATCTGGTCGATCTTAGCCAGGACGTCTCGTTCCGGCTGCGGGTCGTCGGGACGTCACGGCGATTGTTCCGGCGCACGATCGGCCGGCTGCCCATCCGGACGGAATTCCGCCGCCTGACCGTGCCGACGCTGGCGCACGATCTGCGCGGCGCCGATCTGTGTTTCCTGCCCAGCGGCGGCGATCCGGCGAGCAAGGCGCGCTCGGCCGCTCGAGCGGAGATTGCGCGCGGCCTGGGGATTCCGGTGCTGACCGTGCCGCACGGCGGACTTGCGGCGATGCCACACGTGACGCTTACGTCGGAGTGGCGGTCGGCGCTGCGATCGATTCTGGCGGGGCAGGTGGCGCGCGCCGAGGCGCCGGCCGTCGCCGAGACTCAGGCGATTTCCGAAGCGTGGCGGGGCGCCGTGACGGCGGCGGATCTGGCCGTGCCCGCGACCTGTTCGGACAACAAGCCGGATCGGCTGCGCGTGATGTTCCTGCTGCAGCAGTTCCAGGATCTAGACCTGATCTGTCCGGTCGCGGAGGCCGCATGCGCGAGCCCGGACCTGGAGGTGCGCGTGGCGATCCTGACCAAGATCGCCGTTCCGGCGACCCGGCGCCTGCGGGTGCTGCGCGAGCGAGGAGCTGAACTGGTGTTCTGGCATGGGCGGGAATTGGTCGCCGGCAAGATGATGATCGCGCCGGGGGATTTCGATGTGGCGGTGACGGCGTCGGACGGCTCCGGGCCCGGCGCGCGCTATGCTTCGGCCTTCGTCCGGGCGGCGAATGCTGCCGGTGCGGTCACGTTGAACATACAACACGGCCTGGACAATTCCGGCCTGACTTTTGGCCCGCCGCCGGCGCTGCATAAAACGCAATTCAACGCCGGTTTTGTCCTGACCTGGGGCGACGTCGAGCGCCTGACCGAAGCGGCCGATCCCGCGACGCGGGCCAAGGTCATCCCCGTCGGTTGCCCGAAACGCCACCTGCGCCGGGAGGACGCGGCGGATTTCCCCCTGGCGGGACGACAATTCATCGCCGTGTTCGAGAATCTGCATTGGTGGCGCTATGACGGCGAATATCGACGCCGCTTCGTTCAGGATCTGATCGACTCCGCTATCGCCGCGCCGGACCTGGTCTTTTTGCTGAAGCCGCATATGGGTGGCCGCTGGTTCACCAAGGAACAAGCGGGCAGGCGCCTGCCGCCAAATCTGATCGCCGCCGATCCGGGGGCGCCGCAATGGCGGCGATTCACCGCGGATAGTTTTCTGGCCCATGCGGCCGGCGTGATCACGACGCCGTCGACCATCGCGCTTGACGCGGCGCGATACGATCTGCCGACGGCGCTGGTGGCCTACGGGATCGAGGCGGAAAACTACGCCCCGCTGTTCCGGATCGAGCAAGGCGAGGATTGGCGCGCTTTCGTCCAGCAGGCGCGGACCGGCAGCCACGACATGACCAATGTCAGAACCTTTCGTGACGCCGTCGTTGTCCCGGGCGATGCCGTGGCGCGGATTCTGGACGTCATCCGCCTGGCCGCCAGCGGCGGGTCCCAGACGGAAATTCTGACCGGCCTGGCGCGCGAGGGCCACACCGCGCCGGCCTAGTCGGGCCGCTTGTTTCCGCCGTCCGCTTGCATTAAGGCTGGACCGAGGATGCCCGGCGGGGATCGGCCGGGGGAAATCCATGCCAGGGGAAATCCATGCCAGGGGAAATCCACGCCAGCTCCGGGCAATGTCAAAATTGGGAAGCGCGATCATGGGGCCAGTCATCAATTGCGCGGTCTATGAGGGCGGCCTGAAGGTCCGCGATCTGGACATCAACAGTCCCGAGGATATGAAGGTGGTGCCCGGCCGGGTCATCTGGATTGGCTTGCATGAGCCGAGCCAGGAACTGCTGGCGCAACTGCAGAAGGAATTCAACCTGCACGAGCTCGCGATCGAGGATGCCTACAAGGCGCATCAGCGGCCGAAGATCGAGATTTATGGCGAGACCCTGTTCGTCGCCATGAAGACGTTCCAGCAGGTCGCCAATGACTTTGCCATGGGCGAGACCTGCATGTTCGTCGGGCGCGGCTATGTGATCACCGTGCGCCATGGCCCCTCACGGTCCTATGCGGCCGTTCGGGCGCGCTGCGAGAGCTCACCCAACATGCTGCGGCAGGGTGAGGATTTCATCCTCTATGCGCTGATGGATTTCATCGTCGACAATTACTTCCCGGCGGTCGACGAGTTGGAAGAGCGGATCGAGGAGTTGGAGGAATCGCTGTTCAGTCCGGGCGACACCCGCGACGAGCTTGCCGAAATCTCCACCCTGCGGCGCGAGCTGACCGAGCTGCGCCATGCGGTGGCTCCGCTACCCGACATCTGCCAGCGCCTGATGCGCTTCGACGTGCCGGTGATCGATCCGCACTCGCATCCCTATTTCCGCGATATCTACGACCACGCCGTCGTCCTGCTGGACCGTATCGAGCAGTTGCGCGAGGGCGTGAAGACCGTGGTCGAAACCAAGATGCTGCTGTCCAGCACCCGGCAGAACGAGGTGACGCGGAAGCTGGCCGCCTGGGCCGCCATGCTGGCAGTGCCGACCGCCGTCGCCGGCATCTACGGCATGAATTTCGACAACATGCCGGAGCTGGACTGGCGCTACGGCTATTTTCTGGTGCTCGGGTTCATCGCGGCGATCTGCAGCCTGCTGTTCTGGCGCTTCAAGAAGGCGGGTTGGCTTTAGACCTGCCTTACATAGAACCTGCCTTACATAAAGCCCGCCTTACATAAAGAATGGCACCAAGGTCGAGATCAGGCTGTTCAGGGCTTCCCACTTCCGCGGTGGCGAACGGAGCAGGCTGTCTTTCTGATAGGCCTTGTGGAAGTCGATCGGCTTGGTGCTCTGGCCCTCCGCCGCGTCATAGGCCTTGATCATTTCGTTGGCGATGGCCGCGTAGCCGATGGCGGAGGGGTGCATGTTGTCCAGCCCGGCGATGCCGCCCTGGAATTTCAGCGTCGACGAGGCGAAGGGCAGGTTGGTGATGCGCTTCACCAGCTTGCCGCCCTTCTTGATCTCGATGGACCTGGAATCGCCGTAATGCTTGCTGTCATAGGCCTCGATCCCGCCGAAGAGGTCGACCGGTACCAGCTTGATCGGCGTGCCGGCCAGCTCGGCCCGGATTGCCTTCACGGCTTCGTCGTTGGCGGTCTTGATCACCGCATCATAGGCCTTCATCGCCTTCGGCGTGACCGGCGCCCGTAGCGCCACCTTGGTCGAATACTCGCCGTAGTATTTGCCGTTGAGCGCCTTGCGCGTCGCGTTGTTGATGAAATCCTCGTCCTGGTATGGAGCCAGGTTCGGCACGGCGCGCGGGCGGATCAGCGTGTTGAAATAGACGAACTTCAGGTCGTTGCGCAGATGCGCGGCCAGAAACTGGCCCAGGCGCTTGGCCTGCCGCACGATCTCTTGCGCGCCGGGGCAGGTGGCGAAGTCGAGATCCTTGTCGTCATAGGCGCCGAGCATGCCGAAGCGGAACAGGCCCTCGTTGGCGCCGATATTGATCAGCAGCCGCTCCGGCAGGCGCGAGGCGACCTGGTCGAGCTGG
>Ga0184637_10003307_pt1 | contig 10085 bp, 5 predicted proteins | sample PLM3_127_b2_FD_133143 | JGI IMG/M metagenome (GOLD analysis project Ga0184637, IMG submission 133143) | Groundwater sediment microbial communities from an aquifer in East River, Colorado, USA - PLM3_127_b2 | ecosystem: Environmental > Terrestrial > Soil > Riparian zone | place: USA: East River... | reverse complement strand
GGAGACCCCGGAGCACGCGCGCGGTCACGGTCGGTGAAGCAACCCCAGCCTTTCGGGCCGCCCTCCAATTCCGGCGCTCCCCCATGGCGGTCATGGGCCCAGGGCCGAATACCCCCTGGGCGGCTCACCCGAAGCGTCTGGCTGCCCAGGCCGCTTCCTCCCAACGGGAAGCCCCTGGAGTCACCGACTTGGCCCGACTCGCGTCGCCGCTGCCGCTCTTCGCCGCCCTCCTGCTCGTCATCTCCACGAACGCCAGCGCGCAGCTGAGCCCCACGCTCGAGCTGGACCTGGTCGCGGAGAACGGGTTCATCTCCTATCCCCAGACCCACGCGAGGTGGGCCCGGTACCTCGTCGGACCGAACCGCGACAGCGCGGCCAACGACAACGTCACCATCGGCAACTGTGGCTGCCTCCTCGCGACGCTGGGATCGATCGCCCAGTACTACTACGGCGCCAACTCGCTGCCGCTCGCCCCCTGGCTGGAGCTCTACACGGGCCAGACCACGCTCAGCTTCTCTCCGCGGTATCTCGACCTCTTCCTCATGTACGGCGACCCCGGCGACGCCACACCGCCGGCGACGGGCTGGGGCTACAAGCAGCTGCCGGTCGGGACCTGCGGGACGGCGCCCAAGCGCTGGGCCCTCGAGGTCAGCGCGCGGCCCAGCATGACCGTCGATCCCGTCACGGGACACGTCTTGAACAGCACGCCGAGCGGCCTCCGCTGGATCCCGCACGACCAGGTCGGGCCGCGGGAGTTCGAGAAGATCGACGCGAACCTGCTCGCCGGAAGGCCGACCATCGTCGTGATCGAGATCCCCACGGCGTCCGGAGGGACGGCCCTCCATGCGCAGCTCGTGGTGGGCTGGGACGGCCCCAACAACAACTACAAGATCATGGACCCGGCCTGGCCCACCTTCCTCGACGCGCTCAGGCCCGGGGCCGGCGACGTCGATTCCTACACCTCGTGGCTCACCTCGGTGGTCAAGGTCTTCGACGTCGAGACCGTGACCGTTCCCACCTCGGAACAGGTCCGCCTCCTCTTCTACGACGACCCGGGCCCCATCGAGCTCCTCGTCATCGCGCCGGACGGGCGCCGCACCGGCTACGATCCTGCCCTGGCCCGCCACGTCCGCGAGCTGGAGTCGGCCGAGGCCTATGCCGTCGGCGCCTGGGCCAGCCCGGCGGGTCCGCTCGCGGACGCCGAGCCGGCCCGCTTCCTCGAGGTGACGGATCCGGCCGACGGCAACTGGCGGTTCCAGGCGACCGGGACGGGAGACGGCGACGCGCCCCTGACGTTCTCCGTCCTGCGCGGCGGGGTCGAGGACGTGCTGCTCGACGTGGTCGCCCCGGTCACGCCGGGCGCCGCGGTCAAGTTCGAGGTCTCCTACCGGCGGCTGGGCCAGCGGACGGTCACGCAGGTTGCCGACTTCACTCCGGAGGCGCGCATCCTGGGTCCCTCCCGCACACGGACCGACGAGCCCATCGACCTGGACGGCCGCGCCTCCTTCGACGCGGACGGGGTGGTCTCCGCCTACCTGTGGGACTTCGCCGACGGCGCGACGGCCAGCGGAGCGCTGGCCCCCCACGCCTGGTCGGCGCCAGGCGTCTATCCCGTGCGACTCACGGTGACGGACGCCGGCGGCGCCACGGGCTCGAAGCTCATGCAGGTCATCGTCACCGGGACCTCGCCGACCCCCGGAGGCTGGCTCACCGAACGCGTCAGCACCACCTCCTCGGGCGGGCAGGCCTCCGGCGACTCCGAGCAACCCCGCATCTCCGCCGACGGCCGGTACGTGGCCTTCGAGTCGACCGCGACGGACCTCGTCCCGCTCGACTTCAACGGCGTGCCCGACGTCTTCGTGAAGGACCTCGCCACCGGCGCCATCGAGCGGGTGAGCGTCTCGTCGACCGGCGAGGAGGCCGCCGCCGGCATCTTGCCCATCGGGAGCAGGGCGCCCACCATCAGCGCCGACGGCCGCTTCGTGGCCTTCTACTCCTACGCAGACAACCTCGTGGCGGGAGACGTGAACGGTCAGCCCGACGCGTTCGTCCACGACCGGCAGACGGGCGTCACGGAGCTCGTGAGCGTCTCCTCGACGGGGGAGCAGGGGAACGACCGGAGCGGCTTCGCGGCGATCAACGCGGACGGCCGCTTCGTCGCGTTCGGCTCCGCGGCCTCGAACCTCGTGCCTGGCGGAAACGGCCTCGACAACGTCTACCTCCGCGACCGGCTGAGCGGGACGACCGAGCTCGTCAGCGCCGCCGACGACGGGACGCCCGGGGCGAACAACAGCGGCCCGTCCGGCGTCAGCGCCGATGGGCGGTTCGTGGCGTTCGAGTCCACGGCGCGCAACCTGGTGGCCCAGGACATCGGGCCCTGGTGGCACTCCTTCGTCCGCGATCGGCAGGCCGGGACCGTGGAGGTGGTGAGCCTGACGGACGGCGGGAGCATCGTGGGGCACCACGCCTGGCGGCCGTCGATGAGCGCGGACGGCCGGTTCGTCGCCTTCGAGTCCGCGTTCTATGCGGTGGCGGACGACGGGAACGGCGTCGCCGACGTCTTCGTCCGCGACAGGCTGGCGGGCACGACCACGCGCATCAGCGTGTCCACCTTCGGCGCCGAGGGAAACGCGGCGTCCGTGTACCCGGCCATCAGCCCCGACGGGCGCTGGGTCGCGTTCCACTCCACCGCGAGCAACCTGGTCGCCGACGACACCAACCGGACCGGCCCGCTGCCCGCCGGGGTGGACGTCTTCCTGCACGATCGGGAGACCGGGACCACCGAGCGGGCCAGCGTCACGACGGAAGGGGTGGAGGCGCTCCCGGACGCCAGCCTGCGCGCGTTCGCGTCGGTGGCGCTCGGCGGTGCCGTGGTGTTCCCCTCGGCCGCGACGAACCTCGTGGCGGGCGACGACAACGGGACCTTCGACGTCTTCGTCCACCGGCGCCCCGCGCTGCGCCCCGTGGCGGACCCCTCCGGCCCCTACGCAGGCTGGGCCTCCGGCCCGGGCGCGCCGGCGCACCTCACCCTCGATGCCCGGCGCTCGTACGATCCGAGCGGCGTGCCGCTCACCGCGCGGTGGGACTTCGGCGACGGGACGCCGATCGCGGAGGTGGCCGCGGGCTCGCCGATCGACCACGCCTACGCCGCGGCGGGCCAGTTCACCGTCACCCTCGTGGTGACCAACGGCACGCTCGAGTCAGAGCCGGTCACCACCACCGCAGGCATCCGCGCCCCACAGCCTTCCACGGCGCGCACCGCCGCCATCCCTGCCTGCGGCGCCCCGGGCGCGACCGTCCGGCTGCACGCGCGCGGCGCGCCGCTCGCATCCGCGGCGGGTGGCTGGGACTTCGGCGCAGGCGTCCCGCCGCCGACCTCCACCGCGCAGCCCGAGGCGACCCTGCCCGTCGCGTTCGCCGGCGCGGTGGGCACCCGTGAGGTGACGGGAGCCGTGGACGACGTCGAGGTCGACGGCGGCGTCGAGATGACGACGCGGGTCACGGTGGTGCTGCCGGTCGATCTCACCCCAGGTGACTACGCCGTGTCGGTGGGCGACGCGACGCCCACGCCCTTCGCCGTCCCGTGCCCGCCCGAGGCGGCGCCGCGCCCGCGGGCGCGCGCGGGAGGCCCGTACCAGGGGGTCGCGGGCGCCGCCGTCGCGCTCGACGGCTCAGGCTCGTCCGCGCCCGGCGGCGCCGCGCTCCAGTACACCTGGGACTTCGGCGACGGCGAGACGGGCACGGGCGCGAGCCCGCAGCACGTCTATGCCGAGCCGGGGACCTACCTCCTGACGCTCGTGGTGAACGACGGGAGCCGCTCCTCCATCCCGGTCGTGCGCGGCGCGAGCTACGCGCAGGTGGTCGTCGCGCCGTCCGTCCCGAGCGCGCCCCCGGCGCGGTCGGAAGCCGGCGGCGGCTGCGGCTGCGGGCAGGGCTCCGCGGGAGCGCTGGCGCCGCTGTTCGCCGGGATCGCGCTGCTGGCGCCGTGGCGGCGGCGCCGGCGGCGGTGACGCCGGTAATCCCCGAGCAGGTCCGAGAGCGGCGCCCTCGCCAGCGCGGCACCGGCGCTCCCGGCTCAGGACGCCGGCCGGATGTTCTGGTTCATCCGGAAGAGGTTGCCCGGGTCGTACTTCGCCTTGAGCTGCGCGAGGCGCGCCAGGTTCGATCCGTACGCCCCCTGGACGCGCTGCGCCTCGTCCTCGGGCATGAAGTTCACGTAGACGCCGCCCGTCGCATGCGGGGCGAGCGCGTCGAACAACCCGCGCGCCCACGCGATGCACCGCTCGTCGTCGGACGGCGCGCTCCATCGCGTGTGGACGTTCACGATGAACTCCACGTCGCGGTGCGGGTACGCGGTCGCCGCGGCGGGCACGCGGTTCACCGCGCCGCCGAGCTGCGCGATGAGCACCTCGCAGTCCGGCGTCGGCAGCCGCGTCGCGTGGTCGAGCATGACGTCGATCGCGCCGTCGCCGAGCGTGGCGAGGTCGTGCGACTTCCAGTAGTTGCGTAAGCCCGGGGTGAGGAGCGGGTCGAGCGCCGTCTGCCACCCGACGAACGGCACCGGGCCGATGACGTCCGCGTATGGCTTCCCGAGGGCGCGCAGCGGCGCCAGCGCCCGCTGCCCCGCCTCGAGCTCGCCGGACCAGCACGCGGCGAGGACGACGATCTCCGTCCCGTGGACCTCGGGGGGGAGGAACGGGAGCGGCGGCGCCTTGCGCAGGACGGCCCATGCGGTGAGCTCGTCCGGCGCCTCGGCGGCGAGCCGCCGGTAGGCGCGGAGGAGCTCCTTCGCGCCGGCGAGCGGGTGGATGACGAGGCCGGCCAGGACCTCCGGTCCGACCGGGTGGAGGCGGTACTCGAAGGACGTCACTACCCCGAAGTTCCCACCCCCGCCGCGCACGGCCCAGAAGAGGTCGGGGTTCTCGCGCTCGCTCGCGTGGAGCAGCTCGCCCTCCGCGGTGACGACGTCGACCGCGAGCAGGTTGTCGACGGTGAGCCCGTGCTTCCGGCTCAGCCAGCCGAACCCGCCGCCCAGCGTGAGCCCCGCGATCCCCGTGGTCGAGTTGATGCCGAGCGGCGTCGCGAGCCCGAACGCCTGCGCCTCCCTGTCGAACTCACCGAGGGTGACCCCCGGCTCGACCCGCGCCGTCCGCGCGGCCGGGTCGATTCGCACCGACTTCATCGGCGTGAGGTCCAGCAGCAACCCGCCCTCGCAGCTGCTGTTCCCGGCGATGTGGTGGCCGCCGCCGCGCACCGCGAGGACGAGGCCGTGCTCGCTCGCGAGCCGCACGGCGCGCCTCACGTCGGCCGCGCCCGCCGCGCGCAGGACGGCCGCCGGGTGCCGGTCGACCATGGCGTTCCAGAGCGTGCGCGCCTGCTCGTACCCGGGTTCGCCGGGGAAGCACACCGCGCCGCGGAGCTGCGGGCGGAGCGCCTCCAGGGCTTCCCGAGGAAACGCCTCCTCCCGCGCGGCTTCACGTCCCTCGCTCGCTCGCGCGCCCTCGGGCCGCGATTGCCCTACCTGCCTCTCGTCCATGTCCGACTCCTCTCTCTCGAGCCGCCGCGGCGTCACCGCGGACGATCACCGTCACGCCGTGCGCGCTCGACACCGGTCGCGCACCGCGGGCGTCGACGTTCTTACGTGGGGGAGCGCCCCGGGTTACGCGCGAACGGGGCGTCGGTCGACAAGCGATCGTTCTACGAGCTTGCTTGCTCCCCCGTCCGTCGGCTCGGACGGGGTTGCCCGGTCGCCCGCTCACCTCGCCGGCCAGGACGGGAAGCGATGAGCGCCCGGGCTCGGGCGCCCGCTCCGGGGGTGCTCAGTTGACGAGAGGCGAGCGCCCCGCGAGCTCCTTCGCGCACTCGTCGCATTCGCACCCGGTGGGCGGCGGGTCGACGAGGACCAGGCGGGCGTCCACGTAGTGCTCCGGATCGTAGCCGGCGTCCGGGTCGGATCGCGCGGCGATGACCTGGATGGCCGACGCGCCCCAGTGCACCTGCTGGCCGCCGAGGAGCGGGGCCGTCGCGTCGTTCAGGAGGTAGTGTTCGTGGTGGTCGCGCTTCGCGGCGCGGAGAGGGTAGGGCCCCGCTCCGGTCTAGTGGATCCGCAGCGCGAGCTTGCCGAGGTGGTGCTGCTCGATCTCCCGGTGGGCGCGCGCCGCTTCCTCGAGCGGGTAGACCCGTCCGAGCTCGACGTGGAACGGTCCGGCGGCGATGAGCCGGTTGAGCCGCTCGAACGCGTCGGGGCTCGGCTCGCCGTCGTACGCGAGGAGCGTGACGCCCTCGGGCGCACGCGGCTTCGGCTCGACGCCGTTCGGGTGGGCGATGCGGCCGCCCTTCCGCAGCGTGGCGAGCGCGGGGGCGAGGCTCTCGCCGGAGACCAGCACGAGCGCGGCGTCCAGGCCGCCGGGCGCGAAGTCACGGGCGGCCCGTGCCACGTCGTCCCGCTTGCCGTCGACGGCCGCGTCCGCGCCGAGCTTCCCGACGAGCTCGACGCCGTCGCGCCCGGAGGCGACCGCGAGGACCCTCGCGCCCATCCGCTTCGCGAGCTGCACGGCGAGGTGCCCGATGCCGCCGCTCGCGCCGTACACCATGAGCGACTCCCCGGCCGCGAGGTGCAGCTGATCGTCGAGGCCGCGCAGCGCGGTCACGCCGTCGGCGCCGAGCGCGCCCGCCTCCTCGGCGCTCAGCCCGCGCGGGATGGGCGCGATCGCGTCCTCGTCGAGCGCGACGAACTCGGCGTAGAACCCACCGTCGAAGGAGTACGCGTAGACGCGATCGCCGACCCGGAAGCGCCGCACGGCACCGCCCACCGCGACCACCTCGCCCGCGCCGTCGTTCCCGATGACCCGCGGGAAGCCGCTCCGCCCCAGCTTGACCTCGCCCGAGCGGACGTAGGGATCCCAGACGCCGATCCCCGCGGTGTCCAGCCGGATGAGGACCTGCTTCCGTCCCGGCTTCGGCACGGGGAGCGTCTCGGTGTGGAGGACCTCGGGCCCTCCGTAGCGGTCGATCGCCGCCGCCTTCATCTGCGCAGGGATGGATGCTTCCATGGCCGCTCCTTCCGGTGAGCTCCATGGTCCGCGATAACGCGGCGGCGGCCCGATGCACGGCTTCCTGATCCGATCGCGCGCGATCGGGTCACGCGCTGGCGCGAGCGCGGCACCGGAGGCCGACCTGCGAGCCGCTCGACGAGCAGCGGGGCGGGCGGCCAGCGGGACGACGCGACGCCGCGCGGCGCGCTCGCGCGGCGCCGCGTACGAGCAGCCGCGGGCAGTGAAGTCGCCCGGCCACGCGAGGCTCCTGCGCCGTGCTCCAGCGCGCGCGTCGCCGCCCGCATCCCGCGCCGGCGCGGGAACGCCGGCGCGGGGTGCGAGGAGCGGCGCCGTAACTGGCGTCGACGCCGCACGTATCCGCATTCAACCGACCGCGACGAGACCGATGCCCGGTCCTCGGCGGCCGCGAAGGAGCCCGAGATGGAGACCATGACCAGCGCCACGCAGCCCACGAAGCAGCCCCGCAAGCCCATGCCGCTCAACGGCGTCGACACCCCGACGCTCTTCGCCACGCTCGACGCGGTGAGGCAGCAGCCCGAGCTCGCGAAGTTCCAGTTCCGGGCCATCAATCGATGGCAGCAGGGCACCCACAGCCGCAGCACGCTGGAGTCCTTCCACGGGGCCGGCGCCGAGCGGAAGCACGTCCGCGAGTTCACCTTCGACGCCGACCACCCGCAGGTGCTGGTCGGCCGCGACCAGGGTCCCACCCCGGTCGAGTTCCTGCTCCACGCCATCGCCGCCTGCATCACGGCGGGGATCGGCAACATCGCGGCGGCGCGCGGCGTGACGCTCTCCGAGGTCGAGTCCACCGTCGAGGGCGACATCGATCTGCGCGGCATCCTCGGCCTCTCCGCCGAGGTCCGCAACGGCTACGAGCAGCTCCGGGTGAACGTCCGGATCAAGGGCGACGCCTCGCCGGAGAAGCTCCGGTCCATCGTGGAGCAGTCCCGGGCCCGGTCGGCCGTGTACGACGTCCTGACGAACGGGATCCCGGTCGCGGTCTCGGTGAGCGCGGGGTGAGCGACGTCGATGCCGCCGGCCGTCCGCGCGCACGCGGAGCGGACCGGCGGCATCCAGGCCCGCGCGAGGGAGAGGCGCCATGAAGCGCACGGACGTGGTCGTGGTCGGGGGTGGTCAGGCGGGGCTCGCCGTGAGCCGGGTGCTCTCCGACCGAGCCTTCGATCACGTCGTCCTCGAGCGCGGGCGCGTCGGCGAGCGCTGGCGCTCGGAGCGGTGGGACTCCCTTCGCCTGCTCACGCCCCGCTGGCAGGCGCGGCTGCCCGGCTGGTCGTACCGCGGACCCGACGCCGACGGGTACATGTCCCGCGACGAGCTCGTCGCCTACCTCGAGGCGTATGCGCGCTCGTTCGCGGCCCCGGTCGAGGGCGGCGTGACCGTCGAGCGCGTCGAGCGGGACGGGGCGGGGTACCGCGTCACGACGAACCGGGAGATCTGGCAGGCCGGGAGCGTCGTGATCGCCACCGGACACGCCGATCGCCCGGCCGTGCCCGCGTTCGCGTCCCGGCTGCCGGTCGACGTCGCGCAGGTGGTGCCGACCCGGTACCGCAACCCGGGCGCCCTCCCCGAGGGCGGAGCGCTCGTGGTGGGCGCCTCGGCCACCGGCGTGCAGCTCGCCGCGGAGCTCCACCGCTCCGGGCGCCGCGTCACGCTCGCCGTGGGGCGGCACCTGCGCCTGCCGCGCGTCTACCGCGGGCGCGACGTGATGGCCTGGCTCGACGCCGCCGGCGTCCTCGACGAGACCGCCGCGGACGTGGCGGACCTCGAGGCCGCGCGCCGCCAGACGTCGCCGCAGCTCCTCGGCGCCCCCGATCGCCGGACGCTCGACCTGGGCGCCCTCCGCGACCTGGGCGTGCGGCTCGTGGGTCGAGTCAGCGACGTGCGGGACGGCCGCGTCCTCCTGGCGCGCGACCTCCGCCGGAACGTGGCGGCCTCCGAGGTCCGGCTCGAGCGGCTCCTCCGCCGGATCGACGCGTACGTGGAGCGCAGCGGCCAGTCGGGCGTGGTGCCCGCCCCGGAGGCGGCCCGCCCCATCCTCGTGCCGAGCACGCCCGCGTCGCTCGACCTCCGCGCCGAGGGCATCCGCACGGTCGTCTGGGCGACGGGTTACCGCCGGAGCTACCCGTGGCTGCACGTGCCGGTGCTCGATGCGCGCGGCGAGATCCGCCACGACGGCGGGGTCACGCCCGCACCCGGCCTGTACGTGCTGGGCCTGCAGTTCCTCCGCCGGCGCAAGTCGAGCTGGATCGACGGCGTCGGCGCCGACGCCGTCGAGATCGTGGACCACCTCGCCCGGCGCATCGGGCGCCGCGCCGCCTGAAACCGAAGGGAAAGGACGACCATGCAGACCGAAGGCAGCATCCGCTCCCGCTACGACGCGATCGTCGTCGGTGCCCGCGTCGCCGGCGCGGCGACGGCGATGCTCCTCGCCCGCGCCGGCCAGCGCGTCCTCGTCGTCGATCGGGGCCGCCTCGGGAGCGACACGCTCTCGACGCACGCGCTGATGCGCGGCGCCGTGGTGCAGCTCCACCGCTGGGGCCTCCTCCGAGCGCTCGAGGCTGCGGGGACCCCGCCCATCCGGACGGCGACCTTTCACTACGCCGACGAGGAGATCCCGGTGGCGATCAAGCCTCGCGACGGGATCGACGGCCTGTACGCGCCACGACGGACGGTGCTCGACCCGTTGCTCGTCCGCGCCGCGGCCGCCGCCGGCGCCCACGTCGTCCACGGCGTCACCGCGCTCGACCTCGTCCGCGACGCGCGCGGCCGGGTCGCGGGCGCCGTGCTCGCCGGCGCCGACGGAGGCCCGACCCGCGTCGAGGCGCCCATCGTGATCGGCGCCGACGGCATGCGCTCCCCCATCGCCCGGCTCGCCGGCGCTCCGGTCGAGCGCGCCGGGCGGAACGCGACGTCGGTCGTCTACGGCCACCTCGCCGGGCTCGCGCTCGACGGTTACCACTGGTACTACCGGCCCGGCGTCAGCGCGGGGGCGATCCCGACGAACGACGGGCG
>Ga0184637_10003306_pt1 | contig 10090 bp, 10 predicted proteins | sample PLM3_127_b2_FD_133143 | JGI IMG/M metagenome (GOLD analysis project Ga0184637, IMG submission 133143) | Groundwater sediment microbial communities from an aquifer in East River, Colorado, USA - PLM3_127_b2 | ecosystem: Environmental > Terrestrial > Soil > Riparian zone | place: USA: East River... | reverse complement strand
CTGAGCCGGACGCTTCGATGAAGCCCCCCGGACAGACGACACGCAGAAGTGAGATCACGCAATGTAGAATGAGAACGTCAACCACGGGGGTTGACAGCACGGCCCTACATAGAAGGCAGCGGAGCCAGGAGTCCTACCAGCTTCATGCGGGTTCTGGTGACAGGAAGCGCCGGGCATCTCGGCGAGGGTCTAGTCCGGACTCTGCGAGAGAGCCATCACGAAGTCGCAGGGCTCGACCTGCTCGGGTCGCCCTTCACGACCCATATTGGCTCGATCTCGGATCCCGACTTTGTCAGCGGTTGTATGCGCGGTGTCGATGTCGTCATGCATGCCGCGACGCTGCACAAGCCTCATTTGGCGACGCACTCGCGGCGTGCCTTCGTCGAAACGAACATCTCAGGAACACTCAATGTTCTCGAGGCTGCGCTTGCGAACGGCGTCGCAGGGGTCGTTCTCACCAGCACGACGAGTGCGTTCGGTGCGGCGTTGAGCCCAGCCGAGGGCCAACCTGCCGCCTGGGTCACCGAAGACGTCGAGCCCGCTCCGAAGAACATCTACGGGGCGACCAAGAAGGCTGCGGAAGATCTCTGTGAGCTCTTCTACAGATCGAAGGGCCTGCCATCCATCGTGCTCCGGACCTCGCGGTTCTTCCCCGAAGCGGACGACAACCCCGAACTTCGGGGGCAATACGATGATCTGAACCTCAAAGCCAACGAGTTCCTCTATCGGCGTCTTGATCTCGTCGACGCTGTCGAGGCGCACATGCTCGCCGCTACACACGTTCCGGTGATCGGATACGGCCGGTACATCGTGAGCGCCACCACTCCATTCGAGCAGAAGCATCTTTTGCGCCTCCGCACGGATGCACCCGGTGTAGTCGGGAGTCTCTTCCCGGACTACGAGGAGGAATACAGCCGTCGCGGCTGGAAAATGCTCCCGGGCATCGATCGCGTCTACGTCAACCAGCGCGCTCGCGAGGAGCTCGGATGGAGGCCACGTTTCGATTTCCGACATGCTCTCGACTGCTTGCAACGCGGCGAGGATATGTTCAGCCCCCTCGCACGGGCAGTCGGAATCAAGGGGTACCACTCGCGGAGCTTCGTGGACGGACCCTACCCGGTCGAGACGAGCGCGTAGCCCGATCGCCGCTGCCTAACAACCCGCTGAAGCTGACGGCCGCGGGCTTCTGGCAATCGTGCGGCTTCAGCCCGACACGGGGCGTGGTAGGATTCCGCGCGGCCGCAGCTAGCGGCCATCCGTTGGACGGCGCCCGAAGGGAGCGAGCACATGCCGCGAGAAGCTCCTTTCCTCCGCTTCGCCCTCCTTCTCTGTCCCCTGATGGGCTGCGCAACATCGCCCGACGACTTCCTCGAGCACAATAAACAGGTCGTTCGCGTCCAGCACGAGCAAGTCTGGTCGAAGGGGGACCTTGATCTGATCGAGGAACTCTACACGCCTGACTTCGTGTGCCACTTTCTCGTTGGGCCCGATTGGGTCGGGCGCAATGGGGTTCGGGAGCAGGTTCATGCACACCGGGCGTCGTTTCCTGACTGGCACGAGAGCGTTGAGCAGATCATCGCAGAGGGCGACTTCGTAACAACGCGGTTCACGAGCACCGGAACTCATCGCGGTGAGTTCCAGGGAATCCCGCCTACCGGCGTCCGAGTCACAGTACGCGAAGTGGCCATCTATCGGCTCTCCAATGGCCGGATCGCCGAACAATGGGGCTTCCCGGACATCATGGGGCTCCGCGAACAGCTCGAGGCCGCAAGTCATCCAAGGCCGGCCCCGCCACGGTAAGAACGGGCGCCGTCCAACACGTATGAGTCCTCCCCTTGTCAAGGGGTAGACGTATCCCGAGCGGCCGCTCGATGCGGCCGCGGAGGGATCTCCTGGCAAGCGCCGGTCTCGGTCTTCGCACTCCGTCTTCGCTTCTTTCGGCGGTGCAGGTCGTGGACGCTGCACCCAACACGTATCGAGGCTCACGCTCGCTCGCGCCGGGCGAGACGAGCGGGGAGATGCTCGGTCTCCTCGTCCTAGAAGTTCATCCGTGCCCTCGTGCCGGCCTCCTGACGTCGACCTCACCCTTGCGGCGGGTCCGTTGTCTCCAGGCTCGGGGAAGGGGCAGAGTCGCGAGATACCGAGCGTGTCGTGCGCTCGCTCTGTCGGGAGAGTAAGCGGGGGCGGACGTCCAATCAAAGCGACGGGCTGCCGGACCTTCGGGCTCACGATCGGTGCCTTCTCGTGCTCGAAGCACCTGGAGACTCGCGATCTCTTCGAGCTCGGTCCTCATGGGTCCCGTTAGAGATCCATGTGCGTTTCATTCTTTCGTGCCAGCACCGACCCGTTGGCGGCGTGAGTAGATTGACCAACCAGCGGACGCAGGCGAAAGTCACGGCATGACGAGCACCGGGTTCGAGGACGCCAGGATGGTCACGGTCAACGGGACGACCCTTGCCTACCGCGAGCAGGGCGACGGGGAGCCGGTCGTCTTCGTCCACGGCGCCATCAGCGACCTGCGCACCTGGGAGCGGCAACTGCCGGCCGTCGGGCGCTCCTACCGGGCGATCGCCTACAGCCGCCGCTTCGCGCGGCCGAACGAGGACATCGACCCCGCCAAAGACGACCCGTGGCTGCAGCATGTCGAAGACCTCGCCGCCTTCGTGCGGGAGATCGACGCGGCGCCTGCGCACCTCGTCGGGAACTCCCAGGGCGCCTTCATCTGCTTGCTCACCGCCGTGCGACACCCGGACGTCGTTCGCACGCTCGTGATCGAGGAGCCACCCGTCCTGCCGCTCTTCCGGTTGAGCGTACCTCCGCGCCCGACGGAGTTGCTGCGCCTCTTTGTAGCCCGGCCTCGGACTGCGATCGCAGTCCTCGAGTTTGGAGCCGGGACGATCGCGCCCGTCCAGAAGGCGTTCCAGCGCGGCGAGGACGACAAAGCGCTGCGGACCTTCGCCCAGGGTGTTCTCGGCAAAGAGTCTTTCGATCGGCTACCCGGGGCACGCAAGGAACAGATTCGCGACAACCTCAGCACGCTGCGAGCGCACCTACTCGGCGCGGGATATCCGCCGCTCGCCGACAACGACGTCCGCGGCATCCGCGCGCCGGTGCTGCTCGCGACCGGAGAGCTCAGTCCCCGCGTGTTTCTCCGCCTGGCCGACCGTCTCGAGGAGTTGCTGCCGATCGTCGAGCGCGTCGAAATCCGTGGAGCCTCACATCTCGTGCACGAGGAGAACGCGTCTGCGGTCAACGAGGCGATCGTCGAATTCCTCGGACGACATCGCGATGGCCAGACGTCACCGCCAGTCGCATAGGCGCGCACGCCGCCCGACCAGCCGCTGAACGTTCGGCGGCATCGCGTTCAGGGCGTTCCAGGGAGACAGATCGTGATCTATTACGACTACTACGCCGACATTCCACCGGAGAGTCTCGACGCCTTCGTGCGTGAGAGAGAGATGGGCCGCCTCGTGACAGTTGGCGCGGAAGGCCTACCCCACGTGGGTCTCTATCCGTTCGCCTACGACGGAAACCGGATCGAGATGCACCTGAACAGAGCCGACGAGCAACTCGTCGACCTCGGGTCCCGCCCGCGGTGCGTCTTCGAAGTCGACGAGGTACTGGGCGTGATTCCCTCCTACTGGGTCCATCCAGAAGACGCCGTCATGGCGACCGCATACCACCGGACGGTCGTCTTCGAGTGCGAGGCCCGGGTGTCCGAAGATGCCGCCGTGCTGGCCGAGCAGCAGACGCGGCTACTCGCTCGATATCAGCCGGAAGGTGGCTTTCGTCCCGTCACCTCGGATGCTCCGCTGTACCAGCGGGCGATCGCTCACATCTCGGCGATCCGGCTGGAGATCACGGGCCGGCGGGCGAAGTTCAAGCTGGCACAGAATCGCTCCGTCGAGGCTCGTGCGAGGATCGTCACGGAGCTGCGCAAACGGGGCCGTCCCAATGACGGGCGCGCGGCTGACGCCGTTCAGTGGACGATCGACCGGGAGGCGGCCCGATGAGCCAGCGCGACCTCAGCGGCGGCGCAAGTTCCGCCGGTACGCGACGTAGTTCGCGCACAGCGAGCCGCCGAGGCCAACACCGGTGCGTCGCGACGGCCAGTTGTCGTCGAGCACGAGCGTGTAGGAGAGGTGGGTCCAGCCGCGGCGCACCAGCTCCAGGTAGCAGTACGCGGCCATCGCGTAGTTCACGCCGCGGCCGCGCGCGGGCGTCTGCACGCCGATCGCCAGCGTGTTGAGCCGCTCCGACGGCCGCAGCGCGCGGCCCGGAGCGAACTCTGCATGCGTTGGATTGTCGGGAATCACGAAGCAGAAGCCGACCGGCTCGCCCTCGGAGAGCGCAAACACGGAGGTGTCGAGCTCGGGGCGACCGTCGAGCACGAACAGCGCGGTGAGCTCCGGCGAGAGTGGGACCCAGCCCCAGTGGCTCGCGAAGGTCTCGTTCCAGAGTTGGCAGAGCTGCTGCGCGCGCTGCTCGCGCGGAACCTCCCGGAACGGAACCAGCTCGAAGCCGTTGCGCTGCGCGCTCTCGAGCGCGCCCTGCCAGCGCTCTATCAGCGCGGGGCCGACCTCGATCGCGTAGTCGACGAAGCCCTGCTCCGTCTCGAAGCCGGCGGACTTGATCAGCGCGTGATACTCGGGCGGGTTCTGCCGCAGCATGTGCGGGGGAAGCGCGTCGTAGGCGTCGGTGTTGTAGGGCATGTCGAGCAGCCCGAAGCCGTTGCGCGCGGCCTCCATCCCGCGCTCCGCGAGCCATGCGCACGCCTCGTCGAGCAGCAGCCGCACCGCTTCGCGCGCGTGCGGCTGCGCCTCGAACATCAACAGGTGGCCGACGCGCTCGTTCCAGTGCCGCAGGTACGGACCGTCGACGACAGCACAGACCCGCGCGACGAGCTCGCCGCCCTCGCGAGCAGCGAACGGCTGGAGCTCGCGCTCCACCGTCGCGGGCGTCTTGCCGAGCAGCATCGGCAGGTGCAGCGGCGATCCGTGCCAGCGGGCCGCGCGCGCGGCGTAGACGCGGTCGTGCAACGCGACGAACTCGGTGATCGCGTCGACACCCTCGGGCCGCTCGATGCGGATCGGTGCCGTCACCCACCCACCTGGTACATCGGTCGCAAAATAAGTGAACTCAATGAGTTACGAGATTATGGGGGCGTGAAATAGCCCGTCGAGCACCGCTCGCGGCGGAATCGTAGCTCCTACCGGCGCAGAGACGCGCCCTCGCGCACCGGACGCATCCGCGGGAGGATTTGGAAGCGCGACCGTTTGAAAGGCTGCCAGCATCACCTCTAGCTCGACGAGGGCGGTTTCTTGTTCACCGGATGGGTGGGAGCCCGCTACGGGGTAGTTGACCGAACGATAGTTCTCGGACGTCGCGAAGATCTAGCTTGAATTCCCTATCTTCCGGGGGATGGTTACCCTGACGGCATGTCGCGGAAAGATCCACCAACCGGCTTGGGGAAGGCCCGGCGCCCGTGGATGATTCCGAATTCAAACAGCGACTCGCGGCGATCCTGGCGGCCGATGTGGCAGGTTATTCGCGCCTCATGTCCCTTGATGAGCGGCGCACCGTGGCCGCACTTGATGCCGCCCGGACGGTCTTTCGTGTGCATATCGAGGCGAACCGGGGCCGCGTTGTAGACATGGCCGGAGACTCGGTGCTCGCGGTGTTCGACACCGCCACCGGAGCAGTGACCGCCGGCGTTGCCATCCAGAACGCACTCAATGCGCAAATCGCCGCTGAGTCCTCGGACCTGCAAATGCGCTTTCGCATTGGGGTCCATCTCGGGGATGTGATCGAGAAGCCGGACGGCACCGTCTACGGCGACGGCGTCAACATCGCCGCCCGCCTAGAGGGCCTGGCCGAACCGGGCGGCATCACGGTGTCGGATTCGATCCGCAGCGCGGTCAAGGGCAGGGTGGCGGCCAGCTTCGAAGACCAGGGCGATCAGACGGTCAAGAACATTCCCGACCCCGTGCGCGCATTCAGTGTTCAGGCGGGCGGATCCTCACTATCGCAAGCTGCGTCAGCTGGCAGCTCGCCTCGCGACCGCTTCTCCGAGAAGCCATCGATCATCGTGCTGCCGTTCACCAACATGAGCGGCGTGCCGGAGCAGGAATTCTTCGCCGACGGGTTGACCGAAGACATCCTGACCGACCTTTCGCGCTTCCGTGAGCTGTTCGTCATTTCGCGCAATACCGCATTCAAGTACAAGGGTCAGGCGGTTGATGTGAAGAAGGTCGCGCGCGAACTCGGCGTCCGGTATGTCGTCGAGGGAAGTGTGCGCAAGTCCGGAAACCGCGTGCGGATCACGGTGCAGTTGATCGAGGCCGAGTCCGACCATCACATCTGGGCGGAACGATATGACCGAGATTTGGAGGACATATTCGCGATTCAGGATGAGGTCACATCTGCCATCGTCGCAACGCTGCCTGGGCGCCTCGAGGCCGACGCGCGCAGTCGCGCCGAGCGCAAGCCGCCCGCGAACATGGCAGCCTACGAGTGCGTGCTCGAGGCGAAGATTCTGCACCATCGATCTAACCGTGAGGACAATGCTCGCGCGATCGGTCTGATCCGGCGCGCAATCGAACTCGATCCGAGGTATGGGCATGCGCACGCCTGGCACGCTTGTATCCTTGGTCAGCAATGGACCTACGGATGGTGCGAAGACAGCGCAGCCACAGAGGCCGGGATCGAGCGGGAACTCGAGGTTGCGCTCGGACTAGACCAGAACGACAGTGACGTGCACCGCATCCTCGCCGCGGTAGGCGTTGTCCGGAACGACCTCGACAAGGCCGTCTTCCACCAGCATCGCGCGCTGACCCTCAACCCAAACGACGACCTGATCGTGGTGCAGCAGGGCGAGGTCCTCACCTGGCTCGGCCAGGCGGAAGAGGGAATCGAATGGATCCGCAAGGCGATGCGACTCAACCCTTACCACCCGGAGCGCTTCTGGTTCCACCTTGCGCGCGCGCAGTTTGTCGCGAGCTGCTATGCGGAGGCGATCGCGTCTCTTCGGCACATCACTGCGCCGGACAGCTTGCATCACGCCCTGATTGCCGCCTGCCATGCTCAGCTAGGGAATACCGCGGATGCAGTTGCGCACACCGCAGAAGTGTTGAAGCGCGTTCCCGGCTTCACTATCCGGGAGCACTGTTTGCCGATCCTTCATTACCGGCGCGAATCCGACCTCGCGCACCACCGCGAATCCCTGCGCAAAGCCGGCCTACCCGAATGACCGATTTGGGTCGCCCTGCCGTCACCCCCCTACCTGGTACATCTCGATCTTCGGCCGCGACGGCACGTGGCCGGTGGCGTCGGTGAGCGCGGCGCGCTCCTCGGAGTAGCGGTCGGCGCGGCGCGACCAGACGCGCGCAATCTGCGCGCGCAGCTCGTCGTCGCTGGCGCCCGCGCGCAGCGGCGTGCGCAGATCCGCGCCGCCGGCGGCGAACAGGCAGGTGACGAGCTTCCCTTCGATCGTCAGCCGCGCCCGCGTGCAGCCGCCGCAGAATGGCTGCGACACCGAGGCGATCACGCCGATCTCACCTCCGCCGTCGCGGTAGCGCCAGCGGAGGGCCACCTCGCCCGAGTAGTTCGCATCGAGCGGCTCGAGCGGCAGCACCGCGTCGATCCGCTCGACGATCTCGCGCGCGGTCACCACCTGGGAAAGGTCCCAGTGGTTCAGCGTCCCGACGTCCATGAACTCGATGAAGCGCAGGATGTGACCGCTGCCGTGAAAGTGGCGCGCGAGGTCGACGAGCTGGTGATCGTTCACGCCCTTCTGCACCACGCAGTTGATCTTGATCGGCGTGAGTCCGGCGGCGCTTGCCGCGGCGATCCCCTCGAGCACGCGCGCGGGCCCGAGATCGCGGCCGCTCATGCGGCGGAAGACCTCGTCGTCGTGGCTGTCGAGGCTCACGGTGATCCGGCGCAGGCCGGCCTCGGCAAGCGCGTCGGCCTGCTTTGCGAGCAGGTAGCCGTTGGTGGTGAGCGTCAGGTCACACAGGCCCGGGATCTGCGCGAGGCCCGCGACGAGGCGCGGGAGGTCGTGGCGCAGCAGCGGCTCGCCCCCGGTGATGCGGAGCTTCTCGACGCCCAGCAGCACGAACAATCGCGCGAGCCGCTCGATCTCCTCGAAGGTGAGCAGCTGGGGACGCGCCAGGAACAGATACTTCTCGCCGTAGATCTCGGCCGGCATGCAGTAGGGGCAGCGGAAGTTGCAGCGGTCGGTGACGGAGATGCGCAGGTCGTGGAGGCGGCGACCCAGTCGGTCTCGTGCGGGGTCTCGCGCGGGACTGGCCGGCTCGATTTCGGGGTTCACGGGAATCCGTCAGGGCGCCTGGGGCCAACCTAATGTTGACTCGCGGGTATAGTATCGTAGCCTGTGCGCGATGCAGCTCCTGGCGAGTGAAGAGTACGGCCTCCGCTGCCTGCTCCAGGTGTCCCGCAACGCGAGCGGGGCGCCGGTCTCGATCTCTGAGATCGCCGATGCCGAGGGGCTGTCACCGCAGTACACCGCGAAGCTGATGCGCGAGCTCCGCCTCGGCGGCCTCGTCGAGAGCGTGCGCGGCGCCGAAGGCGGCTACCGGCTGGCCCGGCCCGCCGCAGAGATCAGCGTGTGGAGCGCCCTCCAGGTGCTGGGTGGCGCGTTCTTCTCCGAGGCGTTCTGCGAGTGCCACGGCGGCCAGCAGCGCCAGTGCGTGCGCTCGAGCGATTGCTCGCTGCGCGCGCTGTGGCGCGCGGTGCAGGCGGCGCTGTCCGAGACGCTCGACGGCATCCACCTCGCCGATCTGCAACGCGACGAGCGCGCGATGGCTGCCTGGCTCGATCCGGTGCGCCTCGTTCCACTTTCCGCTGCAACCGAGCTCGCTGAGCTCCCGGAGGATTCCCGATGAACGATTCGACCCGCGCGCGCATCGACGGCCTGGTGAAGGGCCATCCCGTCATGCTCTTCATGAAGGGCAACCGCCAGCGGCCGCAGTGCGGCTTCTCGGCGACGGTGGTGCAGATCCTCGACAGCCTGCTCCCGGAGTACCAGACCGTGGACGTGCTCGCGGACCCGGAGATCCGCGAGGGCATCAAGGAGTACTCGTCCTGGCCGACGGTCCCGCAGCTCTACGTCTCGGGCGAGTTCCAGGGCGGCTGCGACATCGTGATCGAGATGTACCAGAACGGGGAGTTGCAGGAGAAGTTGCGCACGCCCGAATAGCTCGCCGGAGTGTCATCCGCGTCTGTGACATAGCCCACGTGCTCCTGGCCCGCGACCTCTCGCGCGACGGCCTCCGCATCGAATCGACGGAACGGCTCGCCATCGGCGACGCGCTGAAGCTCGCGGTGTTCGGCGTGCTCGACGCCGCGCCACTGCTCGCCGCTGCGGCGATCGAGCGGTGCGACGACTTCGACGGCTGGTTCCTGCGCTTCGGCGCGCTCGGTGACGAGACCACGGTGCAACTCGACACGCTGCTCGAATCGCTGGCCCCGCTCGACCTCGACCTGCCGCTGGAATGAACGCAGCCGATTGGACGGAAAGGGATCTGACCGAAAGGGATGGGTGGCGAGCTCGCGAAAGTACTCGGCGTGGGCTTCGGTTGCGGCCTCGGTGTGGCTGCGGCGGCACAATTCTGCGCGCGACCTCGCCAACCCCCCCGGCCGCTTCATCGGGCGACCGCTCCCGGGCCTTGACCGCGAAGCGCGGTCGCGGAAGCGTCTGCGAGCGCGCGCCCGAGGAGAGTCGTAAAGCGATGCAGGACTTCCCCGACGCCCCGGCGTGGTTCCGCCGCGCGCTCGCAGTCCGCCCGGCGGACGGCGAGGTGAAGGTCGACGGCGCGCGCATCCACTACCTGCATTGGGGCGAGGCCGGACGGCCCGGGATCGTGTTCGTCCACGGCGGTGCGGCCCACGCCCACTGGTGGAGCTTCATCGCGCCGCTGTTCCTGCCCGACTATCGGGTGGCGGCGATCGACCTGTCGGGTCACGGCGACAGCGACCGCCGCGGTGAGTATCCGCGCGAGCTGTGGGCGCGCGAGGTGATGGCGGTGGTGAGGGACGCCGGCTTCGGGGGTCCGCCGGTCGTGGTCGG
>Ga0184637_10003304_pt1 | contig 10092 bp, 10 predicted proteins | sample PLM3_127_b2_FD_133143 | JGI IMG/M metagenome (GOLD analysis project Ga0184637, IMG submission 133143) | Groundwater sediment microbial communities from an aquifer in East River, Colorado, USA - PLM3_127_b2 | ecosystem: Environmental > Terrestrial > Soil > Riparian zone | place: USA: East River... | reverse complement strand
GCTCGTCAAATTTTTCCAGCTCATCGAGCCAGCGGACGTTTTCCGCGAACTCTTGCATGACGTTGAACTGACGCACGGCCCTGGCGCCGCCGCGTGCCGCTGCGGCATCCAGGCGTACGCCCATGCCTGGCGCTTCTGGCGCGCGCGGCGCTTCAATCGCGCGCATCTGCCGTTCGGCCAACAGATCGCGGTAGGCTTCCAGTGCGCTGGTATCCGCCCTGCCACCGCTGCGGACTTTGGCAAGATTGATCCGGCGCTCAACGTCCTCAATCTCTTTGCGCAGCTTCTCGACCTCATCGCCGGCACTGCTGATGAGTACATTCAAGCCGCCGATGATCTTGGCGATCGTGCTCGCCACAACACCAAAGCCCCGGATCATGGAACTGGTGAGCGCATCCGCGGCAGCGATGACGGAAGGATCTTTGAGTGTGGCTGCCAGCTCTTTCATGCTCTCAACAGCGGCCGGCATGCCCGCTTTTGGCACCATCAGATTCTGGAAGGCAGCGCGCACACTGCCGACGCTCGCGGCAAATTCCTTGTTGCTCTCGGCCGCGGCGCGAATCACGCGCTGAAAGGCTTGTTTGACCTGTACCCCGAGGAACAGCCCGAACGCAATGTTGAGGCTGCGGAGCGTCGTCTTGATGCCGCGATCGAGGTTGTCAAATCCGCCCTTGATGGAGGTGAGAGTGGCCTTGGTTCGATCCTCGGCGGCGACAATGTAACGTGCAGTTGCGTCAGGCATTAAGGTGGTCGCTCCAATAGGAAATTGTTTTCATCATCTCGAGGTAGAGTGCGGGCTGGTCGGCGACGCCGCCGGCGTTCCATAGATGCCCGTCTCGGTAGTAACGGAATAGCTCGGCGATGGTGCCCATGTCTGGCGGGATGCTCCGCCGCGGGCACTTGTTGGTGGCGAACGCCCCGGCAATTTCCCATTTGTTCGCAATGGGTGAAACGCCATCGATGCAATCGCACCGGCCGCAAGGTGCCCAATCGGGCCGACACCCGACCCCTACGGCCGCGATCAGTTTTTTCTTTCTGGCTCGGTGAGTTTGGAGCGGTTGATGATTTCCGCACCGAGTTGCAATAGGAGCCCAGCCAACAGCGGGCCGGTGAAAAACTCCTCGAGCGCCTGAGCACTGAAGACGATCGGTGCGCCGTCAACAGTGATGCCACGCCAATCGCGCACCGAATACCGCGCAGACGTCATCAATCCTTCGCCGATGGTGGCCGGGCTTTCAACCAGCGAGCGCGCCGTAATGATCTGCGAAGCGGTCAACGGTGAGCAGAGAAAGGCGATTTTCTCGCCGTTGTATTCCAACTCGACCCATTGTGGGATCAGCTTTTTCGTGAGTTCCATGGCTTATGCGAAAGTCAAAGTGAAATCGTCATTGAAGGTCGCCGACTCCGCCAGGCCGAACAGGGTGGTATTGGTGCGCATGCCATCAGCTTCGCCCTGCGTCACGTTACGGTGGACGCCTAAGGCCGCGGCCAGCGTGACCCGATTTGCGGCCGGGCCAAGGTTGCCGGATGCGAATGCGCGCACCGTGCCCGCAGTCATATCCGCCCACGGCGCGATGGTGGCCACCAATTCATTGTGACGGCGGAGCTCCAAGGTCGGATCGCGCGCACCGATGGTAACTTCACCGAAGCCTTCCACATCGTTCAGATTCGGCGGGATCACGATTTCATTATTGAGATTGAGCGTGTAGCCCGCGACCACGGTGGTTACCCCGCCGATGGTCGAGGCCATGCCCTTGATCGCGACCGGCACTGTGGTGTCGTAGGTGGGCGCTGTCGCTACCTGGTCGGTCGGATTGGCCGTGCGTTTGCCGACGAAGTTGAAACGGCCGAGCAGAATATCGCCTGCCTCATACATGAACTCAACGTTGCCGCGGCTTCCCACGAGAATGTGGCGTACCGATGACGTGCTACCATCGCCAGCCTCGAAATAGTGCAGCGTGCAACTTTCCACACCGGTGGATCGCGGTGTGTAGACCACTGACACGCCGGCATTGATCGTTTCTATCAGGCCGCACGCGCGCAACAGGACGCCCACTTCTGGCGCGACCCCCAAACTGCCCGAGCCTTTAACTTCACACTCGAAGCTGATCCCCTGCAACATGCCGCCGTAGATTTGCTGCAACTCACCCAACGATGAGCGGATCGCACCGCGGCGGACCATGCGCAACCGATCGGGCGCGTGCGTGATGTTTCTGATGAGGATTGAATCAGCAGCAGCCGGCGTCGGGTCGGTGCCGTAAGTCACCTCAATTTTCGCGCGCACATGTTCGCGCTTGATGAGTCCGTGGCCCATGGTGGCTTTACCTCAATTCGGGTCGGAGTAATTCATTCGGTAATCGATCGCCCAGCGGGTTTCGAGCCGGCCGATCAGCAGCTGGCCCTGCGGGTCGATCAGCGGCGCCTCAGCGCCCTGATAGCGTTGGCCAGACACGAACGCCAGGCCATGGAATTGGTCCGTCATCATCGCCACATGGCTCGCGGCGCGGTAGGACAGCAACGCATCGACGAGGGCGGTCTCGGTGTCGGCCTGGTCGATGAGCACAATCGAGACGCCAAGCAGGCTGTCGATGAACGCCATGTTCGTGTTGCCCTGCTCCGACATCGCCTCATCGGGTCGCATGAATACGAGTAGCGCCGGCAGCTCACCCTCGACGCCGGACAAGGACAATGCGCGCGCCTTATACACGCGGTTGCCCCAGGCGCCGGCGGTCACATGCTCGGTGACGATCGCATTGACGATCTGCAGCGCGCGATGCATCTCAGCCTTCCAGAATGAGTCGCATCATGCCGACGCCATCCGGCTCGAGCCGGCGCACAACGTATTGTCTGCCAGCCCTGGTGACAGCCGTCCCCTTGCCGATCGATTGCGCTTTGGCGTCTGACTCACGGCACAACAGCACGGGTGTGCGCGTTTCCACGTCCACTTCGCCCGATGCTTCGGCGTACTCATTGTCGAAAATCGCCCACAGCTTGCCGGCAGGTGTCGACCATTCCTCGCCCAGCGCCTGCAGGTAAGCGAGGCGATCGGCCTCGCTTTCAATCATGTGTCGACTCAGGCGGTCTTTTGACGCGATTGCAACACAGCCGCAGCGAGGACCGGTCCAGTCGTTACCGTGGCGACGAAGCGCACATGCGAGCGTATTTTTCGCTTGTCAACAATCAGTGCCTGCGTGGTTCCGGCTGCAGTGATGCTGGCCGACGCCACGGCCGGAGAGAGGTCAGCCACACCAGTCCCGCCGGAATCTGTCGCATCCTGCAGTTTGAAGATCACGCTGCCAGTGATTGCGCCACAGTTGAAAACGAACTTCAGATCGCCCTCGTATTGACTGACGTCAATGAATGGCCCGTTGTTCGCACCAACGGCCCAGGACGTCGACCTGAGTGCCTCAATGTTGGCCGCTGCAAATGCTTCACCGCTAAACATGCTTCTCTCCTTTGCGCGCCTTCCCACTTACCAGGGCAGGGCTGCTCTCCGTCGTAATAGGCCCGGAAGCCGGTGGCAATGGCACCACCGGTTCGGCTTTACCCATCCAGATGAGCTCGCGAGCCACTTGATCCGCGAGCTCGAGTTCCGTGCCTGCCGCCTTTGGCTCTCCTGCAACGCAGAAGGGCCGGACAACCTTGATGCGCACTTACGTGATGGTGGAGCCCAGGCTCCACGCACCTGCGTAACGCACACCCACATCGCAGGTGTACCAGCCACGGATCGCAGACAGGCCCCGCGTGAAGTCGCTGAACGGATTCAGCATGAGCTCGAGAACGCCCCACTCGGCGAGAATCACCGACGGCCACCAGCCAAACAGCATAGTCGCAGCTGACATCTGTGCAGACGACATCGCCGGCCAGTTGAAGATCGTCCCTTCCAGCATGTTCCCTTTCCACAGTCGCTCCGTGCCCGTGGTTGGCAATTCTGGCCGCGCCATGAGCAGTTCAGCAACGGCCGGGGTCGTCGCAAAACCGCATCCTGGATACAGTGCATTCGCCGCAGCCACATCGCCCTGAGCGTTGAGAACACCGGGGGCAGCGAGCGAAGTTCCTGAGAACGTGCCGATGCCAGCCGTCGTCGCAATGCCCGTCGGCTGACCCGCAGCACCAGAGCCGCGCAAGATTCCCACATCGACCGCGAGGCCGATGTCGCGCGCAATGGAATTCAACACGAGGGTCTCGGCGTCCGGTGTCGATTGCTGCATCAACTGGTGGGAAAGCTCAGTCAGCGCAGCCACGTTTTTCGGTGCCAGCGAAAGCTGACCGATGGTCGGCTGGCTCTCAGTGATCTGCGTGGCTTCATCCGCCAGCCAGAACGCGGTATTGCCAGCCGTCATCTTCGGGATCGTGACGTTACCCTTCAGGCCCGTCAGCCGGCTAACCCCCAGGCGAAGCGCCACGGAGGTGTTGCGCAGGAGATCAATAAAGCTCCCCGGCTGATTATCCGTTGAGACGAGGAATTGGGATCCGGACACGCCCGCAACCGTCATGTCGCGGGTGGCTAACCTTGGAATTTCCCTCATCAACACATCGAGCGGGACGAAGAAACTCGTCGCGGATTTGGGGACCTGGTTGAGCGCCTTGCTGATTTCCGTGTTAGCGTCGAGCTCGAGCCCGGCGTCCTTCCAGTCCTTGTTTGAAGCCGCGCGCAATGCGCGCATCAACGAATAGCGCTTGACTTCCCTGCGCTCCATTCCGAGCAGGGTCGGCGTCTGCGGTGCGGCTTTCGTGCGCTCGGCCACCGCGGTGACGATCTCCTCGGAGATCTGTTCGTAAGTGAGATTGCTCCTTTGCATGAAATTCTCGACGAACCTCTCATCGAGCTGCGCGCCCACGCACAGATTGGTGATGATCCTGCGCCGCTCCTGCATGAGCTGCTCGGCAGTCAGCACGTTCTGCGTTGACTCCTGTCGACCTGGCTCAATCACTGCGCCAGAACGCGCCTGCAGTGCTGCCTGTTCCTCGGCGCTTGCGCCCGCCGGGGCGTTGCCCTGCTTGGACATATCGCGTCTCCTCTCGGCGTTGTGCGCCGTGGTTGATAGATCTTCATCATCGACATAGCGACCGACACCGACGTCGGGGTCGGCCGGGATGCCCACGAGGCTGCCCTCGAACGGCTCCCAATCAGTAATGCGGTAGGTATCGACGTCTTTCTTTGACGATTCGAGCTTCATTTCGTGTACGCGGTAGCCGACGGAAGTGTTCACCAATATCCCGTCGTCCACATCGCGCAATGCTTCCTCCGACCGCGTTGATCTGCCAAAACGCGCGACCCCGCGGCCCACTCGATCCTTATTGATGCTCGCCGTCTCAACGACGCCGAGGACGATGCGCTGATCGTGTCCCATGAGTAGCGGTGCACGCCCACTGCTCATGAATCCCATCCGCACACTCTTCGGCGAGTGGTCGAGGATCTCGAATCCAAACCAGCGCTCGACTGCCGTCTCGGACGAAAACGAGAATCCGCGCTTGCGATCACGTTCAGTCATGGCCACGCACCTCTATCCCGCCCGTCGTATGCAGCACGCAATCGCGACGCTCAAATTCAGGCGCATGACGGGCAACGAAATCATTCGCCTGCTCCTCCGAAACGTCGGAGAGCGTGAGGCGTCGACCGTTCGGGAATGTGATGGTCGCCTTCTTGGTCTCGCCGTCATACGTCATGCTGATTGCTTTGCTCACGGTCATTTCCTCGTGATGAGATGCAGCGGGCGCCGTGCTGCTGGTTCTTGGGGTGCCTCGCCATCTGGTTCTGTCGATTCCTCGCCATCGGCTGGCTTGGCATCGTCACTTGCTTCTGGCTTCTGTTCCTGGCCGGTCTGCGAGACCTGCCCAGGATCGGCATCGGATACGAGGCCGAGCGATTTGGTGAGCTCGACTTCCTCGGCGCGCTGCTCGAGCACTTCCTCGACATCCGCGCCGCTCATCGCGAGCACATCCTGCAGCGTCATGAAGTTCGAGCGCACGGCATCCTTGAATGCCTGCACTTCCTTCGTCGGGTCGACCCAGCCCCATCCACGCGGCCGAAAGCGCACGGCTTCAAATTTCGCTTGGTCCGCGCCGTATTCCTCGACGCGGATGCTCTCGATGGCGCGCGACAGCACTGCCTGGCGCAGCCATTCGTTATGAACCTTCTGGCGAAACTGCTCGATGAACCATGTCTGCAGCACCCGCCACAGATCGCGATCGTCGAGCAGCGAGAGCCGCGAGCTCGAGTAATTGCTCTGCGAATAGTCACCCGACACTGAGGCGTAGGAGATGCCGACGCCAACCGCCATCTCTCGGCACAGGTAGCGCATGAACGGGTCGAGCTGCGGATTCGGCGAGGTAGAGATGGAGTCCTTCCATGTCTCGCCGGGGTTGAGCTTGAACACCTCACCGGCTTCCATCTCCATTTCCACATTACCATCTGGTTGCGCGGTGCCGAGAGATTCCGTCCCTTCTGGCGTCTCGATAACGCCCATGCGCATTGCATGGCCGCGCGCCTTGATGACCTCCGCCTCAACATAGGCGTCCATATCATTCATGCGACGCATGGCCGTGTGCATCCATGGCTCACCGCGCGTCTGCGGCCAACGGTTGAGCACGGATACATGGATGATCTCATTCGCCGGCACGCGGAACAGGCGGTCCGGCTCACCTAACCATCGAACGTCATTGCGGTGGCGTTCTCGGAACCAATAGGCAATCGGGCGATAGAACTTATCGAGTTCGATGCCCATGCGCATGACCGAGTTGGGCGCGATTGGGCCAATCACCTGGTAGTCATCCGCCACGCGCTCGGATTCGATGAGCTCCAGCGCGAACGGGATGCGTGAATTCCCGAATGGCACGTAGTGCTTACGGAAAAAGACTTCCCCAGCCTCGAACACCTGACCGACTGCCTGCTGCTCCATGTTGGTGAACGTCAGCCGCCCGCCAACATGGCAGGAATCAGCGACTCCCCAATCCCACCAGCGCTCCTCGATCTCGTCATTGACTCTGGCATTTTTCTCGCCGCGCGTCGTCTCAACCTGAGCCTGCATTCCGATGCCGGTCCCGATAATGTTGGCGACGCAGAGAGAACGCGCACGCTTCGCGTAGCTGGAGTCTCGGCACAATGCCCGCGATCGACCACGCAATACACGCAGGTCGTTGACAAGTTCAGAGTCGGCGCTCGACTCTTGTGATTGCCAGCCATCCGTGAAGCGCGTCGACTTCGCCGCGTAATAGCTGCGCAAGTTGTAGCGATTGCGATCGACCGCGCTCTTTTTCGCCTTCTCGACCCGTGTCTCCGCTGCTGCCTGCAGTTCGTCGAGCTTCGCCTGACCGAGCGGTGTCTCGAACCAGTTACGCACGTCCTGCCCTCACTCTGATGTGTCGGCTCATGCCTGCGGTGTCGGCCAATTCCTCGGTTCGTACTTTCGTTTGGAGCTGCGTTTGCAGCTCGAACAGTTCGCTCAATGGGATGCGCGACAGCGAGCGGCCACCGACGCTCATGGCGAGCTGCCCATCGGTGGCGCGGGTCTCGATAGTTGCTTCAACGGCCTCGAGCGTACGCCTGGCCCATGAGCGCCGATCCTTGCCACCCGCGGCTGCCGGATCGGCCAACACTTCGAGGAATCCACTCTCGACGGTTTTTGCGACGGCACCTAAAACCGCGCGCGCATACCAGTTGTATCGCCCGGGCTTGAGATCGTCCGTGGTGGTCGCTGGCACACTGACGGCATGCTGACTGCCGGAAGCTGATGCGATTGCGTTGAAGGTGCCGGCGGCGTTCTCGAAGTAGTAGGTGACAACCCACGTCGGCGCCGGGAATTCCGAATAGTCGCTGGTCCATTCCCAGGTATCGCCGGCGATCAACTGTTTCGGAACTTGCGTGGTCATCGCTCACCATTTGTAACGATGGATGAAACCACCCCGGCGGCGCGGCAACTTTTGTTGCTTCTGCGGCTGCCGGAACGGATCTTGAGGCTTCGCCGGCGCTGCTTCTGGCTCGGCCGCGGCCGCGACGACTTCAGTCTTACTGGCTTGCACCGATGGACGAACCTTGCTGCGCGCCGCGAGGAGCGCAGCACCACCGCGGCCGAGCATGGCCGCATAGGCATAGACAGTGCCGTCCAAACCTTCCTGCCGCACGCCGAGACTCTTGGGTCGCCACACACGGACGGCGCGACCCATACTCTGCTTGGTGACGACGACTTCACTCGTCAGTTGCTCGAAGAATTCCTCATCGGCACCGGAGTCAAAGTGCACATAGCCAGGTCCTGGCTCCGTCACCTTCTTCAGTCGCCCATAGATCAGCGCTTTGATCGTATCGACGCCGATCAGCCACACCGGCACATTGATGGCCTTACCCTTGCCGGCCTTCTTCGGCCAAGCGAGTCGCCCCTGCCCTCCGGCGCCCTTGATCGCCCAGACGCGGAAGCGCTTGCGCGCGGCGCAGTAGCGATACACCTGCTCCGTGAAATGACCACCGGAGTCGACACAACACGCTTCAATCACGAGCTCGCGACCATCATCCGTTCTGAAGCGCCGGCGTAGAACGTCATCGTGTTCCTTCCACAGCGCCTGGTTGCCGGGATCACCACGCAGTACGACGTGCTCGATCCTCCACGCTTCCTCATCCGCGCCCCAGCCGTAGACGAAAGATTCGAGCCTATCGTCCTGCACATCGGTGCCGCTGGTTATCAGAAGCACACCCGATGGGACGGACGCTGCCGTGTAGGCTTCGCGTCTGGCATGCAGTCCCACCGGCTCGAGCTTTTCTCCGCTGTCTTCCCAGGTCTCGCCGAGTGACGTATTGATGAAAGTCTGCAGCGTCTCCGGCAACTTTTTTGCCTCGAGAAAATTGCGGACCATCTCCTCCATCTTGACGAACGGCGAATAGGCTTCCCACAGATGGAAGCCGGCGATGCCGTTGAACGGTTTGGTCGACCGTGCCTCGGCGCGCGCGATCGCCTTGAGCCGATCACCATCGTTCCACAAGGCTCCACAATGTGAGCAGAGATAACGTGCGGTCTCTGGTTTCCCGTCTTCCCATTTGACGTTGGCCCAGAAGAGACGTTGAAATTCGTCGCAGTGCGGACAAGGAACGAAAAAGTAGCGCTGATCGGAGATCTCGAACTTCTCTTCAATCTGACTCGCGCCCTTGATCGTCGGCGTCGAACCTCCGGCCGTGCGGCGATTCCAGAAAGCGGTTTGCCGCTTCTTGCCGAGGCTGATGGGATTTCCCTCTGTGCCAGCGCTGGCCGGATAAGTGTCCACCTCGTCGAATAGCACGATACGGATCGGCCTGGCGCGCAGCCCAGAAGCCGCATTCGCACCCGCAAGTGTGAGATGGCCGCCTGGAAACTTCTTGTGCAGCAGCGTATTCCCGCTGTCGCGCGACTTCACGTCGGCAACCTTGCCGCGCAGCACTGGTGTGTCGCGAACCATCGGCGCCAAGCGATCCTTCGAGAATGCCTCGGCGAGATCGAGCGTCGGCTGAATCAGCAGGATCGGCGCTGGATCCTGATGAATGTGATAGCCGATGAAATTCTCAAGCAGTGTCGTCCAGCCGACCTGTGCCGACTTCATCACCCACAGCTCGCGCACTGCCGGGTCGGTGAACGCATCCATGATGGCACGCTGATACGGCGCGCGATCAGTGCTGTACTGCCCGGGCTCCGCGCTGCTTTCGGGACTGAGCTGCCGATACCGATTTGCCCACTCGCTTACCGTTAGGCGCGGCGGTGGCCGCAGCAATGGCTGCATCTCCGCCAGCATCCGCCGCGTATTCTCCCGTGCCTTCGCCTGGCTGATAGGCAGAGAGATCGGTAAGGATTCGCTCGAACTCTGCTGCGATGATGTCGCGTGCGAGATTAGGATTCTCCGGATTCACAAGCGGTGCGAGCTTGGACGGCGCTGCCATCACGCGCGCTCGAAACGACGCGTACACCCGTCCGAGCTCCTCGGCGATCGTCGCGAGGTCAGCAACCTCATTGCGCCGTTCGGCGTTTTCCAGCGCAGTTCTGTCGGCCTGTTCCTTCGCCAGGCGCGCGCGTTCCTGGTCGAGATCGAGATCTTCATCCGATGGTTGCTGGTCGAGCAGGTGCGCAAACACGC
>Ga0184637_10003303_pt1 | contig 10092 bp, 8 predicted proteins | sample PLM3_127_b2_FD_133143 | JGI IMG/M metagenome (GOLD analysis project Ga0184637, IMG submission 133143) | Groundwater sediment microbial communities from an aquifer in East River, Colorado, USA - PLM3_127_b2 | ecosystem: Environmental > Terrestrial > Soil > Riparian zone | place: USA: East River... | reverse complement strand
GCTCGGTTGCGACGCTGCGCGCCGAGCTGGGTGACGCGCGTCTTGTCGAGGCGGAGCACAACGGCGGGTTTGCGGCCGGGTGCAACCAGGGCATCCGCGAGGCGCTGCGGCTCGGTGCCGATCACGTCCTGCTGCTCAACAGCGACGCGCGCATCGAGCCCGACGCGCTCGGCGCACTCGAGCGGGCGCTCGACGAGAATCCTCGCGTGGGCATCGTCGGGCCCGCGGTCGTCGAGCGCGCCGATCCGCAGGTGGTGCAGTCGCTCGGCATGGGCTACACCCTGTCGACCGGGCGCATGCGGCTTCACGGGTTCGGCCGCCGCTATGACGCGCTGACGGTTCCCGCGCTGCGCCAGGTCGACGGCGTGAGCGGGTGCGCGATGCTCGTTCGGCGGGAGGTGTTCGAGCGGGTCGGGCTGTTCTTCGAGGACTACTTCTTCGCCTTCGAGGATCTGGACCTGTGCCTGCGGGCGCGGGCGGCCGGATTCGCCACGGTGTGCGTGGGTTCGGCCGTGGTGCGGCACGAGGGGAGCGCCTCCATCGGCCGAACGTCGCCGCAGCGCATCTACTACGCCACGCGCAACCACTTGCTGCTTGCGGCGCGAACCTCACCCCCCGGGCCCGCGGTCGCGCGGTGGGTGCGCACCGCGTCGATCGTGGCCCTCAACCTCGCGTTCGTGCTCACAACAGCATCGGTGCCCCGGCGCGAGGGGCTGTCTGCCTTCCGGCGTGCGCTTGCGGACCATCGCGCCCGCCGCTATGGTCGCGGCGCGTAGTCGGGGGTGTCAATGGGAGGCCGCTCTAGAGGCCGGCCGCTACGCGCGTCGAAATCCGAGCGAAGCTCGCGCAGCTCGGCGCCCATGATGGCGTTCTCTTCGATGAGCAGGTCGATCTGGCGCTTTTGGCGGGACAGGATCACCGAAAAAGAGAGCGACGCCACTGAGATGACTGCCACCAGCATCAGCACGAGCACCGCGGGCGGATAGTAGACGCCCAACCACCTGGCGGCGACGTCCAGCACATCGCGCCGGAGCGAGATCCCGATCAGCACGAGTGCCAGCACGATCCAGATCGCCGAGTATTCCTCGGACAGCCGCCGGCGGCGGACCAGCTCGAGCACGAGGAGCAGCAGGAGCACGCTGCTCGCCAACGCCACCACCTGGACGCGGTCAGTCACCGGTGGACCTGACGATCGCGCGGAACGGGACGATGATCATGGCCAGGGCGACGCGGGCGCCCGCCGCCACTACACGGCTCAGGGTCAGGGAGCTGCGGCCGTGCAACCGGGCGCGCGACCGCACGTCGACCTCCACGACACGCATGGCGTTGCGGCTCAAGAACAGGTGCAGCTCGGGCTCGGGGTAGCCGAGCGGATGGTGTTCGGCGAGCAACGCCACGGCCCGCCGGCCCAACGCCCAGAACCCCGAAGTCGGATCGGTCACCGTCCGTTTCGTGATGATCGACAGGAGCGCCCCGAGCGACCACTGAATCGGGCCTGGATGGCGGCTGCTGTTGAAGCCGGGAAACCGGGACCCGAGCACGACGTCTGCCGTGCCAGCGTAGAGCGGCGCCAACAGAGCCTCGACGTCGCTGACGTCGTGCTGGCCATCGGCGTCGAGGCGGACGACGATGTCATAGTCCTGGCGCGCCGCATAGCGAAGACCCGCACGGAGCGCGCTGCCCACCCCGCGTCGCTCGGGCCAGTGGAGCCATCTGACGCCCAGCTCGCGCAGCAGTGCGATGGTCTGATCGGAGGAACCGTCGTCCACCACCAGGATGTCCAGATTCCGCCAGTGCTGACGCAGCGTGCCCACCAACGCCGGGAGGCTCGCGGCCTCGTTGTACGCCGGAATGAGCGCCAGCACGCGGGGATGGCCCGTCATCTCGTGGCCGCCCTTGCCGTCATGCTGTGCCCGGGCTTGAGCGGCCGCCGCAGGAGGCGCCGAGTCGCCCACACCGTCGCGGAGGCCACCCACGCCACGTCGCGCGCCAGGTGCACGAGCGGAAACGCGAGAGCCGCGGGATTGCCGAACTGCTGCCAGGCGCGTACGCCGGCGATCGCCCGCTCGGTTGCCAGCACCAGGAGAAGAGCCAGACCGGCGGCCACGAGCCCGAGAGTTTTTCCCGACAGCGCGGCCGACAGCGCCGCCGACAACGCACCTGCCGCCAGCAGACACAATGCCGCGCCCGTGACGAGCGGGTGTCCCATCATCCCCGCGGGTGACACGGCGTCGCCTGTAAAGCGCGCAGGGTGCCGGGCGACGACGTCGAGGCGCCCGTAGCCGAAGCCGTACTGCTGTGCCAGATAACCAGTGAAGCCTTCACGCCACCGATGGTGGCTGCGCGCGTCGCGACAGAACGCCAGACGATAGCCCGCTGCCTGCAGGCGATAGCTCAGATCGTTGTCGTAGCCGTAGCCGAGCGAGTCGTCGAGCAGCCCGACGGCGTGCAGCGCCGTCGCGCGATAGGCCGTGTTCCCGGTGCACACGTGATCGGGGTGCTCGCCGATGCGCGCATACCGCTGCTCGAGGTCCAGCCCCATCACACGGGCGAAGAACGATCCGCTGCCGTCAGTGGTGTAGCACCCTTGTGCCGCCGCCACCGCGGAGTCGTCGAGCGCATCGACCAGCGTCGCCATCCACCCGCGCTCCAGCACCACGTCTTGATCGACCTGGCAGATGATTTGATGCGAGGCCAGCCTCACTCCGGCGTTCACGGCGGCCGCGGCACCACGACCCGGGCCTGTCACCACGGTGAGCGGATGGATCCCTGCCAGCGCATGCAGCAGCGCCGCGGAGCCGTCCCGGCTGCCATCCTCCACCACGATGATCTCCATCGGACGACCGTCGGCCTGCACAGCAATCGAGGCGAGTGTGTCGGTCAGGTGGGCGGCGCCATTGTGCACCGGAACGACGAAGCTGACTCCCGTCATCGCTCGGCCACCATGTCCTGGTACACCCGTTCGAGCTGCGCGCAGACGACATCCGGCGCGTACATCGCCCGGACCCGTGTGGCCGCCTCTGCGGCAGCCGCCCGCCAGTGCGCGGGCGCATCGAGGATGTGATCGATCGCCGATCGAAGCGCGTCGGCGTCACCCTGGACCACGAGACCGCCCCCTGTGGCAGCGATGACTTCGCCACAGCCCGAATCGTTGGCCACCACGACCGGCGTGCCGGCCAGGAGCGCTTCAAGCGGCACGAGGCCGAAGATTTCGTGCTCGGACGGGTAGACGACGACGTCGGCGTCGGCCAGCAACTCGAGCCGCGCGCGACCTTCGAGCAGGCCCGTGAAGACGGTGCGAGCGTCGACGCCCAGCTGATTCGCCGCTGCGCGGGCTGTATCGCCGGCGCCCATATCGTTGCCGGCCACGACGAGGGTACCGTGAGCGCCGCGAAGGGCTGCAAAGGCTCGCACCAGGACGTCAACCCGCTTCCGCGGCGTCAGCTTCCCCAGGTATGCCACGAGCGGCCCGTCGATGCCGAACCTCTTGCGAAACTGTCCTCGGGTGGGTGGCGGCTCGAACTCCTCGAGCGCCAGCGGGTTTGGCACCACGGAGATGCGTTCGGCGGGCACGCCCATGTGTGTGAGTTGCCGATGCTCGGCCTGGGTGACCGCAAGGACTCTGGCCGCGCCGGTGATGACCTGCCTTCCGAGGACCGCGTCGAACACCCACTTGGCCGCGCGGCGCCGCTCGAGATTCGGTGCCGTACCGTTAGGGGCAAGGACGTAGGGAACCCCCGCGTCCTGCAGGTGTCGCGCGGCGATGACCCCGGGCAGGTTCCGGCAGGCGTGCAGATGCGCGACGTCGAAGGCCGCCGCGTGCCGTTCGAGATATCCGGAGAGCCCGACGGGCAGGAAGCCCTGACAGTTGTAGGCCAGCCGGTTCGATACATTGGGAAACACGCGCAGCTCGACGTTGCCGCTGGTGCGGCGCGGCGGCCATGCGCCGAGCGGCCGGCGACCGGACGGGGGTGCCAGGCGTCGATCGGCATCGCACGCGTCAGTTGTACACACCGTCACATCATGCCCACGAGCGGCCAGACCGCGCGCGATCGCATCCGACAGCCTGGGGATACCCCCGTACGCCCAGGCATCCCCCCCGTACGGGGTGACGTGCAGCACGCGTAGGGCCTGCATACAATCGGACGACGCCATATGTCGCTTATCGGCTCCACACCGGTATATCCCGCGTCAGGTCATCGTTTCCTCGTACCCCTCCCAGCCGGGTGCGCGGCCCTGCTCGCCGCCCTCGTGTACCTCAACGCCCTCGACAATCCGTTCGTCTATGACGATTTTCGTCTGATTGTCGAAAACCCGTCGATCCTGAACGCGTGGGATCTGCAATCCGTCATTGTGCGTGACATCACGCGCCCGATTGTGAGCCTCTCGTACGCCATCGACACGATGCTCTGGGGCCAGAGCCCAGTGGGCTATCACGTCACCAACGTGTTGCTGCACGCCGTCAACGTCGTGCTCGTTTTCTGGGTGGCCCTTCTGGCCTCCGAGGACCGCAAGCGGCAGGCCGGGCAGCGTGTGTGGGCTGACGCATCCCCCACGGTGATCGGCTTCGCCGCGGCCACCCTGTTTGCCGTGCACCCGATGATGACCGAGGCGGTCGGCTACATCAGCGGCCGGTCCGAGGTGGCGCATGCCGTGTTCTTCCTGCTCGCGTTCCTGGCGGGCCGGCGCTGGATGCTTGGCGCTGGCAAGCGATGGTGGGTGGCCTGCATGGGGCTCTGGGTTCTTGCCCTGCTCACGAAGGAAACGGCCGTCATGCTGCCCGTCGTGCTGCTCGCCTATGACTGGTTCGTGCTGGATGCGGATTGGCCGAGGCGGCGGCGCCGGTTTCTCTGGCTGGAATTGCCGATGCTGGCCGCGACGTTCGCGGCAGGAGCAGGGCGGGTCGCCGTGCTCAGACTGGTGGAGTATCCCGACCAGGCGGATAGTGACTGGCGCTACGCGCTGGTCGCGGTGGACGCCTTCTGGCGGTATCTCGCGATCGTCTTCGCGCCGCGCAACCAGTCGATCTTCCACGCCTTGCCGTTCATCGACAGTCTGCTCTCCCCGCGCGCGATCGCCGGTGTCGTGGGTCTGGCGGGTTTCATGGCGCTGGTATGGGTGCTGCGCCGAGTGCACAACCTGATCGCCGTTGGCCTCCTCTGGTTCGCGTTGTTGCTCGTGCCATCGAGCATGCTGGTGATCCTCGGCCGCGGCGAGCCGATGGCCGAGCACCGCGCATATCTCTCGGCCGCCGGTCTTTTCCTGACCTGGGGGTGCGCCTACGGCGTCCTGTGGGCTCGCATGGGCCGGCGGCGGTTGTTGGTGACGGTCGCGGCGATCGCCTTTCTGGCGCCACTCGCCTTGCAGACCGTCGTTCGGAACGTCATCTGGGAGGACCCTGTCATGCTCGCGCGCGAGGCGGCGCGTCTGGCGCCGGGTCACTGGATGCCGCAGCTCCTGGTCGCGGAGGCCTTGCGGCAGAACGGGCGCTGCACGGACGCCGTGCTCGAATACCGCGCGGCCATCGCGATTCGGCCGAAGGAGGAGTACCCGTACACCAGGCTCGCCCGCTGCCTGATCCAGGAGCGGCGCTTCGAGGAGGCCGAAGAGGCGCTGCGTCAGCTCCGCGCCGTGATCCCGACGTCGCAGGACGCATCGATGGGGCTTGGTGTCTTCGCCATCCTTGCCGGGCGTCCCAGCGAGGGGCGCGCGCATTTCCAGGAGGTGCTCACACGGGAGCCTGGCCACGCGCGGGCGAAACAGATGCTGGCATTCATCGAAGGTGCGCTACCGGCGGTCGAGCACCGGCGCTTGTGCGAGGAGCTGCTGACTCTGACCAGCGGAGCGTTGACGCTCGGCGCGTGCCGGGCCGATACGCCATGAGGTGACAGTGACTCAGCCGTTGCTACCCGTCGCGGACGAGCCAGCCGCGTCCGCTGTCGTGGGAGCACGGGGGCAGGACGCCTCTCCGCGCGTGGCCTGGGCGGCACTGGCGTGGACGCTTGTCCGCACCGACTTCAAGGCCCGCTACCACGGCACCTTCAGCGGGTTCGCATGGGCGCTCCTCAAGCCCGCCGGGATCTTTCTCGTCCTGATGGTGGTGTTCTCGTTCATCTTTCCAGACCCCACCTACAAGTTGCAGCTCATCGTCGGGTTGTTCCTGTGGGATTTCTTCGCAGAAAGCACCAAGACTGGATTGGCATCGCTGCATGCCAAGGCGTTCCTCTTCAAGAAGATGCGTGTGCCGCTCTGGGTGCTGGTGCTCGCCTCGATCGCCAATCCCCTCATCACGCTGGCGGTGTTCAGTGTCGTCATCGTCGGATTCCTCTCGCTTGCGGGTGCGCCCCCGTCGCCGCAGGGCCTCGCGCTCTTTCTCGTGTACTGCGCCGCGCTGACGCTTCTCGTCGCGGGATTCTCGCTCGCGGCCAGCGTGCTCTTCCTCAGATACCGCGACCTGAATCAGGTGTGGGACGTGATGGCACAGGCGGGGTTCTTCGTGGCGCCGATCATCTATCCGCTCGGCATCGTGCCCGAGCGCCTGCACTTCTATTTCTACCTGTGGCCACCAACGCCGATTATCGAGTTCTCCAGGGCGGCGCTCGTGTCGCACACCGTGCCCAGTCTCATCGGGCACGTCTACCTGGCGCTCGAGGTGATCGCCGCCGTGACGATCGGGGTACTGGTGATGCGGCGGTATGGCCCCCGCGCGGCGGAGTACGTGTGAGCGTGCCGCCATGAATGTGCTCGAGCTGCAGAGCGTCTCGAAGTCGTTCTGGATTCCCGACGAGCATCGGAACACTGTTCGCGAGCATCTGTTCGCTGCGTTCCGACCGCGCCCGTTGCGGGAGCTGCGGGTGCTGGAGTCGGTGTCGCTCACACTCCGGCGGGGGGAGGCGCTCGGCCTGATGGGGGCGAACGGCAGCGGAAAGAGCACGCTCCTGAAGATCCTGTGCGGCATCTACGTGCCAGACGCCGGACGCGTGGTGACTCACGCGCCGGTCACGCCGATTCTGGAGCTGGGGATCGGCTGGAATCCGGAGCTCGATGCCGTGGATAACGTCTACCTGATCGGCACGCTCATGGGGCTGTCGCTGGCCGAGCTGCGCCGCGACGTGGACGAGATCCTCGACTTCGCGGAGCTGCGGCCGTTTGCGCGGATGCACCTGAAGCACTACTCGAGCGGGATGGCTGCCCGGCTCGCCTACGCCGTCGCATTCAGAGCCGTTCGAGATGTCCTGATTCTCGACGAAATCCTGGCGGTCGGCGACGCGGGGTTCAAGCAGCGGTGCGAAGAGCGGTATCGCCAGCTCCGCGCCAGGGGCCACAGCACGATCATTGTCAGCCACGATCCCAGGATCATCTCGACCTTTTGCGACCGCGCCCTGCTGCTCGAGAGGGGGCGCTTCGTCATGGACGGCCCTGCTCCTGAGGTCGCCGCCACCTACCTGGCCCATCTGACGAGGGTCGAGCGCACGGAGTGAACCGCCCCCACCCCCCGACTTCCAACCCCCAAAGGAACGGTTTGGGAATTGGGAGTTGGGAGTTAGCGCATTTTTCACACGCTCTGAAGCCGGACACACGCACCCGCGTTATCGCCTGAGCCCGAGACGTTCCAATACCGCCTTCAGCTCCTCCTCCGTCACGTCGTCTATCGTCATGGTGGCCCCGATCTGGATCGCGATGACGAAGTGCAGCGTGCCGTCGAGGACCTTCTTGTCGCGGCGCATGGTCTCGAGCACCTCACCAATCGGCAGGTCAGACGCGGGCGGTAGCGGTCCGAGCTGCGTGATCAGGCGCGCCAGCGCCTGTCGTTCGCGGTCGGCGAGCGCGCCGCGGGCCACGGCCAGGTCCGCGGCCGCCAGCATGCCGTACGCGATCGCCTCGCCGTGGCGGAAGCGGCGGTACTTCGTCACCGCTTCGAGCGCATGACCGACGGTGTGGCCGTAGTTCAGGATCCGCCGCACGCCGCTCTCACGCTCATCACGCGAGACGACGTCCGCCTTGATGCGGCACGATTCGACGATGGCCGGAACGAGCGCGCGCTCCTCGCGCGCGAAGATCGCCGTCGTGTCGCGGGCCACCCGGTCGAAGAGATCGCGGCTGGCGATCATGCCGTACTTCACCACCTCGTACAACCCCGACCGGAACTCGCGCCGCGGCAGCGTCGCCAGCAGCAGGGGATCGATCAAGACGAGGGCCGGTTGATGAAAGGCGCCGATCAGGTTCTTCCCGAGCGCGAGGTTGACGCCGACCTTGCCACCGACCGAGCTGTCGACCTGCGCCAGGAGCGTCGTGGGAATTTGCGCGAGCGTCACGCCGCGCAGGTAGGTCGCGGCGGCGAAGCCGGCGGTGTCGCCGATCACGCCGCCGCCCACCGCGACGATCGTGCTGCCGCGATCGGCGCCCGCGCGGACGAGCGACTCGTAGATGCGCGAGACCGACTGCAGGTTCTTGAACCGCTCGCCGTCGGGGACGAGGATCGGGTCGCCGACGCCGAGCACGCGCGCGATGCGCTCGCCGTGAAGTCGCCAGATGACGGGACTCGAGACGACGAAGCGCTTGCCGCCGGTGGTGTGGGCGTCGAGCAGCGGCCCCGCGCGATCGGTGACGCCGTCTCCGATCCAGATGGTCGACGCACGCGAGCCCGCGTGTACATCGACTCGGACGGGATCTTTTAGGACATCAAGGCTCAAGGCACAGGGCTCAAGTCACAAGTCACAACAGCTGATCGTCACACCGGTTTGAGCCTTGGGCCTTGTGACTTGTGCCTTGTGACTTGCGCATTGATAGGATAGCACCCGTGGATGTGCGCGGCGATTTCCTCGTCATCGGCAGCGGCATCGCCGGACTGCGCGCCGCGCTGTCGCTGGCTGATGCCGGCGATGTCGTCATCCTCACGAAGGCGGATCCGCGCGAGAGCAATACTGGCTACGCGCAGGGCGGCATCGCGGCCGCGATGGGTCCCGACGATTCGCCGGAGCTGCACGCCCGCGACACGATGGCCGCCGGCGACGGACTCTGCGTGCCCGAAGCCGTGGATGTCCTCGTGCGGGAAGGGCCGCGCTACGTCGGCGAGCTGATCGACTGGGGCGCCGCGTTCGATCGCGCCGCCGATGGTCGGCCGGCGCTCGGCCGCGAGGGCGCGCACAGCGTGCGCCGGGTCCTCCACGCGCGTGATGCCACGGGGCGCGAGATTGCCCGGCTGCTCTGGTCGCGCGTCAGCGCCGATCGGCGCATTCGCGTCGTGGACGAGGCGCTGGCGACCGACCTGGTGATGAGCGGCGGTCACTGTGCCGGCGCCGCGTTTGTCACCACCAGCGATACGCCAGCCATTGTGTCTGCCGGGCGGACACTTCTTGCGACCGGCGGCGCCGGGCAGGTCTTTCGCGAAACGACGAACCCGGCCATTGCCACCGGAGACGGCATCGCCATGGCGGCGCGCGCTGGGGCCCGCATGATCGATCTCGAATTCGTCCAGTTTCATCCGACGGTGCTCCATGTGGAGGGCGCGCCGCGGTTTCTCCTGTCGGAGGCGTTGCGCGGCGAGGGGGCGCGGCTCATCAACAACGCGGGCGAGGCATTCGTGCGGCGGTATGAACCCGCGGGCGACCTGGCCTCGCGCGATCTCGTCTCACGCGCCATGGTCCGCGAAGCCGATCGCACCGGATCGCCCGTCTACTTGTCGCTGGCCCATCTCGACCCGGCGTTCGTTCGGCAGCGCTTTCCCACGATCGCCCAGGCGTGCACGACGGCCGGTCTGGACCTGGCGCGCGACCCCATCCCGGTCAGCCCAGCGGCTCACTACGTCATGGGCGGCGTGGAAACCGACCTGGATGGGCGCACGTCGCTGTCGGGGCTCTTCGCGGCCGGCGAGGTCGCCTGCACCGGCGTCCACGGCGCCAACCGGCTGGCGAGCAACTCGCTGCTCGAAGGCCTTGTCTTCGGCGCGCGTGCGGCAGAGGCGATGAAGGCCGCCCTGCAGCCGGCGGCGCTGCCCGCCGCGCTGACTGGGCCCACTGTCATGGAAGACACCGTACCGGACACCGTTCCCGACACCGTTCCAGACGAGGGCGGCGATACCGTTCCGTCCGC
>Ga0184637_10003302_pt1 | contig 10093 bp, 8 predicted proteins | sample PLM3_127_b2_FD_133143 | JGI IMG/M metagenome (GOLD analysis project Ga0184637, IMG submission 133143) | Groundwater sediment microbial communities from an aquifer in East River, Colorado, USA - PLM3_127_b2 | ecosystem: Environmental > Terrestrial > Soil > Riparian zone | place: USA: East River... | reverse complement strand
GGCTTGTCCTGGCATTGCAACCATCAGGGCTTGCGCGGCAGCTTCGGCGCTCCCGGCTTCTCCGGTCCGGGCGCGGGTGCGGGCTGCGGGAGGATCGTCTCCACTTCCTGGTCCGGCCGCGGGATCACGTGTACCGAGACCAGCTCGCCCACCCGCCGCGCCGCGGCGGCGCCGGCGTCGGTCGCCGCCTTCACCGCGCCCACGTCGCCGCGCACGAACACGATGACGTACGCGGAGCCGATGTACTCCTTGCCGACGAGCACCACGTTGGCGGCCTTGACCATGGCGTCCGCCGCTTCGATGGCGCCGACGAGGCCGCGCGTCTCGATCATGCCCAGGGCATCCATGTCGGGGTGCGGCGACTCTAGCATTGCCCCCGCGCGGCTTCAACGAAGACGGAGTCAGGGGGTGATGGGCGCCAGGCGGCCGTCCTTCAGCTCCAGGTGGATCGCCGGACCGCCGCGCGGCATCTCCACTCCGGCCTGCTGCCATTCCGGCAGGACGGGTTCGACCCACACGAGCGGCGAAGGTAGGCCGGTGCGGAGCCGGACCGCGTCGGTGATCAGGGTGCCGAACGCATTCCTGATGTTGACTCTGGCGGCGGCATCGTCGTGGAGCACGAGGACGTGGCCCGCCGCCAGCTCCGGGGCGTGGGCCTGGACCTCGTCCAGCACGCTGGCGGAGAGCTCCGCGGTGCGCACCATGCGCACGTTGCGGCTGCGATGGAGCGAAACCAGCGCAAAGGGCAGGATCGCGGCGGCAACCTTCAGCGCGTTGCGCGTCCGCGGAGAGGCCTGGCGCCACACGGAGTGGGCCACCGCGGCCGCGGCGATGGCGGCGCCAACGGCAGGAAAGCACGCGTACAGGCTCGACCGGACGGGGATGAACAGCGTGATCCCGAAGCCGCCGGCCAGCCAGACGAGCCCGCGCACGGCCCAGCCGCGTTCCAGAGCATCGAGCCGCGGCTTGCGGCGCGCCGCCGCGGCCATCAGCAGCACCACGGCCGCCATGAAGGTGCAGCTGCGATCCGCGTACTCCAGGGCGTTGCGGGCCACGGTCGAGGCGGAGAACGTCAGCCGGTAGTACGCCGGGGCCGAGAGGGGCAGGAAGGCCGCCGTCTGGCTCCTCAGGATGAAGTAGAGCGCCAGCGGCGGCAGCGCGGCCACCGCCCACGGCCGGGCGCGCCGCCACCGCCACGTCAGGCGCGGGGCCAAAGGATCCAGCCCCGCCCACACCAGCAGGATGGCGGGGAGCAGCACCGCCTCTTCCTTCGAGAACAGCGCCAGGGCGCAGAAGATCGCCGCCAGCACGATGAACCCTCGCGAGAGCGCGATCGCGGCGGCCAGCGCGAAGACGATCAGGAGGAGCGAGGTCCGCCCGCTGATCCACAGGATGGCGCCGCCGACGCCATGCGGGTTGAACGCCCACAACGACGCGGCCAACAGCGCAATACCCCAGACCATGCCGAGCGATCTCGCGAGCACGTAGATGCCGGCCATCGCAACCAGGACCAGCGCAAGATTCGTGAGCCCGTAGCCGAAGGGCGCCAGGCCGAACAATTGCTCGTTCAGCGTGAAAGTGAGGCTGACGAGCGGCCGGTAGAAGCCGTTGTGCCGCTGGAAGAGCTGCAGGAGCTCGGAGGCGCTGCCGACGCGGCTCCCGAGGATCCAGGCGAAGTCGTCCTTGACGAAGCCGTGCCCGAGGTCGGGCAGGTAGGCGGCCAGCAGCGCCGCGACGGGGATCGCACACCAGAAGGCGCGTCGGGCGCCCGGACCGCCGAGGCTCATGACGATGCGGCCCGCCCCTCCAGCGCCCGCTTCGCACCCTTTCGAATCCGCACCAGGCTCCAGTCGCGGCCCTTCAGGACCTCGAGGTGCGGCACACCCAGCTCGCGCAGCTCGACGAGGCGCTCGGAGTCCAGCATGAGCAGCCGCGAAGGTCGCGCCGCGGCCAGCCGCACACCCTCGGGGACGCTCGGCAGTGGCGGCATCTCCAGCTCGCGCTCGACGTAGTAGAGCATCGGGTTGGCGAGGGTCCAGTAGCGGTTGCCGACGTACGCGATCGGCTCGCCGGGGGCCACGGTGGCGGCGACGACGCCGGCGTCGAACTTGAAGACCTCGTTCCCGGGCTGCGTCAGGAGCTGCGGCTTCAGCCAGAACACGCCCGCGGCCGCAAAGAGGAGTACGGGGACGGCGACGCAGACCGCACGCGCAGCCGCCGGAAGCCGGCGGGCGAGCCAGAAGCCGCCGGCCAGGGCCAGCGCGGGCAGGACGGGGAAGATGTAGCGCAGCGACTGCGCGCTGGAGAACGCATACGCCAGCAGCGGCACCAGGATCCAGGCGACGACGACCATCGGGCGCCCGTCGCCCTCCGTCCGCCAGCGCTTCCAGATCAGGGCCATGCCGGCCACCGCCGGCAGCACGGGCGGGTGATACCGCTCGAGCAGGAGCAGGGGATAGCCAGCCAGGCGGCGCCACGCCGGGATGGGCTGCGTCGACTTGCCGAGGATCTCACCCAGGTAGTGCTCGCTCAGGGCATGCGGGCCGAGGGTGAGGGCCTGCTGAATGGGCCAGGCCGCGCCGAGCGCGAGGCCTCCGGCGACGCCGATCCAGAGCCACGGACGGCGCAAGCTGGCGCGCGCCCGAGCATCGAGCATCGCGCCGGCCATCGCTCCCAGGGGCAGCAGGCCCAGGACGCTCTTGGTGAGGAGGGCGGCGCCCAGGGGCAGAACCAGGAGGACGTGCAGCCGTGGCCGCTCGAGACCGGCCAGGAAAACGAGGACGGTGAGCACGACCCAGAACGTGAGCGGGATCTCCAGCATGTTGCGACGCGCGTTGTTCGCGAAGATGGGGGTGGCCAGCAAGAGCGCGACCGCCGTCGCCGCTTCCCGCGCGCCCAGCGTCAGCAGGCCGATCCGGTGGACGCCGAGCGCGATTCCGATCGCCATCAGGGCGGACGGAAGGCGCGCCGCGCCGTCGTTCTCTCCGAAGAGCGCGAACGACCGGCCCAGGATCCAGAACTGCAAGGGAGGATTCTGGAAGGTCGGCTGGCCGTTCCAGGTGACGGTGAAGAACGCCCCCTGGCGGCCCATCTCGACGCCCTTGCGGGCGTAGTAGCAATCGTCGAGCGACGGAAGGCTGGGCCGCGCGGTGTTGGCGAAGAAGAGGGCGGCGGCCGAGAGGACGAGCAGCACGATCTCCCAGTGGCCTGCAGCATCGCGCGCACGGTTCCCATGCATCGGTGACGACATCGCGCGGGACTCTAACAGCCGTCGTCGCGGCCCCGCAATGCGAGCGCCTGGAGCGTCCCGAGCGTTGACAAGCAGGGCCGCGCTTCGCTATCGTGGGCAGGTTTGGCCGGACCTCGTTCGGCCGCCCTGGTGTCCCGATCAATCTGAGGAGACGGAGATGAAGTTTCGTGCTTCGCGGCGTGTGCTCGTGCTGGCGCTCATCCCATTGGCCTCTCTGTCCGGCGCCTGCAAGCGCAAGCCGGCCGAAGTCAACGACGTCACGCCGTCGGTGGCGTTCAATCGGCCTCGCGCGCCCCTGGGCAGCGCGGTGGAAGTCACCTACACCTGGACCACCGGCCCTGCGTTCAAGCCGCTGAAGCAGGACTACCGCGCGCTGGCGCACGTGCTCGATACGCACAAGGTCGTGCTCTTCACCGACGACCACACGCCCGTCCCGCCTTCCAGCACGTGGGAGCCGAACAAGACCTACACCTACCAGCGCACCGTCTTCATCCCGGTCTATCCGTACGTCGGGCCCGGCCAGGTCGTCATGGGCCTCTATCCCACGACCGGAAAGGGCGAGCGCGTGGCCATGAAGGGCGAGGACGTCGCCCTGCGCGCCTACAAGGTCGCCACGCTGGAGCTGCTGCCGCAGACCGAGAACATCTTCCTGGTCTGCAAGGAGGGCTGGCACAATCCCGAGTCCGCCCCCCACAACCCCAGCCTCGAGCGCACCTGGACGAAGAAGGACGCGCTGGTGTCGTTCAAGAACCCCCGCAAGGACATCGTCATCTACGTCGAGGCGGACACGAACAAGAACGCCTTCGACGTGCCGCCGGTGTTGACCCTGTCCGTGGGCAACAAGGTGGGCGCCACCATGCCGATCGAGAACTCGGAGGTCTTCCTGAGGAAGGTGCGCGTCAAGGCCGCCGACCTTGGCACCGACGAGTGGGTGGACCTCCGGCTGTCGATGAACCAGTCGTTCGTGCCCAAGCTGAAGGGCGTCAACACCCACGACGACCGCGAGCTGGGCGTGATGGTGTACCACCTCTATGTGGGCGAGGCCGAGGGCCTGGGAACGGTGCCCCAGGTCGTGGACGCGGGCACCTTGACGGCCACCCTGGTGGCGGCCAAGGGCGCGGGATCGACGGCCGCCAGCCCGGCCAAGGCGGCGCCGGCGAAGGTCACGCCCGCGGCCAGCCCCGCCAAGAGCGGTTCCGGTAAGTCGGCGAGTTAGAGAGCGCATCACGGAGGTTCTCATGCGCACGCCACGGGTCCTGCTTGGATGTGCCGGCCTGGCCGGCGGTCTCGTGCTGTGGGCGGGGCCGGCTCTCGCGCAACAGCCCCCACCGGCCAGGGGCACGGCGCGTGGCCAGTTGATCGTGGACGGCAAGCCGATCGCGCTCAAGTACGCGGTGGCCGTGAGCGGCCCCGACACGTTCGAGAAGACGAAGGAGGCCTTCACGGTGCTCCTGACGCCGGCGCCGGTCACGCCCGAGGCCCTGGCCGCGCTCGGCGGACCGGGCGACGCGCGCGACCCCGTGAAGGAAGGCCTGGCGTTGAAGTACGGCGTGGGCGGCGGCTTCCACATGACCGTGCGCCACCCCGCGCTGAAAGGCGAGCTGCAGAGCTCGGGCGGCTTCCCCAAGAAACTCGACGCCCGCGGTCCCGATCACGTGGCCGGCACCATCACGTCCTGGCCCGACGGGAAGGTCGAGGACATCGGCGGCCACCAGGTGCAGTTCACGATCGCGTTCGACGCCCCCGTGCAGCGCCGCTTCGCCGTCGAGCAGCCGCTGGTTCTGGGCGCGGGCGCGAAGAAGCTGCCCGCCGGCGGCGGAGAGCCGGGGACGGCGTGGCTGGCCAAGAAGTGCCCGGCGCTGCCGGCGAACCTGAAGGACCCGAAGGTGCTCGAGAAGTGGCTGGGCGACCAGGGCAAGCTGCCCAGCGAGAAGGACCTCGCGGAGATGTCGAAGGAGAAGGGCCACAAGGTCGCGCTGGAGGAGGCCCTCGCGGAGGCCGCCAAGATGGTCGACGCGATGAGCGCGCTCGCGCCCAAGGGCTGCAAGGTGCTGGGCGGCTCGTCCGACGGCACGCTGGCCGTGCTGCAGGTCCAGGCCGAGGTGTTCGGCTCGCTCTCGCAGGCCCAGGCCTACATGGTGAAGGACGGCGTCAAGTGGACCCTCAAGAAGCAGGACGCCTGGAAGGGCGTGAAGTAGCTAGCCCTTGCCCTTGATCTCGAGGTCGATGTGGAGCGTGAGGCGCTCCAGCCGCCGGTTGTTGGTGAGCCGCACGGTGAGTGCCTCCCGCGTCTGCTCCCCCTGACCGTCACCCGAGAACCCGAGGTGGATGGTGAGCTCGCCCGCTCCCTTGAGCAGCTCCGCCGGCACCTCCACCGTGGCCTTGCGCTTCATCTCCTGGCGGGAAGTGGTGTCGGGGACCAGCATGTCCTGAAGACGCTTCTCGATCTGCTTCGTGGCCGCCGAGGGCTTGTGCGCCGCGGGAGGCGCGTTGGTGATGGCGCGCAGGCTCTCCAGCTCGCGATGGATGTCGGTGTGGCCCTTGGTGGGCACGGCGCGCACTGCGTGCTGGTCGGTGTCCTCCTCCGCGAACTCGAGCGGCACCTCCTCGGCGGCGCGCTCGTCGGTCACGAGGGCAGCCAGCAGGTCGTCTTCGGGCTCCGGTGAAGGGGGGGGCGGAGCCGGGGGGCGCAGCACCGGCCGGACCAATGGCTGCGTGGCCTCGGGGGCGAAGTCCTTCGGCGGCGCGCTCACGGGCGGCGGTGCCGGGGGCACGGCGGCCTTGGGGGGGGCCGCCGCGGCGGCCGGCTTGCGCTCGTCGCCCAGCTTGCGCTTGATCGAGGTGATCGCGAACTTCGAGATCGCCTTCAGCGTCTCGAAGACGCCGATCCCGTGCAGCGCCGCCGCCTCGAAGAAGGGAAAGCCGCCCGGATTGAGGGCCTCGTTGAGGCGCTCGACGGGCACGATGTTGCGGATGTCGCGCTTGTTGTACTGGAAGACGAGGGGCACCTGGTCGAGCGCGAGCCGCAGCTCTTCCAGGTTGACCTTCAAATTGTGCAGCGACTCGACGTTGGCGTCGAGCGCGACCAGCTGCGAGTCCGCGACGAACACGATGCCGTCGACGCCCTTCAGGACCAGCTTCCGGGTGGCGTTGTAGAACACCTGCCCGGGCACGGTGTAGAGCTGCAGCCGCAGCTTCATCCCGCCCACGATGCCGACGTCCAACGGGAGCAGGTCGAAGAAGAGCGTGCGGTCCGTCTCCGTCTCCAGGCTCACCATCTCGCCGCGCGACTGGGCGGCCGTCTTCTGGTGGATGAACTGGAGATTGGTCGTCTTACCGCACAGGCCAGGACCGTAATAGACGATCTTGGCCGTCATCTGCATCGTGGTGTAGTTGAAAAAGACCACGATGGCGCGAGTGTAGCACTCAGGGTGCCGAAAAGGTGCCCTGGCGCGGCGCGCGCTCGAGACCCCAGCCCGGCCGGGGCGCGCGCGCGTCGTCAGGAAGCAGCATTTTTCGGCACCTTGAGCTAGAAGGTGATGCCCGCCCCGATGGACACGCGGCGGTCCATCGGCAGCAGCGGGTTGCCACGGAGGCTCAGCTTGCGGTAGTCCCCACGGACCACGAGGAGTCCCAGCCTGAGCTTGGCACCCACGACGAAGGTGCGGAGCATGCTGGTCTCGCCCAGGTTGGACACGCTCTGGCGGTAGATGCCGATGCCGAAGCCCACATACGGCACCAGGGCGCCGATCGGAGGCGCCAGCAGGGCGTTGGCGGTGAAGCTCGTCATCGTCCCCTCCGCCGAATCGAGGGGCACGCGGGCGGCCTCGGCCTCCAGCGCGGCGGTCCCGAACCAGGTCGAGGTCAGCGCGGCCCCGTATCCGCGGGCCCAGGGGTCGCTGGGCGAGGGGAAGGTGACGAACGCGGTGACGTCGCCGGCCCGGGCCGGCGATGCCGCCGCCAGGCACGACACCAGGAGAACGGGAGGCAGCGCCCGGCGGATCCTCGAACCCATGGATCCAACTGTAAGAACCCGTGGGCGTTCAGTCAATGGGAGCCGCGTTCCACACCCGACGGCCGAGCGCCGGTAAGATGGTGGACCACAAGGAGGACCTCGAATGAAGCGACACCGCACGCCGATGGGCCTGCTGGCCGTGGCCGGGCTGGGCCTGCTTCCGGCGCTGGCCTGCACGGCGCAGCCGCGGAAGGAGACTCCGCCCGAAGCGCGCGAGACGCCTCCAATCGACAGACGGCAGGGCAGTGACGAAGCGCCGTCGGCGGCGGAGGTCGCCCGCGACGTCAAGAAGCTCGGCCGCGACGTCAAGGACGCCGCCGAGGACGCGGCCGACAAGGTGAAGGACGCCGCCGAAGACGCGGCCGAGAAGGCCAAGGAGGCCGCCGACAGCCTGGGCCCCAAGGTGGAGGCGGCCCGGCAGTTGGCCGACGTGAAGATGGCGCTCATGGCCGATCCCAGCGTCGACGCGTCCGGCATCAACGTCGATGCGGACGAAGCGACCCGGACGATCCGCCTGAAGGGGACGGTGCCGACGACCGCCCAGAAGACGGCCGCCGAGCGGATCGCGCGCCGCAAGGCCGAGGGCTGGAACGTCCGCAACATGCTGACGGTGGCCGCCCGGTAGACTCATGCCGACGAAGCAGACCGCCGGGTGAGAGTCCGCCTCCGTTCCCGCGTCTCATCGTGACACCATTGCGCGTCGCGGGAGGTCGCCATGAGGCGAATCGGGCCGGCCGTCCTGACCGTGGCTCCGCTGGTGGTGGCGGCCCTGTTCCCGGGTGAGGCACAGGCCCAGGTCACTGCTGGCCCGGAGTTCCGGGTCAATACCTACACCACCAATTACCAACGCCTGCCTGACGTGGCCTTCGATCGCCAGGGTGGGTTCGTCGTGACCTGGGACAGCTACAGGCAGGCGGGACCCAGGCCCGCCATCTTCGCGCGGCGTTACGACCCGTCGGGCGCGCCGCGCGGAGGAGAGATCCAGGTCAGCACGGACACCGCGAATACACAGATCTTCCCCGCGGTGGCCGCGGACGCGCAGGGCAATTTCGTGGTGGCCTGGCAGGCCTTCGGCCGCGATGGGAGCGATTTCGCCATCGTCGCGCAGCGCTTCGACGCGGCGGGGAGCCGGCGAGGGGGTGAGTTCCAGGTCAATACCTACACGACCGGCAGCCAGTACGCTGCGCGCGTCGCTTCCGCCCCCGACGGGCGCTTCGTCGTGGTCTGGGGAGACTTCGGGACCGACATCGACCGCGACGTGTTCGCGCGTGCCTACGACGCAGCGGGGTTTCCGCGCGGGCCTGCGTTCCGGGTCAACACCTACACCGCGGGTATCCAGGGCTCTCCCGGGGCCACCGTGGACGGGGCGGGGAACTTCGTGGTCGTCTGGAGCAGCCCCCAGGACGGAAGCCTCGTCGCCGTGATGGCCCGGCGTTACGACGCCACTGGCGTGCCACGGGGCCCCGAGTTCCAGGTCAACACCTACACGACGGACGCCCAGTTCGCCCCCTCGGTTGCCTCCGACGGCACGGGCGGTTTTGTGGTGGCCTGGACGAGCCTGGGCCAGGACGGAAGCGGCAACGGCATCTTCGCGCGCCGGTTCGACGCCGCTGGCGCGCCCTTCGGTGGAGAGTTCGCCGTCAACGTCTACACCACGGGCTCCCAGGCGAACCCCAGCGTGGCGGCCGCCGCGAACGGCGGTTTCGTGGTGGCCTGGGCTTCGAACGACGGGTACGACGTGGACGTCTTCGCCCGGCGTTTCGACTCCGCGGGCGCCCCTGGCAGCGGGGAGTTCCGAGTCAACACTTTCACCGTCGGCGCTCAGTATGCAGCGGAGGCCGCCGCGGACGAGGTCGGCAACTTCGTGGTGGCCTGGGAGGGACCCGATGGGGATCGAACCGGCGTGTTCGGCCAGCGCTTCGGCGGCCTTCGGCCCGTCGTCCTCGCCTGCGATCCGGCCCCGGCCGGTGGAACCGACGGCAACGGCGTGATCGAACCCGGGGAGACGGCGGCCGTCGCTCCGCGCTGGCGCAACCTCAACGGCGCGGCGCAGGCCTTCACCGGCGCGGTCTCGAGCTTCACCGGTCCGGCGGGCGCGAGCTACACGATCGTGGACGGCGCCGCGTCGTACGGGTCCGTCCCGGACGGCGGCACCGGCGACTGCCTGTCCAACGGGGACTGCTACGCGCTGGCCGTTTCCGCGCCACAGGCCCGGCCTGCCCAGCACTGGGACGCGTCGTTCCGCGAGGACCTCGCGCCGCCGGCGCAGGGCCAGAGCAAGTCCTGGACGCTCCACATCGGGGGGAGCTTCCTGGACGTCTCAGGATCCAGCGTCTTCTATCCCTTCATCGAGTCGCTCCTCCACCACGACGTGACCGGCGGCTGCAGCGGCACCGACTACTGCCCGCTGCAGTCCACCACCCGCGCTCAGATGTCCGTCTTCGTGCTGGTTTCGCGGGAGGGTGCCGCCTTCTCGCCCCCCGCCTGCGTGTCCGGGTCCGAGATGTTCCTCGACGTGCCCGCCTCCAATCCCTTCTGCCGGTGGATCGAGGAGCTGGCGCGGCGCGGTGTGGTGGGTGGATGCGGCGGCGGCAACTACTGCCCGTCGAGCCCGGTGACGCGCGAGCAGATGTCGGTGTTCGTGCTGCGCACGCTGGACCCGACGCTCGATCCGCCCGCGTGCACCACGCCCGTGTTCGCCGACGTGCCGGCCACCAGCCCGTTCTGCCGCTGGATCGAGGAGCTGGCGCGGCGCGGCGTGGTCACCGGTTGTGGCGGCGGCAACTACTGCCCGACGAGTGCGGTCACGCGCGAGCAGATGGGCGTCT
>Ga0184637_10003301_pt1 | contig 10096 bp, 12 predicted proteins | sample PLM3_127_b2_FD_133143 | JGI IMG/M metagenome (GOLD analysis project Ga0184637, IMG submission 133143) | Groundwater sediment microbial communities from an aquifer in East River, Colorado, USA - PLM3_127_b2 | ecosystem: Environmental > Terrestrial > Soil > Riparian zone | place: USA: East River... | reverse complement strand
GTCAGCGGCCTGAGCCGGCGGGGGCCGGGGCTGAGGGACCTCGGTCGGGAGTCCGAGATGGGCGAGGATCCGGCGGACCACACGAGGATCCTCAATGGTCGCGAGCAGGCGCATGCGGCCGCCACAGCGCGGACACGCGAGCACGTCAAGTTCAAAGGCGCGTCGCATGAGGTCCGCCCACGGCCAATAGCGAGGCGTGCCGGGAGCCTCCGTGTGCAACTCCACGACGGGGTGGTTGAATTTGACCAGTGGTGCAGACTCTGGCTACCTCAGGATCGAGCCCTCTGATATGCTAAGCACGCCATGCGGTCCATCCTCATTCACTACCATGAGATCGCGCTGAAGCGGGGGAATCGCCCGCTCTTCCTTCGGCGCCTTGCCCAGAACCTGGTCCGCGCGACACAGGATCTCGGGCGCGTCACGGTCCCACCAGCTCACCGGGCGGACGGCCTCAACGCGTATGAGTTTGCTCTCTTTTAACAGGTCGGATATACTCTCAGCGAACCGGAAGAGCGAGAATGAACCGAGGTGTGGGGATATGACAACAGTGCATGCGCAGTTGGTCGGCGATAAGGCGATACTCTCTCGGACTGAGCTTGAGCAGCTTGTCGCACTCGCACGGAAAAGTGATGAGATTCAGTTACAGACGCAGGAAGAAGATCTACCGACTCTTGGCATCATGAGGTTGGCAGAACAGGGGGGCGCGTTTGACTGGCTTGCCGCCGAAGCGGACCTCTACACCGTAAATGACCTCAAGGTGCGCTACCACTGAATCGTGGCACGATTGTCCTGACCCCCTTTCCATTTACTGATCTGTCGGGTCAGAAAGTCCGTCCTGCGCTGGTCGGTGTCCCGGTCGGGGCGCGCAGGGAGCGACGTCGTACTTGCCTTCATCACCTCGTACCGAGGACAGTCCCTGCAACCAGACCGCGCATTGCGTCAACGCGTTTTGGATGGAGAGACCTAAAGAAGCCGTCCTCTTGGTGGAGGGCGGTGACGACTTCTCGTCGTTTCGAGGCGAGATCGACATTGATCAGGTGCGGTGGCGCGGCCACGGGCCGGAGGGCCCGACCGGGATTGTATGTGAGTTCACGTGCCGAGAATTTGCTGTCTCTAGAAATCTTGGACCAGCAGAAGAGCAGCCCCGCCATCTGGTCGTGTTCCTGACCGGACCAGCAAAGCCGTGGACAGTGTCCTGGAGTGGCGTTCAGAAGTGGGATGGGACTCGGACCCTTGAGGTCTTGGGCGCCGAGCTAGACCTCGGGGTGGATGTGCCATTCACCCTTCAGATTCGCCCGTACTATTTCTATTCGAGAGAGGAGGCGGGGAAGTTTGCCCACACGATTGCGATACTCGCGGAGACGGCTGTGGCCAAGGACCAATTGTCCGACGGGGCTTGTCAATGACGCGAGTCTTGATGAAGGATATCAAGTCGGCAACATGCTGTTGCCACGAGAACTTTCCGCCCTTACCGTCCCAACGTTCCGGAAAATAGTGGCGTAGGCTCACCGCGACGGCACGATTCCTCTGGCCCAACGGCTCCATCTGGGTGGCCCAAACGCGATAGTCAGTCATCGCGCCATGCACCATGATGAGGGGCCGACCACTCCCATTCTCCACGTAAGCCATATCATAGCCATTCACCAGCATCGTCTTGACGCCCGGCGGAAATTCGGCGGCGTGTGCAACGGGCAGGGTCAAGAAGGTCACGAGCGAGAATGTGAAAAGTACGTGCAGAGTGCGGATGGATAAGAGGCTAAGCGACATAAACGGCATTCTCAGACGGCTGGAGAGCACGGACCAACCCCTGCCGAGACGCTAGCCGCCGGCACCACGCGCGACCCCGCGCTCGGCCGGAATTTCCCCTGCGAGGGCTGCGGCGCGAAGCTCGAGTTCCACATCGGGCAGCAGTCGCTGAAGTGTCCGTACTGCGGAGCGACGAAGGCGCTGGAGATCCCCGAGGGCGCCGCCGTCAAGGAACAGGACCGCGGCGGCACGCTGCAGAAGGAAGCCGAGCGGCGCACAAAGGGGGCGCCCGCGGTCACGACCACCGAAGTGAAGTGCGCGGGCTGCGGCGGCACGACGATGTTCACCGGCACGCTGACGTCAAGCGAGTGCCCCTATTGCGGCTCGCCGCTGCAGCGCGATCACGTGCACGACTCGCCGTCCCGCATTCCCGCCGACGGCGTACTCCCCTTCCTGGTGACGCGTGAGCAGGCGGCCGACCATCTGCGCACGTGGGTCGGGTCGCGCTGGTTCGCGCCGGGCGAGTTCAAGCGGCGTGGCGTCGCGGGCGTCTTCAGCGGGATCTACCTCCCCTACTGGACCTACGACGCGATGACGGCCACCCGGTGGGCGGGGCAACGCGGCATCGCCACGCACGTCGAAGTCAATGGGGCCCCGGCAAGCCCCCACGCCGCGAACGGCGTGTCGACTGGCATCCGGCAGCTTTCAGCGCTTCTTCGACGACATTCTCGTGTGCGCCAGCACCGGCGTTCCGGAGAAGCTACTCCTCGCGCTCGAGCCGTGGCCGCTGCAGAAGGTGATCCCGTTCACGCAGCAGGCGCTCTCCGGATATCTGGCCCGCACCTACGACGTCGCGATAGACGGCGGGCTCGCGGCCGCCAAGGAGCGCATGTCCACCGCGATCTCCGAGCAGGTGCGCCGCGAGATCGGCGGGGACGAGCAGCGAGTCACCGCCGTGCACACCATGCACTTCGCGCTCACCTTCAAGCACCTCCTGCTCCCGGTGTGGCTGCTCACCTACCGCTACGGCGACAAGCCGTTCCAGCTCGCGGTCAACGCGGCGACGGGCGAGGTCCAGGGAGAGCGGCCCTGGTCCGCGATCAAGATCATCCTCACGATCCTCTTCGTGCTCGCGGCGATCGCGCTTCTTCTCGTGCTCGCAAGCGGGGGCGAGCCACAGCCGACCGGATGACGACGATCCCGCCCTCGCTCGCCACATGCGAACCGGCGCCGGGACTCGGAGGCGCCGGGAGTTTGGGGGGCAACAACGATGGTGCGCCGGGCGCCCCCGGGAGCGCCACCTTCTGACCGGCCGCCCGTAACGGACCGCGTGGCGCCCACCCTTTCTGATCTACGACTTCTCCTCGTTGCCGCCAACTGGCGGGAAGAGCACCTTCCGGAAGACGTCGTCGAGCTCGAGGCGCTCCGCGAGTTCCTGCTCCTTCGTGGTGCCGACGGGAGTGAGGACGTCGATCTCGTAGAGCGGGGCGTCGTGATAGACCCGCACCTTGTTGCCGCCGACCATGGCGCGAAGGTAGTCGCCTCGGTCGTAGCTGTCGCCGATCTCCCAGCGATAGGGCCCCGTACGGTTCCAGGCCTCCGCCAGTTCCTCGACGCTTCGGTCGCAGCGAAAGTAGGTCACGGAGCGTCAGGGCGTCGGAAGAATCCAGCCATCCACGCTGGTCGCACCCGCGGGATCGACGATGACCTTGGTTTCGACGTCTCGGCCGAGAATCTTCGACCAACGCTGGTCGAACGCTTTGAGCTCGGGAGCGACGTCGTGCAGACCCCTGACCCCGGTCGTCGGGTCGGAGTTGGGAGGCTAAGCGACATAAACCGAATTCTCAGACCGCCGGGCGGCGGGGCCCGACCCCGAGGCCACGCTAGCAATCCGCCATCTGGCTCGTGGCGAAAGCCGCCTGCGGCCCTGTGTCGAGCCTCAGGCACGCGCTCGCCGCCAGCGCCACCTGCGCAAACAGGACCGCGGCGAGCACCAAGCGGGATGTCGTCTTGATGAATTTGTACTGTTTCACGGCGCACCATGCTACGCCCGATGACAGGGACGCGCAAATGTGCCGTGCGGGTGGTTTGATCTGGATCAACAAGTTTGATATGGATCAACAAAGCCGCTGGCGCGCCCTGCGGCGATCAGCTGGAGGCGCCGATCATCGCGCTCTCTTCGGTGATCGAAGGCGGTTCATCGGGAACGACCTGCGCTCGACTTCGTCCGGTACTCGGCGATCTCGCGCTCAAGATCGGCGAATTCCTCGCACGGCAGCAGGCAGATCTTGCGCAGCTCTTCAAGGTGCTTTTGCGCACTGGCAAGATCTCCGACCATGAGATAGGCCTCGCCAACGTATTCGTGCGCGCCCCGATGACGGGGGTTCAGCTCGAGCGCCCGCTTGTAATGCTTGAAGGCTAGCTCGAGCCTGCCTGATTTGCGGTAAGCATAGCCGAGGTAGTTGTGGATGTCGGCGTTGTCGGGTTCACGCAGGGCGGCTGAGGCGAGCGGCTTGATCGCGGCATCCCAGTTCTTCGCCTCGATGGCCTTCTTTCCGGCTGCATAGTCCGGGTCGAGCGCAGCGGCCTGGGGCTCGAACTCCGACGGGTCCGCGAGACAGGGCAGAGGCGTGCACGCCGCGATGGCGGCGGCGAGCGCAAACCCGGCTAGCCGCCAGCGCGAGTTGAGCCGCGTCTGATCGCCAATGGCCATATTTGCGCGTCTTACCGTTGAGCGAGGTACGCCTTCGCGCGGGCGAGTTCCGGACGCGTGGAATCGGCGTTCTTCGACAGCGCCACGAGCTTCGTGAAATAGTCCACGGCCTTCTGCCGGTCGCCAGCGGCCTCGGCCGCGCGCGCCGCGCCGTAGTAGCCACGGAAGCGATTGGGTTCGCGCACCTGCGACGCCTCGAATTCCTTGAGCGCCAGCGCCGGCTGCTTGAGTTCGAGCAGCATTTCGCCAAGCAACTCACGAGCGGGGACGATGCGGCCAGGCGTGACGATGTCCTTCTCGTTCTTGTCTTCCAGATCGGCGGCTGCGCGCATGAATTTGAGCGCGTCATCCGTTTTGCCTTGAGCAAGCGCAATCCATCCCGCGACGGCGAGCCGCTGGATTTCGACTTCGGTGGCCCAATAGTTGTTCTTCGCGTCTTGCAAGCCTTTGTGCAGTCGCGCAAGTTCCTCGGCATCCTTCTCTGCTGCCGCGGTGTCGCCGCTGCGCGCCGCGCCGAGCGCTCTTGCGAAATGCGTGATCGCGTCCGGATACAGAAACTTGGTCGGTTGAGGCTGTAACTGCATCGCCTCGCGCCACGCGCCGCGCTCCATCGCGTAGCGCGCAGGCATCGCGGCAATCGCATACGGGGCGGTACGTACCGCCGGGTTGAAGGTGACCTTGAGCGCTTCCTCCATTTCGCGCCGGGCATCGCCATCGCGCGCAAGTTGCAGGTAGGCGTACACGGTATAGTCGCTGGCGTGATACGCCTGGTCAGATTCACCCCCCTTTTTCGCCACCTCGGTCGCACGGCGATTGGTCGCGGCCGAGTCTTCCCAAGCGCCAAGGCGGGTAAAGATGTGCGAAGGCATATGCAGCGCATGCGGCGCCGCCGGCGCGATGCTCGCATAGCGTCGCGCGGCGGGCAGGCCTTGTTTGGCGAGGGGCGGCGCGTCGTAGCTGTGGATCAGGTAGTGCGCTACACCCGGATGATCGGGGTACTTGACGAACATTTTTTCCAGAATTGCGGCGGCCTTCAAGTACGCCGCAAAGGTTTGATCCGCCTGCGATTGGGTGCACGCGATGTACAGCGCACTGAAAATCCGCGCTTCGTCGTCATTCGGGTAGCGGGCGGCTAACTCTTCAAATGCCTTGGCGCGCGACTCCTGGCGCGAACGTTCCGAGCGGGTCGAAAAATCCTGGTAGTACGCGGCGACGGCCTCGATGTAGTCGCGCTCGCGCTGAGTCTTGGGGCTGACGCGGCGCCCTTGATCGATGGCCGCCTGTGCAGCTGCCGCGCCTTTTGGGGATGCTCCTTGGCCGACGAGTGGATTCGACATCAGGATCGCGGCTATACCCCAGTTCGCTATGGTGCAAGTGGGATCTTGCACCAGCACGTCGCGGAAAGTTTTTTCCGTCGCGCTGAACCAAAACGAATGCAGCATCGCCACGCCGCGCTCGAACTCGGCCTGCACTTTCGGGTCGCAGGACGTGGGGAAGGTGACCTTGCCCAGCTGCTCCGCGCCGCTCGCCGGTAGCGCCGTGGAGAGCACTGCAAAAAACACGAAAGCTACTACTGACGTTCTCATGATGGCCTCCTTGATCCAGATGGTGAGCGGATTCTACGCGATTCTGCCGGATTGTGATTCATTCTAGTTGTCTGCGGGCGCGCGTGCCACGGACAGCGTGCGGCGAACGCGACTGGGTGACGCCAGCACTGTGGCGTGTGATAGCTGGCACCGTACTTACAACGGCTCTGATGAACGCATTGCAATACGCTTTCCCTCGACCCGGTAATCGCATAACATGTGCTTGAAATCGCCGCGGAATGTACGCCACCGTCACGATCGGGATCCCACGCAGGGAGAAGAAAGATTTCCGCCGACAAAGATCTCAATGGCATGGCAGCGGCTATGGATGAGTCGCAGCAGCCGCCTCCGCGGCGACTGCGGCTGTCGGCCCAGGACCGCTTCATCGACTGGTTCCAGTCGGTGGCGCCTTATATTCACGCCTTCCGCGGCAGGACCTTCGTCATCGCGTTCGGTGGCGATCTGGTGACCGACGGCCGCTTCATCGATCTCACGGTCGATCTCAATTTGCTGGCGTCGCTCGGGGTGCGGCTGGAGGCTAAGCGACATAAACGGGCATTCTCAGACGGCTGGAGAGCACGGACCAGCCCCTGCCGAGACGCTACAGAGGCTAAGCGACATAAACGGGCATTCTCAGACGGCTGGAGAGCACGGACCAGCCCCCGCCGAGACGCTAGGAGGCTAAGCGACATAAACGGCATTCTCAGACGGCTGGAGAGCACGGACCAGCCCCCGCCGAGACGCTAGAACTATCGCTATACCGGCTGGTTCAGGATGTTCTCCAGCGTATCGTACTCGTCACCATCGAAGCTCGAATAGAGCGATTCCCATGTCGCAGCCGCTGCCAACTGGTAGAGCTCGGCCTGGTCGTACGCCTTGGCGGCTGCCATGACGGCGATGATCGCAAGTTCGTCGTCATCGTCCGTGGAACCGCTCAGCAGCGCGTTCACTAATTTGAGTTTTACATTGGACCCGGCGCGGGCGAGCGAACCCTGAGACTGGAGATCGCTGATGAGAAACCGGGCCCTGTCGTCATCGCCGGTTTCAAGAAGCGCCGGCAGGCTTATGGCCCCGAAAAGCGCATCGGGCAGGTTCAGGATCGCCGTGCGCAGATCGGCCAGAGTGGTCGCGACCGCGCCGATCGCCGCCGCGATCGCCCCCACGGCTGTCGGCGCCGGCACGGTCGCCGGGAAATTGTCGATCGCCGTCTTGAGCGCCAGCATGAAACGGTTGATGGTGGACTTCGCTTCGTTGCTGCCCACGGCATCGACGGATTTCTTGGCCGCGGCAAACTCGAGACTGACGCGCAGGCACGTTTCCTTGCAGGCGATGCGCTGCGGGTTGGTCAGGGTCGGATTCGGATTGAGATTCGGATCGACCATGTCGGTGATGACACCGTAGAGCGGCTGGTAATCGAGCCTCTCCAGCGAGAAACAGATGCGCGTCGTATAGTTGACCTCGAACATCAAGGCGACGAGCTCGTTCCACCGGTGCGGCGCCGCCACCGAGTACTGCTGGATCACGCTCACATGAATCCGTGCCGCATTCACCATGTTCGTCCGTTCACGCATGGTGGCGCTCGTGATTCCCTTCAGGAGCTCGGCCTTGCGGCTGAGCAGAATATCGATTTCGGCCGGCTGAAACTGGCTGGGCCATTGCAGCAGCCGCACGAAGCAATCGCCGAGATTGGGGCTGGCGTTATAGTCGAGGAGCGCCAGGTAGCGGCGGATCAGCTGGTAGACGACATAATCGCGCTGGTCGAGCACGCGGGCGAGGTTGCTGGCAATGGGATCGAGATGGCCTTCCGGCAGCTCGTCATCGAGTCCGGCCCAGCCGTCGATGGCATCGACCATGCGGATGAGCTCGTAGCTGTTCTCCGACTGCACCACGATATCGCGAATCTGATCTTCCTCGGCATCGCCGGTGGCGCCGTCCGCCAGATCGTAGACGGCCTTGGCTTTCGCCTTCTTGATGTTTTGCCGGAGGCTGAGGCTCGGCGGATCGAAATCGACATTGTCCGAGTTGAAAAAATTGCGGAGCGTGCTGTTGCCGCTGGCGGTCACATGATGCTTGACGTTCTCCATGACGCGGTATTCCTTCTGCCGGTGCTGTCACTGCAAGGCGATCAGGATCGGGATCAGCCCGAGGCCTTCATCGAGGGGAGCCATTGCCTTGCCGATCACGGCGCCGAATGCGCGCGTTGGGTCGCTCGCTTTCATCGCGTGGCCCTGCGTATCCGAGCTCGTCAGCAGATCGCCAACCTCGATCGGTCCATAGCTCGCATCGACTTTGCAGTAGACCGTACCAACGAGCGCGATCGGCTGACGGCGGAAAGCGCCTTCCTCCTGCTTGCCCATAATGATGCCGGAACGCAGCGAGCCCGCGCCGGCTACGACACCGACGACTTTCTTCTCGTAAGGGCCATCGCAGGGTACGAGTTCGCCCGTCCCGCTCAACGCCATGACCGTGCCCGGATCAGCGAGCACCTCTTCCTTGACTGTGAATTCTTCCGCGCAATCGGCGCCGGGGAAGGAGACGTCACCGGTGACGATGACATTTCCCCGGAAGAATCCCGCCGTCAAGCCAGCGATATGCTCGCCATAAACGCCGGCGCCAGGGCTGGTTGGGTTTTTTTGGATGCCCGCGATGGCGTGACCGCTGCCAATACACTCGCCGTAGACGCCAGCGCCATTGCCGGACGCGTTGACCTGGATGCCCACGACGGCGGCACCGCCGCCGCGACTCTCGCCGTAGACGCCAGGGCCATTGCTGGCGGCGGTCGTGTCGAGTTGGATGCCGGCGATGGCTGCAACGGCCGTCGAGGTGGATTCTCCGTGCACCCCTTCTCCGCCGGAAGAAGCAAATACAGCGGCGTCATTGGTTTTAGTTTTACTCGTAAATTTGGGCATTGTGAGAACTCCTTTCCACTCCGATGTTTGTCATACTGCAGACGCACCCTCAGTCGATATCGAACTGGTCTTGCTTTCTATCGGCAGGAGCCCTAGACCAAATCCCGCCCTCCTACAGGTCGGGTGCAAAATCACGTCGACACAGTGCGGGCGAGGCAACAGATGGCCGCGATGAACGGATTCTCGACCAGCGCACTAACCCTCGCGGGCGACCGTCGGGCGATTCTGGGGCGGGTTGGCCACAGGTGCCCTACAGGTTGCTATACCGTCGAACTGAACGCGCGCCCAGGTCGCCGGCCGCTCCGGTGTATCTCCCGTTTTGATGCAGAACCACAGGCTCGCAAGGCCTTGCGGTGAAGTGTCTTGCTCACCCTCCTTCAAAGGGGTTATAACAAGCAGGTCGCCTGCCTCTCCTTCGCACGGGACAGTTAGCTGCTGGAAGTGAGGCTTGAGGTTGATTTGATCGCCGCTAGCCACGGTTCCACCTCCTCAAGGAATAGGAAATCTAAACACCCTTTTTCGTTTTTCGCCGCAATATCACCGAACCGGCGAGTAGTCAATCACGCGAGTGTTTAGTGAAAATTGCGGTTTTGTTTCGGATTGGGTCATCCCGACGACCGCTGTTGCACAACTGGACAAGCTAGGATGGAAAGATAGAGTTTGCGCATTTTACGGGACGCCCGATAATTTTCCTGTCAAGTAGTAATTCTGTGACACAAATTCATCGAGCATTTAGGCAAAACCATTGGGGTCGCGCTTTTACGAATCAACAATCTTGGCAAGCCGCTCAATCGCTCGGGGGTCGTAAAGGGGTCATCGTAAAGGGGTCACCCATTAGAAGGCAGCTTTAGGCTGGGTCGGACCAGCGCAAGGTGAGGCTAAGCGACATAAACGGCATTCTCAGACGGCTGGAGAGCACGGACCAGCCCCCGCCGAGACGCTACAGTGCGGATGAACACCCTGTCAAGGGGAAAATCTGGGGACCAGGAGGGGCATGTGGCCGCACGGGAGGGGGCCGAGGCCGTCGGTCGAACGTGGCTGCGGCCGCTCCTGGACGGAGCGCGGCCAGGCGCTGGGGCCCGGGGCCGGGCAGCGCGCTTAGGCAGGGAGGTCGGCCAAGAGGTCAGCGGCCTGAGCCGGCG
>Ga0184637_10003300_pt1 | contig 10099 bp, 11 predicted proteins | sample PLM3_127_b2_FD_133143 | JGI IMG/M metagenome (GOLD analysis project Ga0184637, IMG submission 133143) | Groundwater sediment microbial communities from an aquifer in East River, Colorado, USA - PLM3_127_b2 | ecosystem: Environmental > Terrestrial > Soil > Riparian zone | place: USA: East River... | reverse complement strand
TCGGGGCCACCGGCAGCGAGCTCGCGCCACTCCGCGGCGACTCGCTCGCCCACCCAAGGCAGCCGCTCGATCCACTCCGGCGGAGGGGCAAGTCCCTGGGCAAAGAACGCTTTTGCCAGTTCGACTCCCTCGACCGCTGCATCTAGCAGCATGCCGATGGCGAACCAGAACGGCACGATGAAGATCGCCAGCATCACGCCTGTCATCATTGCCGTTGCCATCGATCGTCGGCCGCCCGCGACACGCTGGATCCGGAGCAGGAGTGGCCACGTCGCCACGACGATCGTGGCCGCCCAGATCAACGCGCCCAGGAACGGCAGCAACGTCCACAGGCTCCCGGCAAGCAATACGCCGATGATCAGCACTACCAGCGTGATGCGCGTGAGATCGTATCCGGATCGAGAATTCATGAATTACTCCTATTGCTGACTCGACGAAAACCAGGGCATGGTCCAGGCCACTGGGCCGTTATTCCTTGCTCGGCGCCGGCGTCTGCGGCATTCGAGTGCTGTTGCGAAGGTTTGAGGATACCCCATGGAGTGCGGCGATCGGTCCGCGACGTTGGTGGAGACACGAGCCATCGACGGGTTGTCGTGCGGTCCGGGTGGCGGCGCTCGCCTCAATATATGCCGCCAGTTCGTTCTTCGGGCTTTGTATCGCAAGACGTGAATCGAGTTCGAGGACGCGAACAGCACACGCGGCTATGATACGCTGACGAATCCACCGGCCGTGCACTTCGCCCGTCAGGAACCATTGTCAACCCAGATCCGTTTCCTATCGCTGACACGACTGCAGGAATGGAGATTTCTGCAGCTGAGCGTCATTTTGGGACTCTGGATGTTGTTGGCACCCTGGTTCGCGGATCGCTGGGTCGTGCAGGCATTCACGCAGATCTTCTTGCTCAATTCCCTGCTTGTCACAATCTGGGCCAGCCCGCATCAGCGCCGCAACCGCCAGGTCCTCCTTATCTTGTGGGGTATGTCGTTTGCCGCTTCCCTGATCGTTCTGTTGCCGCTCGCGCCGCACTATCGAGATCTCGCTCTCAAAGTCGAGATCGTCTCCCGCGTCCCCATTCTCACCGCTTGCGCGGTCGGCATCCTGGTGTTCGTCTTTCGACGCGGCACCGTAACTCTCGACGGCATATTCGCTGCGCTGGCGGCGTATCTTCTGATCGCATTGGTGTTCGCGCAATTCTACGTGTTGGTACTCATGTGGGCACCTGAAAGCTTCCGGTTCCCCACGCCGATCGAGGAGGGCATGGGCCCAGCTCTCGAGAGCGCCATGGTTTATTTCAGCTTCGTTACCATTGCTACGCTCGGCTACGGCGATATCCTGCCGCAAACCGAAACGGCGCGAATGCTCGCCGTCATCGAAGCGGTAGTAGGCCAGTTTTACGTCGCCGTCATAGTGGCTTTGCTGGTGGGAAAGTTCATCTCGAACGCCCCTGCGTCGCCGCCTGAATGATGCTCCATCCTGGTCTCCACACCTCAAACTCTTAAGACCGGCCATTCATGCAGTACAAGCTGGCGCAGTAGAATTGAGGCCCGAATCTGAGGTCTCTCCTCAAAGTTGCAGTGCCGGATGAGATTGGCGCAGACGCGTGAGCGCTCCGTCAATCTCACCAGGTGGGTGGATTCAACATCTAACCGCACCACTTGAGCGCGGGTAGGACACGGCGGGTGTTTGGTAGTTGGAATCGGGTATGTGGCCTACACCGAGTGCTCGTCGCGTCTCGGAACATCTTCAGGTAAGCTGGCGGCATCGTCAACCGAGTCCAGCCCAACGCCATGTTTCATCCCCTTGCTCGCTTACGCGACGGTGCCGCAGGCATTCTGGTCACGCTGCTGCTGAGCCACGCCGCGCACGGCGCAGAATTGCAGTTGCCGCCCCTGAATGACCCGCCCACTGGGCTGTATCTGTCCGGAAAGCTGGTGTGGGCCGACCTGGTCACGCCGGATCCGGACGCGGCCCGGCGCTTCTACGGGGAACTGTTTGGTTGGACCTTCACTTCCGTCGGCAGCGGTCAGGGGGCATATGCCCTGGCCCACCTCGACGGCGCCGCGATCGCGGGCATCGTTCGCCGCGCCGACCGGACCGCAGAGCGCAGCCGGTCGCGCTGGATTCCCTTCCTGTCCGCGCGCGACGTGTCGGCGACCGAGCGCGCCGTGTCGCGTGCGGGTGGCAAAGCCCTCGTCGCCACGCGCACGATCCCCGCGCGCGGCACGCTGGCATTGTTTGCTGACCCCGAGGGCGCCGTCTTCGGTGCGCTCGACTCGACCAGCGGCGACCCCGGCGATTACCTGCCCGAGGTCGGCGACTGGATCTGGGCGCAACTTCTCAGCCGTGACGCCGACAAGGCGGCGGGCTTCTACGCCGGGCTCGCGGGCTACGTGCCGGTGGAGGCCGAATCTTCCGCCCCCTCCCGCAGCCTGCTGCTTACCCGCGACGGCTACGCGCGCGCGAGCATCTTGCAGATCCCGTCTGGCCGCGATGATCTGCGCCCCGACTGGCTGCTCTACGTGCGCGTGGCCGACGTGAGCAAGGCCTCTGCCAGCGCCGAGCGGCTCGGCGGACGCGTCCTGCTCGCGGCCAAGCCGGCGCTGTACCAAGGGCGCGTGGCGGTGATCGCCGACCCGGGCGGAGCGCCTGTGGGCCTTCTGCAATGGGACGCGATCGAGGAGGCGAAATGAGCCGCCGGCGGTTGTGCGCAATGTTGCTAGTTGCATGCTGCGCGGCGCTGGCGGGTAGTTGCGCCAGCGACGGCACCAGCGGCAGCGTCCATGGCTCGGTGTACTACGGCGTGGGATGGCACGACCCCTATTACTACAATGGTGGGTGGGACGGTGATGTCGTCGTCGTTCCGAATCCACCAAGCAGGCCGGAGCGACCTGTGACGCTGCCTGGGGACCAACCCACGCCCCTGCCAGCCACCCGCCCCGCGTCGAGGCCTTCGATCCCCGCGGCGCCGCGGCCAGGCGGGGGCGGGCGGCGCCGCTGAGTTTGCCCCTGCTACGACTCGCACGAGGCGCCGTTGGTGCCGATAACGTTGGCAAGAGGGGGGCGAAAGCGGGAGTCAGGCTGACCCGGACATTTGCGCGTTTGTTTCCGGACACCCCGATACGGGTGATTACGGCTTTTGCATCCGCCTGGGACCGCGCGCCACTTTCTGAAAACGACGAAAGCGATCTTCAGGGCACATACGACTGGCTGTGCGATTAGAGTGGTTCGGGACGGGCCGATTCAACTTGCATAGCTGCCGCCGAGTGCCAGATGCAGGTTCACGCGCTGGACGAAGCGCTCGGCCTGCACGCGCACCAGTTGCGTGCGTGAGCTGTAGACCCTCAATTGGTCGTTGAGGACTGCGCGCAGGTCTGCGCTGCCGACCCGATACCTGATTTCCGACAGCGCGAGTGCGCGCTGATTCTGCGCGACCAGCTGCTCGAGCATCGTCTGCCGGTCGGTCAACGCCGATTCATTGGCGAGCGTGGATTCCACTTCGTTGAAGGCATTGAGCCCTGTGGCTGCATACTCCGCCACGGCCTGTTTCTGTTCGGCAGTGCGCAACTCGACCTGACCTTCGAGCGTCCCGCCGGTAAAGAGCGGGAGCGTGACCATGGCGCCTCCCGTCAGGCTCGGATTGTCGCGATCCTGCAGCACGAAAAGATCACTGGTAATCGACGCCAGTCCCGCGGTCAGGCTGATGCGTGGCAATCGCGCGGTCTTTGCTTCCTGCACGCGGTCAAAGGCTGCGGCCACGCGCCGTTCGGCGGCCACTACGTCCGGGCGGCGCTCGAGCAGCTCCGAGGGAATGCCGGCCGTAATGGGTGGGGGCAATGGCGGCAGCGCGTCGGTGGCCTCCAGCGTCGCAGCGGGATAGCGTCCGGCCAGCATTTCCAGCGAGCGCAGCGCCTGCTCGCGCGCAAGATCGAGCTTCCGCAGTCCATCGCGGTAGCTCTGGACATTGGCCTGGGCAAGCACCACATCCATTTCGTCTCCATTGCCTACCCGGCGACGCACTTGCGCCAGTTCGACGAGACGCTCGGCTACGGCAAGCATGTCACGCGCAAGCTGCCGCTGCAACGCGCTTTCCGCCGCGACAAACCAGCTCTTCGCCACCAGCGCCGCCATCGACTGCCGAGCGTAAGCGTAATCAGCCTCGACAGAGGCAAGCTGACCGGACGCGGCGCGCTGGCCGTAGCGCACACGGCCCCACAGGTCGACCTCCCAGGACGCGTTCAGCAGCACGCCGCTCAGCCCCGAGCCATCGCCGCCTAGATCGCCGCCGCCGCGTGCCAGAAGGTTCACCGCCGGGGTGAGCGCGCCGCCCGCGATCTTGAGGGAAGCCCGGGCTTGCTCGACGCGAGTGGCGGCAATGCGGAGGTTGACGTTGCGCGTGAGCGCCTCATTGACGAGTGCCTCGAGCCGCGGCTCGTTGAAATTTTTAAGCCAGCCATCGGCCACCGCACCCGGCGCACCCCCGCCGGCGTTCCAGAGCGCCGGCGGCACAGCCTTGCCCAGCGCTTCCTTGTCGAGTGCTTCGCGATCGGGCGGAAACTTCAACGCGCATCCTGCAGCGATCAGCAACAGCCCCGCGGCGGCGGCGCGCAATACGGTGCTCGGAAGGCTACTCATGGTCGAGGCGCATATCAGTGCAGCTTGAGAATCAGCCAGTCGAGTTTGGTCCCCACCCGCATGATGACCTTGCGGATGATATGGAGCAGGCGCAACGAGTCCGTATACACCGCGCCGTTTCCCACAGCGCCGGCAGCAAGGAACAGGCCTTTATCCTCGACAGCAAGCTTGACGGCAATCCGCCCCGGCGGCACGTGCGCCGCCGTGACGGTCGGAATCGTCCCGGACAGGGGCAACTGGCCCTGGCCGGTCGCCCAGATGATGGAATCGACCTTGCACCGGATGATCTTGTTGGGATACGTCCTGAGCGCAATCTCCGCTTCGTTTCCCGGTTCTATCGCACGCAGTTCATTCTGGCTGAACAGCGCGATGACCCACTGCTCGGTCTCGACAAAGCTCATGACCGGCAACCCTGCAAACTGCGAGGCGGTGGAACCGGGGCGCAACTGGACGTTGATTGCATAGCCATTGGCTGGCGCGTACACCGTGCTTTCGTCGATCTTCCATTTGGCATCGGCGAACTGCGCCTCTACGCCGGCCACCTGCGCATTGGCCATGGCGATCTGAGCCTTGGCGGCAGTTACCGACGCCTGGTCACCCTGCGACTGCGCAGAAAGCTTCTGCACCACTTGTGCCTCGGAGGCGCGGGCGCTCTCGAACTGCGCCTGGAGATCCTTGAGGTCGGCCTCCGCGCGCTCGAGATCGAACAGGCTGCCCGCACCGGCGGCGACGAGTTCGCGATTCTGATCGACCCGCCTGCGCGCGAGCCCTGCCTTGGCGGCGACCGCGTCGACCTGCCCGCCGGCGGCCTTCAGGCTTTCGCCCAGCTCGCGCACCCCGGCGGAGGTCTCGGACAGCCTTGCAGTGGCCTCGTTGAGCTTGGATCGCGCCTGTACGAGCTGCGCCTTGAGCGCGGCGGCCTCGTTCAGGAATGGCGTGGGGTCGATGCGAAACAGCACTTCGCCCTTCTTCACCAGGCGGTTTGGTTGCACCGGCACCTCGATCACCCGGCCGGTGACCCGAGGCACGATCTGCACGACGTAATTGATCACGCGCACGTCGCTGGATGAAGGCGCCACGATATTGAGGAGCAGGATCATCATCGTGAGCCCGATGACCGGCAGGGTCACGACGATGACCTGGCTGGTGATGTTCCAGGGCAGCCACTTGAACTTGAAGAAGATCAGCCAGACGAAAAACGAGTAGATCAGCAGCAGGAGCAGTTCCATCAGGACCGTCCTGCGCGCGGGTTCGCCTGCTGCGCCAACTGCGCTTCGAGTTCCGCGATCTTCTGCTCCAATAGGCGCATTTCCATCGCGACCGCAGGCTTTGGCCCCGCCTGCGGAGGAGGCGGCTCAGGCGCGTCGTGTTCGGGTTCGGCGACATCCGTTCCGTACGCGAGCTTGTACAGCACCGGTTTCGAGTAAGCCCATAACCAGGCGAGCGGCCACAACAGGCCCCCGAAGGCGAGTGAGAGCAGGCACAGCGTCTGTATCGCCTTCGCCTGCGGGTGCTTGCGCTTTTCAGCGATTTTCTCCGGCAGGATGTGGACCAACCAGAAAATGACGATGATCGCGATCGGCGAGACGATGAGCGCCACCCAGCTGACGACCTCCGCCATCATGTCTTCGAGTTCAGGAGGGAGTAGCGAGGCCCGGGCGACGGCCGGAAAGACGGCGAACGCCACGGCTATGACCCGGCGGGAAAAAGACTGTTGGCCGGTGCCGGAGGAAAGGGTTCTCATCGTTCGGATTCCGGTTGTGGCGGCATTATGCGGGCGGATATTTTGCACCGGGACGTTAACGGCACGGATTCTCCGCCCAGAAAGTATTTGATCCGCATGCGTTCGAGATTAACACGCCGGCGCAATCACCTTTGGGTCGCCGCAATACCCGGCACAAGCCGCCTCAGGCCTCGATGGTGGCTTCCTTGATCACGTAGTCCGGCAGCTTCCGTGGAGCGGCGTACATCTGCATGTACTTGATGCTGGAAAACGGGATCACCACGAGGGCGCCATCGGCTTGCACCAGCAGGGCGCTTTTCTCCAGAATCTTGTCCATCCGTAAGCTCACAAACTCGTCGGATTTTACTTGTTTGGGAAAGCTGAAGCTCATCTTCGAGCCGTCCATAAAGTGAATTGTCAAACCGCGGTCTTCAGCCATTTTCCGCCTCCATCAGGCACGTTGATTTGTCGCAGCGGCCGCCGCCGCTGCCTCTATCACAAATGTCAATGCGTACCGAAACCTTACTGCTTTTGCGGCGAGGGGCGCACCCTGACTGCAACGGCTTCCGTGTAGGTGATGTCGACCAGGTCGCCCACCTGCACCCTTTGGAGATTTTTCGGATCGCGCGCCTTGATGGTGCGGCTGTTGCCCTTAGGACCCTTCAGTGTCACCGTCCCGTTGGCCAGATCGATTGCCTCGATCGTGGCGGTCATGTTCACCTGGGTGGCCGCCGCGCCGGCCGGTTTGTCGCCGGGCTTCGCACTTACTGTCCCCGACTCCACCGAAGCGCCGGGATTGCCCTCGGACGCTTTTTTCACGTTCCAGACCAGTGATTCGTGATAGGAGACATCGACCTGGTCTCCCACACGCACTTGCGGCAGATTCTTGACTCTGTCGTCCGCGTGCACTGTAAATTCATTCCCCTTCTGCCCTTTCAGCGTCACCGTGCGCGTCGGAAGATCGATCGCGATCACCTCGGCGGTGGCCAATTTCTTGCGGCCGATCTCGCCGCTGGGTTTCTTAATTTCGCCGGCGGACGCCACGCCGACCACTCCGATGCACAGTGCTGAAACCAGTGCGATTGCCAGCTTTCTCATGGTGCTTGTCTCCATCTTGGGGGTTGAAAACGAATTTCCATCTGATGTGCTTCGCCGTCGGCCGATCCGGGTTCCGCCTTGGCGACGGCATGATAATGTTTTCCGGGCAGCTTCGCATTCTTTTTCTTCGGGGCGCACGGGCCTGGCGTTCATTGCGCCAGATAAGGTATCGGTTCCGCGCACGAGCGGGCGCACACCCGACAAGCCGGGGTGAGCATCAACCAGTGGCGCGACTGCACGGCCCAACCGCGTGTCGCCGGTATCCTGTAGCGAGCGTGATTCTTCCCTTGGGTAGTCGACGGGCAGCGACTTGCACGCGCTCAGAACGGGCGCGGCGACAAGCGGCGAGGCCAGCACGCGCACTATTGCGTACAGCCTGTCGAACCAGTCGGTTCGACAGAGTCGGCCGGCCGGCTCAGAACCGGATCGAAAAGCCCGCCAGCACTTCCCCTTGGTACATCCCGTCGCCCTTGATTGTGACAACGCAGCCGCCGTTTTCGCCGCAGAACTGCGTGCTTTCATTGTTGATGAGGGTGCCATGACCGCGCGCCTCGAAGCGCAACCCGGCATGCTTGCCGAGAGGAAGCATGTAGCCGATGCCGAAATTGGCGGACAGGAACGTCTCCGAATTGAGGTCGTCACGATCGGGGCGTACGTGAGTGGCGCCGAATCCGCCCACCACGTAATATCTGGCGCCCACTTCATGCATGAAGTAGGTTCCGCCAATGTGGTAGTAATCGATGGCGAGCCCGATGTTGTCCGCCTTCGGCGCGAATGTTCCGGAACTGAGCGCGCTCTGCTGATGGCTGTAGAACAGTTGCACCTGCGTCTCCCGGTCGACGCCGATGTCCACTGCGAGGGCGTAGCTGGAATCGTTTCGCAGATCCCAGGTCGACCCGGTGTTCGCGTCGGTCAGGCTTCCGCCCCAACGATATCCACCGTAGAGCGTGATGCTGTTCTCGTTCTTCTGCGGTGCGGCAGTTTGGGCGTGAACCGAGCACGCCAGCGCCATTACCGCGACCATTGCGAGAAGCCGCCAACCGTTCTGCAAGGCGTGAATCCGTCGTGCCCAGAGGTCTTTCTTCAATCGTGCCCTTCTTTCACCCACTTCTTCATGTCCCACGGCTCATACAAGGTCCAGATGTAATCGGTGGTCGAATTCTCGCGGAGGTGGTGGATGTTCTGATTCTCCGCCTCGTCGATGAACTGTTCGAACACTTCCAGGCTGGGAAACTCGACCACGATCAGCTGGCGGCGCGTGGTATCGCCGTGCATCTCGCGCAGCGGACCGGTGCCGGCGCTCACCACCTTCCCGCCCAGGCCGAAGATGATCCTGCCGGCCTTGACGCTGTAATCGCGGTAGTCGCTCTCCTTGCCGGGGATGAGATTGAAAAGATTCAGCGCATAGATCATGGCGGCGTGCGGCAATGACAGGGTTGGGGGGTCGCGTCCGGTAGAATGCTATACGAATTGCCACAACATCAGGGAGTCAACATGGCCAGGAACATGCAGGTGCTGCTCGCCAGCCGCCCCACCGGCTGGGTCGAGGAGTCGAACTTCAAGATCGTCGAATCCGATGTTCCGAAACCCGGGCCCGGCGAAGTGTTGGTGAAGAATCTGTGGCTGTCGCTCGATCCCTACATGCGCGGCCGGATGAACGCGGTAAAGTCGTACTCGAGGTACGTGGAGATCGGCGAAGTCATGACCGGCGGCACGGTCGGCCAGGTGATCGAGTCGAGCAATCCCAAGTTCAACGCCGGCGATTACGTGGTCGGCACGCTCGGCTGGCAGTTGTACGCGATCTCCAACGGCGATGGGCTGGCGGTGGTGGATCCCAAGCTGGTACCGCTATCCGCGTATCTGGGCGTCTGCGGCATGCCGGGCGGAACCGCGTGGATCGGACTCCTGGAGCACTGCGCGCCGAAAGCAGGCGAAACCGTGCTGGTGTCTGCGGCCACCGGCGCGGTCGGCAGCGTGGTCGGGCAACTGGCGAAATTGCAGGGCTGCCGTGCGGTCGGCATCGCCGGCGGCGCGAAGAAGTGCGAGTACGCGGTCAAGGAACTCGGTTTCGATGCCTGCGTGGATTACAAGGCCGGCAAGCTCATGGACGATCTCCAGGCGGCGTGCCCGAACGGCGTGGACAACTATTTCGAGAACGTCGGCGGCGAGGTGATGGATGCCGCGTTCCGGGTGCTCAATCCGTTTTCGCGCGTGGCGCTGTGCGGGATGATCGCCGAGTACAACGCGACCGAACCCTACGGCGTGAAGATGATGCGTTCGCTGCTGGTGAATCGGGTGAAGTTGCAGGGCTTCATCGTTTTCGATCGCATTGATCTGTATCAGCGTGCGATACCGAAGCTCGCAAATCTGGTTTCGCAGGGGAAGATCAAGTACCACGAGACTATCGCCGATGGTTTGCAGAATGCGCCGAAAGCGTTCATCGGGTTGCTGAAGGGCCAGAACCTTGGCAAGCAGCTCGTCAAACTAGACTAAAACACTTCTCACCGCAGAGGCGCAAAGGCACACTAAACCTTCACCGCAAAGGCGCAAAGACGCAAAGGAAACGCAAAGGAAAGCAAAACAACTTGTGATGGAAGGGCGAGAAAGAAACGGATTGTCATGACAACGGTGATTCGAAGATTGGGC
>Ga0184637_10003299_pt1 | contig 10101 bp, 9 predicted proteins | sample PLM3_127_b2_FD_133143 | JGI IMG/M metagenome (GOLD analysis project Ga0184637, IMG submission 133143) | Groundwater sediment microbial communities from an aquifer in East River, Colorado, USA - PLM3_127_b2 | ecosystem: Environmental > Terrestrial > Soil > Riparian zone | place: USA: East River... | reverse complement strand
TCGTGGTGAACGCCCTGGTCTTTGGGGGGATCGCGGCCAGCGAGGCCGCGCGCAGCGGACAAGCGCACTTTCTCGGCTTGGGGTTAGCTGCACTAATCTGCGCCACCCTGCAAGGCTCAGTTTTCAGCTATTACTTCGTGCGCTATCGCCATCAGGTGGGCGGCGACCGCACGAGCCGCGTCGTTGAGGCTGATACCGAGGGTTATGCTTGGGACCACCCGGCCGCGCTGCGCGTTCTGCACGTACTTTACAAATTCATCTACGGCTGGCAAGATGTACTCATGGAAGCCCTGGATCGCCGCCTTGTCCCGCCCAGCGCTCCGCTCCGCCCGGCTTTCCTCACCGCGACCACAGTGCTGGGCTTGGGCACTCAACTTCTGGTGACCGCGGTTTGCGCCGCTGTGGGTCGTCCGGCCTTTGCGCTGTGGCTGTTTGTCGCTCCGTTCAATGTTTATTGGCTGATACTGCTGATCATCCGCCGCTGGCTCTATGTCACTGGCCTTCACTCTCTTTAGGCGGTTCGAGTTTTCCGCCGCCCATCAACTCTCTCGGCCTGGCCCGGAGGGCCGCCTGCACGGCCACAACTACGCGGCCTGGCTGGGCGTGACAGGCCCGGTGCGGCCCGACAGCGGGCAAATCACCCCCGCCGCCGATCTCGACGCCATCGTCACCTCTCTCAAACAGCGTTACGACTATTGCCACCTGAATCAACGCCTCAGCGCCGAACCAACTGCCCTGAACCTGGCTCGCGCGGTCTGGAAAGAGGCGGGTCCAAGGATGGCGATGCCGGTACAACTAGTTTCAACTGAAATCCAGGAGGAGGCAGGCGAGGCCGCGCGCTTCACCCCGACTGAAGCGACGCAGATGATCTATGGTGAGTTTGCGGCTGCGCATCGTACCCATGCACCACGATTGAGCGGCGCGGAAAATCTCAAGCTGTACGGCAAGTGCAACAACCCCGCCGGGCATGGCCACAACTATCAGGTGGAGTTATATCTGCCCCCTGCTGCCCATCTGCCACCCGGCCTGTGGGCTGAGTTCGATCACAGGAATTTGTCCAGCGACATTCCCGACCTGCGCGGACGCAACGTCGTCACCGAAACCATCGCAGAACTGTTAGCCCGGCGAGTGCCAGAGGCCCGCCGCGTGCGCGTGTGGGAAACGACGGACTTCTTTGCCGAATATGACCCGCACGACTCACGCCGCCCCTATCGCCTGGGGCGGCGCTGGCGATTCCGCGCCGCGCACAAGTTATACCAGTCAATACTCACGCCAGAAGAGAACGTGCGGCGTTACGGCGCGTGTGCCGCAACCTCTGAGCCGCACGGTCATACGTATCACTTGGAAGCGACCCTCGCGGGCACGCTCGCCCCTGAAACCGAGACCGTTTATGACCTCGGCCAACTCGACCAATTGGGGAGTGACATCCTACAGGAATTAGACTATACCTATCTCGACGGGGACGAAGCGGTTTTCACCCTGGAGAATATCGCCCGACGCCTATGGCAGCGCTTTGCCGAGAGAGTAGGGCCAGCCCTCTCGGCCGTCCGGGTAGGCGACGGCCCGCAACAATACTGCGTGACCCGACTGAACCCGTAAAGGGAGGTGGTATGCAATCCGAACGAATCCAGGAGGCCGTGCGCGACCTGCTGGCCAGTGTTGGCGAAGACCCGGTCCGCGAGGGCCTGCGCGACACCCCGAAGCGCGTACAACAAATGTATACCGAATTGCTGGCCGGTTACAGCGTGGATCCGGTCGCGCTGGTGAACGGCGCTTTGTTCGACGTAGACTACGACGAAATGGTCGTCGTGCGCGACATCGAGTTTTACAGCTTGTGCGAACATCACCTATTGCCATTCATCGGGCACGCGCACGTCGCTTACGTCCCGCGCGATAAGATCATCGGCCTCTCTAAGATCCCGCGCGTCGTGGATATGTTCGCCCGCCGCCTGCAAGTGCAAGAACGCGTCACCCGCCAAATTGCAGACCTGCTGACGGAGGTGCTGAACCCCCAGGGCGTCGGCGTCGTCTTAGAGGCTATCCACTTATGCACCATGATTCGCGGTGTGAAAAAGACCGACGCCCGCATGGTCACCAGCGCTATGTGCGGCGTGTTTAAGCACAACCCTAAAACGCGGGCCGAGTTTATGGCGCACATCCGGCGGCCCACCCACGAGGAGTTTTAAGCATGGCGCTCCTGAGCCGCGAACAAATCGAAGCCAACCTGCAGAACTTGCCCGGCTGGACGGTGAAAGACGGGCGGCTCACCAAACTGTTCACGGTGCGCTCGTTCATGCACGGGGTGGTGTTCTTGGGGGCCATCGCCCAACTGGCCGAGGCTGCCAACCATCACCCGGATGTCAACCTGCACGACTACAACCGCGTCACGCTTTTCATCGTCACCCACAGCGAGGGCGGGCTGACAGGCAAAGACTTTGACCTGGCCCGGCAGATCGAAGCGCTGCCGCACAAGAAACCGAAAGAGGCGAGTTAAATCAAAAAGCCCGGCGATTGCCGGGCTTCAGACTTGGTGCGCCCGAATGGATTTGAACCATCACAGCCTAAACGGCCACTAGGCCCTCAACCTAGCGCGTCTGCCAATTCCGCCACGGGCGCGTGTCAGATGACGCGAAAGGAATTATACTTGTTCAAGCCGGACTGTCAATCAATTTTGTGATTGGCGGCGCTCACCGCATGAAACTACCTCTGTTTCCTCTCCATACCGTCCTCTTTCCCGGCATGGCTTTGCCCCTGCACATCTTTGAGCCGCGTTATCGGGAGATGATTGCCGATTGCCGCCACCAGGGCTTGCCTTTTGGAGTGGTGTGCATTCGCTCTGGCGTCGAGGTAGGCGGCGTCGCCGAACCGCACACGGTGGGCACCTCGGCCCTCATCGCCCAAATTGAAAAACTGCCCGATGGGCGGCTGAACATCGAAACCGTCGGCCACGAGCGTTTTCGCATCCTCGCCTTGCATTACGACCGCGCTTACCTGACGGGCACCGTCGAGACCTTCCCGCTCGCCAAAGCCGATACCCCCCAGGCCGAACGGGCGGCGCAAGCCCTCACGCCCTGGATCAAACGTTACCTCGGCCTGATCAGCCAGGCAGCCGAGACGCCTATAGAGGCCGAGCAGCTTCCCCAAGATCCGGCGTCCCTCGCCTACCTGGCTGCCATCGTCGCGCAAGTTCCTCCACGCGAGAAGCAAAGCCTGCTCGCGACGCCAAGCGCGGCCGAGTTGCTGGAGCAGGAGCGCGCCCTCTACCGGCGCGAGGTCAGCCTGCTGCGAGTGATGCTCGACAGCGAACGCGCTAAAGGTGACGCCAGCCTTTCCCTTAACTAAAGTTGAACAATCTCCCCCGGCGAGGTAAAATGCGGTTCGAGTCGGCCATCACTGGCCGGATTTCTTGACCGCCGGGCGTGTAAAGAATTGAATTCCAAAGAGCCACTAACCCTTTAGGCTGCACTCTAGGAGCGCGATGCGGATTGTCGTAGATGCGATGGGAAGCGACAAGTTTCCTGAGCCAGATGTGGAAGGGGCGGTGCTGGCCGCGCGCGAGTATGGCGTGGAGATCTTACTCGTCGGCGACGAGACCGTAATGGCCCCGGCCCTGGCGGCTCAGAATCCCGGCAGCCTGCCCATCACCCTGCGGCACGCACCCGAAATGCTGACGATGGAAGACAAGGGCATGGCGCTGGTGCTGAAGGCTAAACGCAAAGAGGCGAAAAGTTCCATTGCGGTAGGGCTGGATGCGGTTAAAGCGGGCGAAGCCGACGCGTTCGTGACAGCGGGCAACACCGGGGCCGCCGCGACCACGGCGTACTTTCGCTTGGGAACCCTGCCGGGTGTGGATCGCCCCGCCCTAGCCCCGGCGTTGCCGACACGCACGGGCCGCTGCGTGGTGCTCGACATCGGCGCTAACCCGGACTGCAAGCCCGAGTACCTGCTTCAGTTTGCCATCATGGGCGCGATCTATGTCGAGCGTGTACGCGGCGTGAAGAACCCGCGCGTGGCCCTGCTCTCCAACGGCGAAGAAGCCGGAAAGGGCAACGAGTTGGTGCGTGCGGCTTATCCGTTACTCGCCGGGTCCGGGCTGAACTTTATTGGTAACGTCGAGGGTAAAGAACTGTATCAAGGCGAGGCCGATGTAGTCGTGACCGACGGCTTCACCGGCAACGTTTTGCTGAAATCGTCGGAGGCCGTAGCCAGCTTGCTGACCGAACTCATTCGCGAGAAAATCATGACCGGCTCGCCGCTGGTCAAATTGGGCGGCGTGCTGGTGCGCCCGGCCCTGCGGAGTTTGCGCCAGGTTCTCGATCCTAGCGAAGAGGGCGCCGCCCCGCTGTTAGGGGTGAACGGCCTGGTTTTCATTGGGCATGGCCGCTCCAGCGCACTAGCCATCAAGAACGCCGTGCGCGTGGCCAAGCAAGCCGTCGAAGCTAAAGTGCTGGCTTCCACCCGCGACGAAATCGCGCGCCGCCTCACCCCGGCTGCCGCCTGATCCGCTTTGTTGATCGGAGACTAAAACCTTTATGAACAACTCACGCCCGCGTGTCGTCATCACCGGCCTGGGGGCCATTACCCCGCTCGGCCTCACCATCCGCGAGTATTGGGAGAGCCTGCTCGCCGGGCGCTCTGGCATCACGCGCATCACCCAATTCGACGCCAGTCATCTTCCTTGCCAGATCGCTGGGGAGATCAAGGGCTTCGACCCCAGGAACTATATGGACTTCAAAGAAGCTCGCCGATTGTCGCGTTGCGCTCAATTGGCGGTGGCGACGACCAAAGAGGCGCTGGCCGACGCGGGCTTCAACAGCCACTTTGACGACCCTGAACGTGCAGCCGTGGTCTACGGCACGGCCATTGGTGGGATGGAGAAGGCCGACGAGGGGATGTCCACCCTACGGCAGCATGGCTTTGCCAAAGTCAATCCCTTCTCGGTCCCCGCCGCCGTGCCCAACATGCCCGCACACCACATCAGCCAGGCGTATCATACCCTCGGGCCGCTTACTACCGTGGTGACCGCGTGCGCCGCCGGGACACAAGCGATTGGCGAGGCCGCCGAACTCGTCCGGCGCGGCGGCGCGGACGTGGTCATCACAGGCGGGGTGGAGGCCACCATCCGCGATTTCACGATTGGGGGTTTCGCCGCTATGCGTGCGCTACCCATCAATTACAACGACCAGCCCGAAAAAGCCTCCCGCCCGTTCAACAAGGATCGCGAGGGTTTCATCTTCTCCGAAGGCTGCGCGGTGCTCATCCTCGAACGCCTCGAGCACGCGCTGGCGCGCGGCGCTCACATCTATGCGGAGGTCATCGGCCAGGCATCGTCCTCGGATGCCTATCACGTGGCTGCGCCCGACCCCACCGCCGAGGGCGCCGTGCGCGCGATGCGCTGGGCGCTGCGCGATGCGGGCGTCACGATTGACGAGGTGGATTACATCAACGCTCACGGCACCTCGACCCCGGCTAACGACGCGGGCGAGACTCTGGCAATCAAGAAGCTCTTTGGCGAACGCGCGTATTCTATCCCCATCAACTCCACCAAGTCCATGATCGGTCATCCCATGGGGGCCGCGGGCGCGCTGGAGGCGATCGTGTGCGCGCTTTCCCTCCAACACGGCATCCTACACCCCACCATCAACTATGAGCATCCCGATCCGGAGTGTGACCTGGACTACGTGCCCAATGTAGCGCGCAAAGCCGATATCCGCGTGACTCTATCCAATTCCTTCGGCCTGGGCGGGCAAAACGCCTGTCTGGTCCTCCGAAAGTTTGAAGCCTAATGCGCATCATCACCAACACCAAGCTCATCAACCGCAATGTCACCATTGCTCGCTATGCGGGCACAGGGGGGTTAGTCCTGCTCATCGGCGCTTTTCTGCTCAACCTCTACGCGTTGAGTCAGCCCCAGAATGTCCAACTCGTGACGTACGTTTTCGTAGCGTTCCTGGTCGGGTTCGCGCTCACCACGGTAGGCACCATGTTCCAAAACCGGTGGGGCCGCCGCCCCGATGCGGGCCTGGCCGAAGGCCTCAAGGGCCTGGACGACCGCTACCATCTCTACAACTACCGCTTAGGCGCTTCGCATGTCCTCATGGGGCCGAACGGTCTGACGGTGCTGCTGCCCAAATATCAAGCAGGCCGGATCACGTACCAGGATGGCAAATGGCGTCATCCCGGCGGGCCGCGCGGCTTCCTGACCTTCTTTGCTCCACGCGACCCGTTGGGCAACCCCGCCGCCGAAGCCGCTGGGGAGGTCGAAGCTTTGAACAGCTTCCTCAAGAAGCGCGCACCCGAGGTGGCCGTCGCGCCTCAAGCGTTGATCGTCTTCTTGCACTCCGGCGCTGAGGTCGTGGCTAAAGACTCGCCCATCGCCGCCGTTCACGTCAAGCAACTCAAAGACCACATTCGCCGCCAGCCGAAAAACGCCGCTCTCAGCCCGGCGCTGTTGGCCGATTTGGATGCCAAGCTGGGCCTGGCCCCCTCCGAAGCGCCATGACCACGGCGACGTGAGTCAGGCTCTCAACATGCTCCGGCGGTTCCGGGCATGGCGGCCGACACTAGCTTACGTCCTGATTGGCATCGTCGCCGCAGGCACGCGGTTCCTTTGGCTGACCGACGTCCCGCATACGCTGTGGGTGGATGAAGCCTGGTTCGGGGTTAAGGGTCGCGAAGTCCTCTCTGGGGCCAACTGGCTGCCTCTGGCCCAGCCGAAGAGTATCGGCATCGGCGACTCCGCTTACCAAATATACATGGCCGCCGCCGTACAAGCCTTTGGCTTTCCAGCAGCCTATTCGTCGCGAATCGCCTCCGCCGTGACCGGGCTGCTAGTCGTGCTCACGCTATACCCGCTTCTGCTCGTGCTATTTATTGATCTCGTTCCCGAACCCCATCGCCAGTATGCGGCCCTCATCGGCATGAGCCTCCTGGCCACACTTTTCACTGCCATTCTCCACAGTCGAGGGGGCCTGCAAATGTCAGGGGCGGCGCTCGCAACGGTCTTGACTGTTTTAGGCCTGTATCTCACCTTCGAGCGCAGCAGTTGGCAGTGGGCAACGTTCACAGGGGTTGTCATAGGCTTGGGGCAAATAACGTATGAGGCCGCGCTCGGCCTGCCACTGCTCTTCGCCGCCTACTTCGGCGTGCGCTGGCTTTGGCCCGGCGCTCAACCACGCCTGCTCAGCCTGCGGCTCGGCAGCCTAATCGCCGTCGCAGCGCTGATCACGTTTTTGCCTTTTCTGCTGTTTTACTGGACCCATCCTGGTATCTTTCTCGGGCGCATTGGTGGTACGCAGGAGGCCCTCTACCACGGCAACGCTTTCGATGCGGTGATCCAAACCCTGCGAGGAGTATGGAATGTCTGGACGGGAATTTCGCTGAAAGGCGACCTGGTACCGGGCCGCAATCTTGTCGGGCGTCCGCTTTTCGACTCTTTCGCCGCCATCTTCGTTTGGTTGGGGATCGGATGGGTCATTTTGCGCGCGCGCCACAAGGCCTCGGCCCAGCTCATGCTGTTGTGGATCGCCATCATGTCCGTTCCGTCGGCTGTGTCGGACAATTCACCGGCCTTCTCGCGCATATTGCCGATGACACCCGGCCTGTCTGGGTTCGGAGCGCTCGGCGCTTTGACCGCCTGGGAAGCCGTACGCACACGCTGGCCCCGACTTCAGTTAGCCGCCTCGACGGCGCTCGTAATGGGCTTGTGTGTAAGTGGCTCAACTTCTGTGTGGGACTATTTCGTGCGCTGGGCGCATGACCCTCGTCTTTTTGATGCGCTGTATGCCGGGGCGCGGCTCACCGCCGACACCGCCCTGGACCTCGCCTCTACAGACGTTGTCTTCGTCACAAGCCGGACCAATCCTTTCGTGGTATACCCCTTCGACCTTTTACTCGACGCCCCATCCGTTCAAACCTTCGACGCCTCATCCGACTGTCTCCCCTACGCTAACGGGATGACGCGAGCAGTAGACTATGGTGTGATTCAAGTGATTGACAGCACCTCCCTACCCGCCCTTCAGTCGGCCTATCCGACGGGTCAGGTCGTCGAGACCGTAATGCACCCGGAGGGTTACGCTTATGCCGTCTTCTATCGTGTCTCGGCCGGTACGTCCGCGCCGGAACCAACTCACCGGGTTGACGTAGCCTTCGAGGGCGGCTTGGGCCTGGTCGGCTACGATGCTCCCGAGGCAGCACGTCCCGGTGAGTCCGTGAACATCCGACTCTATTGGGAGACCAGGCAGCCGCTTGGCGAGGATCTGGTCGGCTTTGTGCACGTCGCCTTCGGCCCGGCGAGTAATCCGATGGTCGGCCAACACGACAGCCCTTTGTGCGCCGATTTCACCTCAACACGTTGGGCACCCGGCTTTGTGTATATCGAAACCCGACCGTTGAACATTATGGCCGACGCTCCGGCAGGACTCTACGACATTCGTGCCGGGGCCTATCATGCCGCCACGGGGGAGCGGGTCACTATCCTCTCGGCAGACGTGCCAGTTGAAAATAATCGCGCGCTGCTGACTGGCTTCGAAGTGCGATAGATTAATGGAACCGAGCGAATACGACAACATCGCTCGGCTAGAGGATCAGCACTGGTGGTACGTCGGGATGCGACACATCGCGTTGAGTGTGTTGCGCGCCCTTCGCCTACCCCCAGACGCTGAAATTCTGGACGCAGGTTGCGGGACTGGCGGCGGGCTGAAATGGCTGACCACTCTAGGAACACCCACCGGTATTGATCTGCACCCTCGCGCTGTGAGTTATGCCGCGCGCCAATCCCCACGAGTGGCGCAAGCTTCGATCCAGGCCCTCCCCTTCCCCAACGCCGCTTTCGACCTCGTGACCTCCTTTGAGGTGATTTACCATCTCGCGGTAACAGACGACGTGGGGGCCCTACGCGAAATAGCGCGGGTGCTGCGGCCCGGCGGCTGGCTGCTGGTGCGCGTGCCGGCCCACGATTGGCTGCGTGGCGCGCACGACCAGCAGGTTCACACGCGCCACCGTTACACCGCGCCCGAACTGCGACAGAAGCTCACCGCCGCCGGGCTGAATATCCACAAACTGACAAGCGTGGGGACGTTGCTACTGCCACTGGCCATCCTGCGACGAGTGCTTCAACGAGATGACAAAGCCTATACGGACGTCACGTTGCCGCCGCCGTTTGTTAATCGTGCCCTCACCCTCATGCTCGCCAGCGAGAAGTTTTGGCTGAGGCGATTCAATTTGCCAATAGGGTTGAGTCTGTTGGCAGTGGCGCAGAAACCCTCATGAAAGCTCCACTCAGGGCACATTCGCCGCACACCGAAAGCCAAGGTCCACGTCCGAAAAGGAATGGGACTTGACATAGCGGCGGCTGGTGGTATAGAACGTGCCATCAGCATTGCCGTAGCTCCCGCCCCGATAAATGCGAGAACTTCCGGCCGTGTTGAACGGGTTGCTTGACGGGGAGTTGGCGTAGAAGCTCGAGTCGTAGGCATCAGCCACCCACTCGGTCACATTTCCGGCCAGGTCCAGCACGCCAAAGGGGCTAGCGCCGTCCGGATAAGCGCCCACCGCCTGCACGTCAGGGGCGCTGGCCGCCGAACGCACCGGTTCGAATTGGTTGCCCCACGGCCAGGCGAAGTTCTCCGGGCCGCTAGCCGCGTACTCCCATTCCGCTTCCGAGGGCAGGCGTTTGGCGGCCCATTCGCAATACGCTTTGGCTTGATCCCAGTTAACAAGGACGACGGGGTGGTTCTCATAACTGGGGTTATTGAGCCGCGAACCGCCGCCGCCCGAGCAAGCTCCGGCTTCCACGCACGCCCGGTACGCGGCGTTCGTCACCTCGTGAACGTCTATGTAAAAGGCGTCGAGTTGGATAGCGTGTTCGGGCCGCTCATTGGCTGGGCCGGTCGCCGACCCCATCAGGAACTCGCCCGCTGGGATCACTACCATGCCCTCGGGAGCCGGGGGCTGAGTGGGCGTGGGGCTCGCCAATGGGGTGGGCGTTTCCGTGGGGGGTGAGGTGGGCGACGGCGGCGGAGCGGTGGCGGTCGGAACCTGGGCGAGTGCCGTCTCGTCCACTTTGCTGATGGTTAGCGAATCGAAGTGAACATGCGCCAG
>Ga0184637_10003298_pt1 | contig 10104 bp, 10 predicted proteins | sample PLM3_127_b2_FD_133143 | JGI IMG/M metagenome (GOLD analysis project Ga0184637, IMG submission 133143) | Groundwater sediment microbial communities from an aquifer in East River, Colorado, USA - PLM3_127_b2 | ecosystem: Environmental > Terrestrial > Soil > Riparian zone | place: USA: East River... | reverse complement strand
GCATTCCCAGGATCAGGAAAGGGCCAATGAACGGCTGATGGAGTTGATGCGGAGTGAAAAACTCGACTTCATGCAGATCAACTACTCGATGGCCGAGCGCAGCGTCGAGCAGCGCTTGCTGGCAGTGGCCGCTGAGACCGGCACCGCCGTGCTGGTCAACCTGCCGTTCGCCCGCGGCAGGCTGTTCAGAGCCGTGCGCGGCAAGCAGGTGCCCGAGTGGGCGAAGGAGTTTGACGCGCCGACCTGGGGCCAGTTCTTCCTGAAATACATCCTGGCCAGCGAGGCGGTGAACGTCGTCCTGCCCGGCACGGACAAAGCGGAATACATGGTCGACAATCTCAGCGCCGGGCGCGGCCGGCTTCCAAGCGCTGCGATGCGCCGGAAGATGGTCGCGTTTATTAAGTCGCTCGGCTGACGCGGCGGGCACTCGCCGCCGGGAAGTGACGAATAAGGGTGACGAATAATGGTGACGAATAATGGTGACGAATAATGGTGACGATTAATGGTGACGAATAATGGTGACGATTAATGGTGACGAAAAACCGCCTTCAAGCCGTCACCCGTATCTCGTCACCCGTATCTCGTCACATGTATCTCGTCATTTGGATGCAGTAAGCATCCTCAGCGCCTGCTCCGCCGCATCGTCGGCGATCTTCTTCAATTCATCGGCAGTGCGGTTCTGGATGGGATGCGGCACGTAGAGCACCGCCGGCTCGAAGCCAAGCGCCTTTGACTGCACCTCCACCGCGTCGGTGAAGCCGGTGGTGACGACCGAGATGCCGGGAATGCCGCGGCTGTCGAAGTTCATGAGGTCGTGCAGACTGCACGACGTGCATGAGCCTCAGTCGGACAACCCGATCAGGATGACATCGACCTCCGACGAGATTTTCTGCAGATTCTCGGGCGTCGCGACCTTGGCGTTGGTCGGCTTGCCGCAGCGCTTCGTCTTCAGTCCCCGCTCGTTGAAGCGCTTCTCGACCTGGTTCAGGAATTCGTCGGTGCGCGTCTTGCCGATGTCGAAGAGGCCGATGGTCAGCCCCTCGAGCGACTTCGGCGGGGAGTGCCGCGGGCGCTTCACGGGCGATGTTTCCGCAGTGGGATCACGCATCCAGCTCATAATGAACCTCCTAGTTTCAAACCAAGAAAGAAAATCTTAAACCACAAAGGGCACGAAGGACACAAAGGAAAGCCGTTTAACCCCTCATCCCTCCGCCCTCCGCCCTCATCCCTCATCCCTCATCCCTCAGATTGAACCGCCAAGACGCCAGGAGAATTGAGCACCGGGACCATGACGCGCGCTATGAAGCCTGTGTCTACTGCAGCGGCCCAAAAAAGATCTGTCGCACCTTGTCCCCTCCAATCACGCGAACGAGTTCGCGCGTGGAGCAGTAGATCAGAATCAGCACAACCAGGAGGATTTGGATGGCCCAGAAATGTGGCCACACCATCTCCGAGAGCAATTTCTGGTTACCTGCAATGAAACCACCGGCCTCTCGCCAGAATTCGACAAGGCGCTCCAGGTAGTGGACAAGCATGGATACCAGAACGTAGACGGTGGTTTTCCAGGCGACGTTATATGCCAGCGGCTTGTCGGGGTAGCGATTGATGAATGGCAGTGCGTCCGCTATCAGCACCGCCTTGCCGAGAATCAGGGCTGCCACCGTTACCGATGCCGACGTGCCGAGCGCGATTCCGGTTCCCTTCAGCATCAGGACGCGGACGAGCGCGACAAGGTGTAGGGCAACGAAGAAAAAAATCGTGGGCGGAAGCAGTGTTTCGATTTCCTCTCTGATTTTCGCGGATAGGTTGCTCATGGTGTTTTCCTATATGATCTTAGCCCCGCGCTCGAGCAGTAGCTGACGCAGTACCGACCGGTGACAGCGGGACTCCTGCTCGCAGTAGCAACCCACGGAAAACCGTGCTTCATGCGAAAGGGCGGCCAGCAGATCAAGTACTCGGCTGTTATCAGGGTTCTTCATCTCGGTGCGATACCATTTCACGAACGTAGCCCATTGACGTTCGGTTTGAGCGCGCAGCCCCAACGCAACGGTCTCTTGCGCGGGAGACAAATTCGGGAGCCAAACGTCGTACCAATTACCAGAGGAGAATCTGGACTTGGGAACGCCGCGAGGCGGACGCCGCACGGTGCCAATGCGCAGCCCTTCATTCGGCGCTCGCGCTGTACCGAGGCGAACGATGCGGATGGCCATGTTCACTTACCTCTCGACGCTATTCCAGGTTTCGAGTTGTTCTCGCCACATGCGAAACGCATCAGCGAGGTCACGCTGGCCGTAATTTCTGAGGCGTACCTCGTAGTCGTCCAGAAACATCCGGTACAGGGGCAGCAGCCCGCGCTCGATCACATCCAGTGTGGCGTGATCGCGTGGATCTGGCGGCGTATAGCGCCACGCAAGCGCCGTTCGGGCGAGTTCTGCCGCGGATCCGGCGGTCACCCCTGTAAGGTAGTCAACGGCCGACTCGTTCCTGCCGACCTCGCCTGTGCGTGCTGTGAACACAAAGCGAACAGGGTAGAGAATGAGCTTGGTGAGGGTTTTGAGATCACTGCCGGCGAGAGCCGCCGGATTTTTCAATTTGGCAGTAACCTCGCGAGTGGACAAGCGCTTGAGGGAGAATTCAGCCCCGATTACAACGAGTTCTTTGAGGCTCGGTGGCGGGAGTTGATCGCGGATATCCCGACCTGCGAGGAGGCGTCCGAACTGTTTGAGATCAAGGCGGTCCAGCGGTGGGAACCGGCCCCCAGTGGCCAGACCGGAGAGCGTGGCGGGCGAGCCCCAAAAAACAGACAAACGGTCAGCGAGGGGTGCGCCACTCGCCTTGAGGGACGATGACAAGTCGCTCACTGATGCTGCGTCTCGGTCCTCAAGGGGATCACTCAGGACAAGTCCGAAATCCACATCGCTCACGTGAACGCTGAAGCCGCCGTGCGCCAGGCTTCCGAGCGCATATGCGGCGATGAGACGGTCCGTCCAGGTTTCCCGGGCAAGGGCCACAGCTGCGTCAAGCACCTTCTCGCCGATGACTTGCGGCTGAGTGCTGTCGCGGAAATCTGGCATATGGCGCAGCCGTCTAACTTGTCAACTAAAAACTAAACAAAACTGAACCGCCAAGACCGCCAAGCACGCCAAGAAACCCAGGAACAAATAACTTTAACGTATCACGGTGACCCGCGCGCAGCGCTCTTTTGCGCGTCGGGGACGGCGGTGGGGTGAGCTGACAAACGAAGCTGCGAGACTCGTCCCATATAGTGTCCGATTCTAATCATCACCAAAAAGGTGGAGCCGACGATCGCAAGAAAGCGCATGAGATCGAAAAAGCGAGCCGAATACATGAAATCAAGCAAGGGTGGAGGCGAGTCGAAACTCAGCGTTTGAACCCACAAAGGAATCAATGATGCGTAAATATGAAAGACGCCCCATACGACCACTAACGTTGTGAGAGAGGTCGGGGCGTAAAGGCAGGAAAAGTCGACGAGGAAATTCTTTTTCGGTTCGACAGTGCACTTGGCCAGGCAATAGAGAACCCCAAACACATTTATCAAGACAAGAGCGCCTGCCTCATAGAACCACAGACCGAAAGGAATCGACCACGCCTGCACATTCGGGGCGGGAGCAATGAGTAGATAGCCAGGCACAAGCCACAAGACAAGACTCGCCATTAGATAATAGGCTTGTTCTTTCGGCGATACTTCCCCGGAACTGAGGCGTTTGCTCAGACGCTCTGCGCTTAGCAAGTGAAGGGCCATTCTTTCGTCTCCTTCGTGGTTAAAGATTTTGGTTCTCTTGGCGTCTTGGCGGCGTGTTCCGGTTTTTTTGGTGTCCTGTGTGTTCTATATGACTTTAGCCCCGCGCTCGAGCAGTCAGTGACGTTGTGTTTGCGCGCGTAGCGCCAGCGCAACGGTCGCTGGAGCAGGCGCGAGGTTGGGGAGCCAAACGTCATACCAATTGCCAGGATGAGAACCTGGACTTTGGAACGCCGCGCGGCGGACGCCGCACCGTGCCAATTCGCAGCCCTTCATTCGGCGCCCTCGCTGTACCGAGGCGAACGATGCGGATGGCCATTGACTATTGGCTCACTGCAGCTGCATGCCCGCATCGCGTGCGGCTGCAGCCCATGAGCCAAGCTGCTCCTTGACGAACGCGGGGAGCTCTTGCCGCGATGGACCTCCCGTCTCGAGGCCGATCTTGTCGAACTGAGCCTGGACTTCCGGACGTTTCAAGACGGCGTTGATCTCGCGCTCGAGCCGTTCAATGATAGGCGCGGGCGTCTTCGCCGGCGCGAAAAAGGCGAACCATCCATAAATCGAGAAGTTCGGGATTCCCGCCTCGACTATGGTCGGCACCTCGGGCGCCGGCCGGGTGCGGGTGCGTGTCAGCGACGCGAGCGCGCGCAGCCGACCTTCCCTTACGTACGGCAGCAGCAGATTGGTGCCGCCGATGAGCAGGTGAACGCGCCCCGAAAGCAGGTCCGGCACCGCCGCCGCGTCGCCCTTGTAGGGGACGTGGAGGATGTCCACATTCGCGGCCGCCTTTATCTGCGCCATGGTGAAAATCGTAGGTGGATTGGCGGCGGCGACGATAAGCTTGCCCGGGTTCGCGCGCGCGTACGTAATCAGTTCGCCGAGCGTTTTTGCCGGCACGCCGGGATGCGCCACCAACAGCAAGCTGCTCCAGCCGACAAACACCACCGGCACGAAATCGGCGATAGAGTCATAAGGCGGATTCTTGCGCATTGCCGGTATGCCGGCGATATTGGATCCACTGGCCAGCAGCAGGGTATGGCCGTCAGGCGACGCCTTCGCGGCCATCTCAGCGCCGATTGCGCCGTCCGCGCCGGGCCGGTTATCGATAATCACGGACTGCCCCAGTGCTGGCGACAATGCCTGCGCGATAATTCGGGCTGCGGCATCGGTGGGTCCTCCGGCGGGAAATCCAAGAACAAATCGCACCGGTCGCGTGGGATACTGCTGCGCCTGTACCACGGTGCTGAGCGCAAGGATTGCCATTACCGCAAAAACGCGAACGACGTTTACCATTGTTGACTCCTGTAACGGGTTGAACTATTGAGGGATGAGGGATGAGGGATGAGGGATGACCCCCTTCCGGTATTTTCTCGCTTCTCTCCCTATCTCTGCGGTTCAATATTCTGTTCTGTTTTTCTTGGCGTCTTGGCGTCTTGGCGGTTCAATTATTGTCCTGGATTTTCTTGGCGTCCTTGGCGGTTCAACTTTTTATTTCTTTCGTCACCGGCTGCAGTTCCAGCCGGTTGCGGCCCGCGAGCCACCCGGGAAGGACGGCCGAAAACAGCCCTGCCTTGCCGCCTGCGCGCACCACCATTAGCCCGTCCTCGTGGAACTTTGGAACGTTTTCCCCGGCGCGGCTGGCCGGGATGCCCTCGCCCACGCCGTCCTTGCCGGCAACCAGCTCCGTGCCCGGGCGTATCGTCGCCTCGTACAGCGCCCGCTCGATGCGCTTGCGGTCCCAGCCGGATTCCCGGTAGATCGCGTAGTGCTCGGGTGAGAGCACCAGGATCGCGCGCGCGGACTGGGTGAGCCGGTCATGCCCCATCTTGACCAGCGATAGCGCGAACGAGCGCGTCAGCCCTTCCGGCGTGCGCGACTTCTGGTCCACGAACGCTTCCGGCCCGTGCCCCTGGAACAGAGTCACGGCAGAAACGCCGCGCGGCAAGCCGCGCGCCACCGACAGCGGCTCCCATTCCGGATCCGACTCGTCCTCGGCAAAACACAGCGTGTACTTGCTCGGGGCGCCGAGCGTGGAACGATCCGCCTCGCCCGGGCGGCCGCCGCCGACGTTCAGCACGATGAGGTTTAGCGCCCGCCCGATGGTCGCGTTGGCGCGGTTGCCCTGCCCCAGCGCGTTGATGCCGCTGTTCATGCCGATCTTTTTCGCGATCGGACCGTTGACGATGATGATGGGGCTGGAGAAATAGGTGGTGGCGAGCACGCCGTGCAGCGTGAACAGCGGTTCGAGCGCCGCCTCGATCGCTGCCAGCAGCACCGGCATGTACTCGGGCCTGCAGCCCGCCATCACCGCGTTGATTGCGGACTTCTCGACCGTGCACTCCGCCAGAAACGGCGGCATCTTGCCGATCACCTCGTCGGGACGCCGAGTCGTGCCCTTGAGCATCGCAATGACGCGCTCGTCAGTCGGCGGCGTCACCGGCAGGCCGTCGGTCCAGCCGCGCCCGTAGCACAGCTCGATCGGATCGTCGGCATCGGCGTACGCGATCTTGCGCGACCGCAGCGTGCCGCCCTTGTGCTTCGCTTCCAGCCGCTCGGCCACCCCGGGCTCGAGAGATCTCGAGCCTCACCCCGGCTGGAACGCCCGCAGGCCTTCTCCCAGGTCGCGGATGCCGCTAAGCCGGCGCCAGTTGTCACGGTCCCAGCCGACGATGCGCTCCGCTTCGCGCCCGCCCTGGAAACGGATCAGCGTCGGCGTGAACTCGATGTTGTTGAGCCACGAATGATCGAGCTCGCGGTCATCGACGATGCCGGCGACGCGGGACGGAAACTTCGGGTCGTCCTGCGAGACCACCTGGAACGACGGAACGGCCTGGGCCAGGCGCTGCATCACCGGCTCAATCAGCGTGCAGGCGGGGCAGGCGCGCTTGACGAAAGCGACCAGACCATCGGGTTTCAACATGGCGGACAATCCAAACTCAAGGCGACAGGCTATATTAGCAAAGGCTGCCGGCTGGCGCCCGCTGAAGACTTGAACCACGGAAACACACGGAAACACACAGAATGAAAGACAAGGACATTTTGGCCACGGAATCACACGGAAACACACGGAATGAAAGGCAAGGACACTTTTGACCGCAGAGCCACGCAGAAGGCACAGAATGGAAGAGGAAGATATCACCGTCAAGGCAGAGGTTTGTCGCTTCGTTCTTTTACACTTTCCGTGTGCTTCCGTGTGTTTCCGTGGCTAAGTTTCTACCCGGGGTTTAATGATGCTTTCCGTGTGGTTCCGTGGCGTGTTTTAGACCGGTTCTAGTGACTGGTGACTGGTGCTATGTTAGAAACTATTCGAGACGCAGTGAATCCCACAAGGCGCAGCTTGCTGAAGATTGCAGCGAGCTGTGCCGCACTGACCGTCATGAGTAACGCAGCCATCGCCCAAACATCCGCGATTCTGAAACGGCCGATCCCGCGCAGTGGCGAGATGCTGCCCGTCGTCGGCGTCGGCACCTGGCAGACCTTCGACGTCGGCGCGAAAGCACCCGAGCGCGCCGAGCTGATGGACGTGCTGCGGCTGCTCGTGGAATCCGGCGGATCTGTGGTGGACTCGTCGCCGATGTACGGCAGATCCGAGGGCGTCGTGGGCGATCTTGCCGCCGAGCTCGGGCTGCGCGACAAGCTGTTCTACGCCACCAAGGTGTGGACCAGCGGGCGCGAGGCCGGCATCCGGCAGATGGAGGAATCGTTCCGCGTCATGCGCGCGCAGCGGATGGACCTCATGCAGGTGCACAACCTGCTCGATCTCGCCGTGCATGCCAAGACGCTGCGCGAATGGAAAAGCGCGGGGCGCATCCGCTACGTCGGCATCACGCATTACCACGACGGAGCCCACGCCGAGCTGGAGCGAATCGTGAAGACGCGCGATTGGGATTTCGCGCAGTTCAACTACTCGATGGCGGAGCGCGAGGCCGAGGCGCGGTTGCTGCCAGCCTGCCTTGATTCCGGCACCGCCGTGCTCGTCAACCGGCCGTTCTCGCAGGGCAGCCTGTTCCCCAGGGTCAAGGGCAAGCCGCTGCCGGCGTGGGCGGCGGATTTTGACTGCACAAGCTGGGCGCAGTTCTTCCTCCAGTACCTGCTGGCGCACCCCGCGGTGACCTGCGTCATTCCCGGCACGCGCCGGATCGCGCACCTGAAGGACAACATCGCGGCGGGCATGGGCCGGCTGCCGGACGCGGCGATGCGGCGGCGCATGACAGAATACCTGGAACGGCTGTAGCGTCAGTCCACCATGATTAAACCAAGCGTGGCGAGCCGGCAGGCATCCTTGTTGGGTAGATGGCTGAAATCAATCGCGGGGCCGGCGATCCTGTCGGCGCTTCTGCTCACCATTCTTCCGGGATGCAGCATGCTGCGCTTCGCCTATGGCCAGCTCGACACCTTTGCGCTGTGGACGGTGGATGATTATTTCGATCTCGAGCCGGAGCAGAAGCACGCCTTCCAGAAGCGTTTCGACCGCCTCCACGAGTGGCACCGCTACGAGCAGCTTCCCGATTACGCGGTGTTCCTGACGTCAGCCGGGGCGCGGGCGCAAAAGGGGCTTGCACGGGAGGACATCGCCTGGATTTCGGAGGGACTGAGGGATCGCTACCGCACTATCATCCGGCGCAGTGCCGACGACGCGGCGGCGCTGCTGCGCACCGTCACGCCCGCGCAGATTGACGCCTTGCGGCGCCAGTTTGAAAAGGATAACCGCCGCCTCGTCCGGGAATATCACCTGGACGATGGCGCCGACGAGCAGCGGCGGGCCTCGGCGAAACGCGTGCTTGCCCGCATCCGCGATTGGACCGGCCGCCTGAACGATGAGCAGGAACGGAGAATCATCGCGCTCGCGAGCGAGCTACCGATGAACCACAAGCTGCGTCTCGAGGACCGGATGCGCCGGCAGCGCGAGTTCCTGCAGCTGCTGGCGCTGCGCGGCGATTCGGCACGGTTCCCGGCCATGCTTCGTCACTGGCTCCTCAACTGGGAGGAAGGCCGCACGCCCGAGTACGAGGGCTTGTGGACGCGTTGGATGGAGAAGCAGGCTGATTTCTACGTGGCGGTGGACCGCATGCTGACGCCACACCAGCGGGAGCACGTCACGCACCGGCTCCAGAAATACGCGAATGATTTTACCTATCTCGCGCAGCGCCCTGCGACTCAGGCCGCCGCGGACCGTTGAAGGAGTGACGATTACAGGTGACGAATAAAGGTGACGATTAAGGGTGACGTACGACCCTCTGCACCCGTCACCTGTATCTCGTCACCCTTATCTCGTCACCCTTATCTCGTCACCCGCACCTCGTCACTTCTTTCCAATCAGCGCGCGGAGCTGGTCGTAGACCGCCCGGTCCACCGGTATCCCTTCCTGCCGCCGGTGCTCACGCTCGCGGAACGCCCGCTCGGAAGGGATGCGCACCGGTTCTTCCGCGTCGAGCGCGGGCACGGCGCGCACCGCCTCGATGAGTTCCCCGATCTGGGCCTTGAACTCTTCCGGCGGCATCAGGATGGCGGGATCGAACACCACGAAGAAGAAGGCGAAGTCCTGCGCCTTGCCGCGCGCGCGCGCCGCGCCCGCCAGCAGGCACATCGCCTGGATGCCAAAGGCGAGCGCCGAGCCGCGGTGGCCGCCGAAGGTGGAAATGCCGCCCTTCAGCGCTTCCGCAGCGTCGGTGGTCGGCCGTCCCTGCGCATCGATGGCTGTTTCGTCCGGCAGCGGCAGGCCAAGGCGCGAGCGCAGGATTACCTCGCCCCGCATCATCGCCGCGGTGCCCAGGTCCACGATGAACGGATCGCCGCCGGTCGGGAAGCCGAAGCCGATCGGGTTGGTGCCAAAAGCGGCTTTCGCCCCACCGTGCGGCAGCACGATCGGCGCGCCGCTGGCGAGATGGATACCGACGAGCCCCGCCCGCGCGATCATCTCCAGGTAGTAGGCGTTGCGGCCGCTCAGGTGGCTGCGGTACATGCCGACCACGGCGATGCGGTTCCTGCGCGCCTTGTCGATCGCGAGCTGCGCCGCCCGATGAACGGCGTAATAACCGACGTGGTTGCCGCCGTCCATCAGGGCCGACACCTCGGTCTCGTGCACCACAGCGATCGGCGTGCGGGGCTCGCGGGTGCGCGGGTCCTCGTTGATCGTCAGGATGCGCGGCAGCCCGGCGAAGCGGTGTCCACACAGCGCCGCGTCCACGAGATGCGCGGTGATGACCGTCGACTGCTCCGCGTCGAAGCCGATCGCCCGCAGCGCCCGCTCGCCCAGCTCCGTCGCTTGAGCAACGCTCAGGTAGATCTCGTCGCGCATTACGTCGCTATGCTCCGCGTCGTGAAGGCGTGACCGGTGACCAGTG
>Ga0184637_10003297_pt1 | contig 10105 bp, 10 predicted proteins | sample PLM3_127_b2_FD_133143 | JGI IMG/M metagenome (GOLD analysis project Ga0184637, IMG submission 133143) | Groundwater sediment microbial communities from an aquifer in East River, Colorado, USA - PLM3_127_b2 | ecosystem: Environmental > Terrestrial > Soil > Riparian zone | place: USA: East River... | reverse complement strand
GGGTCTGAGTGGATTCTTGCTTGCGGCTCTCGGCTGGGCTTCGTGCGGTTCCTTTGAGACTGGATACTTTCAGGGCAAGGTCAACGAGGCGACACAGGATGCGGTGGCAAAGCGCTATGGCGCACCGCATACAATTGAGAAACTGGACAACGGTGGATCAGTGTGGACGTATTATGACCGTGGCAGCGCCACCGCCAGTTATAGTGGGTATTCCAAGAGCACATTCTGCCGGGCTTACGTGCTTAGTTTCGACAAGGAGGGAATTCTGCGTGACTGGAAGCAGCAGACTTGTCACAACTGAGGGCCCGCCTACCTCGCACCATCTCTCCTGGCCCTCGTTCAACCGTCGCGTTTACCGTTCGAGCTTGTAGCTGATCGGCACTTGCACAACCACCTGAGGTTGTCCTAGAGGGTGCTTGAGCTTCAAAGGAGAGGCTTGTTTCATGATCTCCAGCGCATCGCGATCCAACACCGAGTACCCGGAGCTCTCCGCGATTTCGAGATCCACGACTTGACCGTCCGCCTTGATCACCCCCCGCAAGACCACTTTCCCCTCCCAACGGTTCATCCTGGCGATATGAGGATAGCGCTTCAACTGTTCGACCTTGTTCCACAGGGCTTCAGCCAGCCAACTGAAATCCGGTTTGGTAGCGGGTGCGGATCGGACCAACAGCTCCTCTACCGCCGCGAGCGGATTGTCCATGACCACGGTGCGTTCTTGCACAACTGGCGGCGGCGAGGTTGCTTCCACGACAGGACGCGAAACCACCGACGGCGTGGCCGGCGTCGCCGCAGGACTTACCGATGTGACCGGAGCTTCGCTGACCATTGGAGAAGCCTGTTCAGTCCTCACCGGATAGGGTTCTGACGATACGACCGAGTGGGTTTCCACAGGGACAGTTTGCGGCATCGCCTGCGCGACCGGTCTCACTTCTCTGACGATCTCCTGTCGAACGACCTGTTGCACCATCTGCATGACGGGCTGTGGATCAACCGGTTGGCTCTCCACCGGCTTCGGTGGAGGTGGAGTCGGTTTCACTTGGGAGGGGATCGGCTTGGCCGGTTGTTGAAGCATTGGCCTTTCGACGATCGATACGTCCCACTTAAAGGGCTCAGGCTGGGGGGCTACGTGGAGGTCTGCCACCAGTGCAACGGCCGCGCTGATGCCGAGGGCGTGGACGAGTAGGGAAAGTGCCCAGCATTGGGCGTACCGTCTGGTCTCACCAAAGCGGCTGACAGAGAGGGCGGTCACAGTTTCACCACCTCTAAGCTTACTTGTCGGAATCCCAGCCCCCGGACCTCATCCACCACTTCGACAAATCGTTCCAACATAGTGACGCGATCGGCGCGCACCACTACCAAAGACTCTCGTGGATGCGGAGTCAGCTCGATTCTCAATCCCTCCTGGGAAACCGGTTGGTCGTTCATGAACAGGCGGCCATCGGCGGTCAAGGTGATGATGAGCGGAGCATCGCGATGGTCGCCGGATTCCTTGGCTTTGGCGAGATCCACGGGAATCTGTCCTGTCGTGATGAAGGTCGCCGTGGTCAGCACGATGACCAGCAGAACTAGCATGACATCGACGAGCGGGATGACGTTAATCTGGTTAAGCTCACGTTCCATGTCGCGCCTCATACAAGGTCATCAATTCCGCTACCCGCCGGCGGAGCACATTGTTCAGCACCACGGCGGGAATGGCGACCAGTAACCCAACCGCGGTGGCTTTGAGTGCCAGGCTCAGGCCGATCATGATTGTGCTGACCGCAATGGCCCCGGAGGTGCCCATGGTGTGAAACGTCAGCATGATGCCCAGCACGGTTCCCAGCAGGCCAATGTACGGGGCATTGGCTGCGACGGTCCCGATGACCACCAATCGCTTCGTCAGCACAATCTCGAAAGTCTGCAGGTTCGTGAACTGGGTCACATCCACGTGACGGTAAAAGAGCCACCGCTCAATAGCCACCGCGACAGCCCAGACACTGAGCGCGAGCAACAAACCGATTACCCCATAGTCCACAACATCTTTTATCGCGTCCATTCAGGCCACCTCACAAGCTGTCCGAACGCTTGATTCAAGCTCTGTTCCTTGAATTTGTCAATGTCTAGCAATGCCAGAACAAGCAAATTCCTGTCAACAAGATATTTCGCTGGCGGGGACTGACCGGTGAGACGCTCCTGTTCAGTCCGTTCCACGTGTGGCATCGGCGTCGGGGGGAATTGTGGCCTCACTGTTGGATCTTGCCTTGGTCGAAAAGGACGGTATGGGTGGCGCTTACCTCGAGGGCCACTCTGGTTCCTACAGGATAGACGTTCGTCGAGGCTTCACTACTGTGGATGATGCGGCCAGAGGGGAGCCCGATTGTATAGAGGTTCTCCGACCCCCTGAACTGCCTGGCCAGAATGCGGGTGCTACAGTTCTCCGCCGGTACCACGTGGATGTCATCGGGGCGGATCATCACGACCACTTTGGCTCCTCCTTGATAGCCGACCTGGTTCGGAAATTCTCCGATTTCTGTCACCACCTTGCCGTTCTCGACAACGCCAGGAATGAAGTCGGCTTGCCCCACAAAATCCGCGACGAAGGGGGTGGAGGGCATGTGGTAAATCGCCTCAGGGGTATCGAACTGCTCGAGACAGCCGTTGTTCAACACCGCGATCCGGTCGGCCATCGCGAAGGCTTCATCGTGATCATGGGTGACCAGGATCGCCGTGGTGTTGGTGCGTCTCAGCAGGTCATGCAGGTCCTGTCGCATCTTGCCCGTCATGTCAGGATCCAGGTTGCTGAAGGGTTCATCAAGCAGCAAAATCACCGGCTTCTGCGCAAGCGCCCTGGCGAGCGCGACCCGCTGTTGCTGGCCCCCTGACAGTTCGTGAGGATACCGTCGTTCGAATCCGATTAAGCCGGTCATCACCAGCATGGCGTGCACCTGCGTGGTTCGCTGGTCAGCCGAGAGATGTCGAAGCCCGAATGCAATGTTTTCGGCAACACGCAGGTGGGGGAATAGCGCATATTCTTGAAAGACCATCCCCACGCGTCGCTGTTCCGTGGGGACCAGGAGTCCTGCAGCCGATACCAACTGGCCTTCGAGGTACACTTCGCCGCCGATTATTGGTTCAAACCCGGCAATGACGCGCAGTGTGGTTGTTTTACCGCAGCCCGATGGACCGAGCAGGCACAGGAGTTCGCCCTTGTGCGCACAGAGGGAGATATCCGAGATCGCAGGACGTCCTGCCTCATATGCGCAGGTGGACTTGCGGAGCTCCAGAACGATCGAGCTGGCCTCTTCGTCCGGCCTCTTGCCTTGTTCAAGCGGTGTTAGGTCTGGCACCATCCGAGCGTTCCCTTCACCGAGCTAGGCGGCACGCCAGTCTTTCGATACCAGTAGCATCAGGGCTGGTAGTGTCAGCAGGACGAGCAACAGCGCCGAGGGGGCCGCGAGTTGATAATATTCCTCACTGGCCTCAAGCCAAACCCGAACCGCCAGCGTATCGAACCCCACGGGACGGAGCAGGAGTGTGGCCGGCAATTCCTTGAGGCTCTGGAGAAACATGAGTACCCAGGCCACGATAAAGCCGTTACGCACCAGCGGGAGCGTGACCCTCCGGATGCTGCGGAACAGCCCGAGCCCCAGACTTCTGGCGACTTCCTCCAGGTTCGGCGTCACTTGCTGGAGCGCTGGTTCCATCGACTGCAGGCCGGCCGGCAGAAAATGCACGATGTACGCGATGACCAGGATCGTCGCGGACCCGTACCAGAAGGGAGCCAGATGAGAGAATAACACCAAGAGGGCCAGCGCTCCCACCGGTCCCGGCAACGCATAGCCGGTATAGGCGGCTTGCAAACAGAGAACATTCAGCCGAGATGGCCACCTGCTGGCGAGATAGGCGAGCGGGGTACCCACCAGGACCCCCAAAGTTGCCGCCAAGCCAGAGAGCAGAGCGCTATTCCAGATGAATCCGACAAACCTGGCGTCGAGAGCTCCCTGAGCCACCGACGCGACGCTCCACTGAATCAGCAACAGCGTCGGGATCGCGAACGCAGCGCCGAGCACAAGCGTCGAATAGGCGGTGATCAGAATCGTCCCAACCGGACCGCATGGCTTCCGCTCTGGAATTCGGTATCGTCCAATCGTCTGATAGAAGCGGCTTCGCTGTCTGAACCACCGCTCGGCGACAAGGAAAATCAGAGCAAAAAGGACCAGGAGCAGGCTCAGGACGCTCGCTGCTGCCTGATCGTACCGTCCGGTGATCTGTTGATAGACCGCGTAGGTCAGGGTCTGGTAGCGAAGCAGGGAGACGGCCCCAAAATCCGAGACGACATATAGAATCACCAGCGATAGGCTGGCCACAATCGCTGGACGCATCAAGGGCAAGGTGACTCTGAACAACGTGCTCAGGCGGGAGGCGCCGCAGGCCCGTGCCATCTCCTCGTAGGAGACGTTCAAGTTCAAGAGCGCGGCCCGAGACAGGAGATACACGAAGGGGAAGGTGTCTAACGTCATGACCAACGTTGTGCCTGCGTAACTCTGGGCGGAAAGCATCCGTCCTTCCGGTCCCACCAACGCCTGCCACGCCTCTTCAACAGGCCCTCCGGAGCCGAGCAGATGGGTATAGACGTACGCGAGCACGTAGGTGGGCATTGCGAGAGGGAGAACCAGTGCCCATTCCCAAACGCGGCGGCCGAGGAACTCGAATCGGACCACGAGCCATGCGAGTGTGACCCCGAGCATCAAGGAGCCGGCTGCGACGCCGACGGCGAGCCAGGCGGTATTCGAGAGCAACTCCGGGATGCGGGTTGCCCACAGCCGGCTCCAGACCGTGAAGTCAGCGGACAAGGCGAGGTAGCTGACATACAGCAGGGGCAGAGTGATCAGGCCGGCCACCGTGAAGGCAAAGGCTGCGAGCGGGAGAGGAGGTGTTCGTTGAATCGCCGTGGTCATGGGCAACGTCGGGGTGTTACCGGAGGCCCACCTGTTCGATGAGCGTCATGGTAGGCTCGCGGAGTTCGGCGAGTCGTGCCAAAGGAACCATGGCAGCGCGAAAACTTTTTCGCTCAGGCAAGAGAGGATCTGCTTTGACCTCGACATGAAGCGGATACTCTTTATTGAGATCCGCGAACATTTTCTGACCTGCCTGAGACACTAGAAATTCGACAAGGAACTTGGCTGCGTCCAGGTGCTTCGTGTGTTTAATCACCCCAACGCCGGCCACGTTCATGATCGCTCCCATGCCTCCTTCTTGCTGATCCAGCATCAAGCCGGCGATCGGCGCGCCGGGTTGAGTCGCCAAGTACCGATAAATGTAGTAGTGGTTGACCAGCCCCATGGCGACGAGGCCTTTTGCAACCGCCTCGACGATCTGCGCGCTCTTCCCATAGACCTGGGTTCCAGCGTTGGCTCTCAGACCCTGGAGAAACAGCTTCGTTCGCTCGTCGCCATACGAGGCCTTGATGACCGAGACCCCGGCCTGGAGATATTCGCTGCCGGCATTAGGAATGGCGATCTTGTCTTTCCAGCGGGGATCAGCCAGGTCCAGGATCGACTTGACCTCAGTCGGTGTGACCAGTTTCGTGTTATACACCACAATCCAGAATCTTCCTGACAGCCCCACCCAACTATTGTCAGGTGCCCTGAACGGTGCTGGAACGGCTCGATCAATTTCCCTCATGTTCAAGGGGCGTAGGAGCCCTAGCTCTCTGGCTCGCTCCAGACTACCTGCATCGTTGGTTATGAACAGATCAGCCGGGGTTCGCTCTCCCTCGGCCTGCAACCGGTTGACAAGTTCTGTGGTTCCGGATGAGAGCAGTTCCATCTGGATGCCGGTCTTGGCCTGAAAGGAATCGAGCACCGGTTTGATCAGACGCTCGGCCCGACCGGAATAGATCACCAGACGATCAGCCGTAGCGTTGTTGGAGGCCAATGTCTGGAGAGTCTGAACTGCGGTCCCAAATCCCAGCGCAACCACGAGGCAGAAGGAGAGGGGAGAATGAAAATGAAATTGATTCATCATCTCAATACAGATACCAAAAAAAACCGGTCAGGTCAATGCCGACAACTTGAACAGAGGCCGTAGAGTTCGAGCTTGTGGGTCTGAATGGTAAAGCCGTTTCGTGCGGCCACTTCTTCCTGGAGCCGTTCGATGTCGCAGTTCTCAAATTCCACGATCTTTCCGCAGCTCGTGCAGATCAGGTGGTCATGGTGGCCTTTGTGCGACACGTTGTCGTACTGGGTCTGTGCGCCGAAGTGACGCGCCTGGGCTAATCCCGCCTCGCAGAACAGATTCAGCGTCCGGTAAATGGTGGCCAAGCCGATATGGGGGTCTTTCTTAGCCAGCAAACGGTACATCTGCTCAGCCGTGATATGTTCCATCTTGAGAAAGACAGTCAGGATTTGCTCGCGCTGGCGGGTCAGCTTGAGCTGGTGCTTCGAGAGGTGCTCCTGCAGCACGCTTATTTCTGTGAGATGTTTAGCCATCGAGGCTTACCGAGTAGGTAAGGTGAACGTATTAAAGACAAAACGGAGGGCCGGGTCAAGGGGGCCATGGCACATGGCTGGGTTGGCCTACCAGAGAGCATCCGCTTCGAGTAAGCACTCTGCGTTGGTTGACTGGTTCCGTACCCGAAGACTATAGTCATAACAAACTCAAGGGGTTCTATATCGCCGCATCGTGACAATGGAGTCGCTGCCGGGAGGTGTGCCATGGCAACGTCACGAATTCACAACTTTATTAACGGGACTTGGAAGGCAGCACCGTCTGATGACTGGTTTGAGAGTCGCAACCCCGCGCACCCTGGGGAGGTGATCGGAGTCTTCCCCCAGTCCGGAGCCGCCGATATTGAAGAGGCCGTCCTCTCCGCCAACCGGGCTCATGAAGGCTGGCGCGCCATGGGGTTAGTGAAGAGGGCCGAATATCTCCTGCGGGTCGCTCGGTTGATGGAAGAGGATACGGAGCCGTTGGCGCGCCTTCTTGCTCAGGAAGCTGGGAAGCAGATCAATGAGGCGAGAGCGGACGTGGTGGAAGCGATTCATACTGCCCAGTACGCATTTTCCTTCGGCCACCTCGGGCAGTATGGACGGGTGCTGGGAGATGAGGTCTCGACCAAACGCTGCTATGAGATCTTGGAACCACGCGGCGTCGTCGTGGCCATCACTCCCTGGAATTTTCCGGTGGCTCTCCCTTTCTGGTTGACCGGGCTGTCGCTCGTCCTGGGGAATTGCGTCATCCTGAAACCCAGCGAGTACACGCCGATGTGCGGAGCCAGAATCGCCGGGTATTTCGAACAAGCCGGGACGCCTCCGGGAGTCTTTCAGGTTGTCCAGGGCTTCGGTGAAACCGCCGGAGCGCCACTGGTTTCCCACCCGCAGACCCATGTGGTCCTCTTTACCGGCAGTTACGAGGTGGGCCTCCGGATCAAGCAAGAAGTGGCCAAGCATGCCCACAAGGTCTGCACCATCGAGACCGGCGGGAAGAATGCTGTGCTCGTCATGGAGGATGCGAACCTGGATATGGCGGTCACGGCCAGCGTCCTGTCCGCATTCAAAACCTCAGGCCAGCGTTGCGTCACAGCCGGCCGCCTGCTTGTGGACAGCCGGGCGGTGGACCGGTTCAGGGACCGGTTTGTCGCTGTTGCTCGCCGGGTCACGGTCGGCGAGCCGATGGATGAAGCCATCTTCTATGGCACCATGATCAATCAGCAGGGAGTGGAGAAGGGCCGTCGCTTTAACGAGATGGCCAAGAAGGAGGGATTTGAGATCCTCTTGGATCGAAACATCGAGCCGCCCCCGACACCAGATGGGTACTGGCTCAAGCCGTTCGTCTATACCGGTGCCTGGCGGAGCGACAGCGTGTGCCTCACCGAAGAAGCCTTCAGCCCTCACGTGGCCGTCGTGCCGGTGCGAGGGGTTGAGGAGGCAGTCGCAGTCTATAACGACACGAAGTATGGGCTGTCCGGGTCCATCATCACCGAGGACTACCGGAAGGCCAAATATGCCGAGGAGCACATGAAGTGCGGGATCTTCTACTGGAACCTGCCCTGCATTGGAGCCGGCGTGCGGTTGCCGTTCGGGGGAGTCAAGCAGTCGGGCAACCTGATCCCGTCGGCCGCGGGACTGATTCCGGTGCTCACGCATCCCAAAGCCGTCACCTACAATCTGGACACCCAGATAGTCATGGCTCAAGGGCTCAGCACAGAAATCAAATGAGCAATGGTTGATGGCACCGAAAAGAACGTTGGAATCCTCATTCACCATCAACCATTAGCCATAAACCATCACTTTCTCTGAACGATGCGCAAACCTCATGAGATGACGATCGACCGCGCGCTCTTGGTCTATTTGCTTCGATTGGCCGAGCCCTACGGGATCAACGGGGACGTGAAGCTCCAGCAGTTGGCTTTTCTCTGCGAATTGCAGATGTTCGGCAAGCGTCTGAAGGGCTTCCACTTCGAGTTCTTTCGGTATGCCTACGGAGCCTTCAGCAAGGATCTTGACAATGACCTGCTGTCACTGCGGCATAAAGAGCGCGTCGAGAATTTCAGCCTGTCGGAAAAAGCAGACGAGGCCATCAAGCTCTTGCAGGAATCTGTGGAGCGGGTCGATGCCAATTCGCAGGCGATCGAAATCCTCCAGGCGGTGGTGGGGACGTATGGACCTCAGGACAGCAGCGACATGATGAAATCGGTGGAGGCCGTGGAGCTGAGTACGCCCGATCAGCCCTTCCTCAAGCTACCCATCAGGGACATCTCATTTCACTCAACGCTCTTAGTGCCGAGCCGGATCGAAGTCGAGAGCGAGTTCACGCTTTCTCCCACGGTGCTGGCGCGGCTCAACCAGGCGCTGGGCTATTAGTTCTTCCTCAGAGAGTCAAGCAGAGTCGGGCAGCCCGTACAGCCCGAAGAAGCCAGACGCATGAAAGAGTTAGTCTTGCCTGAGATTGAAGCCTATGCCGAGGAACACTCGGCTGCCGAGTCGGAAGTCTGCCGGGCGCTCAGGGAGGAGACCTATCGCACGATGGAACTCCCGCAGATGGTGGTGGGTCCGCTGGAAGGCGCGTTTCTGAAAATGATGGCCCAGCTCGTGAACGCCAGGCGGGTACTCGAAATCGGGATGTTCACCGGCTACAGTGCGCTCTGTTTCGCGGAAGTCCTGCCGGAGGATGGCCGAGTGCTGACCTGTGAAGTTGATCTCGACTCGGCGGCAATGGCCAGGAAATATTTTGCGAAGAGCCCGCATGGCAAGAAGATCGAGATCAGGATGGGGCCGGCGCTGGGCACGCTAGGCGACCTGGCTGGGCCCTTTGAGCTGATCTTTATCGATGCGGACAAGGTGAACTATGTCAATTATTACCGGAGGGCAGTCGAGTTGGTCGCGGCTAGCGGCGTAATTTTGATCGACAACGTGCTCTGGTCCGGAGACGTGTTGCTCCAGCCCGCGCCGGACCGCTCCACCGCGGTTATCCAGGAACTGAACCGTCTTGTGGCGTCAGATCCACGGGTGACAGCGGTTCTGGTGACGATTCGAGACGGAGTGCTGGTGGTGCGGCCAAAGGGCGACCGGAACGAAACATCTTGACGGAGGTCTGGCCGGCTGCTATACGCCGGGGCTGCATGCGTAGACCTTCTGATCTCGCCGCCTATGGAGCGCTTGTCACTGCGGCGGTCGTCTGGGGCGGCTCCATTGTCTTCCAGAAACTCGCGTTGGGTTCGTTCTCGGCGGTGGAGGTCTCGGTCCTTCGCGGACTCGGCGCGCTGGCGCTCTTGATTCCGCTCTGGTGGTGGCAAGAAGGCAAGGGAGTCAAGTTTACCTCCGGGGACGTGGCGGTATTCGCCTTGCTGGGGCTCGGTGTCCTCGGCAATCACCTGCTCACGCTATTCGGGCTGCGATACATCGGGGCGGCGGTCGCAGGGGTCATCATCGGCGCAAGCCCCGCGATCACGGCCTTCTTGTCTGCTCTGCTCATTCGGGATGTACCCTTTCGGGCGGGCTGGGTCGGCTGCGCGGTGTCCTTTGCTGGGGTGATGCTCGTCTCAGGCGTAGGGGGCGAGAGTGCGGCGGGAGAGAAGCCCTGGCTGGGTGGCACGCTCGTGGTGCTGGGGCTCGTGAGTTGG
>Ga0184637_10003296_pt1 | contig 10106 bp, 7 predicted proteins | sample PLM3_127_b2_FD_133143 | JGI IMG/M metagenome (GOLD analysis project Ga0184637, IMG submission 133143) | Groundwater sediment microbial communities from an aquifer in East River, Colorado, USA - PLM3_127_b2 | ecosystem: Environmental > Terrestrial > Soil > Riparian zone | place: USA: East River... | reverse complement strand
TCCACGAACGAGCTCTCGTCGATCTCGACCGAGTACTCCTGGTGCTTCAGGAGCGGATGATCGAAGTTGATGGTATAGGTCAGGCGGAGGCGATCGCAGGGGTAAGCCGCGGCGAAGCGTCCGTCGTCACCAACCGACACCGGCCGCGACAGCACTAGATAGGAGCGCGGTGCCGAGAGGGTGCGGATGCCGGCTTCATGGATGAGGTAAATGAACGGAGCGGCGCTCCCGTCCATGATCGGCACTTCGGGGCCGTCGAGCTCCACCACGACGTTGTCGACGCCGAGCGCGTGGAGTGCCGCCAGCAAGTGCTCGATCGTCTCGATGCGCACCCCGTTTCTGGCGAGGCACGTCGCGTGGTTGATGTGCGAGAGGTATTCGGCGGTGGCGGGGATCTCGATGCCGCCTTCGTCCATCCGCCGAAACACGATGCCGCGGTCCGCGCCCGCGGGTCTCAACGCCAGTTTTACTTTGCGGCCGGAGTGGAGTCCGACCCCGGCGCACGTTGCTTCTTCCTTGAGCGTTCTCTGCTTCTGCATTCTTCCTACGTCTTTTCCCGCATGCTCGAAATAACTGACCCAAAACCGTCAGGCCTAAGCACTAAGCAATCCTCGTACCACCGGGCGACGCGTCTCGGTTTGGTATCAAGTTCCTTACCAGGAATAGTTTACACGGTTCCCCCTCCGATGCGCAAAAGCCCGTTACTGTGGCTTCCAAGCCACACACCTGGGATAGTGTGTATCTTCTACGCACCTGTCTCGGATCACCACCCGGGCCCGAAGGCGAGCCGATTCTGATACCATACGCGAATCCCGGGAATCTCCGCTCGCGTGTCCTCACGCATCTGCGTCGGTTCGTTTGGGAGAGGCGGGAGAGGCGGATATAGTTAGGCGTCGAGGGTCGAGGGCCTTTTGGATGATCAAAGAGTGATCCCCCGGGAATCTGCTGAAGCGGGCTCGGCCGGCGAGCGGGGCGAGCGTATGGATCTCGGCGGGTACCTCCAGAAGGGCGTACGCATCCTTCAGCTCGACCTCAAGACCATCGACGATTTGTCACGCGACGAGGAAGCCCTTCTTCCCGCGCTCCTTTTCTTCGCCGTCGCCGGCCTCGCCAACGGCGCCGGCCAATTCAGTTTTCGCGGAATGGTCTTCGGTCCCATCGTGGCGACGCTTCTCTCGTTCGTGTTCGTCGGCCTGTTGAGCGTGCTCTCGCGCGTCTTCGGCGGGAGCGGCGAGTTCCTGGATCTCTATCGCCCCCTCGGAGTCGCGGCACCGGTCTTCTGGGTCCAGGCGGTTCCGTTGCTCGGGCCGTTCCTCGTCTCGCTCGCCCTCGTTTACTTCGCGGTAGTGGCGGTGGTGGTGGTGGAACGTACGGGGAATCTCCCGCGAGGTAAGGCCATCGCCATCGTGGCTCTCCTCGCCGGTCTCAGTCTCTTTCTCGTCCTCGTTTTTCTCGCCTTGGTCGGCTCGATGTTCTTGTTCCGCACCCTTTTTTCCTGACCCGCCTTCGCCAATGCTACGGCGGGCGGGGAAGCGGCGGGGCGCTTGACATCTCGTATCGGTCGGGAATAGTTTCTCCCGCATAGGAGCCCGCCTTCGCCGATGGCTTCGACGGGGCTCCGGGCCCCTTCGTACCTGCACTGTCCTACGTGTAGCTTTCCGGGAGGGCATCATGACTCGAAGAACTCTTAGGGACTTCATTCTCCTCGCGATCGCGATGGGGTCGGTCGCGCTCGTATCGGCCCAGCAGACCTATCCGACGATCCCCTATAAGGACGCCGGCGGTTATGTCGACGTCATCGTCTGGATCGAGGGCACCGTCCTCAAGACCGAAAGCACTCCAGAGGGCGTCTATCTCTTGTTCAGCGCCAACGAAAAGTTCGTTCGCGTGATGATCCCCAAGGCGAACGTGGATGCCTTCGGGGGCATCCAGCACAAGTACACCGGCAAGAAGATAAAAGCCGTGGGGAAGGTCTCGAAGTACGGCTACAAGCTCATCGTCGGTGTGAACGAGCCCAAGCGGATCAAGGTCGTCGACGCGGGGACTTGAGCTCGTTCCGAAAGGCCAAGCTGGGAACGAGCAGCGCCCCTTGCCATCCGAGCCGCTTTTCTCTAGTTTAGAAGGCTCAGGAGGAGGCAAGAAAGCCCTTTGGGCCAATCGAAGAAGAAGCGGGCGCGGAAGTCCGAACGAACGTCAGCAGGCGAAAGCGGTAAAGAGGGCGAAGCTTCCTCCTCGAAAGCCGGAAAGCGAAGAAAGGCAGCCGGCGAAAACGCCCGGCAAGGGCGTCTTTCCTTCGATGGCGTCCTCCCTCCCGGAGGCACGGGCGCAATTGCCGGGGCGAGCGGCGACGGCGTCTCGGTCGAGCTCCACGAGGCGGCGCAGACCCGGTACCTGAGCTACGCCCTCTCGGTCATCACCTCCCGCGCTCTCCCCGACGTCCGCGACGGGCTCAAGCCGGTGCAGCGGCGAATCCTCTACACGATGTGGCAGCAGAACCTCACCGCGGACGCGAAGCACCGCAAGTGCGCGAACGTGGTGGGCGAGGTCATGGGGCGGTACCACCCCCACGGCGACGCCGCGATCTACGACGCTCTGGTCCGTCTCGCGCAACCGTTCATGACGCGGCTTCCCCTGATCGAGGGCTCGGGAAATTTTGGATCGCTCGACGGCGATTCCGCGGCGGCGATGCGCTACACCGAGTGCCGTCTCTCCCGCCCTTGCGACGAGATCCTCGGGGAGATCGACCAGCGCACGGTGCACTTTCGGCCCAACTACGACGGCAGGATGTCCGAGCCCGTCGTCCTTCCGACGAAGATCCCAAACCTCCTGGTGAACGGTGCCACCGGGATCGCCGTCGGGATGGCGACCAATATCCCGCCCCATAACCTCGACGAGGTCATGACGGCGCTCCTCAAGATGCTCGACGCCCAGCTCCAGGACAAGGAGCTCTCAACCCGCCAGCTCTGCCGGTGGATCAAGGGGCCGGACTTCCCCACCGGCGGACAAATCCTGAACGACCCCGAGGAGATCAAGAAGTTTTACGAGGAGGGAAGCGGCACCCTCCGCGTGCGCGGCACGATCGAGAGCGGCGAGACCAAGCGCGGAACCAAGTACCTCTACGTCACCTCGATCCCCTACATGGTGAACAAGGCGCAGCTGGTTTCGCGCATTGCCGAGATCGTCGTCTCCCGCAAGATGCCGCTCCTCGTCGACGTCAAGGACATATCGACCGACGACGTCCGCATCGAGCTCGCGATGAAGGCCGAGGGAGACGAGCAAAAAGCCCTCGCCTACCTGTACAAGAATACCCCGCTGCAGTCGAACTTCAGCATGAACCTCACCTGTCTCGTGCCCACGGAGAACCCCGAGACCGGGAGTCCCGAGCGCCTCGAGCTCTCCGAGATCCTTTGGCACTTCCTCCACTTCCGCATGGACGTGGTCGTGCGGCGACTCGAGGACGAGCTCGACAAAGTGGGCAAGCGCATCCACATTCTCGAGGGACTCGAGGCGGTGTTCGACGCCCTCGATCAGATCCTAAAAATCGTGCGCGCTTCCGAAGGCAAGCAGGATGCGGCGAAGAAGATTATGGCGCGGTTTCCTCTCGACGCGGAGCAGACTGACGCCATCCTCGAGCTCAAGCTCTACCGGCTCGCGAAGCTCGAGATCCTCATCGTGCGCAAGGAGCTCGAGGAGCGCCGAAAGCGCGCGACCGAGATCCGGAAGCTTCTGAAGAGCGAGGAGTCGAGGTGGAAGCTGGTCCGCGAGGAGCTGGTCGAGATCCAGAAGACCTACGGCGAGAAAAACCCGAGGCGGACCCTCATCGAGGCGGTCAAGGACGAGCCGGAGTTCACCGCCGATGATTTCATCGTTGCCGAGGACAACCACGTGCTGGTCACGACCGACGGCTGGGTGAAAAGGCAGCGCGAGATCCGCGACCCGGGAAAGACGCGCCTTCGCGAGGGCGACTCGGTCCTCGCCTGCTTCGCCGGCTCGACCCGCGCGACCGCGGTCTTCTTCTCGAACTTCGGCTACGCCTATACCTCCCGCATCATCGACCTTCCCGCGACCACCGGGCACGGGGTCCCGATCCAGACCCTCTTCAAGCTCCGCGACGGGGAAAAAATCGTGAGCGCCCTGAGCCTCGATCCCCGTATCATCGGAAACGTCTTCGTGAATGAAAAGCGACCGGACCTCGCTCCCGAGATCCATGCCCTCGCGGTCTCGACCGACGGCTACTCCTTCCGTTTCGGACTTCAGGGCTTGCTCGAGCCGAGCACCAGGAACGGCAGGCGGTTCGCGCGGCTTCCCGCGGGTGCGGAGCTGTCCGGAGTGGTTTCCGTCGGGGGAGACGAAATCGTGATCGCGGCCACGGAGAAGGCCCGCGTGCTCCTGTGCAAGGCGGAAGAGATCAACTACCTCGAGGGCACAGGGCGAGGGACCATCCTCATCAAAGTCGGCAAGGGCGACCGGGTTCTCGGTTTCGTCGCCGCCGGTAAGAAAGACGCGGCGCTCACGGTGACGACCAACCGCGGTGCTTCGAAGAACATCAGCGCCTCGCGCTACGGGGTCACCTCGCGCGCCGGCCGCGGCCGCGAGCTCCTGAAGAACGGTACGCTGACGGGAGTGGTCAGGCCGGAAGTGGAAGCCCCCCCGCTGTTCGAGGGACAAGAGGGAGCCGAAGAGACGGTCTCATGAGTACGTATACCGCCAAAGATATTACCGTTCTCCAGGGGCTCGAGCCCGTGCGCAAGCGCCCCGGAATGTACATCGGGGGCGTCAACGTCCAGGGTCTCCATCACCTCGTCTGGGAGATTCTCGACAACAGCGTCGACGAGGCGATGAACGGCTACGCCACGTCGATCCAGGTCACGCTCCACGAGGATCATTCCTCCATCACCCTCAGCGACGACGGCCGCGGAATCCCCGTGGACAAGCACCCCAAGGTCAAGAAATCGGCGCTCGAGGTGATCCTCACCACTCTCCATTCTGGCGGAAAGTTCGACGGGCAGAACTACAAGACCGCGGGGGGTCTCCACGGTGTCGGCGCATCGGTTGTGAACGCGCTCTCTTCCCATCTGGTCGCGACGGTGAAGCGCGACGGGCAGGTCTACCAGATGGAGTTCAAGCAGGGCCGGCCGGTCACGAACCTCAAGACCATCGGCCGCGGGCGCGGCTCGGGGACCACAATCACCTTCCACCCCGACCCCAAGATTTTTCCCAAGACCAAGTTTCAGCCCGAGATCATCCGGGAGCGGCTTCAGACCACGAGCTACCTTCACCAGAGTCTCCGCATCGCCTTTCACGACGAGGCGACGGGGGAGAAGGCCGCCTTCGAGCAGCAGGAGGGCCTGACCGCGTATCTGAAGAAGATCCTCGAGGAGCGCAAGTCGAGGCCGGCGCACGATCTCCCCTTCCTCCTGAAGCGCGAGGGCGAGGCCCGCGACGGCGCCCGTCTCGAGATCGCGATGCAATGGACGGAGTCGACGGACGAGCACGTGCGGAGCTACGTGAACGGGATCCCCACGGCCTCGGGAGGGTCTCACGAGAACGGCTTTCGCTCGGGCCTGGGAAAGGCGCTCCGCAACTACATCGATGCCCACAAGCTCACGCCCAAGGGGGTAACGATCTCCGCGGAGGACCTGCGCGAGGGGCTGACCGCCGTCCTCAGCACCTTCATCACCGATCCTCAGTTTCAGGGACAGACCAAGGATCGGCTCAATAACCCGGAGCTGCAACAGACCCTGGATGCTGCGACACGCCCGGCGCTCGAGCTCTGGCTGAACCAGAATCGCTCGACCGCCGACGCCATCGTGGCCCGGATCATTCTGTCCTCCCGGGCGCGGGAAGCCTCGCGAGCGGCGTCCGCCGCGATCGTGCGCAAGACCGCGACCAAGGGGCGCATGATGCTTCCGGGGAAGCTCTCGGACTGCTCCAGCTCCCGATCGAGCGAGACGGAGCTTTTCATCGTGGAAGGCGACTCCGCCGGGGGCTCGGCCAAACAGGGCCGGGACCGCGAGCGCCAGGCGGTCTTGCCTCTGCGCGGAAAAGTCCTGAACACGGAGCAGGCGTCGATCGCGAAGGTGCTCGAGAACAAGGAGCTCGTCGACCTCGTCCAGGCTCTCGGGTGCGGGCTCGGAAAGAGCTTCGAGCTCGACCGGCTCCGCTACCAGCGGGTCATCCTGCTGTCCGACGCCGACGCCGACGGCCACCACATCACGACGCTCCTCCTCACGTTCATCTACCGCCATATGCCCGAGCTCATCCGCGCCGGCCGGGTGTTCATCGCCCAGCCGCCCCTCTATCGGATCGACATCGGGAAGGAGACGCACTGGGCGGCGGACGATCCTCACAAGGAGAGAATCCTTTCGAAACACGCAAAGAACGGCAAGGCGGATATCACAAGGTTCAAGGGCCTCGGGGAGATGATGCCCAAGGTCCTCTGGGACACGACCCTCAATCCCAAGACCCGCCGGCTGCAGCGGGTCGTGATCGAAAACGCCCTGAAGACGGACCGGGTCATCTCGGATCTCATGGGAAAGGATCCGGAGCCGCGGTTCAACCTGATCAAAGAGCACGCGCCGGAAGTCGAACAGCTGGATATTTGAGCGGGAAGAAAGTTCTTCTTGCGGCCCTCGCTTCCCTCGTAACCCTTGCAGTCGTAGCACTCTTCATTCCGTTCGAAGCTCCAGGGCTCGGCCGCGAGGTCCAGGACCGCGTTCGGTCGGCGACCGGTTTCTCTCTCGAGGTTTCACGTTCCCGGATTCGCCTGCTCCACGGGCTCGTTCTTGAAGAGGTGCGGCTGGTCGCTGGAAGCTACCAGGTCCATGTCCCGCGTATGGTCCTCGAGCACCGGCCGCTCGCTCTTCTGAGGGGACGCCGGGATCTCACCGGAATCGAGCTGGAGGGCGCAACCATCGACTTCCTCGGCGGGTCCGTATCGCTCGAAGCGCTCCGGCTCACCCTCTCCCGCCTGGACTACAATCCGGGGGCGCTCACCCCTCTCCATGGCCTCAGTTCCCAGGGTCTCCTGACGATGAAAAGAATCGCCTTCGAGAGCCGGGAGCTTCGGGACGTGGCGGCGAAGATCACGACCGAGGGCGGGCGCTGGAAGCTCGAGGATTTAGAGCTCGAGAGCGATCTTGGCGTGCTATCGGGCAGCGTCGATTTCGACTTCAACTCGTTCCCGTTTCGCTATCGGGCTTCCCTTCTCGGACCGTCCTTCCAGGTGGAAAGAATCGGACGAGGAACGCTGCGACTCGAGGCGGAAGGTTTCGGAACGAAGGCGCGGAACCTGGAAGGGAAGGGTTCGTTTGCGCTGGAGCGCGGACGCCTTCCGGACGCTCCGTGGATTAGGGAGATCGACCCGTCGCTCGCCGGAGTGGAACATGCCCCGGCGGAGATCCCGTTCGTGGTAAGGGACGAGCGCGTCTACTTCGATAGGTTCGAGCTCGAGGCGATGGAGAGAGTCCTCGAGCTCGAGGGCTCCTTCGGCCTCGACGGATCCAGGGATCTGAGGTCGGCAGTCAATCGTCGCCACGATTGACGAGTCTGAGTTGGTCTTCTCTGCAGGGAAGGCCGTGGGCTCTGGATGCGAACTCTTGCTTCCCTCTCCGCACCCGCCGGTCGCGCTCAGAACCCCGCCGGTCTCTCGGACCAGGCTCCGAATTCGCGCTCGAGCGCCATGCCCACCCGCGCGACCGTGCCCTCGTCGAAGAGGCGGCCGAGGAGCGTCACTCCGTGCGGAACGCGTCGGGGCGTCGAGAATTCGGGCAGCGGATTCGCTGCGTCCGGCGCCCAGTCGCTTCGCGCCTTCGACACCTCGACGAACCCGGTGCGCAGCGTCAGCGACGGATGCCCCGTGAAATTACCGATGGTGAGCATCTCGTCTCGTATGGACGGGACGAGGAGGACGTCCACTTCGGAGAAGACGCGGGCCATTTCGAGGCTGACCAGGCGGCGCATTCGGTCGGCCTGCACGAAGTCGACAGCCGACAGGAAGCGCGACTCTCGGAAGAGGTTGGGCCAGGCGTCCGACACCTGCGCGGTCAACGTGTCGTCGGCGCCGCTCTGCGTCAGCTCCTCGAACGAAGCCGCCGCCTCGGCGAAAAGAATCAGCATCAGTGAGCCGTAGGGCCAGTCGGGGAGCTCGACCGCGACGGACGTCATGCCCAACCGACCCACGGCATCGAGCGCCGCGCGATCCACGTCGGTCGCCGGAGCCTCCTGCATCCACTTCGGGAAGTAGCCTACCCGCAACCCCTCGATGGAGGCGCCGGCGTCGAACTCGAGTGCTCTGGGCACGCTGGCAACATCCCCCGCATCGGGTCCGGAAATCGCCTGAAGGACGAGCATGGCATCCTCGACGGTGCGGGTCATCGGCCCGAGCTTGTCGAGCGACCAGCAGAGGGTCATGGCGCCGGAGCGCGGGACTCGGCCGAAGGTCGGACGCAGCCCGGTTACACCGCACCGCATCGCGGGACTGATGATCGAGCCGCCGGTCTCGCTTCCGAGCGAAAAGGCGACGAGCGCGGCGGCCGTGGCCGCGCCGGGTCCGGCGCTCGAGCCGGAGGCACCCTCTTCGAGCAGCCAGGGATTCATGGTTTGTCCGCCGAACCAGATGTCGTTCAGCGCGAGGGCGCCGAGACTGAGCTTCGCGATCAGGATCGCGCCGGCTTCCCGCAGCCGGGCGACTACCGCCGAGTCGGTGTCGGGCACGCGATTTCGGAAGGGCTCCGCCCCGTAAGTCGTCGCGACCCCAGCCGTGTCGACGAGGTCCTTCGCGCCCCAGGGAATTCCATGCAGCGGCCCGCGGTACTTCCCCGCCGCGATCTCGGCGTCGGCTGCTTTCGCGCGCTGAAGCGCCTGGTCGCGCAGCAGCGTGATCACGCTTCGAAGCTTTCCGTCGAAGCGATCGATCCGATCGAGATAGATCTGCGTGAGGCGTTCGGCCGTCAGCTTGCGGGTCTCGATCCAGCGGGAGAGCTGCGTAACCGGGGCGTAGGCGATGTCGTCATTGCTCGTCGGAAGCGGCCCGGGGTCGACATGAGAGCGCACGAAACGGTCGCGCAGGTCCGGCACTATTACCCCCGGCAGCGCGGGATTCCATACGAATCCCGGCGCCACTTGGGGCGCGATCGCAACCGTGCGTGGACCCGTCCGCCGCTCGAGCATCGCCGCCATGGATTTTCGCCACGATGCCGCCATTTGCTCGCGCTCCCTCTCGGTCATCGTGACCTGGACGAGCTTCTCGGCCTCGGCGAAGGTCCGAGGCGAGACCTCGGGACCCGCTTGCGTCATGGTTCCGAAGGTCGGGGGCGCGCCCGGCGTCGACAAGTCCTGCGCGGTCCCGCCGCCGCGCTCCGTCTCTCCCTTGCGCTCCGGCGTACGGCACGCGGCCGCGGCTCCGAGGAGCGCGAACGGGGCCCTGGTCACGAACTGTCTGCGGGTGTTCATGGGGATCTCCTGTCAGGTTCCTGTCGGAGGTTGGTGAACTCGATCTTCGGCAGTGAACGACACCGGCGCGCGAAGGATATCAGGAAGTCCCCTGATCTCCCTCGTTGCTTCTAGTCATCATCACCACCAAGCTCGATGACGGAAGCTAGGTCCACGTGGATGAGCCTTTGCAAGCTGCTCGAGCTTGTCCCTGCTCCAGTTGACCCAAGGGCGGCGTCGATCGTCGGCCGGAGGTTTCTCACCTGGGTTCGCCATCGTGGTATGATTGGTCAAGGTTGGTCAAGATGGCGAAACAGGTGAACCTCTACGAGGCCAAAACGCATCTTTCCGATCTCGTGGAACGCGCCGCGCGCGGCGAAGAGATCGTCATCGCCAAGGCCGGGCTTCCCCGGGCAAGACTGGTTCCGCTCGCGAGGCCGTCGAAGCCGAGACGCCCTGGGGCATGGAAGGGTCGGGTGGTGATAGGCCCTGATTTCGATGCTCCACTTCCCGAGGAGATTCTTGCCGCTTTCGAAGGCAAGAAGAGGTGAAGGGGCGCACGTCAGGATTGTGAGATGAGGGGCGGTCATGCGGCCAGCCGACGCTCAGCGCGGCGCTCCCAGAAGTCTTCGAAGCGGCCGCTGAGCTTGCAGCAGCGTAGCGCGATGATCGCG
>Ga0184637_10003295_pt1 | contig 10107 bp, 10 predicted proteins | sample PLM3_127_b2_FD_133143 | JGI IMG/M metagenome (GOLD analysis project Ga0184637, IMG submission 133143) | Groundwater sediment microbial communities from an aquifer in East River, Colorado, USA - PLM3_127_b2 | ecosystem: Environmental > Terrestrial > Soil > Riparian zone | place: USA: East River... | reverse complement strand
GTGCAGCTGGTCGGACTTTACCTCGTGTTCACGAGTCTGGTTGTTCCGGCGCTTTCGACCTACTATGCAAAGAGCCACCGCTATCTCAAGGCTTATTCAGTGGGCGTGCTCGGTTATGCGGTCGGTTTGCTGGCGTCGTTGTGGCTCGACCTTCCGTCCGGCGCGATGATCGTGTGCGTCATGATCGCTGCCGGCATGCTGGTTGCGTATTTGGCGCGCGATCCCCATCCGATTTCCCAGCACAAGACCTAGCATCGAATACGAGGGATCCCGCTTCGAGGAACTCACATTCCGCGTTGCGCTGCGTCGCGCAAAGTGATACAAGGAAATGCGCATCCGCCCTCGCTTAGTCCGTCAGGAAAACCGGATAATTTTCCGTGGTCTTCTCGATATTCGGTAAGACAATCGGGTTCTCCAGAAAGACTGAGGACAAGCCAGCGGGCAGGGCGCCGGCGGCAAAGCCCAAGCCGGCCCCCGAAAAGCCGCTCGACGCCCCGAAGGGCGAAGAATTGCTAGATTTCAGCGCTTACATTCCCCCGCCCAAGTCGGAGCTACCGGCAGCCGTCGCGCCCGAACCGAAGGCTCCGGCACCGAGCGCCGCCGCAGCGCCCGTGACCGCCGCCTCCGAACACGCGGCCTCGATCATCGAGGATACCGTGATCCTTTTCGCAAACGGACAGGTCGAGCAAGCGCTTGCTACGCTTTCACGCTCGGTGCGCGAAGAGAGTCTTGGGGGGCTGGCTTTGCAGGGGTGGCTGATGCTGTTCGATCTTTACCAGCACTTGGGCATGGCTGCCGAGTTCGAAGTGCTCGCTCTGAAATTCTCCGTCAGGTTCGAGCGTTCGCCGCCGACCTGGCTCGAAGCTCGAGAACATCGCGACGCCGCGCTCGACCCGATGGACATCGGCAGTTTCGCACTGAGCGGTGTGCTCTCAAAGGCGAGTGCCCTCGAGCTGGAAAAACTGCGGAGCACCGCCGTCGCGCGGCACGCGGTGCGCGTGGAGTGCGGTAAATTGGAAGGTTTCGACGGGCCGGGCTGCGGACTGCTTCGCGATGCCTTGCTTGCCTTTCGAGCCGGCGGAAAGGAGGTGCTGCTTTCGGGAGAGGCTCAGCTGCTGCGCTTGCTCGAAGACGCCTGCCGGCCGAAGCGGATCGAAACCGACAGGGCCGTCTGGGCGCTGCTCTTAGAAATCTACCGGATTCTCGATTTCAAGGACAAGTTTGAGGAAGCGGCGGTCAACTATGCTGTCACCTTCGAGGTCTCCCCGCCTTCCTGGGAGTCGAAGCCGGGGGCAGAGGCAAAGCGCGCGGCGATTGCGCATCCGCTCGAGGTCGCCGATCATGCCCTTGCCCTTTCCGGAGAGCTTACCGGAGCGAGCGATGAACTCGCCAGGCAGTTGCGGGACTGGGCTGCGGCAAACAATATGCTGGTCATCGACATTTCGCAGGTAAGGCGTGTTGACTTCGTCACCGCTGGCCTCATGTTCAAGGTGCTTTCGAAGCTGTGCAAGGATGGTACGACGATCCAGATACGGGGCGCGAGCGAGCTTATCCACGCGCTGTTTCGCATAATGGGAATTGAGAAGGTCGCTCGCATCATCCCGCGCAAATAGTTTGACCGGGAAGCCTCCGTACTCTTTGCAGGCAAACAATATGGAACAGTTTCACGGAACCACGATCGTCTCCGCGCGCCGCGACGGAAGGGTTGCCCTCGGCGGCGACGGCCAGGTGACGCTCGGCAATGTTGTCGTGAAGGCAAGCGCGCGCAAGGTGCGGCGCCTGTACCACGACCGCATTCTTGCCGGCTTCGCCGGAGGGACGGCGGACGCTTTCACGCTCTTCGAGCGTTTCGAGGCGAAGCTCGACAAGCACCAGGGGAACCTGCTGCGCTCGGCCGTGGAGCTCGCCAAAGACTGGCGCACCGACCGGGTGTTGCGGCGCCTGGAAGCGATGCTTGCGGTCGCCGACCGGGAGACTTCGCTCATCATCACCGGAATGGGCGACGTCATCGAACCGGAGCTCGGATTGCTGGCGATTGGGTCGGGCGGCCCCTACGCGCAGGCGGCGGCGCGCGCCCTCCTCGAGAACACCCAGCTCGACGCGGAGAATGTGGTTCGCAAATCGCTTGCGATTGCCGCCGAACTCTGTATCTATACCAATCAACAAGTCTTCGTTGAAACTCTGGAATAGAGGGGCCAGGGACCCTAGCCTTAATGTCTTCAATGACTCCCCAGGAAATCGTTCACGAGTTGGACAAGCACATCATCGGCCAGACGCGGGCAAAACGCGCCGTCGCGATCGCCCTCAGAAACCGCTGGCGCCGGCAGCAGGTGAGCGAGCCCCTGCGGCAGGAGATCACCCCCAAGAACATCCTGATGATTGGCCCCACCGGCGTAGGCAAGACCGAGATTTCGCGGCGCCTCGCGCGGCTCGCGGATGCGCCTTTCATCAAGGTCGAAGCGACCAAGTTCACCGAAGTCGGCTACGTAGGGCGCGACGTCGATACGATCGTCCGGGATCTCGTGGAAATCGCGATCAAGGACACGCGCGAGGCGGCCGTGAAGAAAGTGCGTCGCCGCGCCGAGGACGCCGCCGAGGATCGCGTGCTCGATGTCCTCTTGCCGCAGGCCCGCGGCACCGAAGCTCTGGGTACGGGCGGCGCCGACCCTGGCGCAAAGTTCGGAAGCGGTGAGGAGTCGACCACCCGGCAGAAGTTCCGCAAGAAATTGCGCGAGGGCGAACTCGATGAAAAGGAGATCGAACTCGAGGTGTCGGCCCCGCAGGCGCACATGGAGATATTCGCTCCGCCCGGAATGGAAGAGCTGACGCAGCAGATCCAGGGCATGTTCCAGAACCTGGGCGGGGGAAGGAGAAAGCTGCGCCGGATGAAGGTCCGCGATGCCGTGAGGATGCTCACCGACGAAGAGGCGGCGCGTCTGGTCAACGATGAAGACCTGCGCGCGAAAGCCCTCGCCAACGTCGAGCAAAACGGCATCGTTTTTCTCGACGAGATCGACAAGATCACGAGCCGCGGAGAGACGGTCGGCCCCGACGTTTCGCGCCAAGGCGTGCAGCGGGACCTGCTGCCGCTGGTCGAGGGCACTACCGTGTCGACCAAGTACGGGGTCGTCAAAACCGACCATGTCCTTTTTATCGCGAGCGGCGCGTTCCATTTTTCCAAGCCCTCGGACCTGATCCCCGAGCTCCAGGGGCGCTTTCCCATTCGCGTCGAGCTCGATTCGCTCACGGTGGAGGATTTCGAGCGGATCCTCACAGCGACCGATGCCTGCCTCACCCGCCAGTACCAGGCGCTGCTCGCGACCGAGGGGGTCGAAATCACGTTCCTGCCGGAGGGTATCCGGCGCCTGGCCGAGATCGCCTGGTCGGTGAATGAAAAGACCGAGAATATCGGCGCGCGCCGCTTGTATACAGTGATGGAAAGGCTGCTCGAGGAAATCTCCTTCGACGCGGGCAAGCGCGGCAAGGAAAGCATCAAGGTCGATGCCGCTTTCGTCGATGCGAAGCTCAAAGAGCTCTCGCAGAGCGAGGACCTCGCGCGCTACGTGCTGTAGCGGCGTGCAGGCAGGGACAACGATGAGAACGATCCTCTGTGTGGTGTTGCTTGCCGCCTCGGCAGCGGCGCAGGGGCAGGTCGAGGCGCGAGCTGCGTGGGCGCGCACGACGGTGCAGGGTCAGACCACGGCCGGGGCATACATGCAGCTCACGAGCAGCGAGCCCGCAAGCCTGGTCGGTGCCGAGAGCCCGGTCTCGGCCAGCGCCGAAATCCACGAGACGAGGATGGAAGGCAAGGTGATGCGCATGCGCGCAGTACCCAGGCTTGAGCTTCTCCCCGGCAAGACCGTCGAGTTTAGGCCCAGCGGCTATCACATCATGCTCGTGGAGCTGAATCGGCCGCTGAAGAAGGGCGAAATCGTCCCCATCCGGCTCAAGCTCGAAATGAAGGACAAGTCAGTCAAGACGCTCGAAGTCAGGGCCGAGGTCCGCGAACCGACCGCGGCCGGACTACACAGCCACTAGTCCGCGTTTCCTCGACCGGCGTGATTCATTTCCAGTAGTACTTCAAGGCATCGGGGACAGAAGCAGCCTGTGCCCGGCTTGGGTGTGGGTAGCGAGGGAAGTCCCGCGCACCAGCAGCGCTCGCGGCCTGTCTGCATTCCGCATTCGAATGCATCGCCGCAGCGTGGGCACCGGCTCTCTTGCGGGGTCTCCGGCGATTCGGAGTTTGACCTAATGGCTCCGAGGGTCATCTGGGCCGGGGTAGCTTTTCAGCGCGCGCCTAAGGAACCGCACATGCCGGGTCAAGCGCGTGCAGGCATCGCAGACGAACAAGTGCAGGCGCAGCGCAATTCTGTCGCCCAAAGACAAGCGACGATCCAGCCCTTGCGAGATCAACCGGCTTGCTTCCCTGCAGGAAAGGCGGATTGCCATTTGGATTACGTCTCCCTCACCCGGTGTCGGCGGCGCCCGTTAGGAACCAGGTCCGTTCCAGACACGCTCGCAAGTTCATCCGAGCGCGATACAGCATGACCCAGCAGTTGGACGGAGTAATCCGGAGTTCCTTACAGATTTCTTCGGTTTCCAGCCCCAGCAGCTCGCGCATCATGAACGCGCTCGCGGTGTTCTTGGGCAGGGTTTGAAGGCAGCGCTCGAGCGCCTCGAAAAAACGGCGCTCTTCCAGCGCCCTTTCCGGGCTGGCCCATTCGCCGGGCGGCTCAATGAAATGACCGTCGCTCGCGAAAAAGACATCGACGTCCTCTGTGCCGGCGTCGCCTGTGCTCAGGTCGGTCGCGCGCTCGCGGGAGGCCTTTCGGATGCTGTCGACGATCTTGTGCTTGAGGATTCCGATCAGCCAAGTCCGCACCGACGATTGCCCGGCGAAGCGCTCCGCACTCTGAATGGCGGCGAGAAGCACCTCCTGGACTGCGTCCTCCGCGGCGCTGCGGTCTCGAAGCTGAAGAAGCGCGAACCGCATTAGATAAGGGCGGTGGCGCTCCAATTCAAGCGAGCTGGATGCAGATGCTGGATTGGCCATCGAAGGCGCAGAAACAGTGCTCCCAATCTAGCTTCTTGGCTTGAGTGTCGCAAGGGCTCTTGAAATTAGCGACCCCTCCCCCACCTTTCCGGCATACGGGCGCACTGCCCGGACTGAATCGAAGGAGACAGCCATGACAAGCATTACCCGTTACGATCCGTTTGGCGATCTGTTTGACGACGTATTCAGAGGTTTTGTCGTCGGACCGATCGGGTTTGAGGCGGCAAATCCCGTGCGCCGCATGAAGGTCGATGTTGCGGAACAGAACGGCGACTACAAAGTTCTCGCCGAACTGCCGGGAGTGAGGAAAGAAGACATCAAGGTCAACATCGACGGCGACCAGGTGTCGATCGTTGCCGAGTCGCGCGCCGAGCGCGATGAGAAGGACGGCGAGCGCGTGCTCCATAGCGAACGCTACTTCGGCAAGGTGTCGCGCGCATTCCGGCTGAGTCAGGAGATCGACGAAGCCCGCGCCAGCGCCAAGTACTCGGACGGAGTGCTCGAGCTGACGCTCCCGAAGAAAGCTACGGCTACGGCGAAGCAGCTTGCTATCCAGTAAGGGTTAAATCCGGACGGCCGCAGGCCGCCGGCTTAACTCCGCGGGTCGGAACGGACGCTTCGCGCCGTTCAGCCCGCGGGACGCATCGACAGGGAAAGGCGGCCATCCGGCCGCCTTTTCTTTTTTTCGACGCTCAAAGGTACAATCGGCGCTCAAGATGCGCACTCCGATGAGCGATCCCATCCTCACTCCGGTTCACAAGGCCAAGGTTCTCGCCGAAGCGCTGCCTTACATCCGGCGCTTTCACGGCAAGACCATCGTCGTGAAGTACGGCGGCAATGCGATGACCGACGACAAACTCAAGCGCAGCTTTGCTCACGATGTGGTGCTGCTGAAGCTTGTCGGCATGAACCCGGTGATCGTGCACGGCGGCGGGCCGCAGATCGACGAACAGCTGGCGCGGCTGGGCAAGAAGGGTGAATTCTTTCAGGGCATGCGCGTCACCGACGCAGAGACGATGGATGTGGTCGAGATGGTGCTGGGCGGCCAGGTCAACAAGGAAGTGGTGACGCTCATCAACCAGGCGGGCGGCAAGGCGGTGGGCCTGACCGGGCAGGACGGTGCTTTTATCCGCGCGAAGAAAATGCTTCTTTCCGACAAGAACAACGGCGGCGAAAAGATCGACATCGGCCAGGTCGGCGAAATCGCCTCCATCGACCCGAAAGTGATCTGGGCGCTCGAGCAAGGCGGTTTTATCCCTGTGGTGGCGCCCATCGGCGTGGGCGAAGACGGCCAGTCCTACAACATCAACGCAGACCTTGTAGCAGGCAAGCTTGCCGAGGTGCTGAAGGCCGAGAAGCTCGTCGTACTCACCAACACCCCGGGCGTGCTCGACAGGAACAACAAGCTGCTCACGGGTCTGACTCCGAAAAAAATCGACTCGCTGGTTGCCGACGGGACGCTCTCAGGAGGCATGCTGCCCAAGATCAGTTCGGCCCTCGATGCTGCGAAAAACGGCGTGAAAAGCGTGCACATTATCGACGGGCGAGTCGAGCATGCGGTGCTGCTCGAAATCCTCACCGACGAGGGCGTCGGAACCCTCATCCGCTCCAAATGACCCCGCGGACTTGGTCCGCAAGGTCATCCCCATGCAAGCGGGGATCCAGCGACTTTTCTCTCCAGTTAGCGCAATCTCAATGCAAGAGCCGCTAGCAAGCACTTACCCAGAGTCATACAATAATCGTTCCGCCGACCGTCTGGGAGGATGACATGCCCGCTGCCAAACCCGGCGCACGCCGCCTGCAGATCCTGCAGGTGCTCGCGCGGATGCTCGAACACCCGAAGGGCGAGAAGGTCACGACTGCAGCACTGGCCAAGGAGCTGGATGTGTCCGAAGCTGCGCTCTACCGGCACTTTGCGAGCAAAGCCCAGATGTTCGAGGGCCTGATCGAGTTCATCGAAGAAACCCTGTTCGGACTGGTCAACAAGATCACGGCAGAGGAAGACAACGGGACGAAGCAGATCGAGACGATCCTCTCTTCGCTGCTCAGCTTTGCCGAAAAGAATCCCGGCATGACACGCGTGCTTGTGGGTGACGCTCTGGTCAACGAAGACGAGCGTTTGCAGGCCCGCATCAACCAGTTGCACGACCGGTTGGAAGCGACGCTCAAGCAGTGCCTGCGCGTGGCCGCGACCCAGGGCCGTGCGGGATCGGGAGGGACCGCGGGATCCAGCGCCGCGCTTGACCCCACTCCACAGGCCAACCTGCTGCTTTGCTACGTCATCGGGCGCTGGCAACAGTTTGCCAAGAGCGGCTTCAAGCGCCTTCCCACGGAACTGTGGGATAAGCAATGGCCCCTGCTTGTCTGACGAAAGGGCACAGCGGGCCGAATCATTTCGTTCAGGCGTTGCCAGCCAACGCCGCACCCGCACCGGGCTTGGCGGCGGTCGTGAGGTAAAGACCCAGGACTATGAAGGCAACACCGAGTGCGTGATACCAGCCCATGCGCTCGCCCAGAAACACCATCCCCAACACGGCGGTGAAGGCGGGGTGCAGGTGATGGAATAGCCCGGCCACCGCGGGAGTCGTCCGGTCCATCGCCGTGTTGTAGAACACAAAAGCGAGAAACGAGGCAAACAGGGCGACGTAGGCGATCGCAGCGATCGACTCGGGCGTGACCAGCATGTGCCGGCCCGTCGCCCACTCCCACACATAGAACGGAAACTGCAAGACCACGCCGATCAGGGCGATCGCTGCGAGAAAACTCATCCGGTGCAGCCCGGCCGGCCAGCGCTTCAATAGCACTGTATATAAACTCCACACCGGCACCGCTGCCAGTATCCAGAGATCGCCCGGGTTGAAGCTCATCGTGCGCAGCACCGGCAGCTCGCCGCGCACGATGATGACGACCGCGCCCGCTAGGGAAAGAACAATGCCCAGCCCCTGGCGCGAGCCAATTCGGTCGCCGAGGATAGCCGCCGCGATCATCACCACGACGACGGGCACCAGCGCAACGATGAGCGCGCCGTTGAGAGCCGTGGTGGATTGAAGGCCAAGATAAACCATGCTCTGGAATATCGTGGCGGCGATGGCACCCATGGGAAGCACCCACTTCCAGTGCCGCAGCAGCAAGGGCCATTGCTCGCGCAGCGATAGCCACGACACCGGCAGGATCAGAAGCAGCGATCCGGTCCAACGCCAGAAGTTGAGCGTGAAGGGCGGAATCTGCTCGTGGATCGCCCGGCCTATCACCCAGTTGCCCGCCCAGCACAGCATCGCAAGGGTCAGCAGCAGATGCGGCGATTTTAGAAAGCGCATGACTGGGACCCAGAGGCCTTCGTCGCACGACGCTGGGTTCCCGCTTGGCCGTTCCTCGAAACTCGCCTTCGCTCGTTTGGCCGTTCCTCGAAACTCGCCTTCGCTCGTTTGGCCGTTCCTCGAAACTCGCTTTCGCTCGTTTTCGCGGGAATGACGGCACCACGCCTCTTACGCCGTCACCCTCGCGCACACCGCACAAGCCGGGTCTCTGGCGAGTCTGACCGTGCGCCACTGCATCGCGAGCGCGTCCAGAATCAGCAACCGTCCGTTCAATGTTTCGCCTGCGCCCGCGAGCAGTTTGAGCGCTTCGGCGGCCTGGACGGTGCCGATGATCCCGGTGAGCGGAGCGAACACGCCCATCACCGCGCAACGCGTTTCCTCGAGCTCGGCGTTTTCCGGAAAGAGGCAGTGATAGCAGGGACTGAGATCATCCCTCAGGTCGAACACGCTCACTTGGCCGTCGAAGCGCACCGCCGCGCCGGAGACGAGCGGCCTGCGGTGCCGCACGCAGGCGCGGTTGACCGCGTGGCGGGTGGCGAAGTTATCCGAGCAGTCGAGCACCACGCTCGCCTGGGCGACGAGCCGGTCGAGTTCTTCGCCTTCAAGTCGGCTTTGCACGGGCGCTACCCGCACTTCCGGATTGATTTTCCCGAGCGCTTCGCGTCCGGATTCAGCCTTGGGTTTTCCGATCGATTGCGTGGTGTGAAGAATCTGGCGCTGCAGATTGGTGAGATCCACCGCATCGCCGTCGGCAAGCACTATCGTTCCGACTCCCGCCGCTGCGAGATACATCGCCGCCGGCGAACCGAGCCCTCCCGCGCCGATCACCAATGCCGATGCGGCAAGCAACCTCTCCTGCCCTTCAACACCGATTTCAGGTAAGAGAATATGCCGCGAGTACCGCAGGAGCTGCTCGTCATTCATATACGGAAGTTCCTGACCGCGGAATGAACCGCGCTCCGCGTCGGTTCCATTCCGCGGAGATAAGGCGGCGCGCTTTTCGCGTCCGCCTTATCAATTCTTGGGGGAAGGAGCAGCGGGGCTCTGCGCCGTGGCGAGCGGCAGGCCTTTCAGCAACTTGAGCGCCTGCTGGAACTGAAAATCCTTATCCGAGGCGAACTCGAGCGGCGCCGGAGGTTTGTTTTCGGTGTTTTCATTACCCGAAGGCTTGACGCTGCTCCGCTGCGACTTCTCGGACTTGCCGGCCTTTTCCTGTTCGTTGATGAGGTGCTTCTCCAGATCGGCCTCGCGCAGCCGGCCCGTGGTCGGCGAAGTGGGGTCCTCCACGACGATGTCGGGGATGATGCCCTTTGCCTGAATCGAGCGCCCGCTCGGCGTGTAGTAGCGGGCGGTAGTGAGCTTGATCGCGGTATTGTTGCCGAGCGGCAGGATCGTCTGCACCGAGCCCTTGCCGAAGGTCGCTGTGCCCATCACCGTCGCACGCTTGTGGTCCTGCAACGCGCCCGCCACGATTTCGGAAGCGGAGGCCGAACCGGCGTTGACGAGCACCACCATCGGGACGGTCTTGACCGCCGCGGGCAGATTCTTCAGGTAATCGCTGCGGTTGCCCCGCAGGTGGTCTTCAGGCGCGGCGATGAATTTGCGCTTGGCGTACTCGGTGCGGCCGTCGGTCGATACGACCGCTGCCCGCGGTGGAAGGAACGCGGCAGAGATACCCACCGCGCCGTTGAGCAGCCCGCCCGGATCGTTGCGCAAGTCGAGAATGAGGCCTTTCAG
>Ga0184637_10003294_pt1 | contig 10107 bp, 3 predicted proteins | sample PLM3_127_b2_FD_133143 | JGI IMG/M metagenome (GOLD analysis project Ga0184637, IMG submission 133143) | Groundwater sediment microbial communities from an aquifer in East River, Colorado, USA - PLM3_127_b2 | ecosystem: Environmental > Terrestrial > Soil > Riparian zone | place: USA: East River... | reverse complement strand
TGCGTCGCGTCGCGGCCTCCCGACAGGCGGTTGCTGATCGGGTAGGGGCCACCCTGCCGGGCGAACATCGCCCCCGACAGGTCGAAGCCCCAGCCGAGCTGGACCATGCCGGTGGCATAGAGCTGCCACTTTATGCTGGTGTAGAAGCTCGCCTTGCCGGATCCACCGGATAGTGAGGCGACCTGGCCGCCATCGACGAGCGGGTCGGTCTCAGTCCGTCCGGGGCTGCCGAGGGCCGTCACCGGCGTGCTGCCGAAGTTCTCGACCCAGTCGTTGTACGAGAACGCGAGGCGGGTCATCCATCGGTTCGAGAGCCGCTTGGTGAGGGTCAGTTCGAGCCCCGTGAATGTCGTGGTGTAGTCCGGCCGGTTGGTGCGGATCCGGCCTCCACCCCCTGCCGTGACGAGCGCAGAGTTGGGTGAGAACGTGAAGGCCGTGAAGCCGTTCGCTGTGACCGGCGCGTTCTGGGTGTACTCGCTGGGCTGGATGATTCGGCAGGTGTCGGTCGTGGGCTCGCCCGTGCAAGCGCCGCCGAGGCGTGGACGGTAGTCCCAGTCGGAGGACCTGCGCCAAGAGACGGCCGCACCCACGGCGAGGTTGGGAGCCAACTCGCGGTCGAGGCCGAGCACGACCTCGTCGTCGTGCTTGGGCTTGTAGTTCCGGTCGACCTTGTTGACGGTGGTGCCCACGGCACCGGGGTTGGCGGGGTCGATGTTGACGTTGTAGTGGAAGTCGTTGAACAGGACCTCGCCCGGCTGTACGAACTTGTCGTTGTTGATGTCGTTCCAGCCGTAGGCCAGGTACCCATACTGGGACGGGTTCTCGCCGTTCACGTCGCCGTAGGAGAGCTGGTCGTAGTAGCGGACGTACGAGGCGCGCAGCACCGTCTTGCGCCCCTCGTCCAGGGCGAAGCTGAGGCCGACGCGGGGCGAGATGCTGTTCCAGGAGATGATGTAGTCGGAGTCGCCGCCGAACGAGAGTGCCGGAACGACGTTCGGGAACGACGGGTTGGCCGGAGCGTCGCTCGGCAGGTTCTTCGCCTTCTGGCTGTCGAACCGCAGACCCAGGTTGAAGGTCATGCGGTCCTTGGTGAGGACGTCGCCGATGTAGGCGCTCGCGTACTTGCCGCCGTAGTTCACGATGCCGTCACGAGCCACCCAGGCGTGGTTCTCGTCGGAGTTGCCGGGCACGTTGATGACGCCCACGAGGGCGTTGCCGGGGTAGTGGGAGACCGAGGCGGTCGTCAGGTCGCGGTAGCCGAAGCCGAACTTCAGCTCATTGTTCCCGCCCAGACCATGGAAGAAGTAGTTGCCGTCGATGTTGGCCGACTTCTGGGGCCGGATCGCCTCGTACAGGTACGCCGAGCCCAGGCCAACGCCGGCGTCGTAGTCGAGGGTGAAGCTCTGTTCCAGCCCACCGCGCGGCGCGAGTCCGAAGCCGGTGTCGTAGTAGGCCCCCTTGGCCGACATGAAGAAGCTCGGCGAGAAGGTGTGGTTGATTTCGGCCTTCCACAGGCCGCCGGGCAGGCCGCCGTCCGTGAAGGCGTTGTCCTGGTTCCAGTTGAAGCTGTCCTCGCCGATGACGCCAAAACTCGGGGCGCGCCCGAACTTCTGCTTGCTCCCGATGAAGTAGAAGGCCGACACCATGGTTTCCTGGGTGGCCTGCCAGTTCACCTTGAAGTTGTAGGACGGGAGCAGGGTCTTGTCGGGTGTCCCGGTCAGGCGGGTCAGCCGAATGTCCTGCTTGCCATACGTGCCGTAGAACCACAGCCTGTCCTTGACGATGGGGCCGCCCAGGTCGAAGCCGTAGTCGGTGATCTGCGCGATGTGGTCGGCCTTGTCACGGCGTGTGTCACCAGTACCGAGGCGCGGATCCGCGTCCAGCGAGCCGGGGAGGTTGCTGAACTGAGTGTCGTTATGGGCGATCATGAAACGGCCGCTGCCGTGGAACTTGTTCGTGCCCCGCTTCGTCACCAGGTTGATGCTGATGCCGCCCGTCTGTGCCTGCAGGTCGCTACCACCCGTGGTGACGCCGATCTCCGAGAACGCCTCGAAGTCGAAGTAGGTCGGGGAGGCGCCGGTGGCGGACATGTCGGTGATGATCATGCCGTCCAGGTTCCACATCTTGTCGTCCGAGGCCGAGCCCTTGCCGGCGATCGCCGCCTGCTGTCCGTTCTCGTTGCCCGCGATGTTCACGCGGTCGACAAGCACACCCGGGATGGCCTTGACCACGCTCCAGGGGTCGCGAGCGTTCGGCGTCTGCTGCAACTCCTCGGAGGTCATCGTGGTCGAAGTACCCCTCTTCTTGGTGTCGACGAGAGGGGTCTCCGCGGTGACGGTCACCGACTCTTCGACCGTCGCGACCTTGAGGGAGAAGTTCAGCTCGACGTTCTCACCCGTGGTCACCACCACTTCGCGGTTGACCGTGGTGAAGCCGGTCAGGCCCACATTGAGCTTGTACCTGCCGTTGTCCAAGCCCAGGAAGCGGAACTCGCCCTGGCCACCCGTGACCGAGGAGCGGTTTCCGAGATCGCTGTTTAGGGTCACGTTGACGCCCGGCAGAACGGCGCCAGAAGCATCCGTGACGGTTCCGTAGATGTTGCCCGAGCGCGTCTGGGCAAACGCTCCTGCACTGGCCAGCACGAACACCAGCGCCAGGACTAAGCCTTTCTTCATCGGCATCCTCCTCCGCCTTGTTTCATTCGGAGCCAAACGTTCGTTGGAAGCTAAGACGACGCTTGGTAAGACAGCAAGCCCAGTGCCAGGAAGACGCCGCAGCTCTTCCACGTCCAACTCATTGAAATTCAAGCAGATGAACAAATTCAAAAGACTGAGTTGAGACGCCAATGATCCGGGCGCTTGGATAAATCCAGCACCTTGGATCGACAGCTTGGAGAAAGGGCTCGGGGCGTGCAGTAAACCGCACCTCTCCCGGCTCGGCCTGCGCTCCGCCGTGCCTTGGACTCGGACCAACCGGGGTCGTCGTTCGACGGTTTCGAGGGACTGGCCCGGCGTAGCGACCGGCCACGTTGCGAGCGGGGCCGGATGCGGGGGTTCAAGGGGGGAATCGCGCGCTTCGCGCACTGCCCGTCCCCCCTGCTTCAAGTTCGTCCTTTACACCAACCCCCCAACAGTGGTTCGATGAGTGGCCCTTAACGAGGTGCCTATGCTGCGGCGGTCCGTCTTGCTTCTCGCCCTCTCCATTCCTTCGTCCCTGCTTTCCGCACCTCCTTCGTCCCTGGGGGATACCGCGTCGGACAAGCCACAAGGCCCGGTCTTCTCCACCGAGGTGTCGGTCGTGTCGCTTCCGGTCTTCGTCGTGGACCGCCAGGGGCACGCGCTCCGCGGCCTTCGACCGGAGGACTTCGAGCTCTTTGACGACGGGAAGAAGATGCCGATCGTGTCCTTCCAGTACGTGGACACGACCTCGCCGGAGGCGCAGGACGAGATCCGCCAGGCGCCCCCCGCGCGCCGGCGCTTCTTTTTCCTGTTCGACCTCTCATTCACCGATCCCGGCGGCCTGCACCGCGCGCAGTCCGCGGCGCGTGGTTTCCTGAGGAGCCGTCTTGCCGACTCCGACCTCGCGGCGGTGGCGACGTTCGACGTCAACCGCGGGGTCCGGGTCGTCGCCAACTTCACGGAGGACCGCGCCCTCCTCGTGCACGCGGTCGACACGCTCGGCGTGCCGAGCCAGACCCGCATCAACGACCCCCTTGGTTTGGCGGCCGCCTTCGAAAACGCGGACCTCCAGAACCGCGGCGCCCTCAGCGCCCAGAGCACCGAGAGCAACACCGCAGAGATCGACTCGGTCCTGGCCATCCTCGCCCGCCGGCTCCGGCAGGCCGACGAAACGATCTACCGTAACCAGGTCCTGAGCATGATCGGTGCGATGGAGGAGTTGGCCAAGGGACTTCGCATGGTCGAAGGACGCAAGCAGATCCTGTACTTCTCCGCGGGGTTCGACTCCCAGACTCTGGTGGGCGCCACCGGCTCGGAATCGCGCCAAGCCTCGGAAGCGGTGGCCCGCGGGCGGATCTGGGAGGTGGACACGAACGCCCGCTACGGCGACAACCGGCTTCGCGACGTCTTCGCCGCAATGACGCGAAGCCTGTCCAGTGCGGATTGCGTGGTCCACTCCGTGGACGTGACGGGGCTTGGCTCGGACCGCTCGCTGACTCAGACCAGCGTGTCCAGGGACTTGGCCCGCGATACCTCCGGACGCGAGTCGCTGAACTTCATGGCCGCGGAGACCGGAGGGCGCTTCTTCAAGGACTCCAACGACCTGTCGGTGCCCCTCGCCGAGATCACGGACATGACGAGCCGCTTCTACATCCTCGGCTATCAGCCGGAAGATCTGAAAGGGCCGGGTCGCTTCCACAAGCTCAAGGTCAAGGTCCTGCGCCAGGGTACGAGAGTGTCTCACCGGACGGGCTTTCATGAGAAGCCACTCGTCTCCGCCCAGACCGCGATGCAGCGCAAGTTCGAAGCCGCGCAGCTCGTCATGACCGGCGTGGGGCAGAACGACTTGCACTTCTCGTCCCTCTGTCTCCCCTTCCCCGCGGAAGGTGAGAAGCAGACGCTGGGCGTTGTCGTGCAGATCCCCCGCAGTGAGCTGCATTGGCAGAACGGACAGCCCGTGGCCGTCGAGCTGTACGGCTACGCGGTAGGTGCGGACGGCCAGGTTCACGACAATATCGCCCACCTCGCGCGCATGGATCCCGCTCAGGCCGACCCGGAGGGCACCGCGCGAGGGCTCTCGTTCTACGGGACCTTTGCCGTACGCCCCGGCAAGTACACGATCAAGCTCATGGCGCGCGAGCCGGAGAGCGGCTCGCAGGGAGTGCAGTTCCTCGACGTGACGGTCCCTCCCCACGACCCCAAGGTCGGCTTCCTCCTGCCTCCGGTGGTCATGGACGACGCCGCGGGCTGGCTCGGCTTGGACCTCAGGTCGGCCGGAGGACGGCCGCCCTTCCCCTTCCAGATCGCGGGTAAGCCTTTCCTTCCCCGGGCCACGTTCCAGGTGCAAAGCGGGAATGCGGAGCGGCTCGTGCTGATCGCGTTCGAGCCCAGCCGCCCCGGGGACCCCGCGTCGGGGCTGGAGATCAGGTCCTCGCTCGCGGACACTTCGGGACGCGCGGTGGGGGCGGGCACAATGAAGATCGAGACGGTGCACCGGGAGGCGGGAGGCCGGCGCACCTACGTCCTGGGCTACACGCCCGACACCCTCGCTACGGGCGACTACACCTTGCGCATCGGGATCGGCGAGTCGGGAACGCGGCTCGAGTCATACGCCCTCGTCAGGGTCCGTCCGGGTCCGGTCGGAACGCCGCAATGACGCTCCTCCCTGCCGCGGGTTGACCCAGGGGCCTACGAAGCGCCGGGACGGGCAAGAGGGACCGTGGGTCCCGCGACTGGCTGGTCGCCCTGTTTCCGCATCGCGCGCCGAACGCCCTCGATTGACTGCGCGTAGACGCCCGGGGGCGCCACCCGCAGGAAGCTTTCGAAGTACTGCCGCGCCTCATGCCCTCTTCCGGTCCGGGCCAGTAGCAAGCCCAGGTTCAGCAGGGCGTCCGCCTCGCCTGGCTCGAGGGCCAGAGCGCGGCGGAAGCGGCGCTCGGCCTCGACATCGTCATGCCGGCGTGCCGAAAGCACGCCCAGGGTACGGTGTGCGGCGGCGAGGTCGGGGTTCTGCTGCAAGGCTAGCTCGAGAGCGCTCCGCGCCTTCTCGTCATTCCCTGCGGTCATGTGAACGGTGGCGATCTGGACCAGGGTCATGGGGTTCGAGGGATCCGTCTCCCGCGCCCGCTCGAAGGAGCGGAGAGCCTCCTCGCGTCGGCCAAGCTGGGCCCACGTCACACCGCGCATGATGAGGACGTCCACCGGAGGGGAGGAAGCCGCGGCGTAGGGCTCGAGGAGGGTTGCGGCCTCGGCCGCTTCACCGGCATCGGACAGCGCGGTGGCGAGAAGGATGGCAGCCGCGGGATCGTCTGCGTTCATCTCGAAGGCGCGGCGCAGGGTTGCGATCGTCTCGCCGAACCGTCCGAGCTTCTTGTACACGTGGGCGAGCTGCAGCAGTCCCGCGACCATCTGTGGACGACGGCTCACGACTCGCTGGCAGACCGCGAGCGCGCCGGCATCGTCACCGTCGAGCTGCCGGCGCACCACCTCCTGCATCAGCTCGTCGAGATCGATCAGGTTCTTGGGGTCGTCTTCGGCGGTGTACTCCTTCTTGACCGGGGCGTGAGCCGCGGCCACGTATCCGAGCGCGGCGAGGCGTTCGCGCGTCTCGACCGACTCCGCGGTCGGCTCGGGACCTCGGTCAAGACTGCGAAAGCGCCCGAGGAGCACCCCCAGGCGGTCGACGGCCTCGGGCACTTGGCTCACCCGGTTTCGGGTCTCGGCGGGGTCAGGGGTCAGGTCGTACAGCTCCGGCCGGGGCAGGTCGATGTACTTGAGCGAGCCGTCCACGACTCCGGTGAGCGGGGCCCAGCCCCGGGTCAGCATCCCCGAAAGGGCCTCGAAGTAGCTCGGCAGGGGGACCGCGGATCGGCTCACCGCAAGGGACAGCAGGCTGCGGCCGGGAAGGCCTTCCGGCACGGCAAGTCCCAGAGCGTCCAGGACGGTAGGGACGATGTCGATGTGGCGCACGGGTTCCCGCACGACGCGGCTCCCAAGCAGCCGGGGGGCGAAGACGATGAGCGGCGCGTGCAGCGTGGTCTCGTAGGCGAAGAAACCGTGGGTGCGCTCTCCGTGGTCGCCCAGGCCCTCGCCGTGGTCCGCTGTCACCAGGACCAGGGTGCTGCCGTCCCGTCCGGAATCGAGTAGCGGCTCGAGGAGGGAGCGGAGCGCAGCGTCGGCCGCGGCAACCTCTCCGAGGTAGGGGTCGCGGGGAAAGGCCGCAGCCTGAGGCGGAGGGGGACGGTAGGGTGAGTGGGGATCGTAGAGGTGGACCCAGGCGAAGAAGGGCGAGCCACTCGACCGGTCGATCCAGGCTCGGGCCAGGCTCACCGTGTCGGCGCCCGCCCGTTCCGGCAGCACGAAGCCCGTGGCCCCGCGGCCGTCCGCAAAGCTGTCTTCGTAGAGGTCGAAGCCGCGGTCCAACCCGAAGCGCGAATCGAGCGGGAAGCCGCTCACGAAGGCCCCGGTCCGGTACCCGGTGCGCTTCAGGATTGTGGCCAGCGTGTCCATGCCCTCCGGGACGCGGAAGCCCGTGTTCTCGCGCACGCCGTGGTCGAAGGGATAGCGGCCGGTGAGGATGTTGGTGTGGGAAGGCAGCGTGAGCACGTTGTGGGCGTGGGCGTTCGCGAACCGCACGCCCTCGCTGGCCAGGCGGTCGATCCAGGGACTCGTGCCGCCTTTGCGACCGTAGCAACCCAGGGCGTCGGCGCGAAGCGTGTCGATGGTGACGAGGAGCACGTTGAGGCCGGCTTGACGGCGCACGACGCCCGGGCGTGGCCAGAGGAAAAAGGCGGTGGCGACCAGGGCCGCGACGAGGCCCGCTACAAGGCCCATCACCCTCGCCACGAGGAGGCGTGGCCCGTGACTTGGGGCGCCGCCGTCGCTCGGAGTCTCCTCCCGGGCAGGAGGCGTCAGCGGTTTCGTCGTCTTGCGCGAGCGGCGACCCATGGCGTTACGCCCTACTCCCTTGTCGCGAGGCCGGACCGCCCCCCCATGCGCCGCTGGACGCGCTGGACACGCTGGATCTGGGCCAGCAACGCCTGCGGACCTTTTGCCTGCGGCGCGAGAGCGACGGCGCGTCGGGCGTGGTCGAGCAGCTCCTGGTCGAGCCGTCCCGCACCCAGTAGCGCCCGCGCCAGCAGGAAGTGCCCCTCGTACAGATCGGGCCGCAGTGCTATGACCTTGCGAAACGCCTCCGTCCCGGAAGCCCGGCTGCCCTGCTCCATCTCGAGCACCCCGAGGTTGGTCCACGCCTCGTGGTTGCGGGGGAACTGGCGCAGCTCCTCCTCGTACTCGCGCCGCGCGGCCGCCCGGTCGCCGCGAGCTTCGGCGATCAGCGCCATGTTGTAGTGGGCCGTTTCGAGGGACCGGCGAAGGCCGAGGGCAGTGCGGAACTCTTCCTGCGCCGCATCCAGGTGTTTCATTTGAAGGTGCAGACGACCCGCCTCCAAGTGGGCTTGGGCGTCGTCGGGGCGCTCTACGAGCAGAGCACGCACGGCACCGAGGGCGGCGTCTAGACGACCCAGAGCGCGGTACACGTCGGCCTGCGCGACATAGATCCGGGCCTCTCCGGGTGCGAGCCTCTGCGCCTCCGTGAGCCGCGTGAGGCTGGCCTTCAAGTCGCCCCGGGCGGCGTGGGCTTGGGCAAGGTCGATCAGGGTCGCCGCGCTCTCTGGGTCGAGTCGGAGTGCCGTCTGCAGGGAAGCGATCGCCTCGTCGTGACGACCCTGGAGCGACAAGGCTCGGCCGCGAAGCACATGGCCGTCCAGGTAAAACACCTCCCGAGCCAGAGCCTCATCGAGCAAGCGCTCCGCCTCGGCTCCCTTACCGTCCTCCAGCAGCCGTAGCGCTCGCGGGACGATTTCCGAAAACAGGGTCAGGGAAGACGCTCGCACCTTGGGGTCGGGAAGATCGTTCGATGCCGCTTTGACGACCCCGGCGACATAGCCAAGCGACCGCAGGCGCTCTGCGGCTTCGCCGTCGACCGCGGTCGGGGCGCCATCGCCGGCGTCCGAGCCTACCTCCTTGCGAAGCTCTTGGAGATGCGCGCGCAGGCCATCCGCGATTTTCGGTCGCGCGGCGATGATGTTGTGGGCTTCGCCGGGATCGGCCACGAGGTCATAGAGCTCGGGCTCGGGCGCTTCGATCAGCTTGTAGCGATCGTCGCGAAGCGAGAGGAGCGGGCTCCAGCCGTAGTGGTAGCGGGCGTAGTAGGACTCGGCGTAAGCGACGCGAGCCGGGTCGGCGCGGCCCGCCAGCAGCGGCCGCAGGCTCCGCCCGCGCACGGCCGCCGGCACCGGGGCTCCCAGGAGATCGAGGACCGTCGGCATCACGTCGATGTCGCGAGCGAGGCGCTCCACCCGGCCGCGGTAGCGTCGATGGGGAGCGCGAACGATCAAGGGTATCCGCAGCGTGGCATCGTAGAGGAACACGCCATGGTCGGGCTCCTGGTGCTCGCCCAGTCCTTCCCCGTGGTCGCCCAGGACGACGACAAGCGTCGACTCGTAGAGCCCTTTCTCTTTGAGCCAGTCGAAGACACGGCCGACCTGCGCATCGACGTATGCGATCTCTCCGGAGTACGGATCGGCGTGATAGCGCTCGGCAAAGCCTCCCCTCGGCGCGTAGGGCCGGTGGGGATCGTAGAAGTGAAGCCAGGCGGCGAAGCGTTCCTGGCGATGGGCCTCGAGCCAGAGGAGCGCGCGATCCACGACCTCTTCGCCGGGCCGCTCCTCCCCTTCCTCCGTGACCGCGGACGAGGGCGGCCCGGCTCCCCGAACGGTTCCGAAGACGTCGTCGTATTCGTCGAAGCCTTGGGCAAGGCCGGTCTCCCGGCCCAGGACGAAGGAGCCGACCGCGGCGAAGGTGCGATACCCCTGGCTCTTGAGTGCCTCCGCTAGAGTCAGGTGGTCCTCGGCCAGCCGAAACCCAGAGTTGTCCCGCACCCCGTGCCGAGAGGGCTCGCGGCCGGTCAGGAGTGAGGCGTGTGCGGGGAGCGTCAACGGAATCGACGAGGTCGCGTTCGAGAAGAGCACCCCTTCACGGGCGAGGGCGTCGAGGTGAGGCGTCTCGGCCGGGGAGTAAGACGCCCGCTGAAAGACCTTCACGTTTGTTTGGCGAGAGAACGCCCCGATGTGATCTGCGCGGGTCGTGTCGAGGGTGATCAGCAGGACGTTCGCCCCGGGGAACGTGTCGGTGCCGCCCCGGGTGGCGAGCCCGAAGCGCCAGAGCGCCGCGGCGGCCAGGAGGGCGAGGCCACCCCAGAGCGAGCCGCGGGATCGGCGCTGTCGTTTCATGGTTCGGTCATCGGCGCCCCTCACCCGAGAATACGGGAGCGCGCGGAAAAACAAAATCGGGCCCCGGGGGCGACAAGCCCCCAGGGCCCGGCACGGAGGAGGTCCGGTTAGAAGTTGACGCGCGCTCCGAAACGGAC
>Ga0184637_10003293_pt1 | contig 10110 bp, 9 predicted proteins | sample PLM3_127_b2_FD_133143 | JGI IMG/M metagenome (GOLD analysis project Ga0184637, IMG submission 133143) | Groundwater sediment microbial communities from an aquifer in East River, Colorado, USA - PLM3_127_b2 | ecosystem: Environmental > Terrestrial > Soil > Riparian zone | place: USA: East River... | reverse complement strand
CTGGCCGCAGTGCTGGCTGCGCTCGTCGGCGCCCTTCCGCTGGCCGCGTCTGCTCTCGGTGTCACGGCCGCGGTGTTGCTGGTGGCGTCGTTCGCGGTGCCGCGCGTCGCTCTAGCGCTACTGGTCATCTCCATCCCATTCTCGTCATATACGAAGGTTTCGCTCGGCGCTTTCGACCTAACCGCAACGGACGCCCTCGTCGGGATCCTCATGATGGGATGGCTCGTCCCGGCGCTGGTGGCCCGCCGTTTGGATCTGCGCGTCGGTCCGACGGTTATCACCATCCTCGCTCTGCTTTCTGCCATGCTCTTGTCCAGTATCACGGCTCTGGACTTCCCATCCGCCGTCGAAGAGATGGTCAAGCTCGCAGAGGTCGCAGCCGTCGCCCTGTATGTCGCGTCTCAGATCCACACGAGCGGAGACGTTCGGTTCGGACTGCTCATGCTGCTCGCGGCCGGAGCGGCGGAGGCCTGCGTCGGGCTCTTCCAATTCGCCACTGGTCGGGGGCCCGAGACGTTCGCCCTCGGCCCGTTCATTCGGGCGTACGGAGACTTCTCGCAGCCCAACGCCTTCGCCGGCTATCTGTCGATGATCTTGCCCTTCGGCGTTACCATGATGCTCCAGCCGAGCCGAGAGCGCCCGCTGGTCGCGGGCGCAACACTGGTGGTCGCGGCGGGGATTGCTGCCAGTCTGTCGCGCGGGGCCTGGGTGGGGGTCGCGATCGCCCTGGCGCTGGTCGCGCTCGTCTGGAGCCCGGCAACTCGCCGCGCCCTCGGGGTGACGACGGCGGTTGGACTGGCCGCTGTCGTGCTCGGGGTCGTGGGGCTCTTGCCGCGAGAGGTCACCGAGCGCATCGCCGTCCTCTTCGAAAACTTCTTCGCCTTCGACGCCGCGAGCGTGGAGCTAACGCCGGCGAACTTCGCTCTCGTCCAGCGCCTCGCTCACTGGCAGGCCGCGTGGGCCATGCTCCTGGCGAATCCGATGCTGGGCGTGGGCCCTGGCAACTTCGACGCCGCGTACGCTCTCTACCACTTGCAGCGCTGGCCAGTTTCCCTCGGGCACGCCCACAACTACTACCTCAACACGCTGGCTGAGGGGGGAATGGTGGGATTTGCTGCGCTCGTCGGCTTCATGGCCGCCATCTTCGTCCGCATCGGCCAGGCGATTCGGGGGGCTGCCTCCGGCCCGGCGATTTTTCGCGCAGCCAGCGTCGGGGCCCTCGGCGCCGCGGTCGCTCTGAGCGCCCACAACACGTTTGACAATATGCTCGTCCACGGAATCGGCGTGCAGTTCGGGCTGGCGCTGGGGATCGTGGAAGGGATCGCGTTTGAAATGGGAACCGTACGTGCGCATCGCGATTGAATACACGCCGGCCGTCAACCAGTCCGCGGGGATCGGGCGCTTCGTGCGAAGCCTCGTTCGAGCTGTCGTCGAGATCGACCATCACAACGAGTATGTGCTGATCCACGCCGCCCCAAACCCCGGCCGCGCGGTCGCTGCGCCGTCCGCGCCCAACGTGAGCACGCGGGAGATGCGTTTTCGCGAGCGCGTGATGTCGGCGCTCTGGCACCAGCTCAATTTACCGATTCCCGTCGACTTTCTGACCGGACCCGTGGACATCTTTCACGCTCCGGACTTCGTTCTCCCCCACGTCTTACGCGGCATCAGCCTCATCACCGTGCACGACCTCGCTTTCCTGATTCACCCAGAGTGCGCTGACGAGCGCCTTCGCCTGTATCTCGAGCACGTGGTTCCGCGCTCTGCCGCGCGCGCCGACTTCATCATCACTGACTCCGAGAACACCCGGAATGACGTCGTCTGCCTGCTCGACGCCGCTCCAGAGCGCGTCTTCGTCGTGCCGGGGGGCGTGGATCCGTCGTTCGCGCCCGCGACGGAGGAGGAGGTACATCGAGTTCGATGCGCGTATCGCATCCACCACCCTTACATCCTGGCGGTGGGAGTCATCGAGCCTCGCAAGAACTTCCCCAGGCTCATCGACGCGTATAGCCGCTTCAGGGTTCGCACTGGCACCAGGTACGATCTGGTGATCGCCGGTAGCAACGGCTGGCTGAGCGACGAGACCTACTGGGAGGCAGAACGCTCGGCATTTGCCGACGACGTAGTGTTCACCGGTTACGTGCCGGAAGAGCACCTCGCTGCCCTGTACAGCGGAGCGGAGGTGTTCGCCTATCCGTCACTGTACGAGGGGATCGGGCTCCCAGTCCTCGAAGCGATGGCCTGCGGCACGGTCGTGGTCTGCTCAAACACATCGTCGTTGCCGGAATGCGCAGGCGACGCGGCACTCCTCTTCCCGCCGGAGGACCCTGAGGCTATTGCCGTGGCGCTCGAGTCCGCGTGTGGCGAGCCGACGCTCCGCGCGGAGCTCCGCCGCCGGGGTCTCGAGCGGGCAGCTATGTATGACTGGGGCCGCTCGGCCCGGCAGCTGATTGACATCTACGAACGAGTGGCCAGGACTGCGGGCTAGCGAATGACTGGCGAGCCGGACGGGTCAGCTGGCGCCGTCGGGACACCGCCCCCGGCGTCCGCTGAGCCCACGCCACTCAGCACTCGGCACTCATTCCTCGTAGAGCGCGGGCGGTGGGCTTTCGAGCACCTGCCAGGAAATGCCGAGTGGTTGCTCGATGCCGGCTGCCACGACGGAGCAATCACCTCCGGGCTGGCTTCGCGGGCCCGGTTCGCGGTGGGGATCGACGTCGACGTTCTCGCCTTGCGCGCCGGTCGCGTACGGCACCCGCACATTTCGTTTGTCGCCGCTAGTGCCGATGCCCTCCCCTTCCCCACCGGCGCATTCGACTGCGTGCTGTTCAGCGAGGTGCTGGAGCACGTTCCGGCCCAAATGGAGGAGCACTGCATCGGCGAGCTGCGGCGCGTGCTTCGCTCGGGAGGAACGCTGCTCCTCACCACGCCACACCACGGCACGTTCTGGTGGCTCGATCCGCTGATGCTAAAAACCCACGCTCGCCGTCTCGCCGGGCTGCTGTCAGGCGCCACGCCCACCTGGAAGGGGCATAAGCATTACACGGTCCAGGATGTCTGTGGTCTGCTGGACCCCTACTTCGATATCCAGGCCATCGAGCGCCGAGGCTGGCTGCTCTATCCGCTGGCCTACTGGGGCCACCTCACGCCTTTCGGCGTCGGCCCCGCGCTGGGCCAGGCATGGCGGGCCCTCATGGACTTCGATTATTCGCACGAGCACGGCGACGCTGCTTATAACCTATGTATCGTGGCGCGCGCCCGGTAACCCTCGTTTTGGTGAGGTCGCAGCTTGGTGAGGTCGCAGTGCGGATCGGCGTGAACGCGCTCTTTCTCCAGCGGCCCCAGACGGGAATGGGGCAGCACCTGTTCCACCTCCTGAAGGGGCTGGACGAGAACGACAAGCAAAATACCTACATTCTGCTCAGCCCCCGCTTCCGTCACACCTCCGTGGGGCGGTTTCCACAGCTCTCGGAGCGATTCCAGAACATCGAGGTCGTCAGCGCGCTGCGTCGGTTTGGCGAGCGGTTCGAGGCCCTCTGGTGGGAGCAGGTCGGCATGGTGCGCGCCTGCCACAAGGAGGGCGTCGACCTGCTCCACTGCCCGTACTTCACCGCTCCGTACTTCCTACCGGCCCGTACCGTCGTCACCGTACACGACGTCATCCCGCTGGTGATGCCCGAGTACCGGGCGCGCGCGCAGAGTCGGATGTACACGAGCCTCGTCGCTTTCACGGTACGGCGCGCCGGCGCCATCATCACCGTGTCGGAGTACTCGAAGAGCGACATCATGCGGACGTTGCGCATCCCGGAGGACCGCATTCACGTAATCGGCAACGCGGTCGACGCTAGCTACCGGCCCATCACAGACGCCCGCGTTATCGAAGCGGTGCGCGAACGCTACGCGATCGGCCCCAGGTACATCCTCTATTTTGGCGGGTTCGACGTACGCAAGAACGTGGAGAGGCTGCTGGATGCCTACGCAGCCCTACCGCGGGCAACTCGCAAGGAGTACCCCCTCGTCATCGCCGGGCGCTTGCACCCGCTCGGGCATCCACTTTACCCGGATCCGCGCCCCCGCATTCACCAGTTGGGGCTGGATGAGGACGTGGTCGTAACCGGTCAGATTCGCGAGCAGGACAAGGCGCCGCTCTACAGCGCGGCCACCCTGTACCTGTTCCCCTCGCTTTATGAGGGGTTCGGCATGCCCGTGTTGGAGGCAATGGCCTGCGGAGCGGCAGTGATCACCTCCAATCTGTCGGCACTCCCCGAGGTGGCGGAGGACGCGGCACGGCTCGTCGACCCATACGACAGTAGCGCGATAACAACCGGTATCGCCGAGCTGCTGGAGAACGCCGCCATGCGCGATGACCTGCGCCAGCGGGCGCTGGCGCGCGCGCAGCACTTCAGCTGGAACCGCGTCGCACAACAGACGCTCGAAGTCTACAACCAGCTCGCGGCCTAGATTAGGCAGCCCGCGGAAAGCTTGTCGGAGGTGAGCACGAAGGCGATCCTCGCAGGCCGACCCCCTCACCCTCACCCCCTGCGAGGGGGAGAGGGAAGACTGCCAGGAGGCGCCCCGGTGAAGATCCTCATGCTTTCCAAGGCGCTGGTCGTGGGCGCATATCAGCGCAAGCTCGAGGAAATCGCCCGGCACGGTGAGGTGGACCTGGTCGCCGTCGTGCCACCATCCTGGCGGGACCGCGCCTACGAGATGCGCCTGGAACGCGTCGATGCTGATTGCTACGAGTTGGCCAGCTCGCCGATCGTGTTCAACGGCAGCTACCACCTCTTCTTCTTCCCGCGTCTCGGCCGGTTGCTTGAGGACTATCGACCGGACATCCTCCATATCGACGAGGAGCCCTACAACCTCGCGACGTTCCTCTCCGTGCTGGGAGCGCGGCGACGCAGTATCCCGGCCGTCTTCTTCACCTGGCAGAACCTCGTGCGCAGCTATCCCCCTCCCTTCAGCTGGATGGAGCGCTACGTCCACCGCCATGCCGCGTGGGCAATCGCCGGAACGAACGCGGCGGGCGAGGTGCTTCGAGCAAAAGGCTACCGTGGCGCCATCAGCATCATCCCGCAGTTCGGCGTGGACCCGGACATCTACCGTCCTGGGGAGCGATCTCCCCGACCCTTTACTGTCGGGTTCGCCGGCCGGTTGGTGCCAGAGAAGGGCGTGGCGCTGCTGGTAGACGCCTGCGCTCGACTGGGCCTGGATTTTCGCCTTTCCATCGCCGGAGCAGGTCCGGCGGAGGGCGCCATTCGGGCCCGCATCGCGGTGCATGGGCTGCAGGATCGCATCACGCTGGAGGGCGCCATTCCGTCGGCGCTGATGCCTGAGTGGCTTCGGGGGTGCGACCTGGTCGTTCTCCCCTCGGTGAGTCGGCCGAACTGGGTCGAGCAGTTCGGGCGAGCGCTAGTCGAAGCCATGGCATGCGGCGTCGCGGTCCTGGGCTCGACATGCGGCGAGATCCCCAGAGTGATCGACGACGCAGGCCTCGTCTTCCCTGAGGGCGACGCGACGGCTCTGGCATCTGGTCTCGATCGGCTGGCTCGCGAACCTGAGCTCCGGGCCGAGCTCGGGGCTCGGGGCAGGCAGCGTGTTATCGAGCGTTTCACGCACGATCACATCGCCCGTGCGACGATCGAGGTCTATCGCGCGATGCTCAGCGAGGCAGGTAACGCTCCAGCTCGGAGCGCGTGAACACTGCCGTCATCTCGAGGCCCGCTGTGCGGAGCGCTTCGGCGGCCCCTTCCTCCCTATCGATCACGCCAATCACCCGTGTGACCCGACACCCGGCCTCCGCAAGAGCGCGCGCGGCGCTGATGGCCGATCCCCCGGTTGTCATCACGTCCTCGACGACGACGACGGAGTCGCCCGAGTCGTAGGGACCCTCGATGCGCTTGGCAGTACCGTAGGTCTTGGCCTCTCCACGAACGAAGAGAGCGGCGATGCCCGACGCCAGAGAAGCCGCCGCGACGAGCGCAATTGCCCCGAGCTCAGGGCCCGCCAATCGTTGAGTTCCTGGCGGCACGAGATCGGCGATGAGCCCGGCCACCGGAGCCAGCAGGTCGGGACGAGTCTCGAAGCGGTACTTGTCGAAGTAGTAGCGGCTGCGCCGCCCCGAAGCGAGCACAAAGTCCCCCTCGATGTAGGCGACTTCCACGAGCTGACGACCCAGCGCGTCGCGATCGACTCCGGTCCGCTGCATGCTCCCTCCCTCCGAACGGGCGGCCCCAAGTAAGAGGCTCTTGTTTATACTCAGGCCGATGCCCATCTACGAGTACCGCTGTAGCTCCTGCGGCAGACGACTCCAGCTTTTCTTCAGGTCGTTCGGCGCCGCCGAGGGCGCTCGCTGTCCCCATTGTCAATCCGTAGACCTGGCTCGCCTCCCGTCCCGCGTAGCACAGGTCCGCTCGGAGTCGGGTTATCGCGATTTCCTCAGCGACCCCTCCAATTTCAGCGACGTGGACTACGAAGACCCCCGGTCAGTGGCCGAATGGGCGAAGAAGATGGGTGAGGCGACCGGAGAGGATCTGGGCACCGACTATGAGGAAATGGTGGAGCAAATGGAGCGCGGTGAGGATTTCGGTGAAGGCGCCGGCGCGGACGACCCCGGCTCCGACGACTGGTAACGACTGACGGCTACGAATCCGCGAAGGCCTTGAGCTTCTTGCTCCGGCTCGGGTGGCGCAGTTTTCGGAGCGCCTTCGCCTCGATCTGGCGGATGCGCTCCCGTGTAACCCCCAACTCGCTGCCGATCTCGTCCAGCGTATGCTGGCGGCCCGACTCCAGGCCATAGCGCAGGCCGAGCACCCTCCGTTCTCGTGGGGTAAGCGAGCCGAGCACATCTTCCATCTGATCCCGCAAGACCGCTCGGGCTCCCGCCTCTTCCAGTAGCGGAGCGTTGTGATCTTCCACGAAGTCGCCCAGCATAGCATCCTGGTCGTCGCCGACGGGAGTTTCCAGCGAGATGGGCGGCGGCAGTATGCTCGTGATCTCCCGCAGCCGATCAGCGGGCATCTCCATCACCTCGCTGATCTCGGCGAACGTGGGTTCCCGGCCGTATTGCTGCTGGAGCTGAGCCATAGTCCGGGCCAGCTTATTGATGGTTTCCACCATGTGGACCGGAATGCGGATAGTCCTCGCATGATCCGAGATGGCCCTCGTCACAGCTTGCCTGATCCACCACGTGGCGTAGGTGCTGAACTTGAACCCGCGCCGATAGTCGAACTTCTCGACGGCGCGAAGGAGCCCTATGTTGCCTTCCTGGATGAGGTCGCCGAGCGGGAGCCCACGATTCATATAGCGCCGAGCCACGGCGACAACGAGGCGCAGATTCGCCTCGGTGAGGCGGCGGCGAGCGGCCGCTCCAGCGTCAGTTTGCTGCTTGAGTTGCGCCACTTCTACTTCGATTAGCAGGTTGTCTTCTTCATCCAGGCGCTCCTGGGCGGCAATCCCCGCCTCGATTGCCTGCGCCAGCTCCACCTCCTGAGGCCCGGTTAGGAGCGCAACGCGTCCAATCTCTTGAAGGTATTGCGGGAGAGCCTCACCGACTTGCTCTAGCTGCTCGCGAATTGGAGCTTGGGGGACGGTCGAGAGCTCATCCTCGGTGATCATCTGATCATGTCCTTGCATCCGACGCAGTCTTCTCTTCTGGCCGCCTTGCTGGCCGCCTTCAGAATGGTGTCCAGTCTAACACCCAAAGTTACCGCTGACAAAAGCCCGCGCCCTCAATAACCGACCGAGCACGGAAAGTCGGAGGGTCGGTCCGGTTACGCCAGCCGAGGCACCTCCCCTTCGAGACTCGCCACGACAGCACCGCTCAGCGGCTTGGGGTAGAAGTATGTCGACTTCTCCGGCATCAGATCGCCCGCGTCCGCAACGGCCATCACTTGCTCGATTGACGTGCTCCGGACCAGAAAAACAACTTGAGCCTCACCTGCTCCGAGCGCGCGCTCAACTTCGGCCAGAGACCGAGAATACATCAGACTGCCTGACTCCGAAAGCTGTGTGGTCCCTTCCGGGTAGATGCGGTCGATGGCCAGCAGGTGCAGAGCTGCAAGGTCGAGCCGCCGCCAGGCTGCCGAGTGGCCCGGTGCGAGATCCTCGGGCACTTCTCGTTCCTTCAGCCGGGCAACGATTGCGATGCCCAGCCGTGGAGCCCAGAGGGCGAAAGCCGGACCGGCCCGCTCGAGCTCCAGGTCGGCGAGCAGCGCGGATATCGGCCGACCGGGGACCTCGATCAGATCGAACGACTGGCTAAGGATGCGCACGATGTCCTCCGCAGCTGGGGGCTGCGATGAGCGAACCATCCGGTGCGTCCCGAACGCCACCAGCCCCGGATCGGAGACCTCCACCAGATACGCCATCGTGAAGTGAATGGCGGAGTCGTCCGAGCATCCTCCGTCGGCGCAGCGCGTCGCTTCATAGTGCAGGGCCGTCTCGTAACGATGATGCCCGTCCGCGATGTAGCAGTGGGCGCCCGCGAGCGCGGTGCGCACCCCCTCCAGGAGGTCGGGTTCAGCCACCACCCAAACCTGGTGGCGAACGCCTTCGGCGTCAGTGGCCTCGAGAGTTGGTTCGCGACCGGCGAGCCCACCCCACAAACGAACACCTGCCCCCGTCCTATCCTCGTACAACCCCCAGATGGGGCTGAAGTTGGCGTTGCACGCCCGCATGAGCTCGAGGCGATCGCGTTTCGGGCCCACGAGCGTCCGCTCGTGGGGCCGTACGATGCGCCGCTCCCACGGCTCAATTCGCAGCGCACCGACAATTCCGCGTCGCTCCCGCTCACGGCCGTCGAGCGAGAACCGTTGCCGATACGCGTAGAAGGCAGGCCTCCCCTCGCGCTGGAAAATGCCATCGGCGAGCCATCGGCGATACATTTCGGCTGCACGCCGGTAGCGATCCGCGTCCGCCGCGTCACCAGGCTCATGCCGTGGAAGCTCGAGCCGAACGAAGTTCCAGGGGTCGCGATCGAGGAGAGTGACATGGTCCGCGGGCGCGATCACATCATAGGGAGGGCACAGGAGATCGGAGAGGTCCAGCCCGAATCGCGACGAGTTGTATCGAATCCCTCGGAACGGCCGGACCTCAGTCACAGGCCGCCTCCTCACTCCGCAGCCGGCGTCGACTGAGCGGCACTATATCAGCATCGGCAGCGTGGCCCATCGGGCGAGGGCCGCCGGCCACCGTGGCTATAATCTCGGCCACCGCTATGGAGAACGTGATGAGAGGAGCGACTTGCGCCCTCTATCTCGGGTTTGTGACCTTCTTGTTAGGCGGCTGTGTACGAGAGGAGCCGCCTCGCACGGGGACCGCGGTAACTGTTCCCGCGGCGGTCACGCGCCCCGCTCTGGCTAGCCCGATCCCGTTGCCGTCTCCGTCGCCGTCCCCTCCGACCTCACCGCTGCCGGAGGCACAGACGTACACGGTACGGACCGGTGACACCTTGTCATCGATCGCGGAGATGTTCTACGGTGATGCGACTGACTGGCGGCCTATCTTCGAGGCGAACCGCGATCGCATCACCAGCGCCGACTCGCTACCGGATGGAGTCACGCTCCGCATCCCACCACGCCCGACGCCGCCCACCGAAGCCCGGTGAGCGAGACGGCGACGCCTCCTGTTGCCAAACGCGGCCGATCCCGGTAGTCGCCCCATGGCTGGCGCTGGCGATCTCGCTGATGTTGACGTCATTAGTCGGGTGCGGCCAAAACGCGCGCGCTCAGACCGCCACACCGCCGCCGCAGCCCACGGCAGACAAGACCGTGGACGCTGTGGTGCGGGGCTTCGTAACCATCGTCGTTCCGACGGCCACTCGTCCCCCGGCCCCCACGACAGCTCCGCAGCGCGTCGCGCCAGTGCGGCCGACCCAGACAGCCACGTCCGCGCCAGTGGCTGCCACCCGCGCATTGGCGTCGCCGTCAGTCACCTCGACGGCGCTCGATGCGCGCACGGCGACGCCGGGCGTCGCTCAGGCGGAGCCTACGCTCCAGCCTCGGCGCCCGCCAACCGAGGAGGGACGTCTCGCAGGAACGGTCGCGGCAACCGTGACGCCCGCGGCCACGCGCATCACCCCGCCTGCCGCCGCCCTCAGCGCCACAGCCG
>Ga0184637_10003292_pt1 | contig 10111 bp, 10 predicted proteins | sample PLM3_127_b2_FD_133143 | JGI IMG/M metagenome (GOLD analysis project Ga0184637, IMG submission 133143) | Groundwater sediment microbial communities from an aquifer in East River, Colorado, USA - PLM3_127_b2 | ecosystem: Environmental > Terrestrial > Soil > Riparian zone | place: USA: East River... | reverse complement strand
CCCGCGGGCAGCGGGCCACAGGAGCGGCGTTCGGACCTGGTCCCGCCCGACCTGCCCCCGGGCGCCGTGTACTACGAAAGCTCCGACGTGAAGACCGGCGCCGTCGCCAAGGCGCTCGCCGGCCTGATCGTCGTCACGCTGGTGATCGTGGCCCTGTTGATCCCGGCCTTCATCTGGCTCCGGGGCCGCGCGCAGAAGGCCGATCCGCCGCCGCCGCCCATGGGCCGCCACGAGCCCGGCCGCCTGCCCGCGGAGCCGCGCCTGCAGACGACGCCCGCGCAGGACCTGGCCGCCACGCAGGTCGACGACCAGCGGCTGTTGGCGGGCTACGGCTGGGTCGACGAGCAGAAGGGCATCGTCCACATCCCCATCGACGTCGCCATGCGCATGGTCGCGGAGCGCGGCTTGCCCGCCGCCGCGCCCGCAGCGACGCCGGCCGCGAGCCCCGGGGCATCACCGGCCCCCGCGCCGGCCAGTGCGGCCGCGGCGGCGCCACCGGAGGCGCACCGTTGAAGCGAGCCCTGTTCGCCGCGGCGTTGCTGGCGACCGGCGCCGTCGCGCACGCGCAGGGCCCGCCGGCGGGGATGCCCGCGTCGGCGCAGCCGCAGATCCTCCGCGAGGTGGGCTACGACCAGCGGCTGGGCGAGCCGGTGCCGCTCGACATCGTGCTGCGCGACGAGACGGGCGCGCCCGTCCGCCTGGCCGATGCGCTGGGCGGCAAGCCGGCCGTGCTGTCGCTCGTGTACTACGAGTGCCCGATGCTGTGCACGCTGACGCTGAACGGGCTGGTCAGCGCGCTGACCGCGCTGCCGTTCGAGCCCGGGCGCGACTTCTCGCTCGTCACCGTGAGCTTCGACGAGCGCGAGCGGCCCGAGCAGGCCGTGCGCCGCAAGCAGGCCTACGTTGCGCGGTACAAGCGCAAGGGCGCGGAGGAGAACTGGCACTTCCTCACCGGCGACCAAGCGTCGCTGAAGCGGCTCACGCAGGCCGTGGGGTTCCGCTACGCGTGGGACGAGCGGACGAAGCAGTTCGCCCATCCCGCGGGCGTGGTGCTGCTGACGCCCGACGGCCGCATCGCGCGCTACCTCTACGGCGTCGAGTACGCGCCCAAGGACCTGCGCCTGGGCCTCATCGAGGCCTCGGAGGGCCGGATCGGCTCGCCGGTGGACCGCCTCCTTCTTTATTGCTACCAGTACGACCCCGCGCAGGGACGCTACGGCGCGGTGGTGCTGCGCATCGTGCGCGTGGCCGGGCTGGCGACGCTGCTCGGCCTGGGCGGCTTCGTGATGGTGATGCTGCGGCGCGAGCGGAGGGCGGCCTAGCGATGCCGCCCGGGATCCCGCTCTTTCCCGACGGCGCCTCCACCATGGCGCCGCGCGTCGATGCGCTCTACCTGTTCCTGGTCGCGCTCTCCGCATTCTTCAGCATCATCATCTTCACGGCCGTGATCGTTTTCGCGGTGCGCTTCCGTCGGCGCTCGGAAGGCGAGCGCCCGCCCGCCATCCTGGGCTCGCTGGCCCTCGAGCTGGTGTGGACGCTGGTGCCGCTGGGCATCGTGGCCGTGATCTTCGTGTGGTCGACCGAGCTGTTCTTCAGCATGCATCGCGTCCCCCCCGAGGCCATGGAGGTCTACGTGGTGGGCAAGCGCTGGATGTGGAAGGCGCAGCACCTCACCGGACAGCGCGAGATCAACGAGCTGCACGTGCCGGTGGGCGTGCCCGTGCGGCTCCTGCTCACCTCCGAGGACGTGATCCACAGCTTCTTCGTGCCCGCCTTCCGCGTGAAGAAGGACGCGCTGCCCGGCCGCTACTCGATCCTGTGGTTCGAGGCCACGCGACCCGGCAAGTACCACCTCTTCTGCGCGGAGTACTGCGGCACCAAGCACTCGGCCATGATCGGCACGGTGACGGTCATGGAGCCGGCCGCCTTCCAGGCCTGGCTCTCGGGCGGGGCCGCCGGGCAGTCCCTGGCCAGCGCGGGAGAGAAGCTCTTCCAGGACCTCGGCTGCGCCACCTGCCACCGCCCCGACACCCTGGCCCGTGGCCCCAACCTGGAGGGCCTCTTCGGCAACCCCGTGCGGCTGGCGGACGGCGGCGCGATCACCGCCGACGAGTCGTACATCCGCGAGTCCATCGTGACGCCCTCGGCCAAGGTGGTGGCCGGCTTCCAGCCGATCATGCCGACCTACCAGGGCCTCGTCGCCGAGGAAGGGCTGATGCAGCTCGTCGCCTACGTGCGGTCGCTGCAGCGCCCGGCCGTCGCCGGCGGCCCGCCCACCGGCACCTCGGTGCAGGGCGCACCCGCCGGGCCGGGAGCCTCGCCGGGGCCGGCGCCGCCTGGCCAGGAGAGACCATGAGCGACGTCAACACCGCGATCGACGCGGCGCGCCTGCGGCGAGCACGCCTCAACTACCTCAACGTCAGCTACGGCGTGAAGTCGTGGCTGCTCACGATCGACCACAAGCGCATCGCGCTCCTGTACCTGGCCAGCGTCAGCATCATGTTCGCGGTGGGGGGCGCGTTCGCGGTGGCCATCCGGCTGGAGCTGGTGACGCCGCCCGGCGACCTCGTGCAGTCGGAGACGTACAACAAGCTGTTCACGATGCACGGCGTGGTGATGGTGTTCTTCTTCCTGATCCCCGCCATACCCGCCGTGCTGGGCAACTTCCTCATACCCCTGATGATCGGGGCGCGCGACCTGGCCTTCCCGCGCATCAACCTGCTGAGCTGGTACCTCTACATCCTGGGCTCCGCGTTCGGCGTCTACTCGATCGTGAACGGCGGAGTGGACACGGGCTGGACCTTCTACGTGCCGTACAGCACGCTCTACTCCAACAGCAACGTGGTCACCACGGGCATCGCCGCCTTCATCATCCGCTTCTCGTCCATCCTGACCGGCCTCAACTTCATCGTCACCATCCACAAGATGCGGGCGCCGGGGCTCACGTGGTTCCGGCTGCCGCTGTTCGTGTGGGCGCACTACGCGACCAGCATCATCATGGTGCTGGGCACGCCCGTCATCGCGGTGACGCTGCTGAGCGTGATCGTGGAGCGCACGCTGCACCTGGGGCTGTTCGATCCGGCCCTGGGCGGCGACCCCGTGCTGTTCCAGCACCTGTTCTGGTTCTACTCGCACCCGGCCGTCTACATCATGATCCTGCCCGCCATGGGCGTGATCAGCGAGCTGGTGACGGCCATGGCCCGCAAGCGGATCTTCGGCTACGGCGTGGTCGCGATGTCGAGCATGGGCATCGCCATCGTGGGCTTCCTGGTGTGGGGACACCACATGTTCGTCTCCGGCCAGTCCACCTACGCGGGCATGATCTTCTCGGCCCTGAGCTTCATCGTGGCCATCCCCTCGGCCATCAAGGTGTTCAACTGGACGGCCACGCTGTACAAGGGCTCGGTCTCCATGCAGACGCCCATGTTGTACGCCATGGGCTTCATCGGCCTCTTCACGATCGGCGGGCTCACCGGCCTCTTCCTGGCCGCCATGGGACTCGACGTGCACGTGCACGACACGTACTTCGTGGTCGCGCACTTCCACTACATCATGGTGGGGGGCACGATCATGGGCTACCTGGGCGGCCTGCACTTCTGGTGGCCCAAGATGACGGGCCGCATGTACCCCGAGTGGTGGGCGCGCGTGGCCGCGGCCGTGGTCTTCATCGGCTTCAACCTGACCTTCTTCCCGCAGTTCGTGCTGGGCTACCTGGGCATGCCGCGCCGCTACCACGCCTACGTCGACGAGTTCCAGGTGCTGAACGTGATGTCGTCCGCGGGCGCGTCCATCCTGGGCTTCGGTTACCTGCTGCCGGCCATCTACCTCATCTGGTCGATGCGGTACGGTCCGGTGGCCGTCGCCAATCCCTGGGGCGCCAAGGGCCTCGAATGGCAGACGCCGTCGCCGCCGCCGCCGGAGAACTTCCCGGTGCAGCCGGTGGTGGTGGAAGAGGCCTACGACTACGCGCCCGAGAAGGGGGTCGTGGTTGTCTGACGTGACGCGCGGCGGTACGGCCGGGCCCGTGCACGTCCCCGTTCGCGGGAAGGCGCACGGGCACGATCATCCGGCGCTCGTCCACCACTTCGCGGACCTGGATCAGCAGAGGGAGGCGTCCTCGCTGGGCATGTGGCTGTTCATCGCCCAGGAGATCATGTTCTTCGGCGGCCTCTTCCTGCTCTACGCCGTCTACCGCAACCTCTACCCGCACGCCTTCGCCGAGGCCAGCAGCCACCTCGACTGGAAGCTGGGGGCGCTCAACACCGTCGTGCTCATCGGCAGCAGCCTCACCATGGCCCTGGGAGTGCACGCGGCGGCGCTGGGCCACCGCAAGGCCATCGCGTGGTGGCTGATCGCCACCATCGTCCTGGGCGCGGTCTTCCTGGGCGTGAAGGTCGTGGAGTACGGCGAGAAGTTCGAGCACCACCTGGTGCCGGGGCCCCACTTCCACTACGAGGGCCCCGACGCGCGGCCGGCGCAGATCTTCTTCTCCCTCTACTTCTCCATGACGGGGCTGCACGCGCTGCACATGATCGTGGGCATCCCCATCCTGGCCTGCATGGCGTGGATGGGCTGGCGCGGGCGCTTCGGGCCCGAGTACCACACGCCCGTGGAGCTGACGGGCCTCTACTGGCACTTCGTCGACATCATCTGGATCTTCCTGTTCCCGCTGCTGTACCTGCTGGGCGCGCACCAGCCGCACATGTAGATGCGGCGAGCAATGAGCGACAGGCAATAAGCCATGTCCACGCACATCGTCGGCACGCGGATCTACCTGGCCGTCTTCACGGCGCTGCTGGTGCTCACGGGGATCACCGTGTGGGCGGCCCGCCACGACTTCGGGGCCCTCAACAACGTGGTGGCGCTGGGCATCGCCGTGGCCAAGGCGGTGCTGGTCGTCCTCTTCTTCATGCACGTGAAATACAGCAGCCGGCTCACCAAGCTCGTGGTGGCGGGCGCGTTCGTGTTCCTGGCCCTGCTGATCGTGGGCACGCTGCACGACTACTACAGCCCGCACATGACGGCCGGGGCGCACGCGCCCAGCATCAGCCGCGAGTGAGGCTGCGGCAATGAGCGGGCCTCCTCCCATCGACATCGTCGATCCCCGCATCGACGAGTACCTGCGCGGGCTCTACGACGACGGCGACCCCGTGCGCCACGAGATGGAGACGCTGGCCCGGCAGCGCGACTTCCCGATCGTGGGCCCCGTGGTGGGCCGCCACCTCGAGGTGCTCACCCGCAGCGTCGGCGCGCGCCGCGTCTTCGAGCTGGGATCGGGGTACGGGTACTCCGCGTACTTCTTCGCGCGCGCGGTGGGCGCCGGCGGCGAGGTGCACTGCACCGAGTTGTCCGCGGACAACGTCGGCCTGGCCCGCGGGTTCCTGGGCCGGGCGGGCCTCCTCGACCGCGTGACCTACCACCAGGAAGAGGCCACGGCCGCCCTGCGCAGGGTGGGCGGCACCTGGGACGTGGTCTACAACGACATCGACAAGGACGGCTATCCCGCCACGGTCGACCTTGCGTACGCTCATCTGCGGCCGGGCGGCCTCTTCATCACGGACAACGTGCTCTGGTCGGGCCGTGTGCTTCCCGGCCGCTACGACGGCAGCGCCGCTACGCATGGCGTGATCGAGTTCACCCGCCTCTTGATGGCCCACAAGGGCTTCCTGACGACCATCAACCCCACCCGCGACGGCGTGGCCATCGCGGTTCGGTTGTAAGGCTCTCGACGCATCCGTTGCATACTCGCCCCCCGATGACGAGCGTGTCCGACCAGACGGCCAGGGTCTTCGGCTACCTGCGCGGGCTGCACGCCGCGCACTTCCTCGACATAGGGGTGCGGCTGGGCCTGTTCGGCGCCCTGGCCGAGGGCCCCCGCCGGCCGGCGGATCTGGCCGAGGCCCTGTCGCTGCACGAGCCGTACGTGCGCGCGTTCTGCGAGATGGGGTTCCACCTGGAGGTGTTCGAGCGGGAGGGCGAGGCCTACCGCATGGCGCCCGAGATGGACCGCTTGCTGGCCCGGCCCGATGACCCCTTCTACCTGGGCGGCTTCCCGCGCGTGCATCTCACCGTCAGCCGCGACTACGCGCGCTACGCGGAGTTGTTCCGCAGCGGGGGCGTCCACCCGTACCAGGCGCACGACCGCGAGTTCCTGGAGGACGTGGCCGGGGCCACGCGCATGCTGCCGTCGCTCCTGCTGGAGACGCTGGCGCCGCGCATGCCCAGCCTGGTGGTGAAGCTGATGGCCGGCGGCCGCGTGCTCGACGTGGGTTGCGGTGCGGGCCATGCCCTGATCGCGTTCGCCGAGCGGTTTCCCCGCTGCCGCTGCGCGGGGCTGGAGATCGAGCCCGTCTCGGCCGCCATGGCGCGCGAGCAGGCGCGCGCGCGCGGGCTCACGGAGCGGGTGCAGGTGTACGAGCGCTGGGAGGACGTCCCCGGAGCCGACGCCGGCGCCTTCGACCTCGTCACCCAGTTCCTGGTCCTGCACGAGATCCGCCCCGAGCTCAAGCAGGACGTGCTCGACCGCTGCGCGGCCGCGCTGGCGCCGGGCGGCCTGCTGGTGCTGTTCGACGAGTGCCGGCCGCTGGACGACGCGACCGCGCGCCATCCCATCCTCGGCTTCTCCGTGGTGGCGCAATGGTTCGAGCTGGTGTGGGGCAACGTGATCAACTCGCGGTCCGAGATCCTCGACCTCGTCACGCGCGCCGGCCTGCAGCCGGCCGAGGACGTGGAGCTGTCGCGCTTCCGGATCTTCACCGCGCGCAAGCCGGACGAGGGCGGGGCGTGAAGCGCGCCTCGCGCGTGCTGGTCGGCCTGGCAGGCGTCAGCGCGCTAGCCGTGTGCGCCGCGCTGGCCGTCGGGCCGGGCCTGGTGGAGGCGCGGCTCAACCACGTGCGCGGAGGCGGAGACAGGGTTTCCGCGCGCGCGGCCGAGCTGCACCGCCGGCTGCCGGTGGCCGACCTGCACGCCGACACGCTCCTCTGGGGGCGCGACCTGCTGCGGCGCGGCACGCGCGGGCACGTGGACCTGCCGCGGCTGCAGGCGGGCAACGTGGCGCTGCAGGCGTTCACGGTGGCGACAAAGACGCCGCGCGGCCTGAACATCGAGAGCAACGATGCGGATTCCTTCGACAACGTGACGCTGCTGGCCTTGATCCAGCGATGGCCGCCCCGCACGTGGCGGAGCATGACCGAGCGTGCGCTCTACCATGCCGGACGCCTGCGCGAGGCGGCCGAGCGCTCCGGTGGCGCGTTGGTCCTGGTGCGCAACCGCGCCGACCTGCAGGCGCTGCTGGAGCGCCGCCGGCGCGAGCCGCGTCTGGTGGGCGCGTGGCTCGGGCTCGAGGGCGCCCACGCTCTGGAGGGCGACCTTGCGCGCCTGGACGCGCTGGATGCAGCCGGCTTCCGCATGATCGCGCCCACGCACTTCTTCGACAACGAGTGGGCGGGCTCGGCCCACGGACGGACGAAGGGCGGCCTCACGCCGGCGGGACGCGACCTGGTGCGTGCTCTCGAGGCCCGCCGCATCCTGCTCGACCTCGCGCACGCCTCGCCGGCCACGATCGACGACGCGCTCGCCCTGGCTACGCGGCCCGTCGTCGTCTCGCACACGGGCGTGCGCGGCACCTGCGACAACCGCCGCAACCTTTCGGATGCACAGGTGCGGAAGGTGGCCGCCACCGGCGGCGTGGTGGGCATCGGGTTCTGGGACACGGCGGTGTGCGGGGCGGACGAGGATGCCATCGCGCGCGCGATCGCCTACGCCGCGCGCGTGGGCGGCATCGACCACGTGGCGCTCGGTTCCGACTTCGACGGCGCGGTGACCACGCCCTTCGACGCCGCCGGCCTGCCGCGCCTCACGGACGCGCTGCTGCGGGCCGGCCTCTCGGAGGAGGAGGTGGCCAAGGTGATGGGCGGCAACGTCGCGCGCGTGCTGGGCCAGGCGCTGCCGTGAGGACGCACGGAAGTTCGCTCAAACCCCTGGCGCGCCTGTGACCCGCTTGGTCCTGATCCCCGGACTCGGCGCCGACGCCGCCCTCTTCGAGATCCAGCGAGCGTCGTTCCCGACCCTGCACGTCCCACCCTGGATCGAGCCCGCGCCGGGGGAGACCCTCGTCTCGTATGCCGCGCGCATGGCCGAACGGGTGCCGGGCGGCGATGACGTGATCCTGGGGGGCGTGTCGTTCGGTGGGATGTTGGCCTGCGAGATGGCGTGCCTCGTCCGCCCGCGCGTGCTCTTGCTCGTGGCGACCTGCACGACACCGGCGGCCATTCCCCGCTGGAACCGCTGGCTGGCGCGACTGGTCGTTGCGCTGCCTCCCCGGCTGCTGCGACCACCGCGCTTCGCATGGCCCTGGATCGCCTGGGCGTTCGGCGCCCGCGAGGGTCGCGCTCGCGCGATCGTCGAACATTGCGTGCTCGCGGCTTCGCCCGAGTTCGTCCAATGGGGGCTCTCTGCGATCCTGGCCTGGCAGCCATCAGGGGCGCCGCAGATGCCCATCGTGCACGTTCACGGTGCCCGCGACCGTCTCATTCCCGCGGCGCGCGTCGACGCCACGGACGTCGTTCCCGGTGCCGGGCACCTACTCAACGTCACGCACGCCGCCGCCCTCGACGAGCGGATCGCCGGCCTGCTGGCGGCTCAGCGCACGGCGGACAGCTTGCGTGAGGCGGACACCGAGTAGATCCGCCGGATGAAGCCGCGGTCGTCGATCTCGCACTGGATCACCGCGCGCGGGGCCCAGCCGCGGGGGACGCCCTCGAAGTCGGCCACCAGCGCCGGCAGGCCGTTGAGGGTCCGCACCTCCGCGCGGGCGACGCGGACCTTGCGGCCCAGGTTCACGTAGAGCGAGGCCACGCGCGCGCGGCCGCGGATCACGTCGCGCGCGGCCGCGTACTCGCCGCCGCCGTCGGCCAGCGAGCGCACGTCGTCGGCCAGCAGCGCCTCAACCTGCGCGGCGTCGCCGGTCTGCAACGAGGCCAGGAAGCGCTCCAGCGCGCACCGCGTGGCCGCCTGCAGGTCGAGCGTCGGCTGCACACGCAGCGCGTCGTACTCCGCCAGGCGCCGGCGCGTGCGCAGGTGCGTGGTCTTCACGTTGGGCTCGCCGAGGCCCAGCGCCCGCGCCGTCTCACGCACCGAGTAGTCGAATACGTCGCGCAGCAGGAGCACGGCCCGCTGGGTCGGGCTCAGCGCCTCCAACGCGACCAGGAACGCCATGGACACGCTCTCGACCATGTCGTAGCGGGCGCCCGGGCCGGAAGCCGCGGGCGCCACCAGCTCCTCCACCGGTGCGGGGAGCCAGGGGCCCTCGTAGCGCCGCCGGCGCCGGCGCCGTAGCAGGTCGCGCCCGAGGTTGACCGCGACACGCACGAGCCACGGGCGCCACGGCTCGTCGGTGCGGGCGGGCGGGTGCTGCAGCGCACGCACGAAGGTGTCCTGCACCAGGTCCTCGGCGTCGGCGGCGTCGCCGCAGAGCCGGTAGCACAGCGACCACAGGAACGGCCGGTGCTCCGCGAACGCGTGCTCGAGGACGGCCGCGTCCGCGCTCATGGCGTCAGGCGGCGGCCTCCGCGCGGCCGGGGCTCAGCGCGAGCTGCGCGGCCCGGCGCGCGCTGGCCAGGCCGGCGTCGGCCAGCATGCCCTCGCCACCGACCCAATCGCCGGCCAGGAACAGGCGGCCGGCGTCCGGCACCACGACGCCGGGCCGGCCCGCCAGTCCGCCCGCGGTGGTGGTCAGTGCGTTCGCGACCACCAGGTCGGGCACGAAGCGCCGCACCGCGACCTGGTCCCTCCAGGCGGGCTGCACCGTGTCCATCACTGTCTCCAGCTCGCGTTCCACCTCGGCCGGCGCCGGGTGGTCGGCGCCGAGGTAGCGCATCGCGTGCACGAGCGCCTGGCCCGTGGGCGCGAGGCGCGCAGTCGCCGAGTGCACCGAGAAGTACCACGGCCGGTCGATGCCGAGCGCGAACGTGTTGCGCGGGCGCGGCAGCACGCGCAGGCCCAGGTCGAGCGTCGCGGCGCGCACCGGCACGGCCGCCTGGGCAGCGGCCTGCAGCGCAGGCGAGAGCCCGCCGGCCAGGCGCGCCGCCTCGCGCGGCTGTACGGCGAGGAT
>Ga0184637_10003291_pt1 | contig 10111 bp, 8 predicted proteins | sample PLM3_127_b2_FD_133143 | JGI IMG/M metagenome (GOLD analysis project Ga0184637, IMG submission 133143) | Groundwater sediment microbial communities from an aquifer in East River, Colorado, USA - PLM3_127_b2 | ecosystem: Environmental > Terrestrial > Soil > Riparian zone | place: USA: East River... | reverse complement strand
GGCCACCTTCAGCCTCTTCGTGCGCAACCTTCCCCCCGAGCGCGGCTACCTCCTTGCCGCCGGCCTGGACGACGCACTCACCTACCTGGAAGATCTCGCATTCTCCTCGAGCGATCTCGCCTATCTCGGGGGCACGGGCCTCTTTCGCTCGCCGTTCTTAGACCAGTTGGCCGCGGTGCGTTTCACGGGCTCTGTCCGCGCTATGCAAGAAGGAACCGTCTGCTTTGCCGAGGAGCCTCTCCTCGAGGTGACTGCGCCGCTCATCGAAGCGCAGCTCGTCGAGACGGCGCTCATCAACGAGATCCAGCTGCAGACCATGGTCGCTAGCAAGGCGGCGCGCTGCGTTACGGCTGCCGAGGGCCGAGGCCTGGTCGACTTCGGGCTGCGGCGGACGCACGGGCTCGCTACCGGGCTGAAGGTCGCGAGGGCCAGCTATCTCGCAGGGTTCGAGGCGACGAGCAACGTGCTGGCGGGCAAGGAGTATGGCATTCCTATCGCTGGCACGATGGCGCACTCGTACGTCGAGGCCTTTCCCTCGGAGCTCGACGCGTTCCGCGCCTACGCACGCGCCTATCCCGACAGCGCCATCCTGCTCGTAGATACGTACGACACGTTGGAGGGAACCCGTCGCGCGGCCCGGGTGGGGCAGGAGCTAGCGGCCGAAGGCCACCGACTCCGAGGCGTGCGGATCGATTCGGGCGACCTGGCGAGCCTGAGCCGCGCGGTGCGCCGGATCCTGGACGAGGCCGGCCTCAGCAGCACGATCGTCGTTGCTAGCGGAGGGCTCGACGAATACAGCATCGAGGAGACTGTGGCGGCGGGCTCGGCCATCGACAGCTTCGGTGTCGGGACGCGCATGGGCGTCTCGGCAGATGCTCCCCATCTCGATCTGGTGTACAAGCTGGTAGCGACTGATGGTCGGCCGACCCTCAAGCTCTCGGCGGACAAAGCGACCTGGCCGGGCGCCAAACAGGTGTGGCGACGCGCGACCGCGTCAGACTTCGGAGACTGGATCGGGCTCGAGGGCGAGTCGGCGCCCGTGGGAGCGGAGCCGTTGCTGGCGGAGGTCATGGCCGACGGCCGCAGAATCGGCGACCGACCGACACTCGGGGAAGTGCGGGCGCGCTGCCGAGAGTCGCTTGCCGCGTTGCCCCGAGAGTGCCTCCGGCTGGTGAGCCCGGACTTCGGCCCCGTCCGGTTCACCGCTGCGCTGCTCGCGCTCAGGCATGAGCTGGCCGATGGGTTGGGCGGCTCACCTCCCACTTCCTCCTCCGCCGCCGGCGCGCGCTAAAAAGGGGGCGAGCTGTGCAGAGCACCGGGGACGCGATTCACATCACAGAGCAAGACGCGCTCATCGTCGTGGACCCGCAGAACGACTTCTGTCCCGGGGGTAGCCTCGCTGTCCCTCATGGCGACGACGTGTTTCCCATCGTGAACCGCATCATGCCGCGCTTCCGACACGTGCTCGCCACCCAGGATTGGCATCCGCCGGAGCACCGCTACTTTCAGACGTATGGTGGGCCGTGGCCGTACCACTGCCTTCAGGGAACGCCGGGCGCGGAGTTCCACCCTGGACTGGACACCGGCCCCATCCAGGACGTCGTCCGCAAAGGGACGAACCCGGAGCTCGACGGTTATTCGGGCTTTGCGGGGACGGATCTCGCCGACCGCCTCGGTCGTCGCGGCGTGCAGCGGGTCTTCGTGGCAGGCCTCGCGACGGACTATTGTGTGAAGGCCACGGCGATCGAAGCCATCGGCCACGGCTTCGAGGCCTACGTCCTGACGGACGCTATTCGCGCGGTGGAAGTAGAGGAAGGCGATGGCGAGCGGGCACTCGAGGCGATGGCAGAGGCTGGTGCGAAGCTGATCACGAGCGACGCTCTGGCTTGACACGCGCGGTACTATCAGCGTCCACGTAACGTCCTATAAGCATTTACTTCTCTTCGCAAGCAAACCGTGGTAGACTCGCGCCCACGTCCATTTAGCCAATCAGCCTGAACCCCGTTCCCAAATCGAGGTGTCTATGGCAGCCGTTGCAGACGTCCAACCGGACTCGCCAGTCTTTTCGCCCCAGGAGCTGGCGCGCCAGCGCAGGTGGGTGATGGCAGTTACGAACATCTCGCACGGCTTCAATCACTTGAACTCGGGAGTGGTGAGCTTCCTCTACGCCGTCATGATGGCGCCCCTCGGATTCGGGTACGCCGAGCTCGGCCTGATCAACGCCGTGCACGGCGTAGTCGGCCAGGGTCTCCAGGCCTCATACGGCTTCGTCACCCAGTTCGTAAAACGATCGGTGATTCTGGGGGCGGGCAACACGCTGCTCGGAGTCACGACGATCGCGTTGGGCGGCGTGACGAGCTTTGCCCCCGTCGTCGTATTGCGGGGTCTCTCGGGAGCGGGCACGAGCCCGCAGCACGTCGTGGGGGCTTCGATCCTCTCGAGCTGGTTCGAGGGAGCTCGGGGTCGCGCGCTGGCGCTGCATACGACCGCCGGGAGCGTCGGCACGGTCATCGCGCCGCTGCTCGCCGGGGGGATGCTCGCGCTCACCGACAACAACTGGCGTCTGGTCCTGGTCGTCATCGGGATCCCCAGTGTGTTGATGGGCCTCTCTTATTTCCTCCTGCGCGATATCGTGCGACCGGCTCCATTGGACGGCCGCGCCCGTGCCCGAGCGGGGTGGGGGGCGTACGTTGCCTGCCTCAAGAATCGCGACTTCATGTTGATCTGTAGCCTGATGATGGTGGGAGCGGCAGGCCGCGAAGGCGGCATCACGCAGATCTACCTGCCCGCGCATTTCATCAACGACCTTGGCATCGCAGCCGGCGTGGCGGCCGGGCTGCTGACGATCTACCAGGTTGGTGGCCTCGTGGCGCCGATGGCGTGGGGCTGGCTGTCCGACGTCTTCCCCCGAAAGATCGTTATGCAGATTGCCCTCGCTTTGACCGCGGTCACCACGGTGTGGTTAGGACAGCAAATGTTCCTCGACGCGCTGCTGATCGCGAACCTCGTGATCTATGGCCTCGTCGCACACTCGCGGCAGGCGATTACGCAAGCCATGGTGGGCGACTACGCGGGAAACGAGCTACAGGATGCCGCCTTCAGCCTCTACTACTCGCTCGGTCTTATCAGCGGGCCGATCTGGGCGGTGACCATGGGCGCCGTGATGGACGGCTGGGGATTCGGTGTGGCCACGCAGGTCGTGGCCGTCTCCTACATCGTTGGTATGTTCATCCTCATCCCGTTGAACATGAAGCCGAAGCCGCCGCGCACTGACTCCGGAGTGGTTGCGGCCAGCTAAGCTCGATAAGCCGCGCACCCTGAACCTGTTGAAGGGCTCGGCTTCGATGAGCTCAGCCCGAGCGGTTCCCGCCCAGCTCCCGAAGCCGCGCGACCACGATGCCCCGTCTGTCGGTGAGGATGCGCCCGCCGGTCAGTAGCTCGACATAAGCCCCGGGCGGATCTGCTGCGAACTCCGCGGGCGTCCTGAGCACGATGTCGGCATCGCGCAGGCTGCCCAGTGGTGTGTGACTTGCGAGATAGGCGGCCCGCTCCGGCCCGGGCGGCAGGTCGTCGGCGAGCACCAGCATCCTGGTCCGGGCGTCCGCCTGCGGCGGGTAGAGGACGAGGGCGGCCACGCGGAGGCCGAGCGCGACGAGGACGACGTCCGCCAGCTCGGCGATAGCCGAATGGTCGAGCGGCTCCGCCATGGCGCCACCTTTCATACCGATCAGCCCGCCTGGCGCCGGTGCAGGTGCCGGTCCAGCTCGATAAGCATCTCCTCTTCCGAGATCCCGAGCTCGTCGGCCCATTCCTGGAGGCGCCATTCCCCCTCTTCCGCCTCGCGCAGGATGCGGAAGAAGGTCGCCGCGTCCTCCAGCTGCGTCGCTTCGGTCTGCGCCTCGAGGCGCTCGATGCGTCGGTATAGAGGCCACACCTCGCGCTTGATCGCGTTCGCGAACTCTTCCCTGAGCTGGGTGGAGGTCCGCTCGACCGCCTCGAGCAAAACCATCAGGATCGGTCGACGTCTCCAGGCCATCATGCTTCACCCCGCTTTCGTGAGTACGTGGCTCATCAGTCCGAGGATGCGTTCCACTGTTTCTCGGTCGTGCGGTGGAAGGTGCTCGAGGGCTTCTTCGATGCCTGCCAGGAAGGCTTCCCCGGCCGACGTCAGGGCGGGCAGGCCGGTGGACAGTTGGGCTGGGCTGTCGAAGAACTGGGCAGGGTGGGCGCCGAGCTGCTCGGCGAATCTCGGGAGGTCGTCCGCGTCGATTTGCATCTCGCCGCGTTCGTAGCGTGAGATGGTCGGGCCGCTGACCCCGAGCATTCTGCCTAGCTCCGCCTGGCTGAGGCCCTTCGTCTCCCGCAGTCGCCGGAGGCGCTCGCCGACGGTCGCCGTGGCACCCTCTCCATACGGCTTTCGTATCGCTCAGAGAACTCTATACCGGGCACGGCCCGCGTGACAATACGGTTATGTTAAGAAGATAGACGAAAAGCGTATCAGAAAGGTCACTCCGAGAAGCGGCGGCATTCGTTCTTGGCTTCTCGTGGGCGCGCTTCTCACTGGCGTGCAACCCGGCACGCAGATGCCCCACAGACGATTTGACGTTCGGCACCTCGAATTCGCGACCGCATACCGCGCACGCCTTCGCCTCAGGGGTATCAAACGCCATCGGTTCTGATTTCCTCCAACCCGTACATACAAAAATCGGCCTAGGCCAGTTCTTGGGGGCGCGCGGAGCGGCCCCCCTGCTCGAGGGGGACGATGTGGTCGCCAGTCAGGTCCTGGGTCGTGCCACAGTACTCGCACCAGGATCGTTCCGGTCGGTTAGGGTGCCGAGAGTCTTTCCGCCCCTTGTCCTCGACGTTTTCCCCCGTCGGTTTTCGCTGCTTATCCGCATCTATATGCGTTATAGTTTAGGCATGCGCAGGAAAACTGACGTCCCGATCCCATTCGAAGCGACTATTCTCGAAGCCCTAATCTTGGCGGCTTCGAACGGCAGTCCTGAAATGCACGGCTATCTGATCGCCAGGACGATTCAGGAGGCTACTGGAGCCAAAATCCTGGCTGGACACGGGACGCTGTATCGAGCTCTTGACCGGCTGCACCATGCAGGCTGGGCGACTCGCCGCTGGGAGGACCAAGCGATCGCCGAGTCCGAGAGGCGGCCCGCTCGACGGCTATACCAAATTACTGCTGAAGGCCGCATGGCGTTGAAGCGAATCCCTCACTCAGCAATCGGGCAGCCAGTCCCAGCGCCAAGGTTGGCCGGCGCGTGAGCGAATCACTGCTGGTCGCGATTCTCACCTTCCTTGCCAACATCCTTTCCGAGGCCTACACCCTGTCCCTCACCCTCAAGTTTGTGCGGCGAGGGACCAAGATCTACACAGCACTGGCGCTGCCGAGTGAACGGGAAGACCGACGCCGCGAGGCCGAATCCGATCTTCAAGATCAGTTGGCCGAAGGCAGACAGCACGGCTACAGCCCCCGTGCGATAGGGGTTCAGATATTGGGGAGCCAGATCATGGCTCTCCGGGCAGCCATCATGCTGGGAGCATCGATGACGGTCCGTAGGCTGCAGTACGAGGTCTGGGGGCTATCAGTTCTTGTGGGATTACGGGCTTCGCTGCTGGCCAACCGAACTCCGATTCGGTGGGGAGCGGTTGTACTGAGCTACGCCCTCAAACAGGATGATCGAGACCCGGCACTGATCAAGAGGGCCATGGTGTTGACGTTTCTTTGGGCCTTCGAGCTGGTTTGCACCCTTTCGGCGTTCGGCAGCGCGCTCACAAGCAAAGGCTTCGTTGGCGCGACCGTGGAGGGTCTCATAGGGGAGTCGACGAAGGATGACGCGGAAGTGACTCGCAAATTCGGGCGAGCGATCAGCGGCATAGTGAGAACTCTTATTTCCTCGACACCCATCGAGCGCCGCGAACGTCTTCTCTCCCGCGCTCGGGCGCGCCAAACCCTTGCTCATTTGAACGTAGTAAAGAACAGGCCGCAGCCCTGACCTCCTCGACTGGAGGGAAATCCGCGCCCCGCCCTAACTGGTCGAACGCAAGGCCCGCCGCGCCGAATAGCAAGAAAAGCAGGGCCGAATCCCATTCCCCAATCACAGCGGATGAGGAAAAGGATCCGACCCTGCTCGATTGGAGGAACGCCCAGAGGGCTTTAAGGAAGATCGCATCGCTCCGGCGCCTCTTGACGCCAGTTGCCCTTCAAAGCCAACCGTGCTCCTCGGCCTCTCGCAGCCAGAGCATGAGTCGAGACGGCTGCTGCGAGCTATCACGTTCGACGCCGCGCAAGTCGCCCCAGCTATCCGAAAGAAGCCGGCATAGCTGGGGGACCCCCAAGCAACGGGCCGAGGCCATCACCGAAGAGGACCGCAGCTTCACGAAGGCGCAGGCCGAGCTCGTGGAGCGCGGGGCGGATCAGTCGAGGCGGATGGTGTACGTGCCCAGGTGAAGTGCTGGTCGCTGGCCGGAACTGTCGTCCCTAGCGCCAAACGGGACCGTCAGCTCGTCGAAAGAGAACGTAACGGGTTGGCCCTTGCCGTCGACAAGTTGCTGTCGTACTTCTGCGCTAATGAATTGCCTGAGTCTCAAGTTGAAGTCCTGGCCGTGCGGATACTTTGGGCCGCCGGCAGAATGGTCGGTAACACGAGGATTGACGATCTCAGGCATGTTTGCCAGCGGGTTGGAATAGCAGCGAATGCGTCCGCGGACCTCGCCGGTCAGGAAGATCGTGAAGACCGACCCGTTGAAAAGCCCGAAATCGAAGTCGAGATATGGTTCCGGGACTCCCAGCGCGGTGGCGTCCGGGGAGAACCGCGTAACGATGATCCTGTCGGCCAGACTGGCTCTGTCACCATCCATGACTTCCTGCATCCACGGAGGAAGAGCGACCCACGTGGGGACCCCAACGACTCCCACGGCACCCGAGGCCGACTGCTTTTCGGCCTTTGGCCCCTGTTGTTGGCGCAGGTGAAGTGGTGGTCTGAACGCGAGCACTAAGACAGAGACGATAAGCCCTGCCAGTAGGCCGACGATCAGATAGATGTACGCCGGGGCCCCGAGCGCGGCGGCGATGAGTCCGGCGAGGTACGCGCCCACGGCGGGCAGCATAGCGAAGATGGCATTGCTGATGACTCCGCTGATGACGCTCCAGGCTGGACCGCGCCACCGCGCCGACACGTCCGGCTAGCTGCCGCTGCTGTTTCGGTTGCTACCGGGTGGCACCGATCGACGATTAATCGCCGATCTCAGGAACGATTCTGGTCGATTTGTCGAGCTGCACGTTGATGTGCTTCATCTCGGTGTATTCCCACAGCCCCTCGAGACCGTACTGGCGCCCGATGCCGCTCTGCTTGTACCCGCCCATCTCCCCCGCGGCGTAGAGCTTGCCGAACGTATTGACCCACACCATGCCGCTCTTCACCTTCTTCGCCACGCGGAGCGCCTTCGAGATGTCGTTCGTCCACACGGCGCCCGCGAGCCCGTAGACCGTGGAGTTGGCGACGCGGGCCGCGTCCTCCTCATCCGTGAAGGTCTGGATGGCTAGCACCGGACCGAAGATCTCGTCTTGCGCGATGGAGGCCTCGATCGGAACGTGATCGAAGATCGTTGGCTCGATGAAGTAGCCTTTCCCGAGCTCGCCCTCGGTGGCGCGACGCCCGCCTGTGATCAGCTGGGCGTCGCGCTTCCCCTGCTCGATGTAGCCCATGACGCGATTCAGCTGCCCCTCATTGATGACTGGCCCCGCCTGCACGCCCTCCTTCAGGCCGTGCCCCAGGCGCAGGCGTTTAGTGATCTCGGTGAGCTTCTCGACAAAGCGGTCGTGGACGCTCTCCTCGACAAGCACCCGGCTCCCGGCGACGCATACCTGCCCGGCGTGAAACATCGAGGCGCCGTTCAGCGCGCCGCGCACGGCACGGTCGAAGTCCGCGTCTGCGAAGACGATGTTCGGGCTCTTGCCCCCGAGCTCGAGGCCAACCTTCTTCAGCGTGTCCGCGGCCATGCGCATGATCTCTTTGCCCGTTCCCGTGTCGCCAGTGAAGGCGACCATGTCGACGTCGGGGTGCTTCACCAGCTCAGCGCCGGTCGTGCTGCCTGGTCCGACGACGAAGTTGACGACGCCTCTAGGAAACTCGGCGATGTCGTCGATCATCTTCACGAACTCGGCCGTGGCGCCAGGCGTTACGCTCGACGGCTTGATGATGACGGCGTTCCCCGCGGCGAGGGCCGGCGCTAGCGAGCGCGTGAGCAGCGAGAGGGCCATGTTCCATGGAACGATGATGGAGATGACCCCGATCGGTTCCCGGATGAGAATGGCGAGGGAGTCCGGCGCGAGCATCGTCGAGCGGCCGTACACGTTGCGCGCGAGCCCCCCGTAGTACTCGATGGCGTCCGAGGCGCGGAGCACCTCGGCCTTCGAGACCGAGAGCGGCTTGCCGCCCTCGCGCGTGAGGAGGGGCGCCAGCCACTCAATGCTGGCCCGGAGCGCCTGCGCGAGCTTGTAGAGGGCGGTTGCCCGCTGGTTGGGGTTGTCGCCCCAGTCCGTTGTCTCCATCGCATGCCTGGCGGCGGCGATCGCCTGGTGGGCGTCTTCGACCGGTGAGTTCGGCGCGCGGTATACGAGCTCGCCGTTTCCCGGGTCGTGGATCTCTAGCAACGCCCCGTTGCCCGCGTCGCGCCACTCACCACCAATGTAGTTCTGATAGGTCTTCACGGCCTCGGCGATTGCCATCATGTTCCTCCGAAACTCGACAAACGTTCGCGCAGCTTGAACCGCTGGATCTTTCCTCCCGCCGTCCTCGGCAGGTCGTCGACGAACTCGACCAGGCGTGGGTACTTGAAGAAGTGAGGGGCGAGCACGTCTCTGCTGTAGCTCTGGAGCTCGTCCCGGAGCGTCTCGGACGGCTCGTGCCCGGGCTTCAAGACGATGAAGGCCGCGGGCACCTGCCCCGTGTTCTCGCGGCCTGCTCGGGTGTCTTCGCAACCGATAACCGCTGCCTGAGCCACGGCGTCGTGACTCAGCAACACGGACTCTACCTCGATCGGCGACACCCAGTTACTCGAGGACTTGAACATGTCGTCCGCGCGCGCCTGGTAGTAATAGTATCCGTCAGCGTCGCGGAGATAACGGTCGCCGGTTCGGTACCAGACGCCCCGGAACGCTTCCCGCGACTTGTCGCGCTTGTTCCAGTAGTACGCGGCCATGGACGGGGCATTGAGATACATCTCGCCCCCGTCTTCGTCGCGAACGGGCGCTTCATTCTCGTCCAGAAGCTTGACCTCGTAGCCGGGCAACAGAACCCCGCTCGATCCTGGTCGGGACTCGCCGGGCAGGTTCTGCAAGAAGATGTATCCGCACTCGGTCGAACCCACACCATCGAGAAGCTCGAGGCCAAAGGCCTGTCGCCAACTCTTGTAGGTAGGTTCGGGCAGCGCCTCCCCGGCCGAAACGCACATACGCAGGCTCGAGGTGTCCAGCTGAAGCTTTCCCGCTTCGGATTCGAGCAGGAGATTTCGGTACATCGCCGGGACTGTGAAGAGCACCGTCGGACGGTAACGGCGCAAGGTGCTGGCGACGAGCTGAGTTGAGGCAGGCTCAGGGGTCAGTACGCCGGCGACGCCTGCCAGCAAGGGCTGGTAGAGCCCGCTCGACAACCCATACGACGTGAACAGTTTCGAGGCCGAGTAGAGGGTGTCGGTCGGGGTCAGCTTCGAAACGTTTTCGATCCAGTTGCCGATGCAGAAGAGCATATCGCCCTGGAGATGGACGACTCCCTTGGGGTTGCTCGTCGTTCCCGAGCTATAGAGCCAGTAGGACCAGTCGTCCCTGCTCGTGGGCTCCGCCACCAGCTCGTCGGACGCGTCAGCCATTTCCATCTCGTACGAGAGGCTGTTCGGGGCCTGGCCCCCGCGGATAAAAACGTGGCGGAGATGGCGGCACACTTCTCGGGCCCGCTGCAGGTTCGGCTCCAGATCCGCGTCCACCACGATGGTGGCGGCGCGGGAGTCCTCGATGTAGTACGGAACCGCCAGGCCAGGGAAGTTCTTGTCTTCTGCTTTCAAGAGCGTGTTCAAGGGGAGAGGGACGGCGCCGATCTTC